>Ga0209270_1000038_pt1 | contig 343899 bp, 320 predicted proteins | sample MTBAKSrepl1MetaG_FD_187456 | JGI IMG/M metagenome (GOLD analysis project Ga0209270, IMG submission 187456) | Enrichment culture microbial communities from Arthur Kill intertidal strait, New Jersey, USA, that are MTBE-degrading - MTBE-AKS1... | ecosystem: Environmental > Aquatic > Marine >... | reverse complement strand
ATTACTGTGTTCATGGTGACCTCCATTTGCATGCGGTAGCCGCATACGGGTTGATTTGGTTTTTCCCAGTATGCACGGTGAATCCACGGTTTGCAAACTGGGGGTCACTTCATATTGTCTCGCTCGGGAATGTGAGCATTTCATGTTCCCGCTCCGTTCGCTTCGTTTGGAAATGAAAAAGTCGCTGCTTCCGCAACGACTTTTCTCGTGGAGGTAAGGGGAATTGAACCCCTGACCTTTTGAATGCCATTCAAACGCTCTAGCCAACTGAGCTACACCCCCAAACGCATAGCCAGCATACTGATGGAGCGTGATTTAGTCAAGATTGATTCGATGAAACAGATTGATTTCATCGCAGACCTTTAATAATGCTAACAATTAGTTATCAAAATAACATAATGTAAAATAAATAACACAAATGTTTCCAAACCTCTTGCCCAACATCCGTAAAATACAGTACAGTCCAACAAAATTTCAGAGTTGGCATCTTGTGGATGCCTTTGGGAGAACTACGTATGGAAAAGATCAAAGTTGCCGTCATTGGAGCAACTGGCGCAGTGGGACAGGTTTTCATGTGGATGCTGGCAGACCACCCGTGGTTTGAGGTGGATTATATAACAGCCTCGGCCGCCAGAGTCAACCAAAGGTACGGATCAACGGTGCATTGGCTCCTTCCATTCGAGATGCCCCACGCCATTCGGGATCGGACAATCAGCGAATTCAGCGGTGAGACCATGAAGGAGCGGGGCGTGAAGATCGTTTTCTCCGCGCTTCCCGCAAGTGTTGCCGCCGAAGCAGAACCTTTGTTGCGCGATATGGGCTTCTACATCTTCTCCAACGCATCGGCAATGCGGTACCACAAGAATGTGCCCATCCTCATACCTGAGACCAACCTTGAAACCTTGTCCTTGATCGAAGACCAGGGGTATCCCGAGAAAGGGTTTGTGGTCACCAATGCCAACTGTGTGACAACCGGCCTTGCCATGGCTGTGGCACCGTTGCGAAAATTCGGTATCAAGGAAATCTCCATATGCTCCTACCAGTCTGTCAGCGGAGCCGGGTATCCCGGGCTATCCTCGTTCGATATCACCGACAACTGTATTCCCTATATCGGGGGAGAAGAGGAGAAGATTGAAAAGGAGATCAAGAAGATCCTCTCGTTCGATCCGATCGTCGATGCATATTGTGTTCGTGTACCGGTCATGTTCGGCCACCTGGAGGCTGTATGGTTGACCTTTGAACAGGAGGTTTCCATCGAAGATGTGGTGAGTACTTGGGATGAGTTCCGTGAAGTGCCCGATCTCCCCTCGACACCGAAGCTGCCCGTATTGTATGATAGTTCCAACACGTTCCCACAACCGAAGTATGCCTTCTGGGGAACTCCGAAAGGAATGGAAGTCTATACCGGCCGGATCAAGAAGCGGGACAACCGCATCGGTTTCATGCTGTTGGTGAACAACTTGGTGAAAGGCTCGGCAGGTGGTTCCATCCAGAACGCGGAGGCCTTCGTCCAGAAGTACGGGTTGCTGTAGAATAGAATTGCTTGCCAAAGGAGTATGAATCGATGAAAAGGTTGCTTATCACCATTATGGTACTCTGCTTCGCAGTGTCTGCCGTATCAGCCGGGCTGATATCTTTCGGCTTCGGTGCCCATGCATTGAATACCCTTCCGTACAACAACGATGATCCCGACTTGGGAACCGCCGAGGACTGGCAATTCGGTGGTGAGATGCGTCTTGGTGTCCTGTTTGCCGAAGGTTCGGTGAGCGGAGTCTATGATGCTTCGAACGACATGATCACCGGACTGTTCACAGTCGGGACCTCTCTCAGCTTGTTCGACTTGCTGCATCTTGGTGTGGGTGTCGGACCTGCGTTCGCAGTAACTATGGCCGACGGAGAAGTCGATTGGGCATACCTGGATAGTTCCGGTTCGACATATCCCGCTTCCGATATCGGTGGAGTGTTCGACAATGGTCTCATCCACTATCGTGCACACGGCGATATGAAGCTCGGAAGGCTTTCGTTTGGTCTTACATTGCAGGTCCCTTCCGACGGCTATACCATGGCGGAAAACGATGTCCTGGAGTTGATGCCCGATTGGGACAATGCCAAGATGGGGGCATCACTGCTCTTCTGGTTGTTCTGAGACGATCGTCACACAATTGCGTACATCGACCCTATAGGGTCTTCCATTCTGTTCGATTTTCCAACTGCCGTTGCGGGGACATCCCTTGCACGGCAGTTTCAATGTGTCGTACCGGTAACAGTTCCTGCTGATGAACAACGGAATGGAGAAACCCTTGCCCGCTAGTGACGGATTGCATGGCCATCTTGAGGAATCCAGGTATTCACGCTCTATCCATCCGTACATGCCTCCGATATTCGGAATCGATTCCATGAGGATCCGCGCTGCCCTGCGGTTTGTCATATAGAGGTAGATGTCGGCGAAACAAGGTATCTCAGGGTGTTTGCGGGCCCAGGACAATTGGCCGATATTGTTCAAACCAACCAGTAGGTTGTGACCAATATGGTCGATAAGCTCATCCAAGGCATCGAAGAGAGTCTGTTCCCCGAACATCACTGGAGGAAGCGGCAGGTATACCTGGCCATCGATGGTAGCCAGCAGTGTCTCCACCCGCATACCCGACTGCAACTGCCCGAGTATCTTTCTCGGGTCCGACCAGGGAATAGGGGAGTCGGAAAGTGGAGAAATCCTTTTCCGGAGAGGAAGCACCGGCAACGAAAGGGGAGTGACTTTTTCCATCGGAGTGGGGGCATCCATATATCGGTCGATTTCCCTATTCAGGTATTCGTACCAATTTCTACGGATTTCCTTCAATTGCGACAATGGCATGAAGACTTGTACATCCTCGTGGCCCGACTCGTTGACAACCACGACCTTAGCGGTGGTGACAACCCCCTCCCCGGGTGAAGAGAATACCTTCTCCAAATTTTGTTGCAGCTGTTGGGGTGTCTTTGCCTGCTGTATGTCCAACATATAGCTCTGTCCGATTCCTGTAGGGATCCATATAGGCAATCCATGGGCTTGGATATGTATGGTGTCGATGCCGATGGTGATTTCGAGAACATATGGGTACCGGAAGGGCTGCAGGCTGGATTCGTTGATCTCGGAAACATGCAAGTCGTGACGCGATACCCGGTACAGGCTGCTCCCGATTGTTGGTTCCACGCCTGGCGGAATAGGTATCTCAACATCTGTACCCGACTTGCCGACAAAGGTCTCGCGACCATCCCTTTGGATTATCTTGGAAAGGCCGAACCGGACTGGATTCTGCATACCAGAAGTCTCATCCGCGAGCACCATGAGGCCATCGCGTATAGAAATATCCTGCACCAGGGTAACGACAATGGCCGACTGAACCTGTCCCGCTCCGAAGTGTCTGACTGTTCCGACAACCGTTCCCTTGTGTCCGGGATACTGTACCGTAGTCAGTGGCGGTGTCTGTCTGTTTTCCAGCGGATGCTCTTTTCCGTAGGAGAATGTCCATCCACCGGCCGCATCACGAGCGAATTGTGTATCGAGCTCATCCTTGGCGGTCGAGAGGGCCTGTTCGTCAGTCTCACCGTCGAGGATCATGCGGTAATAGCGAGCGGCGAACCGAACGTACGCGGGGCTTTTCATGCGCCCTTCGACTTTCAACGAATCCATACCGATATCACGTAACCGAAGTATATCCCTTCCCATGGCGAGATCGGACATGGAGAAGAAGAATCCGTGCCGTTCGGTTGAATCCGACTCGGTTTGTGAAAACCAGGTCCGGCAAATCTGGGCACACTCACCCCGGTTGGCACTCCTTCCCGTTATGGTGTGTGATGCCATGCAAAGGCCAGAGAAACCGTAACACATCGCTCCATGGATGAATACCTTGAGGCTCACATCGGGACAGGCTCGACGAATGGTTGTCAATTCCTTGAACGTGAGTTCACGGGAAAGGACGATACGACTGAACCCCATGCGTTGCAGCTCTCGTACACCCTCAACCGTATGGACTGCCAACTGGGTGCTGCAGTGCAATGGCAGCGTGGGAAAGTCGGTATGGATCAAGGAAGCCAAACCCAAGTCCTGTACGATGACTCCGTCGACTTGCAACAGTTCCAATCGTCTGAGTATGGCATTGGTTCCGTCCAACTCCAGGTCGTCGACCAGTGTATTCAACGTGACGTATATCCGTTTGTCTTGTCGGATCGCCTCTTGCTTCAAGCGGGCCAGTTCGTCGAAGGAAAAGTTTGTCGCATGCTTGCGCGCCGAGAATTGTCGCAAGCCGAGGTATACCGCATCGGCACCCCCCGCAAATGCATGCAGGGCAGCTTGCAAGGAGCCGGCAGGTAGGGTCAGTTCAATCATGTGGACCTCTGGTTCGATTCCAACATGCCCGATATTCCGGCATGTCTCTTCTCAGTCAAAGGATAGAAGAACATGGGAACTATGGCAATAGCACAGGCAACCAAGGGAACCGATACTGCTTCATACGAGCAGAGCACTGAAATTTTTCCAGCATTTTAGGAATTACCCCAAGGACCCAAGGGTGAGATTGGCGTTCGGCCCGACACTGACAAACAATCCGTTCACGCACAAGGAAGAAGGTGGTCATGATATGACCGACCGAAAGGATCCCGTGCATGGACGCCTTCTTTGACTTTCGGAATGCTCTCATTTTTGTGGCTTTCCGGGAGTGCTGGGAAACGTACCATGAAGCCGGTGGACGATCGAACAACCATTCGGATGCTTCTCCTTGAAGGAGGGTAGTACATATATATCATACCCTTATGTACCAAGGGATTGAAAAAAACCGTAAAACCCTATAGTCTGGTCACTAATATATGTAGAACACAGGTAATTCGCCGTGTAAAGTTTACAAGGAGTAATGAATGAAATTACAGGATCTTAAACATGCAGGATTGAAGAAGTGGATCGACGAAGTCGCCGCCCTCACCAAGCCTGAAGCTATTGTGGTCGCCGATGGAAGTGCAACACAATATCAGCAGTTGGTCGACGAGATGGTTGCAAGTGGACTCGCCAAGCCGCTGAACCCAGCGAAAAAGCCGGGTTGCATCGCATTCTTCTCCGACCCCTCAGACGTAGCCCGTGTTGAGAACAGAACCTACATTGCAGCAGCGAACAAAGAGGCTGCAGGGCCGACCAACAACTGGATCGATCCGACCGAATTGAAGAAAACCATGACCGGTCTCTACGACGGTTGTATGAAAGGCCGTACCCTGTACGTGATTCCTTTCTCCATGGGCCCAGTTGGAAGCGATATCGCCAAGATCGGAATCGAGCTTACCGACAGTGCCTATGTTGTCACCAACATGATGATCATGACCCGCGTCGGATCACGAGTACTCGATGTACTTGGAGCAGACGGGACCTATGTTCCTTGCATCCATAGCGTGGGCAAGCCGCTTGCAGACGGTGAATCCGACAATGGCATGTGGCCTTGTGCACCGATCGAGCAGAAGTATATCGCACACTTTCCCGAAACCCGTGAAATTTGGTCGTATGGTTCCGGTTACGGCGGAAACGCCCTGCTTGGCAAGAAGTGTCTCGCCTTGCGTATCGCTTCCGTGATTGCCCGTGATGAAGGTTGGCTCGCAGAGCACATGCTCATTTTGAAGATCACCAGCCCCGAAGGTGTGGCGAAGTACGTCGCAGCCGCGTTCCCGAGCGCCTGCGGCAAGACCAACCTCGCCATGTTGGTTCCCACCATTGCAGACTGGAAGGTCGAGACCATTGGCGATGACATTGCCTGGATGAAATTCGGTAAGGACGGGCGACTGTACGCCATCAACCCGGAAGCGGGCTTCTTTGGTGTCGCTCCCGGAACTTCCTTGGATTCCAACCCCAATGCCATGCACTCCTTGGAGAAGAATTCGATCTTCACCAACTGTGCCATCACCGAAGACAACGACATCTGGTGGGAAGGTATCGGTTACGATGCACCCGGCAAGCTCATCGACTGGAAGGGCAACGAGTGGATCCAGGACAAGGGCAACAAGGCCCAGGCTCCCGCTTCACATCCGAATGCACGATTTACCGCTCCCGCCAACCAATGCCCAAGCATTGCCGCCGAATGGGAAGATCCGAAGGGTGTCCCCATCGATGCGATCCTCTTTGGTGGTCGTCGTCCCGGCACTGTACCTTTGGTTCACCAGGCGCGCGACTGGAACCACGGAGTATTCCTTGGCTCTATCGTCGGTTCGGAAATCACAGCGGCCGCGCTTGACCTCAAGGCAGGCACCATTCGTCGTGACCCGTTCGCCATGCTTCCATTCTGCGGATACAACATGGGCGAGTACTTCCAGCACTGGATCAATATCGGCAAGACCCACGACCAATCCTTGCTTCCCAAGATCTTCTACGTCAACTGGTTCCGCAAGACCGAAGACGGCAAGTGGCTCTGGCCTGGATTCGGTGAGAACAGCCGTGTCCTCAAGTGGATCTTCGAGGCTTGTGCAGGTACTGCAAAGACACAGGACACGCCGATCGGTATCATGCCGACTGCAGACGCGATCGATCGCCCTGAAGGTGTGACCGAAGAAGATATGGTGAACCTGCTCTCTGTCGATTGTGAAGGTTGGCTCAAGGAAGTCGCGGATATCCGTGCAAACCACTACCCCAAATTCGGGGACAAGTTGCCCGCAGAACTTGCCGGAATGCTCGATGTCATGGAGAAGAACCTCAGCGATTGCAAGAGCAGCAGCTGCTGCTAACCAGGAAGCAGTGCGGATGACAGCCTATAGGTAGTCATCCGCTACTTCCCTGCCGGGCACGTTCCCGAGCAGTTTCATATATGGGACCGTCCTTGGTGCAGACTTGGGACGGCCTTCTTTTTCTACTGTAGGTTCAATGGTTGCCGAGGTGTCTCTTTTGGGCTGCCTCTGCTCCCTCAGCAATCCTTCCCAGGACATCGATCAACGGTGTGGGAACACCCAACTCCTTGCCAAGCCTGGAAGCCCTGACACAAAACCAATAGTTCTCCGTAGGTCTTCCCGCTTCGATATCCTGAAGCATGGATGTCTTGCCCTCGTATTCGAGACTTGCGAAAACCTTCTGGTACTTTTCAATATAGGCTTCACCCAAACCCTCGATACCCGCCTTTTCAGCAAGAGCGACCACTTCCCGTTGTGTGTCGACAATGAGGTTCCTTATCGCGGGGATGTTGGCACAATCGCCGTACGTGCCGCGTGTAATGGCACTTATGGTGTTGATGCTCACATTCACCATGAACTTCGCCCACAATTCACGCTCGATATTCTCGGGAACCACATGGTTGATCTTGGCTCCGGTGAACAAATCGGCGAGTTCCACAATCCGCATCGACCTGGTATTCCGCCTCTCGCCAAAGTAGACGATGCCTTCTGTGGAGAAATCGATATGCGTCCCCACGCGAGTGGAGTCCAGTACAGTGGTGAACCCATACAGCACATGTTCCGGCCCGAACCGGGCTTCCAACATGGCTTCGCTATCGATTCCGTTGAGGAGGGAGAGGATCATGGTTCCAGGACCGACATGAGCCCGCATATCATCGATTGCCTGTTCGAGATGGTGATTTTTTGTCGCCAGGAGAATCAGGTCGGCAGGTTCGACTTCCGCTTGAGGCGTGACAAAGTTGAAATCGACCCGGGTGCCGTTCAATACCATTCCCTCTGCCAGGTACCGTGTCCGCCGTTCCTGGTTGACAATCACCCGCACCTGGTCGTATCCAAGGAACTCAGAGAGCCTCCATGCGTAGATTGCCCCAACAGCACCGATTCCAATGACCGAGACTGTCCTGATCATGTCCGTGCCTCGGTGACCATCTCCTCTGGTTCGCATAGCGCGACCACCAATCTGGTCAGATTCTCCAGCTCCTGTACCACAATCGACTCGGACAATGTATGGGCTCCGCTGTAACCGATTCCAAGTGTAATGACAGGCATTCCCTGGTTGCGCATGATGTTCGCATCACTACCGCCCCCGGTCGGAACAGCTGCGAAGGGCAGCCCGAGACGTTTGCATACCTTTTCGAAATAGTTCAGTTCAGGGGCATCTTCACCGATACTGTAACCCGGATACAATTCGACCGGCATGAATTCGTACGATCCCCCAAGGGCTCCGACAGCCTTGATGCAACAGAACTCCAGGTGTGCCAGATGCCGGTTCACCCGCTCGCTTGTACTGGAGCGTACTTCCAAGGTCACCTCGCAACGGTCGCAGACGATATTTGTGACCTTTCCACCGTGGATAGTACCGATATTTGCCGTGGTCTCCGTATCGATCCGAAGCAGCTTCATGCCATCGATAGCCTTTGCGGCCAATGAGATGGCGCTGATACCAGCCTCCGGTGCGAATCCGGCATGCGAGGCCTTCCCATGGAAAACAATCGTGGCGTCGCTCTTGCTTGGTGCGCTTATGATTGCGGTCCCGACCTTTCCACTCGCATCGAGGGTGTATCCACGTCCTATAGGCCCTAAGGACTGCATCTCGAATGCCTTCGCTCCTTCGAGTCCGGTTTCCTCCGAGACAGTAAACAGGACGAGGATCGGTCCATGCGGCAACCGCTGGTCCTTCACAACTTCAAGTGCAGTGAATATGGCGGCAATACCTGCCTTGTCGTCGGCCCCAAGTGCAGTGGTTCCATCGCTTTTCAGTATGCCGTCGACAATGGAAGGCTTGACCTGGACGGCGCTCGGGACCGTGTCCATATGGCAATTGAGCAAGACAGTGGATTCCAGATCCATTCCTTTCGAGGCACCGAGTCGACCAAGAATATTTCCCTTGCCATCGATGTCGACAGTCAACCCCAGGGCCAACAGGCGGTTCACGCAATGGATGCGGACCTTTTCCTCATGCCCCGATGGGGAATCGATCGCGAGTAGTTCGAGCATCGTCGCAACTGTCTTGTCTGCTAATGGGCTGGGCATAAAATCCTCCTGCATGGTAAGGATTCGAGCATACCATACCCGCCCCAGCTGTTCCAAGTATCCAAGACGATCCTGTTTCGTTCCGAACGGCTGGAAAAATTTCCAATACCCCTTGGCAGAGTATCCGTGTCCCGGTACACTTGCCCCTAAAAATCAGGAAAGGAGAACCGCATTCATGCACACCAAAGACAGCATCTATATGCCTGCCGACAAGCCTCCCATATCAAAATGGATCCCCTTGAGTATCCAACATGTATTCGCCATGTTTGGAGCCACCGTACTTGTCCCGATCCTCACAGGATTGAGCATCACTTCCGCCTTGTTCACCGCTGGAACCGGCACCCTGTTGTACATCCTGATCACTGGAGCCAAGGTACCGGCTTTCTTGGGTTCCTCCTTTGCCTTCATCCCCGCTCTCATCGGTATCTCCTCCGTCTACGGTATTCCGTATGCGATGGGAGGAGCGGTGGCAGCCGGTATCTTCTATTGCATCGTTTCGGCAATTATCCGAGCGGTGGGCCTCTCTTGGATCAAGAAAGCCCTTCCCCCCGTGGTGATCGGCTCGGTTATCATCGTAATCGGATTGAACCTCGCCCCGACCGCAATGGGAATGGCCATGAACGATGGTAGCGGCAACTACAGCCTGGTGTACCTCTCGATTGCCGTGGTGACCTTGGGTTGTACAGTCATAGCCAACATCTTCCTATCGGGATTCTTCAGCACCATTCCCATCCTGATCGGTTTGATCTGCGGGTACGTGTTCACCCTGATCATGGGATCGGTCTTTCCGGCGTATGCCTTGATCGACTTCTCGGGAGTAGGTTCGGCACTCTGGTTCGGACTACCGGTATTCCAATTGCCCAAATTCAATCTGGTGGCGATCCTGACATTTGTGATCGTCTCGTTGGCTACCATGGCAGAACACCTTGGCGACACCATCACGTTGGGAAATGTCGTCGGGAAGGATTTCACTACGAATCCCGGGCTGCACAGGACCTTGGCGGGAGACGGAATCGCCACTGCCTGGGCTGCCTTCTGGGGCGGACCTCCCAACACCACTTACGGCGAGAATATCGGAGTCATGGCCATTACCCGTGTCTACAGCGTTTGGGTCATAGGTGGAGCTGCGATTGTCGCCACAACGCTCTCATTCCTACCGAAATTCGGTGCACTCATCCAAACGATACCCACACCTGTGATCGGAGGAATCTCCATGTTATTGTTCGGTATCATCGCATCGAGCGGACTGAGGAACCTTGTCGAAAGTGGGGTGAATTATCAGGACAAGCGGAATCTCACCATATCTTCGGTTATTCTGGTCATCGGAATCGGTGGGGGGATGCTGGCGTTCCCTCTTGGCCAGGGGATGCACTTCCAGATGGGTGGTGTCGCACTTGCCACATTGGTCGGGATTGTCTTGAATCTTGTAATCCCAAAGACAATCCCCTAGCGGAACGCAACGGGATGGAGAAGGGCAGTTCCTATTGCGGGGTCTGCTCTTTTTCATGCATACATGCTACCATGGCGTATGTTTGACTACACCTATATCGATTCCGACAACACATTGGATTCCCAACTGGATTTCTGGCATTCGCATGGTATCGCCTCGATCGCAATGGATTTCGAGGGAGAATTCAATCTCCATATCTATGGGGAACACCTTTGCCTTGTCCAGGTATTCGATGGAGCCGCATACTTCCTCATAGACCCCTTCAAGGTCTCCGAAAAGGCGTTGCGCCGATTCTTGGAAGACCCCGTGATTGAAAAGGTCATGTTCGATTGTGCGAGCGACGCGTCCCTGGTCCGCAAGCAATACGGTATCATCATCAAGAATGTCCACGATGTACGTCTTTCGGCCAAGCTTATCGGGTATGAAGGCAATCTGACCGGTTTGGTCGAGCGTTGCCTGCAAATTCCCGCCGCGACCGGAAAGAAGGGAAACCAGACCGCAAATTGGCTGACCAGACCAATCAAGCCGAATCTGGTCGAGTATGCCTTGTCCGATGTCGAGCACCTTTTTGCGATCCGTGAAGTGCTAGCCAAGGAAATCTTGGCAGCCGGGCTGGAAGCAAAGGACGCGGAACTCCAGGCAAGTGCAGCCGTACAGAAAGGTCCCGACCGGCCAGGCTATGAGAAACTCAATGGATTCCGTTACCTCTCGAACGAACAGAAGGTGTATCTCAAGTGGTTCTTCGATGCCCGGGATATGCTTGCCCGCAGATTGAACCAACCTGCCTACCGAATCCTAGACAAGCGCGTATTGGTGGATATGGCGAAAAAGGTCCCCTCTGGACAAGACGATTTCAGGAGTGCTGTCCGGCATAGGGACAAGCGGGTGGAAGACGACCTGGTCGCACTGCTTATGGTCGCCCGTGAGGGAGCGACCAAAGAACTGCAGCGATAGGGATCATGAAATGCTCCCATTCCCGAGCGAGTGTAGGAAACGTGGGGGATGACCGATGTTCCCCCTCATTTCCGGTACGCAGTGTGCTCCAGCGGAAGGCTTGTCCTGAACTTGCCGTCAAACCGCCAGTAGGCGTTCTGCACAGCGGGGGCAGTGGCTATAGTACTCAATTCACCAATTCCCTTCGCGCCATAGGCCTCGGACGCCACGTGTTCGTTTGCCACTGTGATGGTCTCGATTTCCGGTGCGTCGGTAGCCCGGATCAATCCAAGAGTCCCATATTTAGCCTTCGGATACCCACCTTCGATAGGGTAGTCCTCGGTGAGGGCGTATCCCAAGCCCATGACAACGCCACCCTCGACCTGTCCCTCGACAGCTGTCGGATTGACCACCGTGCCGACATCCACGGCAGCAATCACCTTGGACACTTTTCCCTTCTCGTCGAGTTGTACCACTTGTGTCGAATAGCTGTAGGCTATATGGCTCTTCGGATTCGGCTTTTCCGAGCCCATGGGGTCGGTGAGTGCCGTGAATTCATCATAATATTCGGTTCCTTCAAGATTCTCCAACGAACCCGATGCATCCAAAGCCGATTTCAGCTGTACCGCAACTCGGCGGATAGCCTCTCCGGTAATAACCGTTTGCCTGGATGCGGTACTTGTTCCGGCATCGGGCGTCCTCCTCGTATCGGCCGGTTCGCAGAAGGTCTGCTCCGGATCCAGTCCAACCGTCTCGCAGACAATTTGGGTCGCAACCGTTGCCAGACCTTGGCCCATACATGCCGCCGAGGTCCTGATATGGACAATCCCCTTCTCCACAGATAGCGCGCATCGGCCTGTGTCGGGCACACCGACTCCGAACCCGCTATTCTTGAACGCACAGGCAATGCCGGTCCGCCCGTTTGATTCGAAAGCATCCTTAACCGCCAACAGGCATTTGTCCAAGGCTGTGTTCGGATCGGCGATTTGACCGTTGGGCAACACTTGGCCGGGACGGATCGCATTGCGGTATCGGATTTCCCACGGCGAAATCCCGGCTTTCTCGGCCAACAGGTTGAGGTTGTTTTCGATGGCGAAGCAACTTTGTGTGACTCCGAACCCCCGGAAGGCACCTCCTGGAACATTGTTGGTGTACACAGCCTTTCCCACAATATCGATATCCTGGTAGTTGTACGGACCGGCGGCATGGGTACAGGCACGCTGCAACACGGGACCGCCAAGCGAAGCATATGCTCCGGTATCTGCAATCAGTGTCGCTTTCATGCCGGTCAGCTTTCCCGTCGTATCGCAGGCAGTGGTGAATTCCATTTCCATGGCATGTCGCTTGGGGTGGATGTTGATGCTCTCCTGCCGGGAGAACCGGACCTTGACCGGACATTTCGTATACCAGGCCATGAGGGCTGCATGGTGCTGCACACTCATGTCCTCCTTGCCTCCGAAACCTCCTCCCACCAGCTTGGCCTGGCAGTGGATCTTTTCCTCGGGCAATGCCAACATATGGGCGATTTCCCGTTGCTCATCGAACACCGATTGGCTTGCAGTGTAGACGAGCAGTCCATCTTCTTCAGGAAGGGCTATGGCGCACTCGGGTTCCATGAAGGCATGTTCGGTGAACGGAGTGCTGTATTTCATAGTGACGACGTGGGCGGAGTTGGCGATAGCCGTATCGGCATCGCCCCGCTTGAGCCGTTCGGTGGTCAGCACGTTCCCACCCGAATGGATGGGTGGTGCATGCTCGGCAAGCGCCTGGGCTGTCGAGGTCACCGGTTGCAGCACTGTGTAATCGACCTTGATGAGGGAGAGTACCTCCCCGAGGGTTTCCTGGTGCCTGGTCGCCACCAGCGCCAAGGCATCGCCTATATATCTTGTGGTTCCTCCCTCACCGATCAACACGTCCCAATCGTTGACAATGTGTCCGATCTTGTTGTGGGGAACATCTGCGGCAAGGAGGATCCTTACCACATCGGGGTGTCCAAGTGCTTCGGATATATCGATCTTTTCCACGATAGCCCGGGGATACGCGCTGCGCAGTGCCTTTGCATACACCATACCCGCAAGTTCGATATCGTCGACATATATGCCTGTACCCATGGCCTTGGCGACGGCATCGACCCGTTGGAACCTCTGGGTAAGGTGGGCATTGTTGCTCACGGTGGGAAGCGGTAGGTTTTCACGGAAGAATCCGGCTGCCATGAGTATGGCCGCCTCGATCTTCGCGTACCCGGTACAGCGGCAGATATTGCCACGGATGGCTTTCTTCACATCGTCCCGGCTGGGGTTGTTGTTGCTATCCAACAGCGCTTTGGCCGACATGATCATGCCTGGAGTGCAATATCCGCATTGTACGGCACCCGCTTCGGCGAAACAGTAGCCATATACGGCTTGTTCCCGTTCGTTCAACCCTTCTATGGTAACGACCGACTTGCCTTCCATTTTGGCAGTGGATGGAAGGCACGATTTGATTGCTTTTCCGTCGATGATGACGGTGCAGGTCCCGCATGCACCTTCGCTGCAACCATCTTTCGTTCCTTTCAGTCCAAGGTCTTCCCGAAGGAATTGCAGAAGTTTCTTATCGATTCCAGTCTCGATGCGTTTACCATTCACCACGAATGTATACACGAAGGGCCCCCTCATCAGCATAGTCGTCCATATCACAAACAAGAGGAAAACACCTTCCTCAGCCGGAAAGCATACATGCATTCCGTTCGATCCTGTGATAGTCATGTGTTAATGATTAGCCGCTTAGTACCTGCATCCCTGCGTGTTACAGAGTCTTGCCTTCGGTTATCTGCTCGCGCAGTTTCGATGCAACTGACTGTGATACTATCATCCCTTACGATTCTATATGACCGGTGGTATTTGTCAATGGTAATTGTGAAAAAGTGTTGCATAAGCGTGCATGAAATTGTAAGGGGTTGCATTTCTGTTCCCGAGGCGTGAATATGGAACCAAAGGAAGTGGGAACATGCAACTTCTAGTGGAACAAAAGGATATATATCGCAGATATCTTTCTGTCCATAATCTTGATCGCAAGAACCCATCCGCCACTATCCGTTCCCTGGTCGATACCATCGGGATGCGGACGCCGACCGCAGGAGCATTGGAAGTCTCCTTGGCCGCCCGGAGAGCCTGTGTCGATCCCCGACAGGTGCTGGCTTTGCACGATACGCACAGCTTGATGCGTACCATCGGTATCCATGGGTCGATCCTTGCCATTGCTGTCGACAGTTGGCGTGTATGCAACGCTTCGTTGGCGCCTGTAGGGGAAGAGGAAGCCATGTACTCCCTGAGAGGTGCCGGATCACTTCTCCTGCCGCTTGGCATGGATATCGGCACGTTGTTGCATCTGGCCACGGAGCTCTCCGTGGACCTGCTCGCGGGCAAGTCCCTGACCAAGCGGGAGCTGGGGAAGGTGCTGGCCGATGAAGCGCTCGGACGGCTTCCGCCATCAAAAAGGGAGGTGTGGTCCTGGCCCTCCCCGATGTTCGATGGCCAGACGTTGGGAGAGTCGCTCATGCGGTTTCTACTTCCGCTTGTTTGCCTTGCGGTCCCGATAGAGCTGTGTCGATCTCCAACCGATACGGTATTCCGCTATACGTTGGCTCCATTCGTCGATAGGGCAACCGTGGAATCTCCAGGTGCCTTGGCCATGCGGTACATCCATGCCTATGGGCCGACGAATGTGGCTGAGTTTTCCCTCTGGGCGGGAATATCGCCCATGCACGCGAAACGACTGTGGGATTCCCAGCCATCGGATGCGTTGGCTGAGGTCTGCTGCGAGGGGCATGCAGGGTGGATGCTGCAGCGGGATTCGCACAACTTGTCCACAATGCCGCCATGTGATGGCGTACGACTGCTAGGCCCGTACGATCCGTTGCTTGCTATTCCCCAAAGGCATCTGCTTGTACATGGAAAATCCCAGCACAAGTATTTCTTCCGTTCGACAGGGAGCCCCGGCATGGTGTTGTACGATGGAAAGGTGGTGGCAGGGTGGTCCTATAGGCGCAAAGGCAATATCTTCACATTGGATATCGCGGACATCGGGGAAGCGCTCGGAAGGGTCGCAACCGAGGAACTCGAATCGGAAGCGGCGCATGTCGCACAAGCCCTGGGATTGGTCTTCGGCGGATACTCTATCGCAAGGAGCTGAAAAGAAAACCGCCCGATATGATCGGACGGCTTGCGTGCAGGGGGAACCGGGACGTTCACGTCCTGATTTCCCGGTTGAATGGTTTTCCCAAAGCCGAGGGACCCGTCTTCTGGGATTTCCTTGAGAATGCCAGGACGATAATGACCAGCGCGTAGGGAAGCATGACCAGGAATTCGTACGGGAAGTCTATGCCCAGGCCTTGTATCGCAAGCTGCAACGCCTGCGCAAGGGCAAAGAGCAATGCTCCCGCCATGATCTTCACCGGGTGCCAGTGTCCGAAATAGACCAATGCCACCGCTATGAATCCACGTCCGGCAATGATCTCATCACTGAACATCTTGACCTGGCAAAGGCTCAAGTAAGCTCCGGCCAAACCTGCCAACGCTCCACCGACAGCCAATGCCTGGAAGCGCACCTTGTTCACTTGGATACCGATCGAATCGGCGGCCCGGGGGTGGGTACCGACCGCCCGCACCTTGAGTCCCCATGGTGTCTTGAACAGGATATACCAGGCGATGGGAACAAGAATGAACGCCACATACACCATCGGGTTGTGGTTGAAGAACAGGGTCCCGAGGATAGGAATCTTCGAGAGTCCTGGAATCGGTGCGGTATTGATGCCCGGAATACTTTGGGTCCCACCGATAAAGTGGCGGAACAACGTCCCTGCGGTTCCCACGCCGAACATCTGCATACCAATTCCTGCAATGCCCTGTGGGGCTCTGAACGTGACGACTACCAGGCCGAAGAAGAGTCCGAGAAGTGCTCCGACACCCGAGGCCAACAACAGTCCGAGATAATTGTAGATACCGGGCACATCGGCGCCCTGTCCGATCGAGTACGGCACAAGCATCCCGAGGAACGCTCCCATAGCCATCATGCCTTCACACCCGAGGTTGAAGATTCCCGAGCGTTGGTTGAACATTTCTCCCAGGGAAGCTATGAGCAGTGCGACCGAGAAGGGAATTCCCAATGAAAGGATATTGACGATGAATGTCATGCCTGCACCTCCTGGTTCGAGCGTTTCGCTGCGATCGCAGCAAATTTGGACTCGACACGTTGCATGAGATAGGGGTTCGCCAACACCATCTTCGTTGCCACGATGACAAGGATGATGATGCCCTGGAGGACCTGTACCATGTTCGCAGGTACGCCAACCAACCGCTGGGTCATGTCCGCACCGTAGATCAGCAGTCCGAAGAAGAAGGCAGCCGGAAGGATTCCCGCCGGGTGCAATCCACCGAACAGGGCAACGACGATTCCCGAGAATCCGTACCCCGATGTGACCCCTTCGATTGCTCTTCTATGGACACCCGCGATTTCGATCGATCCGGCTATTCCTGCGAAGCCGCCGCTGATCATCATGGCGATGATCAGGTATTTCGGTACATTGATACCACCATAGCGGGCGGCACGCTCGGAGGCTCCGGCAGCCCGCATCTTGTAGCCGTAGGAGGTTTTCCACAATAACAGGAAAATAAGCACGGCCAAGCCGATGGCTATGAATAGTCCGCTGTGGATTCGGGTTCCCGGTATGAATCGGGTGAGGTCCAAATTGCGTGTCAACCGCATGGATTGCGGGGTGCCGCTTCCCATGGTGAGTTCCGCCGGGTCGAGCATGGGACCCCGCAGGAAGAACGTGTACAATTGTGCCGCTATATAGTTCAACATGACAGTCGAAAGCAACTCGCTCACTTCAAGCTTGGCCTTCAGGAATCCAGGTATGAACCCCCAGGCCGCCCCTCCCACCATCCCGGCTAGAATCGCAAACGGTATGAGCACTCCGCTCGGAAGGTTGGGGAATGCCAATGCTATAGCCGTGGTTGCAAGGATGCCCATGGCCATCTGGCCTTCGGCACCGATATTGATGATCCCGCTCCGGTACGCCACGGTAATGCCCAATGCGATTATCGTAAGCGGTACCATGCGCAGCAACACCTCTGTCACACCGATCTTGTTCTTCAACGGTTCGGTCAAGATAACCATATAGGTCTTGAACACGTCGGCTCCGATAGCCCATAGGATCACCGCTCCCAACAACATGGTTATGATGATAGCCAAGACGATGACCCCGATCCTGTAGCCTGTCTTAAATCTCTTCGTCATCTTTGACTCCTGCCATAAGAATACCGAGCCGGCGACGACTCGCTTCGCTACTGGGCAGGACCTTTTGGATCTTGCCCTTGAAGATTACGGCAACTTGGTCGGAGAGGTTCGTGATCTCCTCAAGTTCTTCCGAAATCAATAGGATTCCGACGCCTTCGTTGCGTTTCTGCAGCAATTGCTTGTGGATGAATTCGGCTGCTCCCATATCGAGTCCCCGGGTGGGGTAGACGGCGATAAGGAATTTCGGGCTCCGGGAAATCTCCCTGGCCAGGATAACTTTCTGGATGTTTCCTCCCGAAAGCGATCCTGCTGCGACCTCGATGTTCGGGCTTCTGATATCGAATTGTTGGCGCAACTGCTCGGCTTCCGTCTCCACCACCTTGTTTTTTAGAAACGAGTGGGAACTGTATTTCTCGGAATCGGTATCCTTGAGGATAAAGTTCTCCTTCATGGAGAAGGAAGGGACGATTCCCTCGGTATTCCGTTCTTCAGGTATGTATCCCATTCCCGCTTGTATGACCTGGACCGGGCTGCAATTGGCAATGTCTTGCCCATCGAACAGGATTTGGCCCGATTCGACTTTGCGTAGACCGTTGATAGCTTCGGCCAACTCGCGCTGTCCATTGCCCGAGACACCCGCCAGACCGACAATCTCACCTTTGCAGATATACAGCGACAAGTCGTCCAGGGCAAGGAAGCCACGGTCGCTGCGTACCTTGAGGTTGCGCAACTGCAGCATGGGCCCCATGGTGCATGCCGGAGCATCGTTATGGGGGAGCACCACCTCATGGCCTGTCATGAGGGCGGCGATATCGCTGGACGAGTGGTCTATCGTATTTCCTTGGAACACCACACGTCCGTGCCGGAGAATGGCGACTTTACTGGAAAGGTCCTTGACCTCCTGCAGCTTGTGGCTGATGAAGATGATCGACAGTTCCCCCGACATCCTCTTGAGCAAGGCGATCAAGTCGTCCGTCTCCTGTGGGGTCAGCGCACTGGTCGGTTCGTCTAGGATCAGGAACCGGGCGCCGAGGCACAGTGTCTTCACCAGTTCGACCCGTTGCTGTTCGCCAACGGAGAGTTGCCATATGAAGGCATCCGGGTCGACAGCGAGTCCGTATTGTCTGGCGACCGCATCGATACGGTCTCGAACCATATTCAAATCAAGTTTCCAGGGTTTCCATGCCTGTTTGAATCCCAAGGCAATGTTTTCCAGGACAGTCATGTTCGGAACCAACATGTACTGCTGGTGCACCATGCCGATCCCATAGGCGAACGCGTCGTTGGGAGACCGGAAATTGACCTCCTCGCCATTGATGAGGATCTTGCCCTCGTCGGGGTGATACAAGCCCATCAAGACATTCATCAGTGTGGTCTTTCCAGCACCGTTCTCACCTACGAGAGCAAGGACCTCGCCCTTTCCGATATCCAGGGAGATGTCGTCACAAGCCAAGACACCCGGGAAGCGCTTGGTGATGTGCTCGATTCGCAAGCTGTCGATGGCTTTCGTCGTTAATTCCATGAAAGGCCTCCAATCCGAACCAAAATACAACACTTAAAAAATTCCTGCACGCCGATGGTTTCACCGCCATGCAGGAATATGTCGTCCGTTACGTTATGATCCTGAAGCGTCTCAGTTGTATTTGACGCTGCTCCAGTTCACGACCGATGCGTGGCCTGCTTGACCTTTGAATGCAGCCAAAGCTTCGTTGACCTTCGCTTCGATTGCAGGGGTGATCTTGGACTTTGTCGCTTCATTGAATTTGAACACGAATCCGTCGTTGTTGAAGTTCATGGGAATGTTCTCTCCACCGACAATACCTGCGTCGAGTTTCTTGACCAATGTGTTGATCACTGCCGCATAATTGTAGGAGGAAGCTGAAAGGACCTTGTAGCCTTCGGGGATTCCGATCTGGGCAAGATCTTGACCGACCCACCAGATGTCCTTGTCACGGTAGTCGGCGACAGCGCGCAAACCGCCGAGAGCCTGCTGGGAGGAACCGGTGAGGATGTCTGCACCACTACGGATCTGGGATTGCGCCACTTCGGTTGCTTTCACGAAGTCGGAGAAGCTGCCTGTGTGAGCGACCATGACGTTGGCAGCTGAATTCACAGCCTTGACACCAAGAACGAAACCACGGTTGTACCGGGCTGCATCACCACCATCGACAGGACCGATGAGTCCGATCGTGTTGGTCTTGGTGAGCATACCGGCGATCAAACCGTTGAGGTAACCGGTCTCTTCACTTTCGGGCATATAGGAGAAGACGTTGGGTCCGACGATCTCGGAACTGGTTCCGAATGCGAAGGAAATGTCGGGATACTCGGCAGCCATTTCCGTAATGAGGTTCTTGTACTGCGCTCCGTGACCAATGATGATGTCGTAACCTTGTCCAGCATACTGCAAGACAGCCGAGCCGGCATCGACAGGCTTCATCTTTTCACTATAGCTGTATTCGATGCGACCAGGATTCTGCTCCATTGCAAGAGTGATTCCGTCGTGCATAGCCTGGCACCAGCCTTTGTCATCGATAGTGTTTTCGATGATGAGTGCAATCTTGATGACATCGCTGTCGGCTTCCTTTTCGGCAGCACCTTGGGCAAAAACCATGCCCGCGACCAACGAGAGCATCAAGACGAGGATCAGAAACTTCTTCATGATCAAATCTCCTTGTGTAGTGTGATCATGTCTGAAACAAACTGCAACAAGTTCTTCCAGGCATGTTGGGGCAATTATACAAGGCGATTTGGACTATTGTCAAAGACAATCGCTCGGAAAATATCGAAATCGATGCGGAGAAATTGTGACATTCCGCATGACAATGGCTTTAAAATTAATGATACCGCAATATATCGATAGCAAATTACTCAATATTCAAGAGTAAACAAATTGCAACAAATCGACGTCAAGTTCAGGTTTTCCTATAAAGACGTATCTGTTTTTCACTGTCCTTCTGGGGCGGAACTTCATGGAACTGCATATTGACATCTGGCGACTAGAGTAATAATATACGAACAACCATACATAATGATACATAGTATGGGGTGGAAATGCGGGCCGGCACTGTGCGAAACGGCGATTCCCGTCTTCCCACCTGATCCGGAAGGGAGGAATATGAGCACCTATACGCCTGCAGAAAAAGCGACCATGTATTTCATTGGGGTAACCACCGGGAAATCTTCGATCATGAAGGTGTTTCCTAAGTGGATGGAACATTTTGGTATCGATGCCCAGATCAAGGGCATGGATTTCGTTCCCCACGACGCCAGCGAACGGTATCGGGAGGCCGTGTCCTTCATCAAGTCGGATCCCCTGTCCCTTGGCGCATTGGTGACGACGCATAAGATAGATTGCTATCGGGCTTGCGAAGGCCTTTTCGAAGGATCGGGTGAGTATGCCCGGCTGTTGGGGGAAGCGAGTTCGATCAGCAAACGGGGAAAGCAGTTGTGGGCCCATGCGAAAGATCCCATCACCAGCGGTCTCGCCCTCGAAGCCTTCATGCCGAAAGGGTATTGGGAAAATTCGGATGCCGAGATGCTTATCCTGGGAGCCGGCGGCAGTTCCCTTGCCTTGACGCTGTATCTGGTCAACAAGGCCAAGGAAAGCAAGGATGTTCCCAAGAAGATCATAGTCACCAATCGTAGCGAAGCACGGCTCAACGAGATGCGGCATATCCATGGATCGTTGCAATTTCCCTTCACCATCGAGTACCACCTCTGTCCGACAGCGGCGGAGAATGATGTATGGGTATCTTCCCTTCCTGCAGGGTCCCTGGTTATCAATGCGACGGGCCTGGGAAAGGACGGTCCCGGCTCGCCTGTGACCGCTGCCGTGGAATTCCCCATGAACGGATATGTGTGGGAGTTCAATTACCGGGGAGACCTGGTGTACCTTGACCAGGCTCGGGCCCAAAAGCAGGCCCGCAACCTGGTGGTGGAGGACGGGTGGGTGTATTTCATCCATGGGTGGACCCGGGTCATAGCAGAGGTGTTCCATATCGATATTTCGACCGAAGGGCCAGAATTCGATACCATTAGCGAAATCGCACGCAACACACGCTGAATAGGAGATAAGATCATGAAGGACATGGTATCCAAAGTATTTTCTTTCGACATGAAGACCGGCAAGGCCCCCGCCTCCGATGCCGTATCGCTGAAACGTCCGCTATCGACCCTCAAGAAGATATTCTCCGACCAACAGGCTGTCGATGCCCTCCTGGCCAACGGTGATCCCCTGGTCTACGAATTCTATGACCTGCATATGCCGGAACGGGAGGGCGACTTGGCGTTCGGCAGCAGTATCGTCTACCCGGGTACCGTCGGCAAGGAATTCCATATGACGAAGGGACACTTCCATACGATCATCGATACCGCCGAGGTCTACTACTGCCTGAACGGATACGGAATGATGATGATGGAGAGTCCCGAAGGAGCCATCGAATACCAGGAGATGAGGCCGGGGCAAGCCGTCTATGTTCCTGGCCGTTACGCGCACAGGAGCATCAACCTGTCCCATACGGAAACCCTTGTGACGTTCTTCGTGTTCCGAGCGGATGCCGGACACGATTACGGAACGATCGAGGAGCGGGGATTCAGAAAGCTTGTGGTGGCCGAAGGTGACGGCTATGCTGTGGTCGACAATCCCAGTTGGGCTGGAGCATGACGGAGGGATCCATGGAGAATTCGAGAGGCAACGTCCTGGTTACACCCCGGTCCTTGTCGAAGGAAGGGCACCCTGCCTTGCACAAACTGGAGCAGGCCGGGTTCACGGTCCTTATGCCGTTTCCGGGCAAGCAGCCTACCGAAGAACAGTTGCTGGAGATCCTTCCGCACTGTGTCGGCTACCTTGCAGGGGTTGAGCCCATTTCACGGAAGGTCCTCGAGGCTGCGACACGACTCAAGGTCATAAGCCGCAATGGAGTCGGTATCGACAATATCGACCTCGAGGCTGCGAAACGTCTTGCTATCGCGGTAAAGGGAACTCCGGGAGCCAACTCCCAGGGTGTTGCCGAGCTGGCGCTCGGTCTCATGTTCGATTCCTTGCGTGCGGTCGCTTGGAGCAACGGGGTAGTGAAAAGCGGCCAGTGGACCAGAAGGATCGGCAGCGAGGTCCAGGGCAAGACACTTGGACTGGTCGGGTGTGGAAATATCGGGCAACGGTTCGCAAAGATGGCAATCGGCGTAGGTATGCGTGTAATCGGGTACGACCTCTACAGAAACGAGGAATTTTCGAAACTGGAAGGATTCGGGTATGTTGAATTGGATTCCGTATTTGCCGATTCCGATGTCATTTCGCTGCATTGTCCTCCAGGTGATGCCCCCTTGCTGGATGCGCGTACACTTGCGGTAGTCAAGCAAGGCGTGGTAGTCGTCAATACTGCAAGGGATGCCCTGGTGGATCATGGAGCCATGCTTGAGGCACTGGAACGGGGCCAGGTCCTGGCATACGCCACCGATGCCTTTGCGAAAGAACCGCCGGAAATCGATGCCTTGTTCAACCACGAGCGCGTTGTCCTCACCCCGCACCTCGGTGGGTTCACCAAGGAGAGTGTCGAGCGTGCCACGGTTGCCGCTGTCGACAATATAGTGCAGTATCTGGGATAATTGTACGCGCATGGATAACCATGGGGAGAAGTGGAATGGAAAGAAATCTTACTGACACAATTGCACAGGTCAAACTGGTTCCGGTGATCAAACTCACCAAGGCGGAGGATTCCCTTCCGCTTGTGGACGCATTGGTTGCCGGCGGACTGCCTGTGGCCGAGATAACCTTCAGGACCTCGGCTGCCGCCAAGTCGATCGAGACAGTCCGTAGACAACGGCCGGACGTACTTGTCGGTGCAGGCACGGTACTGACGGTGGAACAGGCCCAACAGGCAATCGATGCCGGAGCATCGTTCGTGGTTGCTCCGGGATTCAATCCGACTGTGGTCGATTTTTGCATCGGCAAGAACATGCCGGTCTTCCCGGGGGTGACTTCCCCGACCGAAGTCGAGATGGGGTTGGCCCGTGGTTTGAAAGTGTTGAAATTCTTCCCGGCCGAGGCTGCCGGTGGTGTTGCGATGCTCAAGGCGATGGGTGCGGTGTATGACATACGGTTCATGCCAACCGGCGGTATCACAGAGAAGAATGTCCTGTCGTACCTTGGTTTGAAGAATGTATTGGCGTGCGGAGGCTCCTGGATGGTCAAGCCGGAGCTTGTCGATGCCGGAAAATTCGATGAGATTGCCCGGATTACCCGCCAAGCGGTCGAATTGGTGAAAAGCCTGTAGCATGGAAACACCACGTTGTTCCACCAGGCATGTGGATCATCTCCCCATGTGGCTCGCATCCGCGAAATTGCAGGACGATCCAACGGTCGGCTTGGAGTTTGCCTGGATGGGACAGGCGGGTTTTGTGTTCAAAGCAGGTACACTGCTGGTGGGGATAGACCTCTACTTGTCCGATTCGTTGGCCGAGAAGTATCGCAATGCATACTTCCCCCACAAGCGGATGATGGCTCCTCCCATATCCCCGCGACAAGCGGTGCCGCTTGCGGTTCTGGCAAGCACCCATGGTCACACCGACCACATGGATGCCGGCACGATCGGTCCCATATACCGCGACAGGGAGGAGCGGGGCCCCCTGTTCATCTGTCCCCGTGCCGAAATGGCAAAAGCCATGGAACGGGGCGTTCCCGCAAACCGGATCCTCGGATTGGATGCGTACGAAACCTTCACCGGACCCTCGAAGGGCAAGGATGGGTATTCGTTTGCCGCACTACCAGCCGCCCATGAGGGGTTGAGCCGGGATGCGTCGGGAAACCACCTGTATCTGGGGTACGTCATGGAAATTGCGGGGTACCGCATCTACCATAGCGGAGATTGCATTCCGTATCCCGATTTGGGAAAGACCCTGCGTACCATGGGAATCGATATCGCACTGCTTCCCGTGAATGGACGGGACGAAGCCCGTTCGTCGCATGGCGTCCCGGGAAACTTCACCATCGACGAGGCAATACGCTTGAAAGCCGAAGCCGGGATACCGCTCCTCGTTCCACACCACTTCGGCTTGTTCGACTTCAATACTGTGTCGGTAGAGGATATTGCACGGAAAGCGGGGGATGCCGACCTGATTGTGGGAAAAGATTGTCTGATACCCGAACCTGGTGTGGTATACTCATGCAGGTCAAAAGGATGAGCACAAGATGATAGATGGCTTTCTACTTGAAAAGAAGTTGAACAAGAATATTCCCATTCCCCTGTACTATCAGTTGAAAGAGCTGTTGATGGAATATATTTCGGTCAGTGACGAAAACACCCCGCTTCCGACAGAATCGCAACTGTGCGAACATTTCCAGGTTTCCCGGTCCACTGTCCGCCAGACCCTCGGCGAGCTGACCAGCGATGGGTTTCTCGTGCGCCACAAGGGCAAGGGGACCATGATCCTTCCGCGAAAGATAGATCAGGATTTCCTTGTTGTGCTTGAGAGTTTCAACGACGAGATGCACGAGAAGGGTTACACACCCCATACCGAGGTGTTGAGCCTTGCTGTTCAAGAGGCTTCTCCCTCGGTCGCCAAGGCCTTGAAGATTGCCAAAGGGGATCCTGTTGTGAATCTGGTGCGCTTGCGTGGAGCGAATTCGGTTCCTATGGTCCTGGTCTCGTCCTACCTGCCTGCAGCATTCCATGGATTGGGTTCCTTGGTCATAGAAGACCTGGTGAACAATTCCCTCTACCGGATAATGGAAGACACCTACCATGTTCCAATCGAATCGAGCCGACGCGTCATAGAGATCCGGTTGGCGGGTGATTTCGAGGCGTCCCACCTCAAGGTGTCTCCCCATGCCCCACTGCAATACATCGAGACGATTTCCACCACCACGGACAACATTCCCGTCGAATTCTCCAAGGCTTCGTACCGCGGGGATATCAGCAGGTTTGTCATTGAGATCAGGAAGAAGCGGATTTGAGTTCCAGTCAGAGTCGTTCGATGGTGAGATCGAATACCTCGGCAATACATGCAATTCTCGCTAATTGATGTCCTGTAAGAAGTATTTGGTGATGCGAATAGATGTCTTTCATGAGTCTGTGGCCATCGGGTACCTTTACAATCGCGCCATTGCGACAATCCGACCCTGGATATTGCACATATCCTTTCAGTTCACCCTCGATCACCATGATATGTTCCATTGCCGCATCGATCTTGACCATTGTGATCGGACCGACAGGATACCGTCCGTTGAGCATATGGGCATGCTTGTCGACTATTTTCAATACAGGAGCCGTAGCCTCCCAAGATTCGGCAAAACTTTGCGGAAGTAGTCCGAAGTATCCACAGTGTGCCAACAGGATATGGTTCTCCGGTTCATCGAGCAATTCAGGAAACGAAGGAATGCCCTCGTGCTTGAGTGCCGCCATGCCCATGAGGACCGGATAGATGTTCGTCATCATGACGGGAGTACCAAGGGCATTATGCAACAAATATTTGGTCGTCAATGACAAGGTATCACCTTCACAAGCCCATAGTATCCGTTCCCTTTCATAGAGCAGATTCCATGCGATGCATGGAGTCGAGGAGGAGAATCGGGATTCGTTCAAACAATTTGAACCGATTCCTCCTATATTTCCCTGCCCATCCATATACTTCTTTACCGCAAGATAATACGCAGCCGCCCCAATTTTTGCCTGCTCCGATAACGATTCGTGCATCGGGAAATCCCAAGTTGCAATTTCCGTGAGGGCTTCTTTCTCCGAGATGGATTTCTCAACCTTGCCCAATTCCTCCAGACTAGTTCGTTCAACCGTTACGCCGAATTTCTGGTGCAACAGGTTCGTGCATTCGGTCCCCCACCAATAGAAGCATTTGAAGATATCCGGTTGAAATCCTTCTCCTGGGTTGTCTTGGAAAATAACAAATTTCGTCTGTTTCATCTTCCGCTTCAATGCAAGGCTTTTACAAATGACTTGGCTCTGGTCCTTGTTGTATGGAGCGAGGACTCGCACTCCTTTACTCTTCAGGAAATTCATGATTTCCCAGTCCCACATGGAAATGGTCATGAATTCACTGGTCAGGATAAGAATCGGGACTTCATAGGAGGCAAACAAATCGGCACATTCATATGCTTCACCCAAGATCTCGGGAAATACGACCGCATCGGCTTCCTTAGGAACAGGCTCCCCCAAACCGATAGGCTCAAGCAATACCACATGGCCATGCAATTCCTGCTTGATCATCTCCAGCTGCCTGAAGAATTTTTCAGTTCTATCCCGTTTGAAAAATACCGGTGCGAGTATTGTCACCATTCACGTTCTCCCAGTTTTACAAGGTATCGATGTAACTCTATCATGATGCAATCGATTGTCAAGAAGAGCTCGAATAGGTTGACAATCCATCGGAGATATGTAGTTATATAATAACAAGCATACATAACCATACATTATGGAGTATGCACACCATATTCGAGTGTTGTGAACAGAAGGAGTCGATATGATCAATGTTTGTGTGATAGGTTCCGGCAGGGCTGGAATGATCCATGCCCGCAATTTTGCCAGTCGGGTCGCCGGTGCAAAATTGGTCGCGTTGTGTGACCCCGTACCCGAAGCATTGGCGTCGGCAGCGAAGGAACTTGGGGTTGAAAAGACGTACACGGACTATCGGCAAGTGTTGGAAGATCCGTCGATACATGCCGTTGTGGTGGTTACCCCTACGGTATTCCATCGCGATATCGTGTGCGCAGCCGCGGAAGCGGGGAAGCATGTGCTTTGTGAGAAACCCATGGCTATGAACGAGACGGAATGCCTGGAAATGAACGAAGCGGCACAGAAGCATGGCATAAAACTGCAGATCGGCTTCATGCGGCGCTTCGACGAAAGTTTCCGCTATGCGAAGAAACAGATAGAAAGTGGCGCGATCGGCGATGTCGTATTGGTCAAATCGGTGACCCATGGGCCGAGTATTCCACAGCCATGGATGTACGATATCAAGAAGAGCAACGGGCCCTTGGCCGAAGTGTCCAGCCATGACATCGATGCCCTGCATTGGTACACAGGAAGCTATATTTCCGAGGTGTATGCGATTGCCGGAAACTATCGGAGTCCGGATGCAGTCGCGGATTATCCTGATTTTTATGATAACGTGGTTATGACGGCCCGTTTCCTCTCGGGTGCCCAAGGCGTCCTCGATGGAGCTCAGGGTGTCCGGTATGGATATGATTCCCGGGTGGAGATCCTCGGTACGAAAGGCATCATCCACGTGGGAAGGAATCAGGAACATTCGGTGTTGACCGTGAGCCCGGAGGGTATCCTTGCTCCCTATGTGCAGAGTTGGCGGACCTTGTTCCTCGATGCATACTACGAGGAGGACAAGGCCTTCGTTGCTTCCATTGTCGAGGATACGGTGCCACTTGTGACCGGTCTGGATGGCTTGGAGGCTGTTCGGGTTGTGAACGCGGGAAACACATCGATTATTGAAAAACGTCCGGTCGTGATCCGGCGCTAGGAGGGAATTATGAAGGCTGCATGTCTTACTGGTAAAGAATCGATTGTCATACAAGATGTACCGGTTCCGGAAATCGGACCTGGAGACGTTCTGGTCAAGGTAAAGAGTGCCTTTGTCTGTGGAACCGATGTCAGGTTCTTCCTCAACGGCAAGGCCGGTGTGGATGATGCGAATCCGCGGGTTCTTGGACATGAGTTCGCCGGCGTGATCGAACGCGTCGGAGCACGTGTCGAAGGCTACACCGCCGGCATGAATGTTGCGATCGCACCCAATTATGGTTGTGGAATCTGCGACTTGTGTGTCAGTGGCCACAGCGAGATGTGCGCGGCTTCGGAAGCGCTGGGGGTATCGATCGACGGCGGATTCGCCGAGTATGTCCGTATTCCCGAAGCAGCAGTGCGGCAAGGAAATATTTCCCGCATACCTGAAGGATTGTCTTTTGCCGAGGCCGCCTTGGCCGAACCGCTTTCCTGTGTATTCAATGCCTACGAGAAGATCGGGATATTTCCCGGCGATACGGTCCTGGTGATCGGAAGCGGACCTATCGGAATCATGCATTGTCTCGTGGCACTTATGGCTGGGGCGTCCAATGTATTTATCAGCGATATTTCCGAGCAACGGATGGAGCTTGCACGTTCAATCGACAGCCGGATCCGCACGCTGGTTGCTGGTGAATCGCAATTGCCGGAATTCAAGCGGCTTACCAATGGGAAGCTGGCAAACCTGGTCATAACGGCAGCCTCTGTCGGAGCGATACAGGAACAGGCTTTTGCCCTTGCAGGACAGAATGGACGAGTCATGTTCTTCGGTGGACTTCCATCGGGGAAATCCATGGTGAAACTCGATACCAACGAGATCCACTACAAGCAACTGCTCGTCGGTGGCACTACCCGGCAGAGCTTGGCCCAATACCGCAAATGTCTTGATCTGATAGCCAGTCGTGCCATCGATATACGACCGATCATCACCTCCGAAGGTTCGCTGGACGATATTGTCCAGGCGATTTTGGAGGCGAGAGGCGGTGTCGGATTGAAACGCGCGATCAACTTCAGTTGAACTAAGGGGAGCAGGCCATGGTACTCGGAAAATCGCAAGAGAGCTATGTTATCGGAATCGATATTGGAACCCAGGGTGTCAAAGGAGCATTGTTCAGATCAGATGGGTATTGTGTGGCTGAACATGGAGAAGCTTCGAGATTGGAACATCCCCAGCCGGGTGCGATCACAGAAGATGCCGAGTTCCAGTACGGTTCGGTCCTGAGGATTATCCGCTCATGCCTGGATGCGGCTGAAGCACAGGGAGTCGCCTCGATTGCCACGAAGGTGGCATGTCTCGCCATAGACGGTCAGATGGCAGGTGTGATCGGTGTCGGCTCGGACGGTATGGCTGTGACTCCCTACGATTCTTGGCTCGATTCCAGGTGTGCTCCCTATCTTGAACGGATGCGGTCCGAAGCGAATGACCTGATCCTTGAAAAGGCAGGCACGGCACCGAGCATCAACCATGGACCGAAAAAGCTCTGGTGGAAACACGAACATCCCGAGATCTTTTCTAAAATCTCTCGATTCGTGCAACCGGGTGGATACGCCGCGGCACGATTGTGCGGATTGAAGGGTGAGGAAAGTTTCATAGACAGGACCTATCTGCACTTCTCGGGTTTCTCCGATACAGCCCATGGCCGGTGGGACAACGAATTGTGCGCCCTGTTCGACATGCCCATGGATAAACTGCCGAATATCGTCGAATCGACTGCTATCGTGGGCACCGTTTCCAAGGAAGCGGCCAAAGCTTGCGGTCTTAGGGAAGGAACTCCCGTTGCCGCGGGGTGCGGCGATACGGTCGCCAGCTTCTTGTCCAGTGGCGCGGTCGAGGAGGGTATGTGTGTGGATGTCGCGGGTACGGCAAGCGTATTCGCCTGTACACAGAAGCGATTTGTTCCCGACCATACAAGTGGTATCCTCGGTTGTTGTGCATCGGTGGTTCCCGACCTTTGGTATTCGTATGCCTATATCAACGGTGGCGGCATGAATCCCGAGTGGTTCGTGAGGAATTTCGGCAGTGCGGAGGGTTCCCTACGGTTCAAGGATATCGAGGCGGAAATCTCGAGCATGGAGGATTCTCCGACGCTTCCGTTGTTTGTTCCCCACATGGCAGGCCGGGTAATGCCCGGACGCCCCGATTTGCGGGGCGCCTTTGTGGGGATGAATTGGGACCATGGCAAACCGGAATTGTTCAGGTCTATCCTGGAAAGCGTGGCATTGGAGTATGGATTGTACAAGGATGCCGCCACAGCGTTGCAACCGGACTTGCGGATCAAGGAAGTTCGGGTAACCGGAGGAGGAGAGCGGAGTCTTGTATGGAACACCATGAAATCGGGTGTCTTGCAAACACCTGTGGTACGGATCAAGCAGAATCAAGGTGCACCGATGGGAATCGCCATGGTCGCAGCAGTGGCAGTGGGCTTGTATGGAGGTTTTCCTGAAATCGCCAGGGATTGGATCGCAACGGGTGAGAAGATCACGTGTGAACCATCACGATATCCGTTCTTTGCCAAACGGTTGGAAGCGTACCGGGAATTGCTCGATTCGATGGAGCACTTCACCACACGCTTCCCGTTCAGTGTCTAAAATCGGGGAAAGTGCTCGCCTTTGACCGTTCCTGGTTTCAGGTTGAGCGCATTGGCCCTTCCACAGGCAATTCCCATGGAGACGCAAGCCTCCATGGGGAGTCCTTCGCTGATGCCATAGGCCAAACCGGCTGTGAATGAGTCTCCGCAGCCGATGGTATTGACCGGAACCACCGCTTCGACTCTCCTTTCATCGATTCTCCCTCCATGACAGGTAAATACAGAGCGCGCTCCTTGGGTAAGGACAGTGGTGACCCCATAGGTCTGCTCGAGTTCCAACATTCGTTCTTTCACAGCATCCAGAATACTGGATTCGGTCGCGTGTTCCTTGAAGGTCTCCCTTGGGAATAGGGTTTCGGAAAACTCCTTCAAGTTCGGTTTTATCACAGCAGGGCGGTACTCCAACGAGTTCAGCAGGTCATCTCCCCGGACATCCAGGACAATCTTCCTACCCAATGCCGCCGCGGTCCGTACCATCCAAGGAATGATATCGTCGGAATATCCGGATGCCTTGGTACCGCTTATCGTCACGATCTCCACATCCTTCACCAGCTCGGAATACTGGTTCCGCAACAGACTGTCGGTTTCCCCACACACGGGTACCGCTTCCTCGACAATTTCCGTCACCGTATGGTGTTCTTGGTTTATCAAGGTGTAGCAAAGCCTGATCTCGCTCTTGGAGTCGACGATATGTACCTGTACGCCGTCTTCGGCCAACATGGATGCGAAGGTATTTCTGAACAGCCCACCCCCGTGGGTAAGGTGGATAGTCCGGGCACCCAGTTCGGTAAGGACCCGAGCGGTATTGGCTCCTTTCCCCGCAACGCTGAACAGATAGTTGCCGCTACGATTGACCTCGTTTTCCCAAAGATGTTCGAGGACGATTGTCTTCTGCATGACCGGATTCAATCCCACGGCCAATATTTTTTGTTTCATGTCGGACCCTTACTCGTGTTGATATTCGTTCTGGTATTCCTTGGGAGTCTTTCCCACGGCTTTCTTGAAAATATAATTGAAATACGATGAGGAGTTATACCCCACATCGGCCGCAATCGCGGAAATTTTCATTTGATGGTTTTCCTGCAGGATTGCCTTGGCTTTGTCCAAACGCAACTGGGTGATATAATCGATATAGGTCCTGCCATAGGCTTTTTTGCATAGCCTGCTGAAATATGCGGGAGTCAGTCCCAAATATTCGGATACTATTTCCAGAGAAAGCAATGGATCATCGAAATGTGCCATGATATACGCCTTGGCCTTATCCATGAGGTCGATTCCGGTATGGTCTTCGCGTGTCGCGAACTGGCTGGTGATTGTCCTGCAGGCCCACGATATCTTGGTAAACAACTCCTCGATGCTCTTGAGGTTGCTGTAGCGGTACAATGTCATAAGATCCGGGAAGAACTTTCGGACCGGAATACCCAGTTCGTCGCCAGCTGAGAGTACGCAGATCAAGACGTTCCGCAACAGGCCTTGCTTGTACTCGACACTCTTGTCGTCGCGTGAGACCTCCTTTTCCAGCGATCTCAAGTAGGCATCCAAGGGAGCCTGATCGCTTTGTGAAAGCAGATCGTAGAGTTGTTTGGTGGTCTCGTGGATCGGAAGCGGCATGGTGTTGGATTCCGAATCGCCGATTTTCTGGCGTACGTTGAATCCCGAGATCATCGAGAACAATGCATGGGTCTTGGCCTTGCGGTACGAGAACGAGAGGTCGCCCAATGAATGGACAAGTTCACCGACACCGACGCCCAATAGGGAGAATTCCGACAGGGAATCCATGGCAATCTTCAAGTCTTCAATAAAAACGAGGGTATTGAACGATAGCTTGTCGGCGGACATGACCATAGTGATGTCGGTATAGAATATTTCGTTGGGAAAGAAGAACAGACTTTCCAACTGCAATGCCTGTTTGTCCAGGAGTGGACTGAGCACCTTTTTCAAGGTGGCATACAGGTTGTTGCTTTCAATGGGAGTCCGGATTTCAGAATAGAGGACAACAGGAACATGTGGCGAGGCTTTCCTGGAATAATCGTGGAGTTGCAATCCCCGTTCGATATCTTTATCGGACAAGGTGCCGAACAAGAGGTCCCTGAAAAAATCATCCAACAGGGTTTGGCGATACTCGTCGTAAAAGGCCGAGTAGCGGTCGAAATCGTTTTTCAACAGCTGCTCTTCCTTGATGGATTCGATCAAACGGGCAAGTATACCTTGCAATTCATCGATATTGACGGGTTTCAGAATATATTCCTTTACACCCAATTGAATCGCTTGTTGCGCATATGAGAAGTTGTTATACCCACTGATAATTATGATCTTGATGTCCGGATTCGTGCGGTTGGCAGCTTTTATCAGTTCGAGACCATCCCCTCCTGCCATTTGGATGTCGGTCAACAGGATATCCGGGTTGTGTGTGCGGATGGCTCCAAGCGCTTCTTGCCCATTTTTAGCCAAGCCGACGACCTCGGCATCGAGCTTATCCCAAGCTATCGATTCCGCAATGCCATTTCGAATCAGTTTTTCGTCTTCTGCAATAACTACGGAATAAGTTCCCATGCGTTAAATCCTTGGTATATGGACAACCACTGTTGTCTCTTCTGGATTCGACAAGAAGTGCAACCCATAGTGTTGGCCGAAGTACAGTTTAATCCGCTCATTCACATTCCGCAACCCTAGTCCGAAATCCGATTCACTGCCCTTGTCAAGCAACAGGTTTATCTCGTCAAGCCGGTCTTGCGGGATTTGAGGACCCGAATTCGTGACACGTATCAGTATGTCCGTGCCGGATTCTTCTCCTGTAATGGTGATTGTTTCCGATGTCTCCGATTGCTGCACACCATGGATAATCGCATTTTCAACCAGCGGTTGCAGTATCAGCTTGAGGGTCTTGTTCTTGAGTATCGAGTCGGGAATGCTGATTTCATAGGTGAAATCATCGGCATACCGGACTTCCTGTATTATCAGATAGTTGGTGATATGCTCGATCTCCTCTTCGATGGTGACCATGGTCCTGCCCCTATTGAGACCAATTCGCAATAATTTTGACAGGGAATACACCAGCCGGGTCACATCGTCCATCTTTCCCTTTCGTGCCAGCCAGATAATCGAATCCAGCGTATTGTACAGGAAGTGGGGATTGATCTGGGCCTCCAGTGTCTTCATTTCAGCAATACGGAGTTTTTCATGTTCATCATGCAAATCCCGCAGGAGGTTGTTGATCTGTGATACCATGACATTGAATGTCGATCCCAAAAGGGCAACTTCGTCATCGCCGGAAGTATCCATGGTGACACGGAAATTCCCCGACTGCACGACCTCCATCAGAGAGGCCAACTCTCGCAGTTGCGCTGTTATGCGGTACGATATGGAGCTGGAGGCGAACAATACGATGATAGCGATGACCGCAATGAGGATCAGTATGGGAGTGATCATGGACAACACGGAGTTTTCGATGATGGATGGATGCAGATAACCGGTGAGTTCCCATCCCGCCAAGGAAATATCCTTCGTATAGGAGAAGCTGTATTCCGAATTGTTTGTTTCATTTTCCGATTGGGAGATGACCGTGGTGTCCGAACTGGTCAGGATGAAGTGTCCGGTCTCACCCATTCCTTTGCGGACAATCGATGCCAATGTGGAGACCTCGATATCGGTCAATAAAACCCCAAGGATGTTTCCCGTGGATTTGTCCATGATCCGCAATCCCATGGTTACCAACGGTTGTCCGATAGTGTTGACGGTGAATGACCCCTGATGGGGGGCGAACCAGACCGGATCCTCGCTGGCAATAATACTCTGGTACCAATCGAAGTCCTTCCAATCCTGGTATATGGGGGAGGAGAAGTTCGACTTGAATTGCATTCCGTTCGCTCCGATGATATAGAAGCCGAACAGGTGGTCGACATAGTTCTGGACGAATGAAAGCTGGTTGTCCATTTCCAACTCCAGGGAATAGGCCTCAGCAATGGATTGTGGACGGGGATTCCGTAAAACTGCCTGGATCTTTGGATCGTTCGTGATCCGCAAGGCATTTTTCAACGCATTGTCAAGCAGGTTCTCGATTTCTATGGTATTGCTGTCCACGATTGCGACCAGGACTGTCTGCAAGTGGTCCTTGATGATATTGGTGGAAAGGTAGCTGAACGTGAATCCAAGCCAAGCCACCATACTCAAGGTGATGGTCATGGTAAGGACGAAGATCCTGTAGCCCAGGGAATTCTTCTTGGGTGGAAACCATTTAAAAACCTTCATCGAACAACTCTATTGCATTTGATGAATCGAACAGACGGTCCTTGATAATAATCTCCGGTGGAACTTCCTTGCCGATCAGGTGGGCCGCGATCGTGTCGAATACTGTCTCTGCAAGCCTGGGGGTACATTCGATTGTCGCACCCAATTCTCCTGCGATAATGGATTTCAACGCATCCTTGCTACCATCGATGCTTATGATTGTCACATCGGTATTCGGCCTGATATTGGCTGCTTTCAGCGCCTGGATCGCACCGATCGCCATTTCATCGTTGTGCGCATAGACAGCATTGAAATCCTTGCCATAGGAAAGGATGATATCTTCCATCACATCCTGTCCCTTGATCCGTTCAAAATCCGCATATCCGAAGGCCACGACTTCCATGCCCTCGATCGATCGGATGCCATCTTGGAATCCGTTGGCACGGTCGATTCCACAAGAGGAGCCCTCGTTTCCGTGGAGTTCGACGATCTTGGCATTGTTTCCCATGACATCGGCGAGCCAGTTGGCTGCGCGAACTCCCTCCTCGTAGAAGTCGGAACCGATAAACGTGAGGAAATCGACTCCCCCGGTTCCGGCGATTTCCCTATCGAGCATGATCAGGGGAACTCCCGCCTCCTTGCAGATATCCACAATCTCTTGATATCCGTCGTAGGTCAAAGGAGTGCATACGATGTACTGGGCCCCTTGGGCAATGAATTCCCTGATATCCTGGGTCTGTTTTTCAATGGAACTGTCGGCATCCGCGACCAACAAGTGTATGTCCCGTTCCTCGGCTACCCGTCGCATATCGTTGGTTTCGGCAACACGCCACGGATTTATATGGTTCATCTGGGAGAATCCCACAATCAGCCGGGTATCCGCAACCTGTGGTTTGGCTGGCTCGGATGTACGATGGGACTTGTCTCCCTCCGTTGGGGAGCAACTGGAAAAGAGGATAACGGCGAGCAGCGCGAGAGTAATATATTTTTTCATGGTTTTCCAACTTCGTAATGGTATAATGGGACTCTACCCCCGTCAAGGAGAATCAGGGTAGTACGTAATATTGATATGATAAGACAAGAAAGTGAAATTTACAGCACGCGGCAAGGCACCATACAATACATATACAATTCCAAGAGGAGGATTATGTTATGAAAAGGAACATCATGGTTCTAGTGATGGTTGCCCTGCTGGTGCTTTCCGCCGGGAGCATCTTTGGTGCTGGTAAAACCGAGGCTGCTGCGGATAGCCCGAAGGTTATCGGGTTCTCGCAATGTGACAGCCAACAGGCATGGAGATGGGCTGAAACCGAGTCGGTGAAGGAAGAGGCCGCCAACCGTGGCTATGTACTCCAATACAACGACGCACAGTCCAGCCAAGCCAACCAGATCGCAGCAGTCCGCTCTTTCATCGCCCAGGGCGTGGATGGCATTCTACTCGCTCCACAGGTTACCACTGGTTTTGGCCCTGTGCTTCGTGAAGCGAAAGAAGCCGGAATCCCAGTCGTTCTGCTCGACAGGAAAGTCGATGAAAGCGAAGACCTGTTCGTGACCTTCATCGGTTCCGATTTCGTGTGGGAAGGCGAAGAGGTTGGAAAGCTTGTTCTGGAAGACACCAAGGGTAAGGCCAACATCGTCGAACTGCAGGGAACTCCCGGAGCCGATCCGGCGATTGAACGGAAAGCCGGTTTCGAGAAAGTCGTGAATGCGAACCCCGGAATGAAGATTATCCTTTCCCAGACTGGCGATTTCAACAGGACCAAGGGTAAGGAAGTCATGGAAGCGTTCCTGAAGGCCGAAGGAAAGAACATCGATGTCGTGTACGCGCATAATGACGATATGGCAATCGGTGCCATCCAGGCTATCAAGGAATACGGTATGGATCCAGGGAAAGACATTCTCGTCTACTCGATCGATGGTGTCAGGGACGGTTTCCAAGCCATGGTCGATGGTGATTTGAACGCGCTCGTAGAATGCACTCCGTTGCTTGGACCTCAAGGTTTCGATGCTCTCGAGGCAGCATGGCGCGGCGAATCCGTACCCAAGTGGGTAAAATCGGAAGACGGCATTTTCCGCATGGCAGATGCGGCAGCCCTTATCGGTGGAAGAAAGTTCTAGGACAAGAGGAGTGTGCAATGGGTGGAAAACTCCTAGAGGTTCACAACGTCTATAAGGTTTTCCCAGGTGTCACCGCTCTCGCAGATGTGGATTTCGCCCTCGAAAGGGGCGAAATCCACGGTTTGATGGGAGAGAACGGGGCTGGGAAGTCAACTCTGATCAAAGTCATAACCGGCGTATACCAAAAGGACGCCGGGACGATTGTTCTCGACGGTCAGGAAATACATCCGACCTCGCCTTTGCACGCCGAGGCATTGGGAATCAGCACGGTGTACCAGGAGGTAAACCTCTTGACCAATTTGTCGGTTGCCGAGAATCTTGCGATCGGCCGGCAACCCACCGGTACCGTAGGTATCGATTGGAAAACGATGAATCGACGGGCCGTAGGTATTCTCGAAAAATTCGACATCGACATCGATGTCACCGAATTGCTGGGAAATTATTCAATCGCCATCCAGCAGATGGTTGCTATCGCGAGGGCTTTGGAACTGGAATCGAAACTGTTGATTCTGGATGAACCTACATCGAGTCTCAATGCCGATGAGGTCGAAAAGCTATTCAAGCAGATGCGACGATTGAAGGAGCAAGGCCATTCGATAATTTTCGTAACCCACTTTCTTGACCAGGTATTCGAGATCACTGATCGGATCACCGTACTGCGCAACGGCAAATATGTCGGCGAGTATGCGACCCCATCAATGACAAAGTTGGATCTGGTGTCGAAGTTGATGGGGAAATCCCTTGATGATTTGAAGAACTTCGACAGTATATCGAACCATGTGGAAATAGGCGACGATGCCAACCTGATCGATGTGAAGGGAATGGAAAAGACCAATTACATGAATCCTTTCGATCTGAAGGTAAGCAAGGGAGATATTGTCGGGTTGGCAGGTTTGCTCGGTTCGGGTAGGACGGAAATCACCAACCTGTTGTTCGGCACGCAAAAACCGGAAGGTGGAGAACTCCATATCAAGGGTAAGCGGGTCAACATCAATTCTCCTCGCAAGGCAATCGCCCATCATCTGGCTCTGAGTCCGGAGGACCGCAAGCAGGAAGGAATCATTTCCGGTTTGTCAGTGCGGGAAAACATTGTTCTCGCACAACAAGTCAAGAATGGATGGCTGCACAATATCAATGTGCGCAAGCAAACTGAGCTGGCAGAGAAGTACATCGGAATGCTTTCCATAAAGACCTCCGGAGTGAACCAGCCGATCGAAACCCTCTCGGGGGGTAACCAACAGAAGGTTATCTTGGCACGCTGGCTGGCCACCAATCCGGAGCTGTTGATTGTCGACGAACCGACACGTGGTATCGATGTCGGTGCAAAGATGGAGATACAGCGTTTGCTGGTCGAATTGAGCAAGCAAGGTATGGGAATCGTCTTCGTATCATCGGAAATCGAAGAAGTGGTGCGCTGTTCCAATCGTGTATATATCCTGCAGAACCGAAATATCGTCGGGGAGTTGCGTGGAGAGGAAATCTCGGAACAGGAAATCATGGTCAGGATTGCGGCAAAAGAGGATAGGAAAGCATGAAGAAAGGACGACAAATACCGCGAATAGCTTGGCCGTTGTTCGCCCTGGGCTTGATACTGTTTTTCAATCTGGTGTTCACGGACTCGTTCTTCGCCATCACAATCAAGGATGGGCACTTGTTCGGTTCGTTGATCGATATCTTGCGGCGGAGTGCCCCTACATTGATCATGGCAGTTGCGATGACCTATGTGATCGCAACAGGTGGTATAGACATATCCGTGGGATCGGTGCTCGCCATATCGGGATCGATAGCATCGTTGGTGGTCTGGGGAGGGAATACCCAGTATCTCACCTCGGCAGGTTCCCAGTATTATGCGCCGATGCTCTCGATTATCCTGATTCCGTTGGTAGCTTCTATCCTGTTGGGAGCATTCAACGGCGTCATGGTATCGTTTATCGGATTGCAACCGTTTATCGCAACGCTTATCCTCATGACCGCTGGACGAGGGCTCGCCCAACTGCTGACCGGGGGTAAGGTTCTCAACTTCAGGCATGCCGGATTCGAGTTTGTGGGTAGGGGATACCTGTTCGGGCTTCCTTTCCCGTTCCTGCTGGCCCTGGGAGTCATTGTATTGGGGACTGTCATTACCCGTCTGACTCCCATGGGGCTCTATATCCAAGCCGTAGGCGGAAATAGGAGTGCCAGTAATTTCTCGGGTGTAAATACCCGCCTGGTGCTGCTGTTCGTCTATATCTTCAGCGGGTTTGCCGCTGGATTGTCCGGCTTGGTCATGACAAGCGACATTACGGGAGCCGATGCCGGCTTCATGGGATTGTATATGGAACTCGACGCAATTCTTGCAGTCGTCATCGGCGGAACACCGATGGAAGGTGGCAAATACAATGTCGGCGGAACGGTGGTTGGAGTGCTCATCATACAGACCCTGACCACAACAATCCTGACTAAGGGTATTCCGACGGAATACACGCTCCTGGTGAAAGCTATCGTAGTGGTGGTCGTGCTTATCATCCAATCGAACAAGATGCGGGAAGTGATGGGCAAACGGCAAGGCAAGATGATAGCCAAAGGGGGAGCTGCAGTATGAGCCGCAAACGATTGTTTCAGATTTCCCGTCGTGACATGCCTTTGGTGGCAACATTCATCGTTTTTCTGCTATTGTACGCTTTCGGTGGTTTCAGTTACCGCAATTTCATGACTCCACGTGTATTTTTCAATTTGTTGACGGACAACGCAGTATTGGGTATCACGGCGGTCGGCATGACCTTCGTCATAATCTCGGGTGGCATCGACTTGTCCGTCGGGGCGGTGATTTCCACCACGGCCATGATTGTCGCTGTGTTGACCCAGGCCGGCATGAACAACGTGTTTGTCATCGCCATTGCATTGCTTTTTGGTACGACACTCGGGTTCCTGATGGGTGGCATGATCCAATATTTCAAGACACCTCCGTTTATTGTTACCTTGGCAGGCATGTTCTTTGCCCGCGGATTGGGGTATGTGTTGAGTTTGGGATCGGTGCCGATTACGCATCCCTTCTATACCAACGCCTCGTCGATTGGGATAAAGATCGGAAATGGCAAGCTGAGCATGCCAGCGATGGCCCTGTTGGCAATGATCCTGATAGGTTGGTTCATCTCTCGGCGTACCCGCTTTGGAAGAAATGTTTTCGCAGTGGGGGGTAACGAACAGTCGGCCATACTCATGGGGCTTCCAGTTACCCAAACCAAAATCGCCGTCTATACTTTCAGTGGATTTTGTTCCGCCGTCGCAGGTTTCATCTATACCTTCTACACGTTGTCCGGGTATGGCTTGGCAGCCATGGGATTGGAAATGGAGGCAATAGCATCGGCGGTTATCGGCGGAACCTTGATGACCGGCGGGTACGGGACAATCCTCGGTACGCTCCTCGGTACGCTCATCCAGGGATTGATCAAATCCATCATTGCGTTCAACGGACAATTCAGTGTCTTCTGGATTAAACTGTTTACCGGGGGGATGTTGCTGGGATTCATCCTATTGCAAAAGATTTTTGTGTATGGAACCAAATCCCGGAGGAGAAAGCGATGAGTGGAATCGTTTCCTTCGATTTTTCCGGTGCCTGCATGATTGTCACGGGATCGTCCAAAGGTATAGGAAAGGACATAGCTTTCCAATTGATGTCCAAGGGGGCTCGGGTCGGTATCACCGGCCGAGATTCCGATGCTCTCCGATTGTTGCAAGGAGAAGCCGCTTCCAACGGTTGGATGTGCGACACCTATACTGTAGATCTCGCCCAAGTGGAGTCGATCGGTCCTATGGTCAAGTATTTTGCCGAATTGTTCGGCAGGATCGACGGCTTGGTGAATTGCGCAGGTGTAAATATATTGGAGCCCATGGGAGCCCTCACAGCATCTGCTCTCAAGCATGTGGTGGATGTGAATCTCATCGCGCCAATGCTGGTGACCAATGCGGTTGTCCCGTACATGAAAGAACAGGGTTGTGGTAGTATCGTGGATATCGCGAGTCTTTCCAGTGTGACTGCTTTCGACCGGCATAGTGCCTATTGCGCCTCGAAAGAGGGTCTGTTGGGGTATGTGAAAGTCGCTGCCATGGAATTGGGGCCCTATGGGATTCGAATCAATGCAGTCGGCCCGACCGTCGTGCTTACTGAAATGGGGAAGGCGGCTTGGGATTCCGATCCATTGAAACGCAAGAGGATGGAGAGTTTCATTCCGCTCGGACGGTTTCTAGAATGTGACGATGTCTCTCCAGTGGTACTGTTCCTTCTTTCCGGTGCCGCATCGATGATATCGGGAGAATTCCTGCTGGTCGATGGTGGATACATGGCTGGAAAGGGAATCTGAGAAGAAGGCGGATGGTGTGGGAATCAAGACGGGAAAACAGGTTTCATCTCCTGCAGTAATGCTGGCTGTCGCCTCGTTGGCGTTTTTTTTCATGGGTTTTTCCGATGTGCTCAAGGGAACTGCGGTTGCTGAAATGGTGGGCACACTAGGTGTGGATTACGCCTTGGGTGGCTCGATTCTCGGCATCACGTATTTCGGCTTCTTCGCCGGCACACTTTCCTCCGTATCATTGTTGAAACGGTTCGCGGTTGCGCGCCTATTGGTGATTGCAGTTGCCACTACTGCTCTGGGAGTCATCCTGTTTGGTTTTGCAAAGCATGTTTCGGTAATCCTTTTCGCTACCTTCCTGACTGGTGGGGGATGCGGTCTGATCGATGTGTCGGCAAATCTTACGGTACGGTTGGCAGCACGACCCGAACAGGTGGGACGGGAACTCAACCGACTTGCATTCTTCCATGGATTCGGATCGATCGTCTCGCCGCTGTTCGCTGCGATGGTGCTGAACCTGTATTCCGATTGGCATATGATCTATAGGGTTGCCGCAATCCTGTTGGTTGCCGCAACATTCGCCGTCTCCAAAGGAGTATCCTCAAGCAACATCTCGACCCGCATAGCATATGAGAAGAATGACCGGTTGGTCTTGAACCTGCAGGTTGCTTTGTTGGGAGGATTCCTCTTTTGGTATATGACCTTGGAGACAGGGATCGCTGGATGGTTGGTTGCCTATGCCCGTCAAGCTGTCGGCTTGTCCGATCGGGTGGCAACTTCGTACCTGTCCCTGTTCTTCGTCATGCTTACCATCGGAAGATTCCTCGGCAGTTGGTACGTCGATAAAGTGGGGTTGTTGAGAACCATCGTCATCCATGTGGTCGCACTGCTGGTCATTACCATGGTCTCGGCACTGTTTCCTAGCGCCCATATACTGCTACCCCTGTCCGGGCTTCTCATGGCACCGTTGTTCCCAACGACGGTTGCCCTATTGGTGAATGAATTGGGAACCGTGGGATTGAGAACGACAGGAATCTTCTTCTCGATCGCAGGGTTGGGCGGATTGTTCGGACCTTGGATAATCGGTATGGTTTCCCGCGCGTTCTCCTTGCGGTTCGGGTTCGGGTTGTTGGCGGTATTTGCCGCCTGTTTCCTTGGTCTGACGTTGATCTATCGGGCAAAGAGGAAGGTGGTCTGACATGATGGGTCGATATTCGCACCTACAGCGGTTCAGTACAAAGGATGGCCCGGGAATCCGTACCACGGTTTTCCTCAAGGGATGCAATGTGCGGTGCCGGTGGTGCCATAACCCCGAGACCATTCCCTATGCGAAATTATTGCATTACTCGGAGAGGGCCTGTGTGCAGTGTGGAGCATGTGCCCGGGTGTGTCCTACGGGAGCCACCACGATGTACCAGGGGCAGCGAACGTTCGATTTCCATTCGTGCACAGCTTGTGGCCTTTGCGTCCCGGTGTGTATGCAGGATGCATTGGCGATAACCGGTACCGATATCAGCGATTCCGATTTGTTCGATCTCCTTATGCGGGATTCAGATTATTACCGGAATTCCCAGGGCGGTGTCACCTTCTCCGGTGGTGAACCTCTATTGCAAGCTGGATTTGTCCGTACTGTCGCCCACCGCTTGCGTGGTGAAGGTATTGCGGTTGCATTGGATACCGCCTTCAACCTCGAATGGGATGTCATTGCTCCCGTATTGCCCGAAATGGATTTGGTTCTGCTCGATATCAAGAGCATGGATCGCAAGAACCATTTCGATTGCACGGGGGTGTATCCCGATTTGATCTGGGAGAATGTCGGGCGGCTACGTACTATGGACAAGCAGGTGCTGGTGAGGATGCCCCTCATTGCCGGCATCAACGATTCCGACCGGGAAATAGCGGATGCGATAGCGTTTCTTTCCGGTTGGGAATCCCTGCTGGGCGTGGAGTTGTTGGCATATCATGGTCTCGGCCTTGAAAAGTCCACATCGTACCAGGGTGCGATTGGACAGCAGGAAGCGTTCCTTGCACCTGATAAGGATGCCATGGAGAAAATCGCGCAAGGGTTCAGGGCAAGATCGATTCCGGTAATCGGATACTAGCGGAGGTGCACTATGATTCCTAGACATGTTCAGAAATCAATCGGGAAATGGTTTGATAAAAGCGATGAGGCCACCTTCTACGAACGGATCCTTCTACAAGAGGAAGCTGTAGAGAAATATGCCGATGAGCCGTATGCGATTCGGTTCGCCCATATCCTCGAACATATCCTTGCCAATATGACGGTTGTCGTCAATGAAGGCGAACGGATAGTGGGCTCGGTGCTTGAGATAATTCCTACTGCGGAGCAACGGGAGTATGCCGAGAGTCTGAGCCTGAAGTGGTGGGGGCCCCAAGTACCCGAAGAGGAACGTCAAAGGCAGGTGAACTTTTATTTTTCCCCAGGTTGGGTGAAACGACGGAACCCGGTGTTCTTCTCGCTCGGACACCTTGCCTACGATTGGGAAACGATAGTCACCAAGGGGTTGGGCTGGTATGCGAACCAGGTATCGGAATTGCTGGCTAGTGGAGAATTCGACGATGATCCCGAGAAGATGCAGTTCCTGCAAGGAGCCCGAATCGCTTATGAAGCACATTCGGCATTCATTGTCCGATACGCACAGCATGCGGCCGACGCGGCTCGGATTACTGGGAATCTCCAGGAACGGAATCGCTTGGAGACAATTTCAGAAGTGTGTTCCCATATCGCCACAGGAAGTGCCAGGGGATTGCGCGATGCGTTGCAAATGATATGGATGGTCGTCTTGGTTTCCCAGAAGACAGCCGGTTGCGGAGTCTTCAATTTTTCCCGTATGGACCAATATCTGTTACCCCTGTTTGCCAAGGATATCGAAGCGGGAACCCTCACCGAACAGGAAGCGTTGGAACTGATCGTCGAGTTTTATAACAAGAATAACGAAATCATGTTCCCTACCGACCACATGTCGCAAGAAAACGATTCGGTCATCAAGAATCTTGAAGTCTCGTACGATGACCCCAACTATCTGGTTGTCGCGGGCAAGCTGGCGAATGGAACTTCCGGTGTGAACAGGCTCTCGTTTCTCCTGATACAAGCCGCAAAGCTGCTTCGACTAAAGAATCCGTTCATTGTGGTCAGGTGGCATGATGGTATCGATTCCGATTTCTGGCAAGAGGTTGTCGATGCCATGCGGATGAATGCCACAGTTGTCATATACAACGATGAGACCATGATTCCTGCCCTCAAGGAGTTCGGTATCGAAGAGCAGGATGTCTATTCCTATGGATTCTACGGTTGCAACGACCCCAACATTCCTGCCCAGGAGGGAGGTTTGCGACAACTGTGGATGAACTTGGTATGGCCCTATGAATTGGCTCTCAATGGCGGGCGTCCTTTCGGTGATCCAAGCCGCAGTGCCGATCTCAACTTCAGCTTGCGAGATCGGATCCAGATCGGTTTGATGAGCGGTCCGTATGCAGGCATGAAGTTCGATCCGGAGGAACCTTGTCCGACGATGGAAACCTTCATTGCACGATATCGGCAACAGATGTCGTTTCTGCTCGACCAGTATCGACAGGTCATGGAACAGGATTATGCAAAGGAATCCCAATGGAACAAGGGTCGCATCCGGATCGAGGACCTCTTCCTCAAGGGGACTATCGAATCGGCTACGACTTGGCTGGTTGGAGGAACCAAATACCATAAGGTAACCCTGCAGGGAAGTGGACTCGCGACAGCCGTCGATTCACTTGCAGCGATAGATATTGCTGTCTTCAAGGAGAAGCGGTATACATTGGCCGAACTGCGGCAGGCAATCGAGGCGAATTTCGTTGGATACGATGGAATGCGTGCCTATTTGCTCAAGTTGCCGAAATTCGGAAACGACTTGGATAGTGTGGACGAATATGCCGAGATTGTCGTCGATGCCTTTTGCGATGCCGTCGTCGATATGAATCGGAAGAGGGAAGGTCTGTACACCTATATGCCGGCGATTTCGACGGATAGGGATTTCACAACTATGGGAGAGGCACTGGCGGCGAGTACCGACGGCAGATTGGCGGGAGCACCGATTTCAGAGAACCAGTCACCATATATCGGGTCGGACAAGTCTGGTATGACCGCGCTCCTGAACTCGGTCACCCGGGTGCCGTTCAACCGGATCACCGGGGGCCCTTTGAACCTCAGGTTGCATCCGTCGACTGTTGAAGGCCCGGAAGGGCTGGCAAAACTGGCCTCGCTTCTCGAGGTGTACCTGCGCAAGGGTGGCATGCAGGCGCAAATGAATGTCGTGGGCAAGGCCGAATTGATCGAGGCACAGAAAAATCCTGAAAAATATAAGAATCTTTGTGTACGGGTTGTCGGATATGCCGCATACTTTGTGCAGATGGGAAAAAAGGCCCAGGACGAACTGATCCAAAGGACGGAGTTGTAGTATGAAGATCGAACCATTGAACCAAATGAACTTTTCCGAATTCGGTGAGCTGCTCACCATGGACACCATTGAGAATGTGAAGGCAGAGAATGAATTCGATTGGCATGACACCGCGAATATGATCAAGCTGGCACCATTCTGTTGTACCGGAATCTTGTCTTGCCGCTCGCGTGAACGACGTGTGGAGAAGATGGAACGGCACCATGGATCCAGCGAAGTGATTGTGGCATTGGATGCCGATATGGTCCTGGTTGCCTCTCCGTACGACGATGAATTGGCAGACCATTCGCGCATCCGTGCGTTTCTTATGAAACAGGGACAGGCAGTGGTTATGAAGCCCGATACCTGGCATTGGATTCCTTTTCCGGTGAACCAGCACGATGCCCATGCCTTGGTGTTGTTCAAGGATGGGACCGGAGCGAACGATCTGCATTTCCGGGAGTTGACAGTTCCGGTTGTCCTCTGAACAGGTCCTATCCTGGTGACCATGCACAACTGGAGGTTCCCATGGACATATTGAAAAAACAGACAATCCGAGTTCCTGTGGAATCGATGGAAACATTGCCTCCACTAGGAGTGCATTTCGTGTGGTTGGGACAGTCGGGATTCCTCTTTTCTGTCGATGGAGCGTTGGTGTTGGTCGATGCCTACCTCTCGAATTATCTCGAGTACAACCATGGAGACCTTCCTTATGCGCATGACCGCATGATACCTGCCCCTATTACCGATACCCTGCTGCCCGATCTGGATCTGGTTGTGGTGACCCATGGGCACGAGGACCATCTGGATCCTGGTTTGATGGAGCGGTTGGGCCGAAGCAATTCGAAGGCGGTGTTCGCTGTCCCTCCCGGGTGCATCGAATCTTTGGAAGCATGTGGTATTTCCAGAGAAAGGATTCGTTCGGTTTCACAGGAGGCGCCGTTTGCTTTCAACGGTTCGATTCGGATCGAAGCTTTTCCAGCCGCACATCCGCGACCGAATTTCGACGCATCGAACGTATGGGCGTTGTCATACCGGTTCTCATTTGCAGACAAGACTGTTCTGTTTGCGGGAGATACCACGATCTTCAGACAGTGGGCGGTATGGGCTGCTTCCAAACCTTGCGATCTTTTCGTGCTCCCCATCAATGGGAGGGATCCTGTGAAAGAATCTCGTGGAATTGTAGGAAATATGGATTTTTATGAAGCGGTTATTATCTCCCAGTCCTTGGCAACACCATTGTTGGGGACCCACTTTGGTATGTTCGCCTTCAATACAATCGATGAAACCGATATCCAGGAAGAGATCGACCGGTTTGGACTCGAACAAAAGGTTGAACTAACAAAAATAGGCATAATGTATTCCATGATTTAGAATAATATATTTTTTACTGTAGTTCTCCGATACTGCTGTAGCGGAGTATTTGCCATATCATCAAAATAAATCTGTTTGGAAAACCAATTACAAAATTAGTTTATAAAACATGTTGACAAACTAAAAAGTCGTGATACTCTTCTTATATGAAGCGTCTATCCGTAAAACATAACAACCGTCGATTCATCGTCGATTTCTTAAGAAGTCATGAAGAGGTTCCCATAACCCAGATAACCAAGGCTGTTCGTGTCAGCACTCCAACTGTGAAAAAGGTGCTTGACCACTATATGAATCTTGGCCTGGTCGTTATGACAGGAAAAGGCGAGTCGACCTTGGAAGGTGGCAAACGACCCGAGCTGTACCGGCTGAACCAGGAATATGGTTATGCGATTGCACTGCATGTCGGTCCCGACTTCATCTATGCGGGTATGACCGACCTGAAATTGCAGAACGTGCAATCGTTCCATGAAGTGGTGGATAGGCCGATCTCGGATAACGAGATGGTGGACAAGTTGGTTTCCATTGCGAAAGTCTTCCGGAATTCCAAATGGGCCGAAGGCAAGAAATTGGTCAATGTGGTCATTGCCTTGCCGGGTATTGTCAACGCGTATACCGGAGAGTCGATCTACTCTCCCCACTATCCGCAATGGCAGGAGAATTTCCCATTCATACGGAAATTCGCGGAACGGTTCGATATGGATATCCCGATATTCCTCGATGGAGTCAACAGGCTACAGGCATGTGCCGAGCGGATGAAAGGCAAGGCGCGCGGAAAACAGGACTTCCTGATTGTCGATGCCATGGAAGAAGGAGTCGGAGCCGGAATCATTGTCCAGGGTACGATCATGCATGGTTTCAACAACCTCTCGGGCGAAATCGGGCATGTCATTGTGGATCCCCGCGGTCCCGATTGTATCTGTGGTGGAAAAGGGTGCTTCGAAGCTGCCGTATCCGTCAAGCATATAAACAAATTGTTGCGCCAAGGGTACGATACCCATAAGGATTCCACAATCTACCAGGGGAAATCTCCTGCCGATGTTTCCATCCGGGACTTGTTTCTCCATGCGAAGCAGGGTGATGCCTATGCGATCGAGCTGTTGGATCTGATCGCCACCTATTTTGCGAATGGTTTGAACAATGTGATCATGATCAGCGATCCTGAACTGATCATAATCCAAGGTATCTACATCGAGGCGGGACAGGACTTTATTGAAAACATCAAGAAAAAACTTTCCGAGCTTTCGCTTCCCAGGGTGAAACGCGAATTCGACATTGTCTATACGGACTTTGGAGTTGAACGTGGTGCACTTGGGGCAGGATGTTTCGGTATCTCCCAGTTCTTTGAGGAACAGGAGCTCTACAGGTGAAAATAGACCTGCGTTGCAGGTAGAACGATACGAGGAGGAATGTATGAAAAAAAGAGGTTTACTGATAATTGCTCTTGCAATGCTTGTGCTCGTCACACCATTGTTTGCGCAAGGTGGAAAAGAAGCTGCGGCTTCACCGACGACACTGAGTATTGCGATCCGGACTTTGACAAATCCGTACCAAGCCAACTATAAGCTTGGAGCAGATATGCTCGGAGAATTGGAAGGGTTGCCGGTTGTGACACTGACGTGCGAAGGTTCCAGCGAAAAGCAGTTGAACGATGTCCGTGCCTTGGTAGCGAAGACCAATGGAAACGTAGTATTCATGATCGATCCCAACGAATCTCCAAACGTGATTCCGTTGGCACGTGAATTGGATGCAGCCGGTGTCTACTGGGTTTCCTGGTGGAACAAGCCCGAGGATGTGAAAGTCTGGGACTATAAGAACTGGGTCAGCCACATTTCGTTCGACGGTATCAGTGCGGGTGAATTTACCGCAGAGACCCTATTCAAGAGCTTCGGGTATGAAGGCAAGATCATTGCATTGCAGGGCTTGCTCTCCAACTCCATCGCACAAGATCGTTTTGTTGGTTTGCAGAATATCCTGAAAAAGTACCCGAAAGTGGAAATGGTCGCTTTTGAAGCCGCTGACTGGGACCGCACGATCGCGTACGAAAAGACTCGGAATATGCTGGTCGCCCATCCAGACATCAAGGGAATCTGGGCAGCCAACGACAACATGGCACTCGGTGCCCTCGAAGCACTTCGGGCTGTTGGCAGGGCTGGACAAGTCTTGGTTACCGGTGTCGATGGAACAACTGAAATCTATGAAGCAATCAAGAAGGGTGAAGCAGCTGCTACCGTATATAACGATTCGACCTATCAGGCTGGAATCGGTTTGGCTATCGCTCTTGCAGCAAAGAATGGCGACCTTGATGTTGCCAAGATGCCGAAGGAACAGCGCCAGTTCTTCGCGGAAGCCACCAACGTCGATATCAACAATGTGGATGAGATCATGAAGGGTGCTTCAAGTTACGATTTCGAGAATCTGTTTGCCTCGTTCTCCCGCCCGATGAATTGATCGTCCTGGAGAAAATTAACGTATGTACAGCTCCAGTGTACGGCCGTATGCCGTACACTGGTATATTCGGGCAGATAAAAAAAGGAAATGGGATCCCATGAAAACCAAGAACTCAAGAAGTTTGGAAAACCTCTCCACCTTGCGATCGAAGGTATCGGCTTCAGCGGTGGGAAAGTTGTACCACTCGATACCGATATCCGGGCAGATCATATCCTTGGGCATTGTCGCTTTGATCTTTTCGCTTGGGACCAACGGACAATTCCTGCACGTATCCAATATCATGACGGTATTGGGGCTTTCCGCAATCCCGATGATCCTCTGCCTTGCGGTCCATCAAGTGATTATCCTAGGTGCCATGGACCTCTCATTGGAAGGTATCGTCGCCATCACAGCCGTTTCGGCGGGACTGCTATTGAAAAATTCGGTTACGGGGAACGATGTGGGACTTTGGATCATACCCATCGTGATGCTGATCGGTGGACTGGCCGGTCTGGTGAACGGCTTGTTGAACACCAAGCTCAGGATGCCAAGTTTCATCAGTACCCTGGGTATGAGTTGGACGTTGTTCGGCGTGGCAATCATGATCAGCAAAGGCTCGAGCATTCCCTTGCGTGATTTGCGTTTTCAGAAGGTCATCATTTCGGAGTTCCTGGGAATTCCTACAGTATTTATCTTGGCAATACTCCTTGGATTGGTGTTGTATATCATGCAAAACAAGACCAAACTCGGAAAACATATGTATGCTATCGGTGGAAATGAGATCCTGGCAAAACAAGCGGGAGTCAAGGTGGATCGGATCAAGATTTCGATTTTTGGTCTGACCGGTATGATATACGGGCTTGCAGGATTGTTGCTGGTCGCCCGTCTCAACAGCTCCGCTGCCCGCTACGGGAACAACCTGTTGTTCCCAGCTATGACTGCGGTCGCCGTCGGAGGAGTTTCCCTGTCCGGTGGTGTCGGAGGAGCCTTGAATGCTGTGATCGGTACGATCATTGTCGTTGCTTTGAACAATGGGTTGGTCCTTATGCAGATCAATCCCTATATGCAGAGCGCCGTGAATGGTATCGTATTGATTTCCGCTGTCGCCTTGACCATCGACCGAAATAAAATCGGTATCATCAAATAGTGGGGCCCAGATGGAAAAGAAAAAGATTATCGAGTTCAAGGGCATTCGCAAGGTTTTTCCCGGCGTGGTTGCCTTGAAAGGCTTCGATCTTGTCATGTATGAAAAGGAAATCCTGGGCCTGGTCGGCGAGAATGGCGCGGGCAAATCGACGCTCATGAAAATAATGACTGGCAACTACCAGCCGGATGGAGGCCAGTTCCTCCTGCGTGGAGAACCGGTTGTCTTTGGTGGTTCAATGGAAGCAATCGAGCATGGGATCGGAATGGTGTTCCAGGAAGGATCGATCCTTCCCAACCTCACGGTTACGGAAAATCTGTTTCTGTGCCATGAGAAGGAATTCTCAAAGGGTTGGTTCATCTCGGAATCCGCCATGGTCGCCGAAGCCCGAAAGGCTTTGGAAGAAAATGGTCTGGATATCAATCCCACGACACTCTGTGGAGACTTGAGTCCTGCACAACGGCAGATGGTCGAGATTACCAGACTGCTCTGGTTGTCGCGATTGTATCGGCATGAAAATCCTGTTTTGATTCTCGACGAACCGACAACCGTGTTGTTGGAAAAGGAAATCAAGACACTGTTTGAAATCCTCAACAGGATTAAGGAACATGCGACAGTCGTACTCATCTCCCACCGGTTGGAAGAGATTATCGAGAATAGCGACAGGATTGTCGTCCTCAAGGATGGCGACTATGTGACAGAGATGCCTCGTGAGGAGGCAGACATATTCAAGATTGAGCAACTCATGGTCGGTCGTGATATGGTCGAAGGCTATTACCGACGGAATGAACAAGTCGATCCAATCGATACGGTAGTATTGGAAGTCAGGGATCTGGCGATAGAATCCATTCTGGAACCAATTTCCTTCACCTTGCATAAATGTGAAATCCTGGCGTTGGTCGGATTGATCGGATCTGGAAAAGAAGAGTTGGTCAAATGTTTGGGCGGCAGTATGCAAGCTACCCACGGCAGCATCTATCGGAACGGCAAGAGGATTTCAATCAAGCAGCCGAAACATGCGATTGCCCATGCGATCGGATATATTCCCATAGACCGTCGCATCGAGGGATTGGCTACCGATCTCGATATCGCGGACAATATAAACATGCTGGTCTATAAGAAGCTGAAGTCGCGGGGTTTCATAAACAAGAGGAAGGAACAGGACAACGCAACCCACTGGATGGGGGTGGTCAAGGTAAAGGCGACCAGCCATCGCATGAAGTGTGGCAACCTGAGTGGAGGAAACCAGCAGAAGGTGGTCCTAGGCAAATGGCTTTCCGCCGACGCGGAGATACTGATAGTCGACCACCCGACCCGCGGTATCGATGTCGGTGCGAAGGATGAGATCTACCACCATATCCGCCAACTCGCAAAGCAGGGGAAAAGCATGATCATCATGTGCGATACGCTCGAAGAGGATATCGGTCTGTGCAATCGCATGCTGATCCTGAAGGATGGAAAGAAAGTCAACGAGGTTTCTTGTCCGCCGGAAGCAAAACCGGCTCCTACCGACATCATCGAATCAATTGTGTAATGGAGACCTTGAATATGCATAAAGATGGAATTGGGAAACAGCCGGCAATCAAACAGATCAGAGGCAAGTTGGCGGGACTGCCGGCGATCTCCTATGCGTTGGGAATGCTGGTATTGTTCATTGTTATTTTCGCCGTTGGCAGTGCCACCTTCCTCACGCGCTACAACATGCTCACAATCGGAAATTCGGCGGCCATATTGCTTGCGGTCGCCATGGGCCAGGTCTTCGCCATATTGACCGGTGGCATAGACCTGTCTGTCGGCGGGATCATGTCCCTGGTTTCCGTCGTACTCATGAAAACTCTCGAGCCATTGGGGTTTTGGGCTTATCCACTCAGTCTTGCCGTCGGAATCGCCGCGGGTTTCTTGAATGGATTGATCAACTCCCGCTTCCGGATACCCTCGTTCATCACCACATTGGGATCGAACGGCATTTTCATGAGCATAGCCTATATGATCAGCATCAAACCCCTTTCAGCCCCTTCGTCATCGTTTGGCGTACTGGATATCGTCAACGGGACAACCCTGGGGATCCGGAATATCATGTTGTTGGGTGTGATTATTTTTGTGCTGTTCTTTGTAATCCAGCGGTATACTATTACCGGCAGGAATATCATGTTGCTGGGTAGCAACGAAAAGATGAGTTGGCTCTCCGGGGTCGATATATTCAAGGTGCGAACCATTGCTTTCACCCTTTCGGGTTTTGGTGCCGCTTTGGCTGGGGTCATGCTGGCGAGCAACTTGTACAGCGGATATCCGACGTTGGGGACGGTCTACATTTTGAATTCGATCGCATCGGTGGTTATCGGAGGAACAGCTATGACCGGGGGGGCCGGTGGAGTTCTCAATACGTTGGTTGGAGTCATGGTAATGAGCGTGATCAACAATGGTATGAATATCATCGGAATCGATGTGTATGCACAGCAGTCGTTTCTTGGAGTACTGGTGATAATTGCTGTTGCGATTTCGTTCGACAGGTCGAAATTGTCGGTCATCAAATAGAACAATAATGGTTGGAGGAATATGTATGGATTTGAAAGTCAAAGGTAAGAATGCCGTCATCACAGGTGGAAGTGTAGGTATAGGATTGGCGGTTGCGAGGAAATTCGCTGAAGAGGGAATGAATGTCGCAATCCTCGCCCGTGGAGGAGAACGTGCCGAACAGGAAGCCAAAAGGATAGTCGGGGACTTTAAGGTCAAGGCGATAGGGATCGCATGCGACGTGTCGAAAGCCGACGATATATCCAGGGCTGTCAAGAAGGTGTTGGATGCCTTCGGCGGTGTCGACGTGTTGGTGAACAACGCAGGTACCGGAAGTGAAGAGACTATCATGGATGCCACGGACGAGAAGTGGCAGTACTATTGGGATCTGCATGTCATGGCGGCGATCCGGATGTCGCGGGCGGTCATCCCATCGATGCGCGAACGGAAGGGTGGTGTCATAATCCAGACAGCCTCCATTTGTGCCAAACAGCCATTGTGGTATGAACCCATCTACAATACCACGAAAGCTGCGTTGGTAATGTACAGCAAGTGCCTCTCCAATGAAGTCGTGAAGGATGGGATTCGTGTCGTCACGATCAGTCCAGGTCTGGTGCTTACCCCAGATTGGTGGAAAACCGCGGGAATCCTATCGGAAAAAGAGGGTATTACTCCCAAGGACTATCTCGACAACATCGCGAAGGAGAATGCTCCGATCGGCAGGTTCGCATCACCTGAGGAAATCGCCGAATTCTATGTGTTCATGGCATCCGAGAAGGCCAGCTACAGTGTCGGATCGAATTATTCCTTGGACGGGGGGTGGTTGCGTGTCATCGATTAACACTACCATGCGACAGGCGGTCATGACCGCTCCAGGTGTCATAGAGTTGCGGGAAGTACCTGTGCCTGAGGCACAGGCGGATACGGTAGTCGTGGAAATCGCCTATATCGGTGTATGTGGGAGCGATATCCATGTGTATCATGGAAAGCACCCCTATACCTCGTATCCGGTGGTCCAAGGCCATGAGGTGTCGGGAAAGATTGTGGCGATCGGACCGGAAGTGAAGAACGTCAAGATCGGCGACCGGGTAACCATTGAGCCACAGGTTGCTTGCGGTACCTGTTATCCCTGCACCCACGGTCTCTACAATATCTGCAACAACCTGAAGGTGTTGGGGTTCCAGACTACTGGGACGGCATCCGACTATTTCGCAATTTCCGAGCACCACATCGTTAGGCTTCCGGACAGCATGGATTATCGGTTCGGAGCGATGATCGAGCCCTTGGCTGTGGGAGTCCGGGCAGTACAGAAAGCCGGCGATGTGAAGGACAAGCAGATTCTGATTATCGGGGCCGGTCCGATCGGAAATCTGGTCGCCCAAACGGTCAAGGCCATGGGTGCTTCGAAAGTCATGGTCTCCGACGTGAATTCGCTCAGGCTGGAGAAGGCAATCGCCTGCGGTATCGATGTTGCGGTGAACGTGAAGGAAGAGAAGCTGATCACAGCAATCGAACGCGAATTCGGTGCCGAGCGGCGGGCAGATATCATATTCGATTGCGCAGGAGTCCAGCCGGCGATTAGCAGTGCGGTATCCGTTGCCCGCAAGGGGTCCGACATTGTCGTGGTCGCCGTGTATGAAGGGGTTCCCCAAGTCGATCTGGCCTATATCAACGAGTGTGAGATTCGGATCATCGGAACTGCGCGCTATGACTTCGACGATTTCAAGACGGCTATCCGCCTTGTCGGTGACGGACTGATCAATCTGGAAGCTTTGATCACCGATGTCTATGAATTGCCCGAATACTTGGAAGCGTATCGCAAGATTGCCAAGACTCCCGATTCGACGATGAAGGTGTTGGTGCATGTGCATGCATCCTAGGTTGGGAGGGTATCGCGAATGAAGTCTATTGCTGTGGTGGAACCTGGAAGGTTGGCCGTCGTGGAATTGCCGGAACCCGAACTCGGACCGTACGATGCCCTGGTCCGGAGCGAAATTGCGTTCATCTGCAACGCTACGGACCGCAAGGTGGTCGACGGTCACTTTCCTGGAATGGATGGAAGTCTCTATCCGTTGCTACTCGGTCATGAGAATGTAGGGAAAGTATATGCTGTCGGTACCAAGGTCACCAGCTTCAAGGAGGGCGACCGGGTAGTAGGGGGCCTGGTGCTCGAACCTTCCGATCCCCGATACCAGTCGGGGTGGGGAGGCAATTCCCAGTTTGTTCTTGTACGTGACCATCGGGCCATGGTCGCCGATCATGTGGACGATGAGGCACATGGATGGAACGATTCGTTCCAGATCATGCGCCTTGTTCCCGAGGGAATCGGTTTGGGTGCCGCGGGTCTATTGTGCACCTGGCGTGAAGTGTACGCCGGAATGTTCACCGACTTCGGATTCAAACCGAAGCAGGATCTTGTCGTATTCGGTGCGGGACCGGTCGGATTGAGCTTTATCCGGTTCGCACGGTTGCAGGGATTGAACCGGATCGTCAGCATGGATCCCCTTCCTTCCAAACGTGAACGGGCACTGGCGATGGGAGCCGATGAAGCACTTGTTCCCGACGAACAGGGATTCGCACGGATTCGGCAACTGTTTCCCCATGGGGTGGATGCCTTGGTCGACGCCGTCGGTCACAACCAGATTATCCAATCTGCGGTTCCTTTGGTCCGGATGGGTGGGTCGATTTGTGTGTACGGGGTAGTCGGATCTCCCACCATCACATTCAACAAGGAACAAGGTCCATACAATTTCAATCTGTTCATCCACCAATGGCCTACACGGGCGGCGGAAGCCGCCGCACAAGATCCCTTGGTGTCTTGGATCCGTAAGGGGCTGTTGTCGGCTGGGGATTTCGTGACCGGAACGTATTCCATTGAAGACTTCGAGGAAGCCTATGCCGCTTCGCAACAACCGGATGCGATAAAGACCATGCTCGATTTCAGCGCGTGGAATTGAGCTGTCGGGAGGAAGTATGTCCCCAACCCTATTGTTGGCACATGATCTTGGTACGAGTGGGAACAAGGCGACACTGTTCGATACCGACGGGACTCTGCTGGTAAGCAAGACTGTGCCGTACGGTACGTTCTATTCGAACGTCACATGGGCCGAGCAGGATCCTCTCGTGTGGTGGGAGGCGGTATGCGCTTCCACCCGTGCGATCCTTCAGGAACGCACGGCGGATGAAATCGGTGTTGTCACGTTCAGTGGACAGATGATGGGATGCCTCCCTGTCGATGCCAAGGGGCGTCCCCTCAAGAACCATATCATATACAGTGATCAACGGGCTGTGAGACAAACCGGGGATCTCGTGGAGAGAATCGATGCGAAACGGATATTCGAGATCACGGGGCATCGGGCCAGTCCCTCGTATTCCATCGAGAAGCTCATGTGGTTGCGCGACAACGAGCCGGAAACCTATGCCCAGACAGCCAAGATGCTCAATGCGAAGGACTTTATCAATTTCAAGCTCACCGGAAGGATGGTCACTGAATTCAACGATGCGAGCGGTACCAATGCCTTGGACTTGGAACATCTCGTATGGTCGGAACAGATCATCGAAGCCGCCCGGGTCGACAGATCGAAGTTTCCCGAGCTCCTTTCCTCTATTGCCGTCGTAGGCGAGATCACCTCCGAAGCTGCCGAAGCGACGGGTCTGCGAAAGGGAACACCGGTCGTGGCAGGCTCGGGTGACGGCGGTTGTGCGACGGTGGGTATCGGTTCGGTCAAGCCCGGGATTACCTACAATTACATTGGTTCGAGCAGTTGGATCAGCACAACCAGCCTCACCATGCTCGATGACCCTGAGATGCGTAATTTCACATGGGCGCATCCGGTGCCCGGATATGTACAACCGTGCGGTACCATGCAAACAGCTGGAGCCTCATACGCATGGTTGAAAGACCAGCTTGGGGGGCTCGAGACTGAACGGGCTGTGCAAGCAGGAATCAATCCGTACCGATTGATGGATGATCTCGTCGAGGCATCCCCTGTGGGAGCGAATGGCGTGTTGTTCCTTCCCTACTTGTTGGGAGAGCGGAGTCCCCGGTGGAACCCCGATGCAAAGGGAGCCTTCCTCGGATTGACACTCGAGCGTACCAAAGCCGATATGTTCAGAGCGGTCCTGGAAGGAATCACCTTGAATTTGGGAATGATCCTCGAAACCATGAGAAGACAGGTTTCCATCGAAGAGTTGCGCGTGCTCGGAGGTGGAGCAAAAGGTAGGCAATGGAGACAGATTCTAGCCGATGTCTTCGATTTGCCGATCCTGGTGCCACGGTATTTGGAAGAAGCCACGAGCATGGGAGCGGCGGTCATCGGTGGGGTCGGTGTAGGACTTTTGGACTCATTCGACCGGATAGAATCGTTTATCCAATTTACCGATACGGTATATCCGATTCCTGCACATGTAAAGCGATACAGGGAGGCAAGTGTCCTGTTCGACGAAGCGTATCATGTCCTGGAGCCTTTGTTCTCCAAGATTTCCGGTTGAAGACGGGATACCAAAAGGAGTACAACGATCATGATCAAACCCGAACTGTTCACTTTGCTGGAAGACTATGCCACGACTCCAGATGGTATGGCCGTCTCCCCCCAGGGGGATCTCGTACTTGCCTGTCCCAATTATGCCGACCAATTCAAACCAGGTTGTCTGGTCCGGTTCGATACATCCAGACAGGCCCACCATTGGATCGATGTTCCGGTACATCCCGATACCTCCCTTGCATCACCTATGGGAATTGCATTTGCTCCCGATGGAGATCTGTACATTTGCGACAACCAGGGGTGGCCAGGTAGACCGGAACTGCAATTCAAAGGAAGGATCCTGCGTTTGCGGATAGAAGGGGAGAGGTTGGTCAAGACCACTGTGGTCGCCGATGGTATGGAGCATCCCAATGGTATGCGTATCCACGACGGCTATGTGTATGTCACCCAAAGCATGTTGTCCAAGGTGAAGGATCCGTCCGGGCTTCTGGTGAGTTGCGTGTACCGGTTCCCTCTCGATGCGAAAGGAATCCAAGTTTCGAATACATTGTCGGATGAACATATGGTCTACACGGTGCTGACCCGCAATAAGCTCTGCCAATATGGTTTGGACGGTATCGAGTTCGACCATGAAGGAAATCTCCTGGTCGGGAACTTTGGCGATGGCACCATCCACAGGGTCCGGTTCGACCGGCGCGGTACTGTTGCCGGTGAAGAGATATGGGTACAGGATCCAGAGCAGCTGAAAAGCACGGACGGCATGATCATGGATGGGAAGGGGAATCTGTTCATCGCCGATTTCTGCGCCAACGCGATCGCGCGGGTATCACCCGATGGGATAGTGTCGAGAATTGCCCAAAGTCCCGATTCCAATGGATTCTCCGGTGAGCTGGATCAGCCTGGGGAGCCGTGTATATGGAACGGTCTATTGGTGGTATCCTGTTTCGATCTGGTGACAGACGACTACAACATCAACACAGCGCATGAGCTTCCTGCCACCATGAGCTGCTTCGATTTGGAAGAGGCTTCACGGTAGGTTGGTACTACCATATCTGATTCGACACCTATGCTTCCACACTGAATGATATATGCACATCGGGTCGTTTCAGTTCCAGCTTGCGCAAGGTCACACCGGCTTGCTTCAACATCCGTTTCGATGCAACCACGCTGTCTGTGCCGTCGTACTTGTCCGAGAGATACACGATTTCCTTGATTCCCGACTGTATGATTGCTTTTGCACACTCATTGCAGGGAAACAGAGCCACATAGATTATTCCACCCTTCAGATCGCGGGAGATGCTGTTGAGAATCGCGTTCAACTCCGCATGGCACACATATGGATACTTGGTGTCCAAGTAGGAACCTTCCCGGTCCCAGGGGAGCTCGTCATCGTCGCATCCGGAGGGGAATCCATTGTATCCGACTCCCACAATCTTCTTGTCGGAATTCACGATACACGCTCCTACCTGGGTATTCGGATCCTTGCTTCTCTGGGCCGACAATAAGGCGACCCCCATGAAGTATTCATCCCAACTGATATAATCGACTCGTTTCATGTGCGTTTCGACTCCTTGTGTGCAACGTGGTTCAATCGTTCCGATCGAAGAAGGCCAGTATTTCGTCGGTCAATTCGGTTTGGACCGAAGGATACATCAACAATATGTGCCGGTTGTGGTTGGACGTCATGGCGGTAGTCCTTGCTAAGAAACGGTTTGAATTCACGGCATCTTGTATTTCAGCGAGATTTTGGAATGAAATTGTCCGGTCTCCCATATCATGTATGGAGAGCAACGGCACCGTTATGCGACCGAGGTTCTTTCGAATGCCTTTGAGCGCATGCATGAAGCTGACGCCACCGCCGACGAATGCTCCGCCATAGCCGACCCACAGCTCCTCGCCATCATTCGCCTTCTCGCTTCCCATGTGGATCCTAGGGTGTAAAGCCGGGGTAAAGAGGGCGACAAGGCGCATGAAGTAATACCCCCACTTCTGGATAGCTCCCAAGCGGATGTCATTGAGGAAAACCGGGGCGGCCACTGTCGCCAGGGCGTCGGGAGCTTCCTCGGTACCGGAGAATTGTTCACCAAGTTTCAGGGTCATGGCTCCGCCCATGGAGGTTCCCACCACATACAACTTGTCGTATTCCATGCGCTTGTCCCGATAGTAGGACTCGAGATACCCGTACCATTGGGTGAATGTCGTTCCATACAGATCTTCCGGCTTGGTCCCGAACCCGGGCAGCAAAGGAACGTATACGTCGAACCCCCGCTCAAAAGCCTTATGTGCCGCGTAATCGTACGAATAGGGAGTACTCGGATACCCGTGGACCATGACAATTGCCTTACGGGCCGGCGGATCATGTTCCAACACAATCGGGAGGCAACGGCGATCGAATACTTCATCGATATTGGTCGTCAGTGGTTCAATGTTCCGGTCATGGTATCCCCATAACAAGGCGCTCCAACTAAAAACCAAACCCAGCAGTATGGTGGCTATAACATATACCATACCGGTAGCATAGACGAAATTGTTGCACCCGGCAAGGATGGAATACGAAAAACGGCTCTCCGATGCATCGGAGAGCCGTCGTCTGGGACTGTAATCTGGAATTACATGAATACTGCCAATGCTGGGCGAACGCCGTCGATCAACTGTTCCATGTAGGGGACGACCGCAAGCAGGACACCGGCCGCGACAGCCGAACCGAGTACACCCGCGACGTTCGGGCCCATGGCGTGCATGAGCAGGAAGTTCTGCGGGTTGTATTCTTGACCGACCTTGCTTGAGACACGGGCGGCCATGGGCACGGCCGAAACACCGGCGGAACCGATCAACGGGTTCACCGGATGCTTCGGGTCGAGCTTGTTCATGACTTTTGCGATAAGGACACCGGTTGCGGTTCCCAATGCAAAAGCCACCATTCCCAAGAGGAGGATTCCCAAGGTATTGAGGTTCAGGAACTTTTCAGCTTCCATCTTTGAACCGACCGAAAGGCCGAGGAAAATGGTTACGATGTTCATCAGTGCGTTCTGCATGGTATCGCTGAGGCGATTGACCACTCCACATTCCTTGGCGAGATTGCCGAACATGAGGGATCCGACCAGCGGTGTGGCCGAAGGAAGCAGGAGTGCGCAGACAGTCAGTACCGAAATCGGAAAGAGTATCTTCTCGATTTTCGAAACGGGTCTGAGCTGTTCCATTTTGATCAGGCGTTCCTTCTTTGTGGTCAGCAGGCGCATGATAGGTGGCTGGATGATAGGTACCAGGGCCATGTACGAGTAGGCGGCCACAGCGATCGATCCCAGGAGATCGGGAGCCAGGCGGCTGGTCACATAAATGGCGGTAGGACCATCGGCTCCACCGATGATACCGATCGAAGCGGCAGCATGGAGGTCGAAGTTGATTCCCGGCAGGAAGCTGAGCAACAACGCCCCAAGCAATGCTACGAAGATACCGACCTGGGCAGCAGCACCCAGGAGCAATGTCTTGGGGTTGGCGATGAGAGGGCCGAAATCAGTCATTGCTCCGACACCCATGAAGATGAGGATCGGGAACAATCCGGTTTCAATTCCCATGTCATAGAGTAGTTTGATAAAGCCTACGCCACCGGATGTACTGGAAGGATCCACCCCGGCGATATAGGCAAACGGAATATTGGCGAGAATACAGCCGAAACCGATCGGTATGAGCAACAACGGCTCGAATCCTTTGGCAATGGCCAGATACAACAGGCTGAATCCCACAAGGATCATCACCACGTTGCCCCAACCACCCGCGGATAGGAAGCCGACGAGACCGGTAGTCAGCCACAATTGATTAAATGCTTGTCCAATCATGTCAAAACTCCCTTAACCGATAATGGCGAGAACATCATCCGCCATCAGCTGATCACCCTGCTTGACCAAGATCTTCTTGATAGTTCCGGAAACCGGAGCGAAGATCTCGTTTTCCATCTTCATGGCTTCCATGATAAGGATCAGGCCATTCTGTTGGACTTGGTCGCCCTCTTTTGCCTCGATGCGCAATACCAGTCCGGGCATTGGGGCCTTGACTTCGGTCCCGGCTCCTGGAGTAGCTGAAGGTGCTGGGGCGGCGGCATGTGCCGCAGGAGCTGCAGGTGCAGCTGCCGGAGCGGTGCTCCCGATTACCAAGAGGACCTCATCCGCATTCAGCTGGTCGCCTTGCTTTACTTTGATTTCGGTCACTACGCCGGAAACCGGTGCGAAGATTTCGTTCTCCATCTTCATGGCTTCCATGACCATCAACACATCGTTCTCCTTGACCGTGTCACCAACCGAGACGTTCGAACGGAGGATCAGACCCGGCATGGGAGCTTTGACCGAAACGGCGGTCGTTGTTGCTGTAGGAGCCGTTGCTGGAGTAGCCACCTGAGCTGCGATTCCCTCTTGCACGGATACGTTGTAGGCAACGCCATTTACCAAGGCTTGTCCTTCCTTGAGTTGGACCGCATAGGTGTTGTTGTTGACCTTGACGGTATAGTCGTTCCCACCGCTCTTTGCCGGTGCGGCCGCTGCGGGTTCTTCCTTCTTTTCCGCACTCTTCAGGCGGACACCGTTGACCTTCGCCTTTCCGGTGAGATAGAGGATTCCCTTATCCTTGCAAGATGCGGCAATGAAGATATTCTCTTCGGTCTCAGCCAGATTCTCAGCCTTCAACATTGCTATCGCCGCATCACGGCCCTTCTTGGGATCCTTGTCGTTGAGGTCGACAGCCTTCTCGGTGGTAGGCGCGAGATTGAGTTGCTCGGCGGAAATCTTGATTACTTCGGCATCCGGTGTGACCGGGGTCTTTCCGAAATAGCCGAGGACCATCTTTCCATATCCTTCCGCTATTTTCTTCCAAGGCCCGAACAATACGTTGTTGAACGCTTGCTGGAAGTAGAATTGTGACACAGGGGTGACACTGGTTGCATATCCGCCCTTTGCGACTACGTCGCCCATGGCTTTGGTGATCTCGCTGAAGCGGTGCATCATGCCGTTGTCACGCAACATCTGCGTATTTGCGGTAAGAGCTCCACCGGGGAGGGGGAAGAATGGGATCAGTGGATTGACCATTGTGGCTTCGGGAGGGAGGAAGTAGTCGGCCATGCATTCCTCGAATACCCGCTCGGCTTCCATTACCTTGTCGATATCGATATCGAGGGTGAATTCCGTACCACGCAAGGCGTGCCACATGGTGATCACGTCGGGTTGGCAGGTTCCGCCCGACACCGGCACGAGTGAAAGGTCGACCTGGTCGGCACCGGCATCGAGTGCGCTGATATATTGCTGGATACACACGCCCGCGGTATCGTGGGAGTGGAAAACGATATTCATATCCTTGCCGAGCATTTTTCTGGCCCGCTTGATGGTCTCGTGGACAATCCGTGGAGTGCTTGTTCCCGAGGCATCCTTGAAGCAGACCGAATCATACGGAATGCCGGCATCAAGAATGTCCCTGAGGGTCTTCTCATAGAAAGCCGGATCGTGGGCGCCGGTGGCCCCCGGGGGAAGTGCCATCATGGTAACACAGACTTCGTGTCGGGCTCCGGACTCGTGGATCGCCCGGCCGCTGTCGATCAGGTTGTCGACATCGTTGAGTGCATCGAAGTTGCGGATTGTGGAAATCCCGTGCTTCTTGAACAGCTGGGCATGCATCTTGATGATATCACGTGGCTGGGAGTCCAGGCCAACGACATTGATCCCTCTGGAAAGGGTCTGCAAATCGGCATTCGGGCCTGCTACCCGTCTGAATTCATCCATCATGTCGAAAGCGTCTTCATTGGTATAGAAGTACAGCGATTGGAAACGCGCCCCGCCGCCTGCCTCGAAGTGACTGATACCAGCATTGCAGGCAGCCTCGACCGCCGGCATGAAATCCTTGGTGAATACTCTGGCTCCATAGACCGATTGGAATCCGTCTCGGAAAGCCGTACACATAAAATTAACCTTTTTCATTGGAACTCCTTGGAAGTGTTTCTAGCGCTTTGACTGCGCGACAGCTGCGGCGATGGCCGCGGCGATCTCTGAACCCACAGTTTCGACAGCGGGGGAACCAGAGGCGGAAACCGGTCGTTTCGTAATGGTCGGTACTTTTTCGGGAAGATACTTCCGTACGAAGAACGAGAGGAACTTTGTCGTGAATACCAGCAACGTGAGGAATAGGAATACCACCCCCATTCCAAGTAGCAAGAGTATCAGACCATTGTTCACTTGCTCGACGAGTAACTCTTTCGGCAATTGGTGTAGCATGTGCTGTGCTCCTTGAATCATATTGTCTGCACCTATCCATAGGTGCGAGAGAATTCAATCTACTATAGCTGGAATACCTATGTCTTTCAAGGTGTATGGTTTACATATTTGGTTCTTTGGCATACGGAATCCCATCGAAGCGGATGCTTTTCCCTTGCATTTTATATCTCCTGTCACTACATTTTTGGGCAGGGACAGGAGAGGTGCGATGGCTGCATTGGATTTCGAGAAGCGTGTTGCCCAACGGACGGCGATCCGTGGGCATATGGACAAGATCGGACGGAAGATCCTGGTGATGAGCGGTAAAGGGGGAGTGGGGAAGACGACGATTGCGGTCGGATTGGCCCAAGCGCTCGCAGCACGAGGAGAACGTGTTGGCATTCTGGATACCGATTTGCATGGACCGAATGTCGCAAAGATGCTGCAGGTGGATCTGGCAAGCAGATTCTCCGAAGGTCCCGATGGATTGTTGGTGCCGGTGGATGTCGATGGCAATCTGAGTATCGCTGGAGTCGATTCGGCGATGGATGACAAGGAGGATGCCATAATCTGGCGTGGCCCCATGAAAAGCATGGTGATCAACGATCTCCTCGCCCGAGTCGATTGGGGCCCCCTCGATTATCTGTTGATCGATTCGCCCCCAGGTTCGGGTGACGAGCAACTCACGGTCTGCAAGAGTATTCCGGAGTTGACCGGCGCGATCATCGTCACCACGGCGCAAGAGGTTTCCCTGCTCGATGCGGTCAGAAGTGTAACCTTTTGCCGGAAAATGGGAATTGCCATTATAGGTATTGTGGAGAACATGAGTTCCTTCGTGTGTCCCGATTGCGGGAATACCACGGCAATATTCGGATCTGAAGGTGGTCGTCGGATCGCTGCCAGGACCGGTACCCCCTTCCTTGGTTCCGTGCCGTTGGTCGCCCACCGATCCGACGGTACAAGCGATTCTCGTGCGTTGGATGAAGCTTTGGATGGAATAGCCCGGATTGTGCACGAGGGCATGACCTGCTCCTCGGTGGAAGGGAGGTGACAGATGGATGACAAGACCCGTTTGACTTGGCGAACCTTGGAGCGTGAGAAGGTGTATGCCAGTCCGATTTTCGATATACGAAAGGTCCGCCGCGAATCATCGGATGGGAGGGAAGGCGATTTCATTGAAATAGATGCGCCGAAGTGGGCCACGATAATACCGTGGTTCCGCAATGAAGCAGGTTTGCCGTGTTTTCTCATGGTGCGGCAATATCGGCATGGCAGCGATTCGGTTACCATCGAGTTTCCCGCGGGAACCGTGGATCGCGATGAAGATCCGAAAGATGCCGCATTGCGCGAATTGCGGGAGGAGACCGGGTGCATCCCGACAGGGGAAGTTGTCGAGATCGGCTCCGTCTCACCCAATCCGGCTTTCATGAACAACCGGGTCTGGTTTTATTTTATCGAGGGAGTCGAGTGTGTGGGAGACCAACATCTCGATGCCCACGAACAACTCGACATATTGACGATTCCTGTCCAAGAGGTACTCGATTCCATGGGAACCGAAGCCTATGACAATGGAATCATGATGATCGCACAGGCATTTTTCCTCCGCTTCGCGCAGGAACGGCCTGATCTGTTGAAGTAGGGGGAGTCTATGCGTAAATTTTCATTGTTTCTGGTGGTGGTTCTGGTCGGTCTGGTAGGATTCGGTTGTCAGAGCGTGTCGCTGCTTGAAAGCAGCCGTACGATTTCTGTCCAAGGAAGCGGCAAGGTCTCGGTATCGCCCGATATCGCTTCATTCTCCATCACCGTTTCGGAATTGGCCGAGACTACACGGGAGGCGCAGCTGAAGACGAATGAAAAAGTGGGGACACTCCTGGCAATGGTCCGTGCTGTCGGAGTGGAGAACAAGGACCTTGCGACCACTTCCCTGGAGTTCTACCCGGAGTACCGCTGGAAAGAGGACGAACAGATCCTTGTTGGGCAACGGGTCAGGCAGACCATACATGTCACTGTTCGGGGAATTGGCGGGACTTCGACAATGTTGCCGGCATTGATCGATGAACTTGGCTCTGTTTCCAATATTTCCATGAGCTCGATCCGATTCAGCAAGGAGGATACGACCGTCGAATTTTCCGAGAGCAGGAAGATGGCGATGGAAAAGGCCCTGCAGAAAGCTTCCGAATATGCCGATGCGGCGAATATGAAGTTGGGGAACCCGATTTCCGTATCGGATTATTCCAGTACGGATTACCAGGGTGTATCACGCAACACCATGGTCAAAGCTAGTGGAGCCTATATGATGGAAAGCATGCCTACGGCGGATGTGCCGACCGGAGAACTGGATATCATAAGTACGGTTTCGGTCGTATTCGAGTTGTTGTGAACCTGTCATTGCGATCCGCATGGCATCAACGAATGCGGGTCGCTGTCGATTAACCGATCTTCGGCTTCGGGGGGGATTCGCATGGTAACGTGGGGAATCCCGGCTTCGGTGGTATGTTCACCGGTTTCGACAAAACCCAGGGGAGCGTAGAAGGAAGCGGCATGCTGCTGGGCATGGAGGTATATCGGGGCAGTCGAACCACTCATCCGCACTGCCCGCAGGCCTTCCCGTATGAGCAGTTTCCCCAAATGGCGGCCCCTATAGGGTTTGAGAACCGCAATGCGCTCGAGTTTCACACCCTCCGCAGTTTCCCTGAAACGGAGTGTTCCTACAGGAAGGCCTTGGATCCACAACAGGACATGGCCACTTTCATTATCCTTTCCGTCCTGTTCGATTGCGATCGGGACTTGTTGCTCCACGATAAACACTTGCTCCCTGATTGCGATACAATCCAACAACGATTGCATCGCGAATGGCTGTCGTTGCTCTTCGATAGGAATCACCGTTATATGGCACTCTTTTTGCATCATGCTCATAGATCCTTATAGTTCCTCCCTTTCGCCATGTATTCAGTTTCTCAAAGCCTTCAAATGGTAGATCCGAGAACCGAAATCTCCCAGTACCCGGGTCTCCTTGTCATATCCTGTTCCACCGAACTGCTGGTTCAACACGATACCGTGATAGGCGAGCACGTCTCCACCGACAATATAATACTCCAATTCGTTGTCCAGGTGGACCGTCTCGCTTACCAGATGCTGCAATGCACCGTCATTTTTCAGACGGATAGGGGAAATCGTATTCAGCAACGATCCGAAGGCCTTTATATCGATCCGCTCCTTACGCGGGGTGACCGCATAGTTGGCTTCCGGATCGGCAATGGGGATGCGCAGTATATCGGCAGGTGGATTGGGTTGGTTCAAAGTTTGGAAAAAGAGCACCAACATCTCACTCCTATCGGGAGTGGCGACAACCCAACTCGCCTGATTGGTTCCATTCGCGATCGGCTCGATCCGGAAGAACTCACCATATTGCAGCAAGGAACGATGCACCTTGTAGAAGGCAATCTGTTGTCGAACCGATTCCTTCTCCAATGGGGAAAGCCGGGCAAGGTCCATCTCATATCCGAGGACACCGAACGATGCGACATTGAACCTCGACTCTATGTTCGATTTGCGCAACGTCTGGTGGTTGGGTGATTCGGAGACATGCGCTCCGATCGAGGAGAGCGGGTATCCGCAGGAGGTTCCCTCCTGGATATGCATCCGGCCGAGTGCATCGGTATTGTCGCTCGTCCAGGTCTGCGGCATGTAGCAGAGCATGCCAAGGTCGAACCGGTTTCCTCCCGATGCGCACGATTCGAACAGGATGTGGGGAAAGGCATCCACAAACTTCTGCAACAGTGCATAGAGTCCCAGCATATAACGGTGGTTGAATTCATCCTGCCTGAACTGGGCTGTGCTGCTGTGCATGTCGCTGAAGGTGCGGTTCATGTCCCATTTGACGTAGTCGACTTCTGCAAGGCGCCAGATGGTCGACAGGGACTCGAACAGGTATTCCCGTACATCCTCCCGAGTCAAGTCGAGCAGATATTGGTTTCTTCCAAGCGAAGGGGAACGGTCGGGAAGGGCTACGACCCAATCCGGATGTGTCCTGTACAATTGGCTTTTCCGACTTATCATTTCCGGTTCGCACCAGAGTCCGAACAACATGCCCATTCCGTGGATCTTCTTGGATAGGCTTGCGATTCCATCGGGTAGTTTCTTCGTGTTGACCGTCCAATCGCCGAGACTGGTCGTATCGTCGTCCCTGCTGCCGAACCATCCGTCGTCAAGCACGAACAGCTCTATCCCCATGCCAGCCGCTTCCTTGGCAAGACCGAGCAGCGAAGTGTCGGTGAAATTGAAATAAGTTGCTTCCCAGTTGTTGAGCAGGATCGGTCGTTGGTGATATTTCCATGTTCCCCGAACAATATGTCCGTTTATGAACCTGTGGAAATTGCGGCTGGCTCCGTTGAGTCCTTCATGGGAATAGGTCAGGATAGCCTCCGGTGTATGGAACTTCTCACCCGAGTGCAATTGCCAGGTGAAAGTCGCGGGATTCAAACCGGTAAGCAACCTCAATTTCCCGTAGGGGGACACCTCCACATATTGGGCATGGTCGCCACTATACAGGAGGTTGCAGCCGAAACAGTCCCCGTGGGATTCGTCCGAAGCATCGGAGACAAGGAAAATGCATGGGTTGTGTCGTGACGAACTGGTCCCTGTCTTCGAATCGTTCAGATGTACTCCGGGTCTCAGGACATGTGTGCTCCTGTACCGCTCACGTGCCCATGCCCCATCGAACGTGACCAGGTCGTATCTGCTCGAGGGCAGGTCCAGCTGAAGGCTCGCCAGCCGTTTCAAATCGATCGTCTCGTTCGAATCGTTGGTGATGGCGACCTTGCGCACGATAGTGTCGGCATGGTCGAAGCTCGTAAAGGAGAGTTCCAAGCGGATCGACGAGGCTTTTTCCAGAAGCACTACTATCAGTGTAGTGCATTGGTTCTTGTCTCCGTACGATTCGGGAAGACCGGAGAACGCCCTGGGTTTTCCCTTTATGATCCTATGCTCCTTGTAGAGGAAGTCGGAGACACGGTCGCCGTTGGGACGGCTGAACAGGACCGGTGGTTCACGATAGTCCCCTTTTCCGTATCCGGAGTATTCGAGACAGATGTTGTCCAATGTCAATGCCGGATGCTCCTCATCGTAGGAGGTCGCGTTGCCTGTGGGGATGGTGTGCTTGTCGTATAGGGGCTCCACATGGTCTGTGGTTCGGATTCTCCTGCCGTAATAGAGGTGTTCGAGGTGGTGTGATTCATTGACCCTGAACATATAGGTCGTCCACGCGGTATGAAGGGTAAATACCAGGTTCTTCTCAATTATCATTGCAGACTCCTAAAGACAGAGAGTTGTGGATGCCGTTTTTCCGTGATACCATCATGATGCTGTCAGTATAGCCTGCTCCGACCGATTTGACACCCGTCTGTCGCAAGAAATCGGACCGGAACGTAGCAATTTGTCTTCAAGGGGAGGTCCTATGGACGTAAGAAGGTTGCAATTGTGGGAAGGTCGGCATGCCACCATGCTTTCAAATGAATCACTCCGGTCTGTGATAGAGGATCGTGGCGGAATGGTTCTTGAGCTGAGCAACAACAATGCTTCCGGTGGAAGAGTCAACGCGCATCCACAGTATTGGTTCCATGGCAAAGGATACTCTGTCGCTTCCGATGACAATCACGAATTCTGGCGGGACAGCACACTCCTCTACTATCTCGGAGGAAATTTCCTCTGTTTTCCCAATTTCGGCCCGGACCATCGGGTAGGGGATGTCTACCATGAGCCGCACGGATGGACAGCGAATGGCCTCTGGAATGTAGTCAAATACGGTACAGATGCAGAATTCGGTGCGAATTGGTTGTTGTCCAGCATGAAAGGACCGGACTCCGCGTATCCTTTCGAAGCTTGGAAGATCGATATGCTCCTGCCTGGGCATCCTGTCCTCTACAGCAGTGTCACGTTCAAGAATACTGGAACCGTTCCCCTCCCCGCGAATGTGGCGTGGCACAATACTACCGGTGCTCCGTTCTTGGAATCGGGTTGTGTGGTCAACTTGTGTGCAGAGAGCTTCAGCACCGTTGGTGAGAATTCCGAATTCGATCGAACCGGACGACTGGCCATGGGCAAGGAATTCGGCGATTTGACAAAGGCTCCGTTGAGAAAGGAGGGTACTTGCGACCTGTCGGTTGTCCCTGGCATGATCGGGTATACCGACTTCATCACCGGCAAAGTCCCCGATGATTCCCGATTGGGGTGGAGCAGTGTGATCAACCCGCGACAGAAGATGGTGTATTTTTCGTTCTTTACCGGTCCGGCAGCGGCCGAGGCCAATGAAATTCCCTTGCGGTTCAACAATTTGTGGATGCAATATGGTGGCCGGCCATTTACTCCTTGGGCGTTGTATGACGGTGGAACGGACCAGACCTTCTGTCTTGGGGTAGAGAATGCCGTCGGTCACTTCGCGAATGGATTGGGACGGGCAGCCACCGAGGGGATGTTGTTGGGAGCTCCAACAGTGGTAACGCTTCCTCCCGGAGAAACGCGTGTTCAACGGTATGGAACTGCTTTCGCCAGCTTTGAGAACAGCAAGATAGGTGCGGGTATACAATCGGTAGAGCAGGTTGTCGAGGGTCTGGTGCTCAAACGGGGAAAGGCTTGGGCTTTTATCGAAAGCGATTCCACCTTCCATTTTCTCAAGACCATGGAGAGCAAGCTGTTGCACGTATAGGCCCGATTGACCCGTGGGAAGGATGGAGACATGAAAAGGGGACACCGTTTTACGGATGTCCCCTTGCTATAGGTGCCGACCGGATTCGAACCGGTGCATAGAGGTTTTGCAGACCTGTCCCTTACCACTTGGGTACGGCACCATTGCATTTGGGAAGATACCAGAAAACCTGCCGATATGCAACCCCAGCCTGTCTCGACTTGCAGATAATGAATATGATCTATTTTGGATTTTTATATCATTTCAACGGATTGACAGTCCATCAAACGTTCATTATAATTCAAAAAAGTTCAAAAATATTGGAAAGGAGTTCATTGTGGGAATGATTCCCGCCGATCGACAACGTCAGATCCTCAGTCTGGTAACGCAGGACAAGGTTGTGCAGGTCCAGGATTTGAGCGAGCGGTTCGGCGTAAGCGTCCTCACGATCAGGAGAGACCTGGACCATCTTGCCGAACAAGGCCTTGTCGAGAGGACACACGGCGGAGCGACGCTTCGGCGGAGCCTGCCGATAGAGCCCGCATATGCTCAAAAAGCTCTTGAATTCCCCCAAGAAAAGCGTGCCATCGCCGATGCGGCTGCTGCTTTGATCGACGATGGTGATACGGTTTTCATCAATAGTGGATCGACCACCTTCGAAGTGCTCAAGGCTCTCAAGGATCATAGGATTACGATTGTGACAAATAATATTGACGCGGCCTGGATCGCCAACGAAGAGGCGCAATTCCGTCTTGTTTTTGTCGGTGGCGTCTACCGTACCCGCTCCCATTCCGTTTCCGGGGGGCTCTCCCAGTCCATCATCGACCAGGTGTATGCGAACAAGGCCATCATAGGTGTCGATGGTTTCAGTCTGAGTGCGGGTCTCACGACTCCGGTCATAGAGGAAGCCGAGACGACGCGAAGGATGATCGACCGTACGGTCGGTAAGATCATTGTTGTCGCCACCGGCAACAAGATCGGAGTGTTGTCGAATTTCAGTACGGTGGCGGCTACGGATATCGACGTGCTGATTACCGATGGCAGGGGCGACAAGCTACTTTCGCGTGATGAGCTTGTGGATAAGGATATTGAACTGATAGTTGCATGCTAACGGTCTGTGGATACAAGATTGCACAGGCAGCTGGTGTTGCCTGTAAAGAATAGGGAGGTGGGCAATGGCTTACGAGGATGCGTACAAGGATTGTGTGTGGATTGATTTTGAGATTCTTCAGCGGTTCATGGTCGATGCATTGAAGGCGAGTGGTGTTCCTGAAGAAGATGCGAAGGTGATTGGAGATGTGTTGATCGAGTCGGACAGGCGTGGAATCGATTCGCATGGAATCGGGCGACTGAAACCAATCTACATCGATCGGATTGCTATCGGAATCATGAATCCGGTGACGGAGATCGAGGTCCTTAAGGATGACATGACCACCGCTGTTCTCGATGGCCATAACGGCATGGGGCATGTGGTTGGCAAGAAAGCCATGGAGATGGCTATCGAAAAGGCCAAGAAGTACGGCATGGGTATGGTGGCGGTGCGAAACAGCAACCACTACGGTATCGCAGGGTATTATGCGACCATGGCGACCGATGCCGGAATGATCGGTATCACCGGTACCAATGCACGGCCCTCGATCGCACCTACCTTCGGTGTCGAGAATATGATGGGTACGAATCCCATGACCTTCGGTATTCCCACGGATGAGGAATTTCCGTTCGTGCTCGATTGTGCCACCAGCGTAACCCAACGCGGCAAGATCGAGGTATATGGCCGTGCCGGCAAGGAGTTGCCCCCAGGTTGGGTTATCGGGCTCGATGGGAAGACGCGGACCGATACGCAACAGGTCCTCAAGGACCTTACCACAGGAGAGGCTGCGCTTACCCCACTCGGTGGAATCGGAGAAGAGACAGGTGGTTATAAGGGTTTCGGATATTCGATGGTAGTCGAAATCCTGTCGGCGGCCCTTCAGGACGGCGCATTCATGAAGGAATTGAATGGATTCGATGCCGACCATAAGCCGATTCCCTATCCGCTTGGGCATTTCTTCATGGCGATCGACCCGCAACGTTTCATGGGATTGGAAATTTTCAAACGGATTGCTGGAACTATTTGCCGAGAGATCAGGGCTTCCAAGAAAGCTCCTGGAGCCGATAGGATCTTTACCGCTGGTGAGAAGGAATACGACGCATGGCAATATCGGAAGGAGCATGGGTGTCCGGTTCCCCCAAGTTTGCGGAAGATGATGGTAGAATTGCGCGACACCTTCAAGCTCGACTATAGTTTCGACTTCGAAAAGAAATAAAAGAGGAATACAAACATGGATGTTTTGAAAGAGAAAGCCTTGAAGTACCATTCGATGGATGGAGTACCCGGAAAGATCTCTGTGGTACCCACCAAGCCTTGCCAGACTGCCGACGACCTTTCGCTTGCCTATACCCCGGGAGTGGCCAAGCCAGTCCTGGAGATCGAGAGCAATCCCGAGGATGCGTACAAGTACACATCGAAGGGAAATCTCGTGGCGGTAATCTCCAATGGTACTGCCATCCTTGGTCTTGGTGACCGGGGGGCATTGGCGTCAAAACCCGTCATGGAGGGGAAGGGTGTCCTGTTCAAACGGTTCGCGGATATCGACGTGTTCGACATCGAGCTGAATGAGAAGGATCCCGAGAAGGTGATCCAGATAGTCAAGGCGATGGAACCGACCTTCGGCGGTGTCAATCTCGAGGATATCAAAGGTCCCGAATGTTTCGAGATCGAGCAACGGCTTATCGAGATGTGCAATATCCCGATATTCCATGACGACCAGCACGGAACCGCGATCATTTCGACAGCGGGACTCATGAATGCCATGGAGATAGTCGGCAAGAAACTGTCCGATATCAAGGTGGTGGTGAATGGTGCGGGAGCAGCTGGAATTTCCTGTTCCAAGATGTTCGTTGCCGCAGGCGTCGCTCCGCAAAACCTGATTATGCTCGATAGCAAGGGAGTGATCTACAAGGGACGCCAAGCGGGAATGACCAAGGAGAAGGAGGAATTCGCCAGGGAAACCGGAATGAGGACTCTTGCCGAAGCCATGGAAGGTGCCGATGTCCTCATGGGATTGTCGGTCGCCGATTGCGTTACCCCGGAGATGTTGCTTTCAATGGCCAAGGATCCCGTTGTATTTGCCATGAGCAATCCCAATCCCGAGATTGCCTATGACCTGGCTGTTGCCACCCGAAGCGATTTGATCATGGCGACTGGAAGAAGCGATTTCCCCAACCAGATCAACAACGTCCTTGGGTTCCCCTTCATTTTCCGCGGAGCGTTGGATGTCCGTGCCTCCAGGATTTCCGAAGGGATGAAGATGGCCGCTGCCAAAGCACTTGCTTCCCTCGCGAAGGAACCGGTTCCCGAGGTGGTTCGCAAAGCTTATGGTGGGAAGGATTTCACCTTCGGACGCAACTATATCGTTCCCAAGCCTTTCGATCCCCGTGTAATCGAATATGAGGCTGTGGCAGTTGCCAAGGCAGCGTGTGAGGAAGGTCTTGCATTGCATCCGATCACCGATTGGGAGGGATACCGGCAGTCACTCGTCGAGAGAATGGCCCACTACTGGAACTAGAAGGTTTTCGGTCGTTTTCGGCTCCCGATTCCCACGAATCGGGAGCCTTGATCTTTTTTGTAATCCCTATTGTCTTGGGAGGTTATTGATACTATGATACGGTACGGATGGTTGCATGACAAAACGAGCTAGAAGGTTTTTCCTGTTGGGATTATTCCTCCTTCTCTCCACACTGTTGACACTGACCGGTTTTGTGATGGTGGGGACCGTCAACCGACTGGTCGCCGAGGATGCGCGTGTGGTTCTCAACGAAATCGCCACCCAGAGCGTTGCCAGATTGAGTTCCATGATCCACAGTCAAATCAACTTGTTGCAATTCCAAGCAGCCTTTATTGGGCGGTATGAGAACATACAGGACCCTGAAGTGATACGGATATTGGAGACAGAAGTGGACGACGGAAGGTATCTGCGCATCGGTGTCGTGCTTCCCGATGGTTCGAGTGTCAATTCCGATGGTATCAGCAACAATATCGGATATCGACAGTATTTGCAGCAGGCTCTGATCGGTGAGTCGGTTGTCTCCGAGGTCTTGGATTTTTCCTTGGATCCGAAGATTCCCATAATAGCAGTCGCCGTTCCCATATTCCGTGACGGGAATATTGTGGGTGTGCTGCGGGGTGTGCGCGAAGTATCGACTTTTGCTGAAATGCTCCAGGTGACCACATATGGGGCAAACGGGTACGCGTATGTGGTCAAGAATACCGGGGAGGTGGTACTTTCAAACAACAGCCCCGATTGGGAACTGTTCTCGACCGACGTTCCCTACGAAAAGATTCCAGAATTTTCCCGCGACAACAGGTTGCGGACCATGGCTGCCTCCATGCGTCGGAATGAGAGCGGTATGATTCAATTTGACAACGGCCAATCCAAGAGGTTCGTCGATTATCGCCCGTTGGGGGTGAACGACTGGTATGTTATTTCTGTGATATCTGAAACATTGATGATGGGAAAGGTCTCGTCGGTGATTCGGATAACCGGAATCACCTCGTTTTCCATACTTGCGCTTTTGCTCCTGTTGTTGCTTGTATTTGTTCTCTTCCGTGAGCGGCGACAAGAACTTTTGGAGCGGATTGCTTTCAATGATGACCTGACTTCGCTAGGAACTTGGAAGCGCCTCAAGTTCGAGACCCGCAACCGTTTGAAGGACCTCGCTAGAAAGAACTATTGCTATGTTCTCGTCGATATCGACCGATTCAAACTTGTGAACAGTATGGCCGGCTATATGGTCGGCAGTTATATTCTGCGGGAAATGGCCCGTATACTGGGTTCTCTCGTCAATCCGGACGAGTTTGTGGTTCGTGTGGTGAACGACCGGTTCGCACTTCTGCTCAGGGCGGAAGGGAATATCGGCAAACGGGTATCCGGATTGTTGGACAGACTCGATACCATCTCTGGAAACGGGACGATCGCAGCGTATGGAACCATTTCACTGACCTATTCCTGTGGAGTGTATCCCCTTGGAGAACACGATTCGAATCTGGAGGCAATCCATGACAAGGCGCAGCTGGCACTCGAGTCGGTGAAGGCTTCACGGATTTCGACGTATGCGTATTACGACGAATCGTTGCATTTGGCAATGCAACGTCAGCAGGAATTGGAAGGTCATTTTTCGGCAGCCTTGGCTGCGAATGAGTTCGAAGTATATCTCCAACCCAAATTCCATGTTGAATCCATGACCGTCGCAGGGGCTGAAGCACTGGTTCGCTGGAACCATCCGGATTGGGGATTTCTATTTCCGATGGAATTCATCCCCCTGCTCGAAGAGAATAGCAGGATAGGGGAATTGGATACTTACGTGTTGCGGCAAGTCTGCGAACTGCATACACAATGGGAACAGTTGGGATACCCCAGGCTTCCGATTTCTGTGAATGTATCCCGGGTACATGCCATGACCCACCAGTTCATCGAAAAATATGACGGTATCTTGAACGAATACGGATTGCCGAAGAACCTGATCGAGATCGAGTTGACCGAGACCGCCTTCTCCAACGATCCCGACAAGGTGATCGAGACTGTCGGGAAACTCCGATCCTTGGGATTCTCAATCTCGCTCGATGATTTTGGGACAGGGTATTCATCGCTCAACCTGCTGAAGGATCTGAAAGTTGACATAATCAAGATCGACCGGCTGTTTCTCAAGGATTTCGCCTCGGAGAGCCGTTCGGAGACAATCATCCGTCACGTCTTGAACCTTGCCGAAGATCTTGGCATGGTTGTCGTCGCCGAAGGTGTGGAAAGTGAGATGCAACTCAAATTTCTCCTTTCGGTCGGTTGCCACCAGGCCCAAGGCTTTCTATTGGCAGAACCTATGCCTATCGATACCTTCCTTGATTTCTGGAACCCTTCGGTCAGTCGTTGAGTTCCCAGTCTTGCCGCAGCTGGTCCTTGGCCTGGTCCAAGACCTGTTGATATTGGCTTGAAAGCTGATTGTAGCTTTTCTGCAGAAGTTGTATGAACTCGGGATCCTGGTCCATGGACATTCCGGTTGCTTTCCCATACTTTTGCATCATTCGTTCCCGCTTGTCCTCGAACATGGGTTGGTACTGTTGTCTGGCCCGTTCAAGCAACGAATCGCGGGCTTCGATGTATTTGCCCATGAATTGTCCAATCTGCTTGAGCAGTTGGGAAGATTCGCTCTCGGCACCATCGATCAGCTCGGCAAGATGTTGCATTTTGCCAAGACGCTCCTCGAAATCAGCAGATTGTGGGAGTGCGACGTTCAAGAGGATGGTCGAAGCCAAGCCTTTCTTCAGCAACGGCTTGTCCTCTTGTGGAGCACTTGCGTATGATTTTGCCACCGAAGTTCCATCCGCCTCGGGATCTGTCAGGTAGGTACCGGCAAGACGTCGACCTTCATTGACCAGATTGTCCTGTCTGATCTTCTCGGGATCTGCCTCGATTCCCTCCGTCCTTTCCAGTGCGATTTCCCAAGCCGATTTAAGTAGCGACATATCCATGACTCCTTTCGTTTCTCTATTCACCATAGTAAAGATAGCGGTAAGATGCCGCTTGGACAAGTGTACACGACATGATATTCTTGCATCATGGATTCAACGATCATGTATATCTTCGACCTTCTCGGAACGTGTGTATTTGCCATAACCGGCGCGGTTAGGGGTGTCCGGCACAAGCTCGATTTTCTCGGTGTCGTGGTGTTCGCCTGCACCGTTGGGGTCGGCGGCGGTGTATTCAGGGATATCCTGTTGGGAGCGACACCGGTTGCGGCCTACGAACACGAAAGTTATTTGATCGTTTGCATTGTTACCGGCATCCTGGTGTTTTTCCTCGCCCCACAGATTGTCGGGCGGTGGCATCTTGTCGCAATCGGCGATGCCCTCGGACTTGGTATCTTCACTGCCCTTGGGGCCGCGAAGGGGCTCATGTACGGTGCCGGTCCCATAGGAATCGTCCTTTCGGGTGTATTCTCGGCTGTCGTCGGAGGAGTCCTCCGTGATGTCATGGTACGGGTGGTACCAGCAGTCCTTACCTCGGACTTCTACGCGACGGCCAGTTTGATAGGTGGGTTGTTGTATGTCCTGTTGTCCAAGACGACACTTCCGTTCCCTGTGCAAATTACTATTACTGCTATAACAGTTACAACTATCAGGTTGTTGGCAATGAGATTCAAGATCCATCTGCCTGTCGCCAGGTACTGGGTCGAGATTCCCGACGATATGGACGTTGGCAAGAAAAAGCGATAATCTTTACATATGTTTACGACCATCCCGCTGTATTATGAAAAACCCTATGAACGTTCTTCCACGGCAACTGTTGTAGAAATTGTCAGATGGAAAGAAAACGATGCGATAATTCTTGACCGGACGATCTTCTATCCTGAAGGCGGGGGGCAGCCGGGGGACCGGGGAACCATTGGCGAGTCGCCTGTCACCGATACGCAAATGGACAACCAGGGCCGGCTGTTGCACATAGTGTCGGGGCAGACCTCGCATGCTGTCGGCGATACCGTCGCCGTCCGCTTGGATTGGCACCATCGTTATGACTATATGCAACAACATACGGCACAACATCTCCTCTCAGGTACTTTGCATCGACTGTTGGGGCTGGGTACCGTCTCGGTGCATCTGGGTCACAGTGACATGAGTATTGAACTTGATACCGACACCATATCCGAGTCCGATATGAATCTGGTCGAGGACGATGTGAATACGATTGTCCGCATGTCGGTTCCGGTTACCGCCCAAGTCGTCTCCCAAGAGGAATCGGCCTCGCTCGGACTCCGACGTCCGGTGAAAGTCGACGGGGATGTACGGATTGTCCGGATAGGGGAATACGATACCATCGCCTGCGGAGGCATACACGTGGCCGACTCCGCTGAATTGACTTCTGTTCAATTCTTGCGTTCGGAGCGGATTCGTGGTCATGTGAGAACGTATTGGACTGCTGGAGAACGGTCCGTGGCATTGGTCCGTAGGAACCGGGAAATTGTCGATGTTGTCGGAAGCCGCCTGTCGGCACCACCTGAAGCGATCCTGCAAAGTGTTGTTACATTGCAGGATCAGTTGGCCGATGCCAGACATCGCATCCGAAATGTAGTTTCCCGCTCAGCGACCTTGTTGTTGGACCAGCAATTGAAGGCTGCCGAGCAAGGAGACAGGATTCCCCTTGTGGTCTTCGATGCCGAGCTGTGGACGGAAGAGGAGTTCAAAATCCTTCCCGAACTGCTGGTGTCGGTTGAGACCCTCGCGCTTTGCGCTGTCAAGGAACGGGAAGATGGCAAGCTTGCTTGGGTTGTGGCTTTGAAGGGTATGGAGGATGGACAATCCATTTTCCAGGCAGTCCGCCAGAAACCTTTGCTCCTTATCGATGGCAAGGGTGGTGGGAAACCTCCGTTGTGGCAAGGTGTGGGAACCGATTCGATGCAGAAAAGCCAATTTCTAAAACAGATGGTTGAGCTGTATAGGGAGCGCCTGCATGTCTAAGCCGAACAGGGAGGAGAAGAGCAATCGTATGCATTTCTTCGACTCCTCGGTTTTCGACCACGCGGGAAATCTCGATTGGCGGCAATTGATCGGAAAAGCTATTGCTGTCATGGGATTCTTTCTCGTCGTGTATGCGATTGCCCTGTTCTTTATCAAGGACCATTACCATTCGATCGGACAATGGGTGGTCGACACTCTGGGTTACTCCGGTCTCGCTCTCTTTGTCACGCTCACCGACATGTTCGTAGTTCCCATGACCGTCGATATTATCTTTCCCTTTGTGCTGGAGTGGGATCCTGTCCCGTTGCTGCTCACCATGTCGATCGCTTCGGCAGTGGGAGGAGTGGGCGGATACTGGATCGGCCGTTTGCTGGGACACTTGCCGCTGGTCAGGATGTTCACCTCGCGGTTCTCCGAGGACGGTGAGCGTTTGATCAATGTGTACGGTGTGTGGGCTGTTGTTATTGCAGGATTGACTCCAATCCCCTATTCGACCGTCTGCTGGCTTGCCGGCATGCTGCGCGTGAATCCCTACATGGTCGCCCTGGCATCCTTGTCGCGGTTGCCAAGGATGGTCATCTATTATCTGCTGATCCGGGGCGGACTCTCTTTCATATTCTAGTTGCCTGTGATCCGACCCGGCAGGTTCTTGTGGTTAGGCTTGGAGCAGATGGAACAGATTACTCGTGTAGGGCAGCCTTGATCGCGTCCGCAACCATACGGGAACGTATCGGTGCGTCACCCACATACTCCGAAGCATCCAACAGTTCCAGTATCTCCGCCTGGGGAATGAAGGAAAGGATCCTGGCATCGTCGCACAACATTTCGGCCAATGGGTTCTGGAGCCCTTGCTGGACACGTGGCCAAGCTTGCAGCGAGTGTTCACGAATCACTTCATGCATCTCCTGCCGGTCCGCACCCCTTCTTCCCAGTTCCATCAGCAGCCGTTCACTGGCTGCGAACAAACCATAGCGGGAAAGATTGTTCTGGATTCCCACCGCATGGAATACCATGCCCCGGACAAGCTTGCCGGCTGTCCTCAACACTTCTTCGGTTGCAAGGAACAATTCGGGTAGGACTATCCTGCGGTTCGCCGAATCGTCGAGTGTCCGTTCGAGGATGGTGTCGGCGGCATTGTGCCACAGCACATCGACCTGCGCGGACGCGAAGCGACACAGAGAGTCGATCTTTTCGGCATTGATGGGATTCCGCTTGAAAGGCATTGCGGATGAGCCGACTTGCTTTGTTCCGAACGGTTCGCTCCACTCGCCGATAGGGGGGCTCTGCATCAACCTGAAATCCAATGCAAACTTGGCGATAGTGGCGCACACTCCCGCAAGGGCGGATCCGAGACGCCAGTCCTGCTTCCGGGGATACACCTGAGTGGCAGCGACAAAGGAAGAAATACCGAGTTCCTTCATCACCTCGGTCTCCAGTTCAATCGAGCCGGTCTGTGACCCCTCCAGCAATGCTTGATAGGAAGCACTGGTACCCACCGCACCTTTGAGCCCCTTGCCCCGCAAGGTGGCATGTAGCCTGGTCAAGTCATCCAAGTCGTCGAGCAAGTCCTGTGCTGTCTGGGCCAAACGATACCCGATGGTAGTCGGTTCAGCTGGTTGGATGTGGGTAAAAGCCATACATGGAGTATCGGCAGTCTCCTCAATCCGTTTCGCCAGATCCTGCAACAACTCCTTTGCTTGTGAGATTATTATTGTCAGGGCTTCACGTTGACGGATAATGTCCATATTGTCCAGGACATCCATACTGGTGGCCCCGAGGTGGATGATACTTCCTCCTACCGGGCATTGTTCGGCATAGGTGCGGATTTCGGCCATGAGATCGTGGTGAATCTCCGCCTCTATCTGGCTTGCCCGCGCAATATCGATATCATCCTTATGTGCCTCGAGATCGGCAACTTGGGCATCGGACACCAATCCGACAGTCCGTTCGGCTTTCGCCAATGCGATCCATATCCGTCTGAGAATCGATCGCTTGTGGTGTTCCGACCATACTCGCCGCATCCCGGCGCTGCCGTAGCGCCACGTGAAGGGAGAGATGAAGGAATGGTGGTCGAAGGAACTGTCAGTATCCACAAAGCCCTCCCTACAGGATGATGATCTGGTCGCGTTCCGGCCCGACCGAAATGAATTTGATGGGGGCACCGGTCAGCTTTGCAAGACGAGTTACATACGCCTGTGCCTTGGGAGGCAAATCGTCCCAGGTCCTGGCATTGGCGGTGCTGGTCATCCAACCATCCATTTCCTCGTAGACCGGCACGGCTTTTTCCTGACCACAAGTATCGGGAAGATCGGTTACCAATTCTCCATCGATCATATAGCCGGTACAAATCCTGAGGGTTTCGAACGTGTCGAGGATATCGATCTTGGTGATTGCGATTCCAGTGAATCCATTGATCCAGCAGGAGAAGGAAGCGGCCACGGCATCGAACCAACCGCATCGTCTGGGACGACCGGTTGTGGCACCGAATTCCTGTCCGACAGCACGGAGCTTCTCACCTTCCGCATCGAACAATTCGGTGGGGAAGGGGCCTCCACCAACGGAGGTCGAATATGCCTTGACCACTCCGATGACTTCGTCGATATGCCGGGGTGAGATGCCAGCTCCACTACATGCGCCACCGGCGGTGGGATTGCTGCTGGTGGTATACGGATAGATTCCCCAGTCCAGGTCACGCATGATTCCCAGCTGGCCTTCGAGCAAGACTTCCTTGCCCTCTTGTATAGCCTTCCGAAGGATAGGGAGCGTATCGATGATCTGGGAACCGAATCGTTCGCGCCATGTCGCGCAGAGTGCCATGAGGTCCTCTACCCGGACCTCCTCCAGGCCGTAGTGGGCAAGTTGCCTGTTCTTCTGGGGGAGCATCATCTCCAGTCTCGTTCTCAAACGGTCCGGATCTAGAATATCCGAAGCCCTGATGCCTACTCTGGATGCCTTGTCGCTATAACAAGGACCCACACCACGCTTGGTGGTGCCGACCGCCCATCCGCTTTTCTTGCTTGCCTCTTCGGCGCCATCGAGCAGACAGTGGAAAGGCATGATCAGATGCGCACGCCTGTCGATAAACAGATTGGAGCCATCGACACCCGCTTTTGCGATCGAAGCCAATTCAGTAGCCATCGTCTCGAAGTTCACAACTGTTCCGGCACCGACCAGGCAGAGCGTCTCGGGATTGAAAATTCCGGAAGGAATGATATGGAGGGCGAATTTGCCCTTGTCGTTGATGACCGTATGGCCGGCATTGTCACCACCTTGGTACCTGATGACCACCTGGGCTTTCTGGGCAAGATAATCCACGACTCTTCCCTTTCCCTCGTCGCCCCACTGGGCTCCAACAATTGCGGTTACGCTCATACATCCAACTCCTTGCCGATACGGCGATATTCGGTGAGCATCAAATGCTCATTGTGGGAATGGTCATCGATATCGAGGGCATCCCATGGGTATTTGATCCAAAGATCGTCAATTTCCTTTCCAGCAAAATAGCGGGTGATCTCCGGTGGGAATTGCGCGTCCTTGGGTTTGTTCTTGTTATGCAACACCAGGACAGCGATTTCCTTCGGTTCGTTTTTCAGTAGTTCCTTGATGCAATAGCTCAACGTTGCCCGGGTGTCGTCGACCTCATCGATCAACAGGACCTTCTTACCCCGGAGCTGCTGTTGCGTTTCGTCGATCCATTGGATCTTCTGCGGATGGGTACTGTGTTTCTGGTCAAGACCGTAATAGGAGATGCCGACCGCGAGAATCGGGCGATTGATATACGTCTTGAGAATACGGGCAGGGATGAATCCGCCGGACCCGATAGCGACAATGACATCCGGATCGTAACCCGATGCCATGAGGCGGTCCGCCAGCGACTTCACCAATTTGTGAATCGACGCGTACCCTACGTAATACTTGTTATCCATGTAAAATCCTTTTATCTAGTCGGTGACGGGCACCATTTCTGCGATATATGGGAGTGTCCGGTATCGTTCCGCATAATCCAACCCATAGCCTACGACCCAGACGTCGGGAATTTGGAACCCGATGTAGTCGAGTTCGACCGCAACCTTGCGGCGGTCGGGTTTGTCCAGCAGAACCGCAGTCTTGAGAGATGCAGGCTTGCGTGCCGCAAAGTTCCGGCAGAGATAGTCGAGGGTGAAGCCGCTGTCCAGGATATCCTCGATAATCATTACATGCCGGCCTTCCAGATTCTCTCTGGTGTCCATGATGAGTCGGACATTTCCCGTGGATTGGGAGGATGCGCCATAACTTGAGAGGGAGATGAAATCGACTACGTGCGGAACATTGAGCTTGCGGCATAGATCGGCCAGAAAAATAAAAGAGCCTTTCAATACTCCCACGAGTATAAGGCTCTCGGTGATACCTGCATATTCCCTGTTGATCTGTTGGGCGAGCTCGTCCACCCGACGTTGTATGGTATCAGCATCGATAAGCACACGGACCAAGTCCTTGGTTAAAGCCGGAATCGCTATGGATGTCATGGTATCTCCTTCTGACTTACGATAATCGATCCGTCTATGGAATAACAAGAAAAGCAGAGGGGTGTCAAGCCTGCGATATATACAGCGTCGACTCCGGAATCGTCTATTCCACAGAGATCGAGTCTATCGCCTCCACTGCATTGCTGAATATCGCATCTCTTCCGACCGCTTCATTGAAGCCTGCCCGCTGGAACTGCCTCTCCACTTGTGGTTGCAGTCCACAGAACAACAATTTGACATTTTTTACGGCGAGGGATTCATGCAATTCCTCAAGTGCGACCATGGCGCTATGGTCGATGCTTGGGACTCCACGAATGGAGAGGATGATCGTGGTGGCATTGGGGATCTCCTCGATCGCGGTGACCATACGATCCTGCGATCCGAAGAACAGTTGACCGGTCACATACACCAGTTTGACAGTCGACAGGTTCTGCGTGAGATTCCGTCCCTTCTCATGCCTGCTGTCGATATTAGCCACAGAAATTTCCAGATAGGAGCTACGGATTACGAAAAGGAGCACGGACAGTGAAATGCCGATGAGGATCGCGATGGTCAAATCGAACACCACTGTCGCGATCATAGTCACCAGGAATTGGGCAATCGACGTCTTGTACTTCTTGTGGAAGAATTTCCGTATGCTGTCCCATTCGTTCATGCGCCAGGAAGTCATCATGAGGACTCCACCGAGAGCCGCCAAAGGAATCCGGGACATCGTGGGTCCAAGCAGGAACATGGAGGCTACCAGCGTGATGGCGTGGAACATGCTGGTCAACCGTGTCCTTCCCCCGGCCTTGATTGCGACACTTGTGCGTGCTATGGCGGCGGTTGCAGGAACTCCGCCGAAGAATGGAATGATGATATTGCCGATACCTTGGGCGATAAGTTCCCGATCTGCATTCAACCGTTCCTTTTTCATCTTTCCCCCGGCTGCCCCACACAACAGGCTTTCAATCATGCCCAGCGCCGCGATACTGATTGCGGGTACCACAAGCGAATTCAACATTCCGCTGTTGAGCAGGGAGAATGTGAAACGATGGGGCAAGAGCAGCGAACGTGGAATCGCACCGACTTCCACGACATCGAAGGGTCCAAGTATGTTGACAACCAGTGCGATGATGATTCCCACCAGTGAAGAAGGAACCTTGGCCGCCCATTTCTTTGGCCATGCAATCATCACCGCGAGAACGAGCAGGCCGAAGAACATTGGCTGCCATTGCGGCGAGAATCCGGTTTCGGTGTAGGACGAGATTTTTTGGATGATGGTTTCCCCATGGGATGTAGTTCCGAAAAAGTTGTCGATTTGCCCGAAGGCGATGAGAATGGCAATTCCCGAAGTAAACCCGGTGATGACTGCGGATGGGATGATCGAGACGATCCGTCCTGCCTTGAGGAGGGCGGCGACCAGGAGGATCACACCCGACAAGACTCCCGCGGCCAACACTCCCTCGACACCGAATCGTGCCGAAAGTGGTAGGAGAATGGCAGCCATGGCGCCGGTCGGTCCACTGATTTGGAACGATGAGCCGCCGAGGGAGCCAATCAGGAACCCTGCGACAATGGCGGTCACCAGACCGGCAGCGGCATCTGCGCCGGAACCCACACCGAAAGCCAATGCAAGCGGAAGGGCGACGGCGGCTACAGTCAGACCTGCCAGCAGGTCCTGGATCAAGGTAGTTGTCTTATACCCTGCGAACTCGAGTCTGATATCCTGGGAGAATTGTTTGAACATGACGGAAGGTTCCTTTTATCGGGCGGTGAATTGCCTTTGGACAAATACGTTGGTGTTATAGCACCCAAACCATGGAATGGCAAGGTATCGGATGTGATTTGTGTACCACACCTTTGTGTATCGAGGTTTTGTCGAATTTGAATATTGACGGAACAATCGTCGGCTAATATACTGGATGTACGGTTACGTCTTGGCTTCCTTCCATGCCCTCCCGACGTTCTCATTGTTAGGTCAGGGGGTAAAGTCAGACGATATGAAAAGGCAGGGAGGGAAGTATGTTCGAAGAAGTTGATATCTCTTCATTGGAGTTGAATCCGTTCTCGACATTGGAGACGGACAATTTCTTGATAACAGCCGGTACCGGCGATTCATGGAACACCATGACCGCAGCATGGGGTTTCTTCGGCATCATGTGGTCGAAACCCGTTTTCGCCATTGTTGTCCGCGATTCACGCTATACATACGAGTTCCTGGAGAAGGCGAAGGGCTATACCGTCTCATTCTTTTCCCCTGGGTACAAGAAGGCGTTGCAGTTCTGCGGTTCCCATTCGGGGCGCAACACGGACAAGGCCGCAGCGACAGGATTGGTGCCCGTGGTGGTCGAACCTTCCGATGGTCTGGAACTCGTGACCTTCGAACAGGCCAATATGGTATTCTGCTGTACCATCGCCTCCAAGACAGTACTCGAACCCTCGCAGTTCGTCGATCCTAAAATCGTCGGCAATTATCCGAACAAGGATTACCACAGCATGTATATCGGGTACATCGACCAAGTCCTCGTACAAGACGAATAGGAGGCCTCCTCATGGCGATTGCATTTGATCGCGATCGGGGTATGGCCATGCTCTCGCTGATGGTCCGCTCACGTCTGTTCGAGCAGAAGGTCGAGGCGTTGTTCTCCTCGCATGAGATGCATGGGACGACACACCTCGCCATAGGTCAGGAAGCGGTGCATGCGGGAGTCTCCCCCGCGCTCGATCCCGACGACTGGATCGTGACGACCCATCGGTGTCATGGGCATACGTTGGCCAAGGGTTCTTCGGTCGAAGCGATGTTGGCAGAGTTCTTCGGACTTTCCAACGGGCTGGCAAAAGGCCTTGGAGGTTCCATGCACTTGCTCGACTTGGAGCACCACAATGCGGGTTCGTCGGCTGTCGTAGGCAGTGGTGTCGCACTTGCCACCGGTATGGCCCTGCAATTGAAACGGATGGATTCTCCGAACCTGGTGGTAGCATTCTTCGGTGACGGGGCCAGTAACCGGGGAGTGGTGCATGAATCCATGAACATGGCTTCCATCTGGGGCTTGCCAGTCCTGTTCCTGTGCGAGCACAACCTCTATGGCATGTCGTCCTGTGCAGACGAGATGGTCTCGGTCGACTCCATTGCGAAGCGGGGTGTGGCGTATGGTATCGAAAGCCGTTCGGTCGATGGGAACGATATCGAGGTCGTCTATGCCGCAGTCCAGGATGCAGCCGCATACATGCACAAGGAAGGCAAGCCATACCTCTTGGAGACGAAGACTTACCGGTTCTCGGGACATTCGAAGAATGACCAGCGGGTATATCGGACCCGGGAGGAAGAACGTGTCTGGAGTCGAAAGGATCCTATCAAGATATTGAGGGACCGCATGGTATCCCGCGGTCATCTCACAGAAGAGCAATTCAAGCGGCTTGAATTCCAGGAACAAACTGTCCTCGATGAAATCGCCGAGCACCTCATCAAGCAACGTCATGAATTGACCCTCGATGAAGCCTATTCCTATATGTACGCCGACGGGGGGAGCCGATGAGGAAGCTTAGTTATCGCGAAGCCATACGGGAAGCGATGGTCGAGGAAATGGCGAGGGATGAACAAGTTGTCGTCATAGGAGAGGATGTCGGCTGCTATGGCGGGTGTTTCAAGGTGACTCCGGGTTTGATAGAACGGTTCGGTACCAGGCAAGTCATAGAAACGCCAGTCTCTGAGGAAGGTCTTGTCGGTGTGGCTGTCGGAGCGGCGATGATGGGGATGCGTCCCATCGTCGAGATCATGTACGGCGATTTCTCCACATTGGCTGCCGACCCGATTATCAACCATGCGGCCAAAATGAGTTTCATGACGGCCGGACAAGTTTCGGTACCTATGGTCTATCGTACCCCTATGGGTTCCGGTACCGGTGCGGCTGCCCAACATACCCAGAGCCTGGAAGTATTGTTCACCAACGTTCCAGGCTTGAAGGTTGTCTATGCCGCAACTCCTGCCGATGCCAAGGGGTTGCTCAAAGCCGCCGTGAGGGATCCCGGTCCCGTCATATTCCTGGAACATAAGCTGTATGGTACCGAGGATATCGTTCCGGAGGGTGAGTATACGATTCCGATCGGTCAAGCCGATATCAAGCGGCAGGGAACGGATGTGACAATCGTGACCTATGGAAAGACCGTTTTCACCGCCCTTGAAGCCGCCCAGATTCTCGAGGACGATGAGGTGAGTGTCGAACTGGTGGACTTGCGGTCATTGCGACCCCTGGATACCGCAACGATCCTTGCTTCGGCACGGAAGACCGGTAGGGTGGTGGTGGTGCACGAAGCTCCAGGATTCGGTGGTTTTGCCGGAGAGGTGATTGCCCAGATAGTCGAAGACCCTGTCACGTTCGCTGCCCTACGTGCCCCGGTTGCCCGGGTCTGCGGCAAAGAGCTGTCTACGCCGTTCAACAAGACTCTGGAGATGCAATTGCCCCCGTCGCCCCATGCGATCGTGGACGCGGTGTTGGCACTGTTTCCGTCAGCCGTGTAGGAAACTGCGGACGCCGGTGAACACCATGGCGATACCGGCTTCATCGCATGCCGCTATCACCTCCTGGTCCCGGATGGAACCGCCCGGCTGGATAATCGCAGTCACACCACTTCCCCGCAGTGCATCGATACTGTCGCGGAAGGGAAAGAAGGCATCGGAGGCAAGCACCATGGGTCTTGGACCCCCACTTTTGGAAATGGCTATCTGTGTCGCGTCGACTCGCGAGACTTGACCGCCGCCGATTCCGCATGTAGTGCGTCCGTAGGCGGTGACGATCGCATTCGATTTGACATGCTTCACCACCTTCCAAGCAAACAGCAGGTCCCCGATCTCCGAATCCGACGGCACCCGTTTGGTGACTACCTTGAGATCATCTTTGCCGACAACCCTATTGTCCTTGTTCTGCAACAACAGGTCGTTGCCGATGAATCGTCCTGTCATGCGGTCGGACAATGGTGGCAACGGTCCGGTTTGCAACACACGGAGATTTTTTTTCTTGCCAAGTATGGCCAGCGCACCTGGGGTGTAGGATGGTGCGGCGAGGACTTCGAAGAAAATGGGCGACAGGTATGTGGCCAATTGTTCGTCACATTCACTGTTCATGGTGATGATACCACCAAAAGCACTGGTTTTGTCGGCTTCGAATGCATTCTCAAGGGCTTCCAACGGTGAGTCGGCAACGGCGACTCCGCAGGGTGTGGCATGTTTGACCACGACACAGGCCGTCCGGTCGAATTCACGCAAGGTATCTATCGCGCCGTAGGTGTCTCCCAGATTATTGAAGGAAAGTTGTTTTCCTTGCAGGACAGGGCAATCGAGCAAGCTGAACGGATCTTGTGTTCCGGGAGCTCCCAATGCCTTGTAGACCGCCGCCTTCTGGTGCGGGTTCTCGCCATATCGGAGTAGCCGATCCGCAGCTTCGGTATGTTTCCGTGTGTCGGTATGGAGGGTGAATCCGAGCGATAGTTCGGGCGGAAATGTTTCCTCGTTCAGATAGTTCATGATCAATGCATCGTAGGTTGCGGTATGGGCAAAAGCTTTTGCGGCCATTTTTCTACGAAATTCAAAGGGCACGGCGTGGTGGTCATGCAACGCCGATACGAGGTCCGGATAATCTTCGGCCGATGTCAGAATAGTTGTCCACCCATAATTCTTGGCGGCGGAGCGGACCATGGTGGGTCCTCCGATATCTATCTGTTCGATCGCATCCTCTCGCGAAACAGTTGGATCCGCAATGGTCTTGGCGAAGGGATAGAGGTTGCAGACCACGAGGTCGATCCAAGGAATATCATGGTTGCCGGCATCAACCGCGTGGCGGTCCCGAAGCCCCAGTATTCCCCCGGTGATCTTGGGGTGCATCGTCTTTACCCGTCCATCCATCATTTCCGGAACCTGTGTGTATTGTTCAACCGGAATCACCGGGATACCAGCATCCCGCAAGGCTGCGGCGGTTCCACCGGTCGATAGGATTTCAATATCGAGCGATACCAATTCCTTGGCCAATGCGACGATACCATGTTTGTCGGAGACTGAGAGCAATGCTCTGCCGATTGGGGTTGGGTTTGTATTCATATATGTGGTGTATCACATTCCAGGCCTTGCAAACTACCCGTCGATACCTATTTTCACCCAAACGGGTCTGATGAGAACTGAAGGATCCGGTGTCCTCGGCCGGCAAGGGGAGGCAATACCCCATGGGGCAAGCCCTTGCCTCGGGGGAGGTTGCCACCTTTCATTTTTTTTCACGACTCGTTACAATGGGCGGAACCCATGTGGTAGACACCACATGTGGAATTGAATCGATGAGAGGCTACAAGATGGAGATCGATGTACGGAACCTGCATCCATTGGAGATCAGGTTGCTCAGGCACGTGTCACCCGGTGAAGCAGTGACAGCCCAACGTCTGATAGAAGAACTCGACTACAAGATCGGACAGTGCAACCAGGCATTCAGCTGGCTGACGGCGAAGGGGTTTCTTGAGGAAACCGACCGGAAGTTCCGTACGTTGTTCGAGCTGACCGAATTGGGGCAACAACAGCTTGAGATCGGTACTCCCGCACAAAGGATTTTCAATCTCCTGAAAAACAAGGGACCGGCGTCCCTCCCTGAAATCGCTGAAGCCTTGGGATTGGAGAAATCCGATGTAGGCTCGGCCTTCGGTATGCTCTCCAAATCCGGTGCTTGCCGCATGGGTGAAGGCAATAAGGCAGAAGCTGTCGCCCACGAGGCTCCGGCTGAAGTCATGGTTGCGGCCAAGGTATTGCAGAAGGCATCGGTCGAAGCTCTCGACGAATCCGCCCTGAATGATGAGGAACGGAACTTTGTCGCCAAGAACAGCAAGAAACGGGGAGCCGCGGGCTCGCCGCTGAAGATAATCGAGCGTGAAGAGGTGTTCTTCGCATTGACCGTGGCTGGGGCCAACGCGAAAGCGGCATTGTTGGCCGCGAATATCACCGGAGAGGAACTTGGTTCGGTCACGACAGCCATGCTTTCCAGCGGATCGTGGAAGCAAGGCTCGTTCCGTCCCTACAGCCTCAATACACCACCGGCACGGTTGATTCCAGGCCGTAGGAATCCCTATGGTTCCTACCTCCAATGGGTGAAGGACAAATTGTGCTCCCTCGGCTTCGAGGAATTCGACGGACCATTGGTGGAGAACGAGTTCTGGAACGGCGATGCCTTGTTCATGCCGCAATTCCATAGCGCCAGGGATATCCACGACGTGTACTATGTGAAGAATCCCTCGCACGCCAAGCTGATTGAGGAACCGTATTTGAGCCAGGTGGCACAAACCCATGAGAACGGGTGGTCGACGGGTAGCCGGGGTTGGCGCTACAGTTTCGACCATGAGTTCACCCGCAGACAGGTTATGCGAAGCCAGGGTACGGTACTTTCTGCCAAGACCTTGCCCCACGCCAAGGTACCGGGAAAGTATTTTGGTGTTGCCCGCTGTTTCCGCTACGACCAGGTCGATGCCACCCATGGAGCGGACTTCTACCAGACCGAAGGTATCGTGTTGGGCGAGGATGTGAACCTGAAGACTTTGCTGGGACTTCTCAAGATGTTTGCCGAGGAAGTCGCTGGCGCCGAGGAAGTCAAATACGTTCCCGGATACTTTCCATTCACCGAACCCTCGATCGAAGTGCATATCAAACACCCGGTATTGGGGTGGTTCGAATTGGGTGGAAGTGGAATCTTCCGTCCCGAGGTGACCAAAGCCCTGGGTATCGATGTTCCTGTCCTCGCGTGGGGGCTGGGTATCGACCGGATGGCGCTCATGCATCTCGGCTTGAATGATTTGCGCGAATTGTTTACCCCCGATATCGAGAGCGTACGCATGAGGAGAGGTAACTGATGCCTAAGATTGAAGTACATGAGAATTTGTTCAATTCCCTGTTGGGAACTCCCTATACCGATGAACAGCTCGAGACTGTGTTCCCTGTAGCCAAGGCGGAGCTTGATGGTCACGATGTCGCTGAGAAGTTGTATAAGATCGAGTTGAACGATACCAATCGTCCGGACCTGTGGTCTGCGGCAGGCGTTGCCCGCCAGCTGGTCTCGTACCGCGAAAACACCATTGCCCGCTATGACTTCTTCTCGACCGCCGAAGAGGAACTCGATTCGGAGGGGCGGCGGTTGGTGGTCCACGAATCGGCAGCTTTGGTGCGGCCATTCTCGATCGGTTTTGCCGCGACGGGTACGGTTGTCGATGAAGAGATCCTGTTGAATCTTATCCAATCGCAGGAAAAGCTCTGCAACAATTTCGGACGCAAACGGAAAACCATTGCGATGGGCGTGTACCGCAGCGACATGATTACGTTTCCGGTGCATTTCGAGGGAGCGGACCCCGACAAGGCCCACTTTGTTCCCCTGCATATGGACGAGGACCTTACCTTGCGGGAGATTTGCGCCAAACATCCGAAGGGGCTGGAGTATGGTCCGATTGTTGCGGACAAACCGGTGTTCCCGTTCTTGTATGACGATGCGAACGAAGTATTGAGTTTCCCTCCTGTCATAAACAGTGCCCGTGTCGGAGCTGTCGAGGTCGGTGACGAACACCTGTTCTTCGAGTTCAGCGGCACCGGTCTGGACGACCTCCTGCTCGCCGCATCGATTGTTGCCTGTGATTGCTCGGATATGGGGTTCACCATTCTCCCGGTCCGTTGTGAATTTCCCTATGATACCGAGTATGGTCGGGAGATTACGGTTCCCTACTACTTCCAACAGCCCGCGGCATGCGAACTGGGTTTCCTGCGGAAGATGTTGGGCGATGCCCTGAGCGGGGAACAAGTGGTCGAAGCCTTGCGGCGTATGGGTGTGTTCGCCTTGGTCGACGAGGAAATGGTCTACATTACCGTTCCCGAATATCGGAACGATTTCCTGCATCCCGTCGATATCGTCGAAGATGTCATGATCGGGCATGGATTGGAGAACTTTGCACCGGAACTGCCCAATGATTCGACCGTTGGGAGAATAACCGAAGAGGAAGCTTTTGCCCGCAAGGTGAAGGAGATCATGGTCGGTTTGGGGTTCCAGGAGATGATGTACAATTATCTTGGTTCCAAACGGGAGTATATCGAAAATATGCACGTGGATGGATCCGATTATATCCAGATAGCCAATCCGATGAGCGAAAACTACGAGTATGTCCGTCCTTCGGTGATTCCCTCCCTTTTGGAGTCGGAGAGTGTCAGCGGACATGCCGTGTACCCCCACCAGATCTTTGAGGTCGGAAAGGTTGCCTTCCTGGACGATACCGACAATTCGGGAACCACTACCCGCAACTACCTCGGGTTTCTTGGGGCAAGCAGCGAGATGGGCTTCAACCAGTTGAACAGTCAGATTTCGACTTTATTCTACTTCCTCAATCGTGAGTATGTGATGCAAGAAATGGCCGATCCCCGATTTATCGACGGACGCTGTGGAAAGCTCGTGTCAAAGGGTGTTGAAGTCGGAATATTCGGAGAAGTGCATCCGGCGGTTCTGGAAAGCTGGGGCATAACCATGCCTACCGTTGCATGTGAAATAGATTTGGATTTGTTGAAATAGACATTGTTGTCAAGGTACTATGAAGGTTCCCGTTACAGCCGAACGCTGTTCACGCGGGAACCTTTTTGTTTCCCATGGACCGATCGGAACCGTGTGGGTTTCGCTCGGCAGCAATCCCTTCACCATGAGGAAGTCGACCCGTTCGGTGAATCTGGAAGCGGCGGTTGTGTATTCCCAGGTGGTTCCCGGTGCCGATTCGGCGTCGTAATGGGTCAACCGCCAACTGTCCATAAAGCCATGTTCGTCCAGTAGGTCTGCCATTGGCCATGCGAACGGTATCCTGTAGGGGTGTCCTCCGGCGGTTTCGAACCAATCGTCACCGGAAGGTTCGCCCAATGAGGCGAGTACCAGAAGCGGATGGGTCCCGGCGAATTGTACCAGGGGTTCCATACGGATTTTTCTTTTTTCATGAGCAGCGAGGATCGTGTTGCTCCAGGCTTCTTCTGTGGATTCGTTCAGCAGATTTTGGAATACGTTCGATTCTTGGATGTCGATGAGAGCAACCGAAAGTGTTTTTCCTGTCTCGAACCCTACCACTACGAACGGACTATCGATGTCCAATACCTCCAAGCCGGTCACCAATAGACAGGTGGTGTCGAGGAGCGTGGAGTTGGCGGGGAATCTGGAGGCGATGTGTGCGATAGCCGAATCCTCGCCGGTAAATCCCAAGATATCCAAATTGGCATTCATCGCTTCGTCGACAATACGGTCGAGGAAGTCGGAGGAAGCTTGGTATGGCAATGGAACCAACGCCGCGGTGAAGGTCTCCACCGGTGCGGTTGGAGCCGGTTGTGGTGTCGTACCTGCATCAGGTAGCGGGGGTGCCTCCATCACTTTGGTTGGAAGCGCAGCTTTGGTTGTCGGAAACGGTGTTTCTGGGATCGACCGGTCTGGTGGGATTACCTGTCTTGCGTCTGTGTAGGTGTAGGTCATGCACGAGGCAACCACCACCAAGGTCGTCGACAGAAGGCTTGCCAAGAGGATTTTCTTCAACAGAAGCATAGTTCAAGCCTCTTTGAGAAATGTTGCGATTTCTTCACCATGGGATTGTGGGGATACTTTTGGCCAACACTTGATCAAAATTCCATGCGGATCGAAGATGAATGTGCTGCGCAATACGCCGATCGATGTCTTGCCATAACTGGTCTTCTCTCCCCAAGCGCCCAGGGCCTCGAGCAATCGGTGTTCCGGATCGGAGAGGAGGATAAAGTTCAGGGCGTACTTTTCCTTGAACTTGCGGTGCGAAGCAGGGGTGTCGGGACTGACTCCAAGGACAATTGCCCCAGCCTGGGCAATGGCGGACGATTGGTCGCGGAAGGAGCAGGCTTCCGCGGTACACCCGGGTGTATTGTCCTTGGGATATGCATACACGACCACAAACCGACCGGCGAAATCCTGCAGGGTAACGGTATTGTCCCGATCGTCCGTAACTGGCACTGAAGGTGCGGATGAACCGAGGGAAAGCATAGGGGACCTCCTTGGGTCAATCATCGTTGAAGAGCGAGAAGAAACGTGACCGTGCCTCTTCCTGGCTTTTTATCTGTTGCGCATCGGAGGCTTCCTTCATGACGAAAAAGTCACAGAAGTTTGCCAAGTCCTTGTACACGACTGGTTCATCTATGTCTTCACGACACTCGTGATACGCACTTGGGTCATAGAAACGGCAATTCAAGCACACCTTGAGTGGCCTGCCGCAGAAGGCACATGACGAAGCGTGCCCGACGGTCATTGTAGAGGGGACTTCCGTACCACAAAAATGACAACTGCTCATGGTCCCTAGTGTACCAACGAGTTTGCTTTGGAGCAAGTGAAATCGGCTAGGTTGCCAATCCGGACCATGCTATCGAAGATGCAGACGGGCTCCCAACTCGGCGATTTCCCCCTCCCCATATTGTGTCTTGCTGGGAATGAAACGCTTCCCATCCCCTTCATAGCGAGGAATCACATGGATATGGAGGTGCGGGACTTCCTGTCCGGCTGCCGGACCATTGTTGATTACAATATTGGTGGCTTCAGCTCCCAATTCACTTCGTAAAACCGCATCGATCCGCTGGACAATGAGCATGAGGTGTCCCAGGACTTCCGCAGGGCACTCCCCGATTGTCGGGTACGGCTGGCGTGCAATGACCAAGGCATGGCCCTTGTTTACGGGAGCAATATCGAGGATAGCGATACAGGTATCGTCGGCGTGAAGTTGTACCGAGGGAATTTCCCCTGAAATTATCCTGCTGAAAATCGTTTCCATATTCGCCTCCATGGTTGGACATTCTATCAGTTTTCCCTCCGGAGGGCCAGAGAAGTCTTGTTTTGCCGGTTCGCGCTGTTCGTGAAATTCTCACAATTTCATAGGTTGGAAAGGATTGAACAATTGTTGATTATATACTAGAATCCGTTCGGTACGCTGGGATAAAGCATACCCGACCCATATGCCCAACTTGTTGTAAATTCTCGTGTTAGCCATGGGCTATGTCGGAAACCCAATGATATCTACGACCGATGATGCGTCGGCTTTTATGGAAGCCTGCGGACTACGGCGATAAAGGAAGAGGAATCATCTATGTCTGAAATTACCAAAATGAGAAACATCGGAATCAGTGCCCACATCGACTCTGGGAAAACCACTCTTTCCGAACGTATTCTCTACTATTCCAATAGAATCCACGCTATCCATGAAGTACGTGGAAAAGATGGCGTCGGTGCCACGATGGATTCGATGGAACTTGAACGCGAACGGGGAATCACCATTGCCTCCGCGGCCACGAACGTCTCTTGGAAAGATCATCCGATCAATGTCATCGACACTCCGGGACACGTTGACTTCACTATCGAGGTCGAGCGTTCCCTGCGTGTGCTCGATGGTGCCATACTTGTCCTTTGCTCGGTTGCAGGAGTGCAATCCCAGTCCATTACCGTCGACCGCCAGATGAAGCGCTATCGGGTCCCCCGAATCGCATTCATCAACAAGTGTGACCGTACCGGAGCGAATCCGATTCGAGTAAAACAGCAGTTGATCGACAAGTTGGGCTTGAATGCAGTCCTTCTGCAGATTCCCATCGGATTGGAAGACCGCTTGCAGGGTGTCGTCGACCTGATCACCATGAAGGCCATCTATTTCGACGGTCCTAGCGGCGACATCCTCCGGTATGAGGACATTCCAGCCGAACTGCAGGAAGATGCGGCTGCCAAGCGCGAAGAGATGCTTGATGCTGTTTCCCTCTGCTCGGACGAGCTCATGGAAGCCATGCTCGAGGACGCTGTGACGGAAGAGTTGATCTATAAGGCAATCCGCAAAGGAACCATCGCGCTGGAACTCGTTCCCGTGCTCATGGGCTCTGCGTACAAGAACAAGGGAATTCAGCCATTGCTCGATGCGGTCATCGGGTATCTTCCCAATCCGACCGAAGTTACCAACACCGCACTCGACATCGACAACGAGGAGCAGGCTGTTGTCCTGAAGGCGGACGAGAGCCTTCCCGCAGTCATCCTCGGCTTCAAGCTGGAGGACGGCCAGTATGGCCAGCTCACCTATATCAGGATTTATCAGGGCAAGCTCAAGAAGGGCGATGAATTGATAAATACCCGTAGCAGGAGGAAGTTCAAGGTTGGACGTCTGGTAAGGATGCATGCCAGTTCTATGGAAGATATTGTCGAAGCCGGTTGTGGAGATATCGCTGCGTTGTTCGGTGTTGAATGCGCTTCGGGCGATACGTTCTGCCACCCTTCGTTGAACTATTCCATGACTTCGATGTATGTGCCCAAGCCGGTTATCAGCCTGTCGATCAACCCTGTGGACAAGAAGTCTGCCGACAACATGGCAAAAGCCCTCAACCGTTTCACCAAGGAAGATCCGACCTTCAATACCTATGTCGATCCAGAATCGAACCAAACGATTATCCAAGGTATGGGTGAGTTGCACCTCGAAGTCTATGTCGAACGGATGCGCCGCGAGTACAAGGCGGAAGTGGTGACCGACCGGCCGGAAGTAGCCTATCGTGAAGCGATCAGCCAGCGGGCGGAGTTCAACTATACGCACAAGAAGCAGACTGGTGGTTCCGGTCAGTACGCCCGTGTCGCCGGGTATATCGAACCGATTGAAGAAGGTGATGATGCGAAGGAATACGAGTTTGTGGACATGATCAAGGGTGGTGTCATTCCTTCCGAATACATCCCATCCTGTGACAAGGGCTTCCAGAATGCAGTCAAGAAGGGAACCCAGCTTGGATTCCCGGTTGTCGGCATACGGGCAGTGATCAACGATGGTGCATACCATGCTGTCGACTCGTCCGACCAGGCTTTCCAGACAGCTGCTCTCAGTGCTTTCCGCGAAGTGTACGATAGGGCAAAGCCGGTAATCCTGGAACCTGTCATGAAGGTGAGTGTCGAGGGGCCGACGGAATTCCAGGGGAATATCTTCGGAAGCATCAACCAGCGCCGGGGTATCATTGTCAGTTCGACCGAGGATGGTGCGGCTTGTACCGTCGATGCCGAAGTCCCCTTGTCGGAAATGTTCGGATATTCGACAGTATTGCGTTCCTTGACGCAAGGCAAGGCGGAGTTCACCATGGAACTTGCCAAGTATAGCAGGGTTCCAACCAGTGTGAGCGAAGAGTTGAAAGCCGCCTACCAGGAGAAGAGAAGGAAGGAACAGGGCAAGTAGGCCCTGCCCATGTGAAATTTTGAACAGCCGGTCCGAAAGGACCGGTGTTTTGCTTTTTTCACTGTTTTTTAACTATTTTCGAAGAATGTTTTGCCCTTTGCAAAACCGTGGTATACTTTAATGACATCAACATCTCGGAGGATGCGTAGTATGGAAATTCAAGAGTTAAATGCTTTGAGCCCGCTGAGGGCGTTCGATGAGTCGCTGAATGGTGGATTGGGAAAAGGAAATCTTGGAGTTCTTGTTTCCCGACACGGAATCGGAAAGACCGCATGTCTTGTACATCTTGCGACAGACAAGCTTTTCAGAAATGAACATATCATCCATGTCTCTTTCTCCGGTAATGTGGAACATGTGATCAATTGGTATAAGGAAGTGTTTCGTCAGATTTCCGAGAACCGTTCCCTTGAGGATGCGGCAGTAATCTACAATGATATCCTGGCCAATCGTGTGGTCATGAACTTCAGCCAAGAGAACGTTTCGATTGAAAAGGTACTCTCCAGCCTGGAAACACTCATCCGTCAGGGTTCGTTCAATGCCGATGCAATCATGTTCGACGGGTACAAGCTCACCGTCGCGACAGAGGACGATGTGCGGAAGATCAAGCAATTTGCCATGGACCTCAGGGTCGAAGTCTGGTTCTCTGTCTCTCCGGTACGGCCGGATGTGCAGTTCGACGACAATGGTGTTCCCAATACTATCCTGAAATACGAGAACTTGATCGATGTGTTGATCGGTTTGAAATACAACGAGACAATGGACAAGGTGATCATGACACTTGTGAAGGACGGCGAGACGATAGATCCCAAGCCGATGCGTGTCACACTTGATCCGAAGACGATGCTGATTTCCGAGTGAAATGTATACGGCCGGGCGAAAGCCCGGCCTTTATTTGAAGCAGGGTCAGACCCAATCTTCCAACGGGACCTCTTCGTCGGACAGGCGTTTGCGCAACAGGACGACAGATTGTGCAATGATCGCTTTTCCTTCTCCCACTTCTCCCAACAACCCCTCTGCGGTCTTGGCTTTTACCGAGATCCTTTCGAGTGCAATCGAACAGGCTTGTGCCAGCGATTCGCGTATCGCTTGGACATGTGGTTGCAGCTTGGGTCTTTGGAGAATTACGGTACAGTCGATATTTTCGATTGCATAGTCGTCGAGCATATCCAAGACAAGTTGGAGAAGGTAGAGGCTGGGGACGTCCTTGTAGGTGTCGTCCGAAGGAGGGAAATGCATGCCTATATCACCCTTGGCCAGTGCGCCCAACAGGGAGTCCACAATTGCATGTACCAGGACATCTCCATCGGAGTGGCCGGCTTCGCCAAGAGGGTTGGGGATCTCGACTCCACCAAGCAGCAGCTTTCTTCCCGGGACCAACGGATGGATATCCCAACCGGTTCCTATCCTCATGATGGAGCCTCCGAATTCGGAATATCCTGCGCCACGGTGATCTTGCGATTGTACAGGTCGCCTTCGCAGGTCCCGACAAGACCACCGAAATCCATATAGATCTCGGTGTCGTCGAGGTAGGTCTTATTATTGGAGGCCGCTTGTCGATGTGCCTCGAGAATCTCGGGGAATCGGAATATCTGGGGAGTCTGGACGGTAGCCATACCGCTCCTATCCACATGGGAAACGATTTTTCCCTCCCGATCGATCATTTTCACCGAATCGTGGATCGGCAGCACCGGCGCGGCTCCCCCGAAAACGGTGGCAATGGCAAGAGTAGAAATAATGGTCTGTTCGGTGATCCATGGTCGGGCACCGTCATGGATGAGTGCATACCCTACATCGGGAGCATGGGTAGCAAGGGCCTCCAGCCCAAGCAACACAGATTGTTGTCGTGTTGCGCCGCCCTGCACGAGCAGCACCGGAACTGGTGATGCGAACAGGAGGTTGTCCAGGGCGACCTCGGCCTCATCCCTATATCCCTCGGCATAGGTGACAACGACAATTTGGAGTCCCGGCAGGGAAAAGAACGGCGCCGCGGCATGATACAGCACACTACGATCGTCCAGAGGCATGAATTCCTTTTTCTTTTTCGCAGGATTGTCCGAGGAGTTGAAACGACTGCTGCTACCTGCGGCGGTAATGATGACACCATGCGCGGGGAAGGACACTAGGATTCCTTTTCTTTTGGATCTCTTTCCAATTTGCTGAAGATCAGAGCCTCAAGCTCTTCCCGGGGGCGTTCCAGCGAGAGGGCGGTCTCATCGATCAGGATCCTCAAGGCATTGTCATACAATTTCCGTTCTTGCACAGGAAGTTCCTTGATCTTGCTTCGGTGATAGAGTATCTGCACTACCTTGGCAATAGAGGCGATCGAACCCTGTTTCAAAAGATCGACATTCATCTGATATCGGGCTTTCCAGTCAACGGGAACCTGTTCAAGCTTGTTGGAGATTCCGTTGATCGCCGCAAGGGCTTCCGACGACTCGACAATTGCCCTGATTCCCAATTCCTCGGTCTTGTCGACGGGAACCATGACGGTCATGTCGGATATCTCCAGAAAAATTTCATAGTACAGGGAAGTGTTGCCTCTAAGAGTCTTCTTCTCAATCTTATTGATGACTCCAACACCCTGGAGGGGATAGACCACATGGTCTCCTAAAGCAAATAATCCGGTTTTTTCTGAAGATGTCATGCCAGTGATTATACCCTAAAATCGGGTTGTGAACAAGTATGGCAATTAATCGGTCTATGCGCTATATTTTCACGATGAATAAAAAGATACGATATAGCGGAGTGCTGCTCCACCCGACCTCCCTGCCTGGTGGCCATGGTGTGGGAGATCTTGGTGATGCAGGACGCCACTTTGTTGATTTGCTCGCCGAATCCTCGGTCGGATTGTGGCAGATTCTTCCTTTGGGCCCGGTCGGTTTTGGCAATTCCCCCTATGCCGCAAGATCTGCGTTTGCGGGAAACGAACTGCTGCTGAGCTTGGATATTCTTGCCGACGATGGCTATCTTGCATTGGCTGATGTCCTTGATGATCCTGGATTTCCCGAAGGTCGGGTCGACTATGCCTTGGCCGAATCATATAAGGGCCCGTTGTTGATCAAGGCTGCCCACAACTTTCTTGCTTCGGCTTCCGCCCGGGATAAGGCCGCGTACGACACCTTCTGCAGTACGCACAAGTATTGGTTGGACGATTATGCGTTGTATCGTGCCATGGTCGACCACTACAACGATTCCCGCTGGTTCAGTGTCTGGGATTCCGACTTGACCAAGAGGTTGCCGGAAGCCTTGGCCCGTTGGACGAAGGAGAAGGAGCAGGAGATCGAAGTCTGGAAAGTCTTGCAGTTTTTCTTTTTCCGCCAATGGCAGTCCCTGAAGACCTATGCGAATGGGAAGGGTGTCGCAATCGTCGGTGATATCCCGATATTCGTCGCACCTGACAGTGTCGATGCATGGAGCAACCGGAAATATTTGAAGATGGAGGCGGATGGCTCCTCCAATGCGCTCTCGGGAGTCCCTCCGGATGCCTTCAGTTCAACAGGCCAATTGTGGGGGAATCCCGTGTACGATTGGGATGCATTGGAGGCGGATGGATTCTCCTGGTGGATACAACGGCTTGAACACCAGTTCGAACAGACCGACCTTGTCAGGATCGATCATTTCCGCGGATTCGAAGCATACTGGGAGGTTCCTGCCGGACAAGCGACTGCAGAGAACGGACGTTGGGTGAAAGCCCCTGGTAAAGCCTTGTTCGATCTGTTGCAAAAACGTTTCGAGCTGTTGCCGGTCATTGCCGAGGACCTTGGGGTGATTACCCCCGAAGTCGAGGAATTGAGGGATTCGAATGGATTCCCGGGTATGAAGATAGCCCACTTCGCCTTCAACATTCTCGGCCCGGGAGAATTGGATCCTGACAACGCATATTTGCCACACAATTACCCGGAGCTTTGCGTCGCATACACAGGCACCCATGACAATGACACCACAAAAGGGTGGTTCGAAAAGCTGGGTGACGGAGAAAAGGATATCGTTCGGCGGTATCTCAGCTGTTCGAACGATGGTGTCGTATGGCATCTCATGCGTTCGATCATGGCTTCAAGCGCCCGTTATGCTATCGTTCCCATGCAGGATGTACTTGGACTGGGAGGTGAGGCCCGCATGAACCTGCCGGGAACATGTGGAGCTCCCAACTGGTGTTGGCGACTGGTGGAACACCAACTTGATGCTTCCGTAACATCGACATTGGCTGCCCTGGTCCAACCGTTCGGCAGGACTGCGGTGCACAAGGACTTGTACCAGGCTTTGTCATTGGGAACTTGATAGTCGGTTCCGGGTGGTTCCAAGATATTTCACCGGATGGATATTCAACATGTTGTCGTGCCATCCGGTCACATGTCCCGAGTCGATGATATTGGTGGTTATGCCATGGTAGATGGGGAATACGATCGAAGCGGAGAGCAAATATTCCTCCGCAAGAGCCACCGCCTCTTTTCTCAAGGCATTGTCTGAAATGGACATAGCGGTCGTCAATAACCTGTCGTACTCCCGATCGCTGTATTTGCCGAGGTTATAGCCGCTACCGCTGCTGTACAAGTGGAGGAATGTGAAGGGATCGTTGAAATCACCAATCCAGGTGATGAAAGCGAAATCATACGGTGAAAGGGCTGGGAAACGGGAATACATGCTCAATGGTACGGTGTCGAGTACCACAGTCATTCCAAGTGTCTTGCTCCAGATGTCCGCGATACGTTCGGCCGATTCGACCACTTGTGCGCCCCTGTGTACGGCCATATGCAATGTCGGCAGTCCAGCCCCATAGGGGAATCCAGCCTCAGCCAAAAGATTCAATGCTTCGGTGGTCGCCTGGCCGCTGTCATGTTCGGAGGCGACAAATGGCTTGTCATCATTGGGGATCAGGTGTGAAGTCGGAAAGACCTGGCCGCTTCCAGTCCGAATCTCATCCCACGGGATAAGTATATCCAGGGCACGTCGCACACGTCCGTCCTTGTACGCATCGGTATCGGAGCTGAAATAGTAGAAGCCGGTGGAATATTCGGGTGTTATCCGCAGATCCTGCGGGGCACGCAATAGCTCGCGGGGAATATACGCAAGGGACCAATCGATTTCCCTATCCAGGTATGATTCGAGAATTGAAACCTGGTCCATGAACCGGAATTGTATGTAGTCGCTTGGCACAGACTCGTAATCGCGATACCAGGCATGTTTGGACAGCAGAATCTCCTTTTCGGCAACTGTTTCGATCCGGTACGGACCCGAGACTACCATTTCTGTCGGTTCGGATGGAACATCTCCATTGCGCAACGATTCGTGTATGGCGGCAAATGAAGTTGTTCCCAGCATGGCCGGAAGATATGGGGCCGCGGTCTGCAAGGAAATCTGTATGTGCGTGGGATTTTTTGAGGTTATGCCTATGGAAGCTTTGGATCCGGTGCCCTTCCTATAGGCATCGACACCCTCGATGCATCCCATCATGGAAACAAGATATGTGTTGCCTTCACCATTCTTCGACCGGTCGAGCAACCATAGCCATGATTCGATCAACGCTTGTGCATCGATGGGATCGCCGTTGGAGAACCGGGCTTCCTTGTCCAAAACGAACGTCCACACCAGACCATCGTCAGATACGGAGGCTTCCGTTGCCAACGCCAAGATGGGCTCTGCAGTGGTGGGATCGAGTGAATACAGCCCTTCGAACAACCCGTCGAGCACAAGCAACGATGTCGTGTCGGTCGCACCGACCGGATCGAGATAGATCGGATCCTGGCTTTCCTGCACTGCGATTACGAATCTTTTGCTTGGGTCCAAGGGATCGCGCGAGGGCAAGGGTTCGACTTCACGAGTCCCCTTTCCCAAGAGGGGCAGGGTAAACAGAAGGAACATGATGGGTAAAAGACACCATCTTTTCATGCAAGTTCCCTTTCTATCAAGTCAGCCACATCGGCCACCATCGACTGCTTTTCCGAGGAAAATTCCTTTGCTCCGTCGTGCAAGGCTTTGCGGATATCATCAATGCAATATTTTGTCCCAGGCAAGACTGAATGCAGGAATTCTATGAAATCTACAGATAAAGCATCACTGAACACAGTGACTTTCCGGATTATCGCCTCATTCACTTCAAAATCGAGGGTGATTCCACCCCAATCGAATCGACTGGCGATCGGATGGGCGAACTGGGGAGTCGAACCGAAGCGCCACTGCCAATCGGCGTAGGTCTCGTAGGTTGCATACAAGGACGGTTCCCTGGAAAGCCGTGCGATCGTCAAGTCTTCGACTTCGCACCGTTGGCCGTAGGTCTCGAAAAATGCTTCCATGATGGAATCGCACAAGGATTCGTGGGTGATATTCGGATTGAATTCGGACAAATTGGCGACTCGGGATGCCACCGATCTGATTCCCTTGGATTTCAACTTGTCCTTGTCGGGAGTGAGGTAACCGGGAAGTTTTTCCATATCGGTATCTATCAGCAATGTTCCATGGTGGAATGCCCGGGTAGCAGCCATACGGAAGGCACTTCCCGATACTTTCCTCCCTTCGACCAGCATATCGTTGCGTCCCGATTGTTCGGCAGTTACGCCAAATTTGGCGAGAGCCTTGGTGATGATGGAGAAGTTGCGGTCCTTGTCATAGGTTTCGCGAGGGGACATGAAGGTAAAATTGGTGTTTCCCAGATCATGGTATACGGCTCCGCCGCCACTCTGGCGCCGTGCCAGTACGACGTCGTCCCTCTCCATCGCGGCAAGGTCGCATTCGTTCCATGGATTCTGGAATCGGCCGATGACAATACAGGGTTTGTTCCTCCAGAGGAAAAGCACGTGGTGATCGTCCGGAAAATTCTTGAATAGCCAATCTTCTGTCGCAAGATTGAACCAAGGATCGTGATGTTCTGCCGTGAACACCTTGATTTTCGGCATTTCGTCTCTCCTACCACTTTCTTGAGCTCCATAGTACTGTGTTTACAGAGTGCATGCAACATCCTATACTCCGTTCCATGAATATCATTCTCTTTGACGAATTACCGGCAGGTATGCTACTGGCAAACAATGATTTTCGAGCGGAACATATCCGCAAGGTACTGCGTTTGCAAGTTGGTGATACCTTCTCCATGGGTATCGTGAACGGTCCCGGTGGAATTGCAACCATCGAAGCAATGGATTCCACGGGAATCACATTCGGTTGGCAACCGCGGGAAGACCGTTCTTTGCTGACCGGGGTGACTCTGCTGGTAGCGCAAGTGCGACCGATATGCATGAAGCGAATCCTACGTGAGGCGGTCAGTCTTGGCGTCGCCGAACTTCTGGTTGTCGGTGCGGATACCGCAGAGCGTTCTTATGCGGATGCCAAACTTTGGTCGACCGGCGAGTATCGTAAATATCTGCTCGACGGAGCCATGCAGTCGGGACAGACGGGAATGCCGTCCTTCAGACTGGTTGAACATGTGGAAACCGCATTGGCAGACTCGGACAAGTGGAAAACCAAAATACTCATGGACAACGTCCTGGCCGGCGATCCGTTGTCTCTGATGGAAGATCCCGAAGCTCCGTTGGTGGTGGCGGTGGGGCCGGAGCGTGGATGGACGGAACGGGAACGCACGCTCTTCCTCGACCATGGCTTTGTACCGAAATCGATGGGCAGCAGGATCCTTAGGACGGAGACGGCGTGTAGTGCTGCTTTGGCAATCGTTCTGGGCCGCATGGGTATGCTATGAGTGCAGGCAACGTAATTGGATCTACCGGCGATTGTCCCAACAGATGATTTATGGCAGAATGGCAGCGTGTGTGTAGGAGGTCTGTATGGCACATTGTGTGGTAAGCGAAGCAGAGGCGTTGCTCGACAAGGAATTTCCTGTATTGGACAAGGGGTTTGTCAGGTTGGTCGATTATCTTGGGTCCGATTCCAGGATCGTCCAGGCCGCGCGGGTATCGTATGGTGAAGGGACCAAGACCTTCCGTCAGGACAAGGGTCTTATCGCCTATCTCATGCGCAATGACCATACCTCTCCTTTCGAGCAAGTGAACTTCACTTTCCATATCAAAATGCCCATTTTTGTTGCCCGTCAGTGGATACGGCATAGGACTGCACGTGTCAATGAAATCTCGGGACGCTATAGTGTCATGGCCGATGATGCCTATATCCCTGCGATGGAACATATCAATCTGCAAAGCGAGGACAACAAGCAGGGCCGATCCGAAGAACCGATGGACCCTGAAGTCCAGGCAAAGATAGCCCGGTTGCTTGCAGAGGACCAGAAACGGGCATTCGAAACCTACCACGAGTTGCTCGACTTGGGTCTTGCCCGCGAAATCGCACGCATCGATCTTCCCTTGAGCCTATATACCCAGTGGTATTGGCAAATGGATCTCCACAACCTGTTCCATTTCCTGAAACTTCGGCTCGACAGCCATGCCCAATATGAAATCCGTGCTTATGCTGAAGTAATCCTGTCCATGGTTCGTGCAGTATGCCCCATGGCATGCGAGGCCTTCGAGACCTTGGTGTTGCATGGTCAGCGGTTCTCTTCGGCTGAAATGGATGCGATCAAGGTGATGCTCGACGGCAAGGAGTGTCCTTTGACCGGCCGGGAACGTGCATTGTTCGAGGACAAGCTCAGCTGAATCTGGGATTCAAGCCGACTTGCGGTCTTCACGCCTTCGGCGGCGACGGTCCTTCTTCGCCGCCCTCTTATACCGTTTGACTTCCTTGAGGGTTGGTGTTGGTGAGGGAATTGTCGGACGTTCCATCAGTTTCTCAGGATTATTCAGATAATCCTGCAACACATGCATGGATTTGATGAAGTAGAAGCCTTCGGAAATACGTTCGTCGACAGTGACCCCGATTTCCATTGAATCGATGAATGACCGTTTGCCAGACTCGTCCAGAACCCGTTTACGCCGCAACATGCCCATGGTGATGAAGAGCGACGTGGTGCCCCATTCGTACAAGTGGTGGTGGGGGCTACCCTTGAGGTTGATGCTTCCCAGATTCGCGACAAAAGCGGACGCATGCAACCCATCGGCATCGCGCAAGGCCTTGGGGGCGACTCCATACCAGTCGAGAAGCCGAATGATTCCAATAATGAACCGCAACAGCCATTTTGGGAAATGGAGGAATAACTCGATGGCGGAATCGGTGTTGTTGTCGGTTCCTCCATTGCGGGAGTCCTCGATGGTTCTGTTTATGATCGAAGCCATTTCCGGGAAGGTCATATCGGGTTCGAAATAGAGGGTCGAGATATGCTCCGGGGCATCGTCGGTATAATCTTCCTTCACGACGAAATTCAACGAGAGTTCGTTGCGTTGCCAACATTCATAGTTCATGAGGAACCTGTTGAGATGTGGTCGCATGACAATCGTACGTAGAAATGCCGCGAGGAACAACTCGAATACCCTATATTGATGATCGCCTGGTTCGGCTCTGTTCAGTTCCTTGATAAAGCTGACGCCATTGGTCAAATCGAGGGAAAACTGGTGGTACACCAAGGCATCGGTTCTCTTTGGCATGACGTACGGCAACATGCGTTTGAAAGGGATGAGGTTTGCAACATATGTCGCGTCGTTTCTTCGCTTCATGACAATCTTTCCTTACAAACAGTCCTTTTTTGTCAATTATCGCGTCGAACCATGCGGTTGTCAACTGCGGGAAAAAACCTTTTCCATGTAATGCCGTTTCATGGCAGCCTCGAAGGAAGCGTTGTCTGGGTATGAGTAACCGAAAACCGGTTCCCACAGTTGTGGCAATTCCATGCAGAGGTAGAAGAACGGCCCGTCCCCGGTTTTCCAGGATTTCGGGAAACAGTTGTACGCATGGGAAAACATCTGTTGTTTCGTTTCCACCGGATACGAGTACTTGCCTGCCGTTTCGGTCAATTCCATCTGCAGTACACGGCTAGGCCGGCCCGATTCCCGCAGTTGTTTGAGAACCTCCTTGGTGAAGGTGAGGGTCCCGAGTGAAACCATGACGATCTCTCCGGGAGAGAACCGTGTCGTGATTTCCTCCACCACGGTCCGGTATTCTTCTTCCCAGCCGTTGAAATGGACCATGGGATGTAGGTGGAAACCGACCGGCATACCACAGTCGGCAGCCTTTCGGGCAGCTGCGAACCGTTGTTCCAGGGAAGCTGTCAGATGTTCTTCCCTACCTATGACCGTCGGTGCGTTCAAAGACCAGGAGGCGACCATGTTGCGGGGGAACGATGTAGTGTCGAGCCAATCGGTCCTACCTGATTTCGTTTTCAATTCGATGACTATTTGGGGGTGTTTGGTTGCGAACCCGGACAGGGCATCGAGTATTCCGTGGTCATTTCCCCACATCAACGAATCTGAGGACTGTCCCGTTCCGATATGCCAGGCTCCTTCGGGCAGCTCGAGCTTCTCCAACCGCTGGGCAAGGTTGGCCGCGAACTGGATCTCGTCCTTATGGTAAAAGGATTGGATCGAACAATAGGAGCAGGCGAAAGCGCATTGTTGGACCACATCGAGGGTCATTAGGTTGCAACAGCGGGTCTTTTCACCCGAGACAGGGCAGGGGCATCGGCCGAGAAGCCGTTCGTCTCCAAGGGTCTCGACGTGTGTCACCTTGCTTGTCGTCTTGGGTTTCCTAGTGAAATCCGAATAATCCGTGGGGTTTTTACGAAGTGTGTCAATTTGTTGGTTTACTGCCGCAATGATTGCCTTCGTCCGAGGTTTTCCAGATAAATTGGCCCCGGTATCTTCATTCCAGAGCATTGAGAGAGATCCTTGATCCCAGAGGGAGAGGTCGATGGACTGCTCGATCAGCATACGCATCTGTTGGAACGAGAACCAGTGCCGACGGGAAAGTCCGAGGAGAAACAGGCGGTCCTCTTCCCGCATCGAGGCGGCCAACGGATATGTTGCAATGAACTGTTGCTCGGTTTCGGTGTCCATGGATTGTATTGTACCGGTATTCTTGCAATTTCATCAATCGGAAGCTATGCTGTCGCCTATGGAGCATACCCCGAAGGAACAAGCCAAATCGCTTCCCCACCTGCCCGGCGTCTACCTCATGAAGGATGTATCGGGAAAGATCATCTATGTGGGGAAGGCCAAGGACCTGCGCAACAGGGTCACCTCCTATTTCCTCAGCGGAAAGGATATCAAGACCTCTTTCCTGGTCAGCAAGATAGCAACGATCGAATATATCATAACCGGCAATGAATACGAGGCTCTGGTTCTCGAGAACAACCTGATCAAGAAGCATAATCCCCACTACAACATTTCGTTGAAGGATGGGAAAAGTTATCCGCTTATCCGCATCACCAACGAACCCTTTCCCAAGGTTTTCAAGACACGGAGGATCTTCAACGACGGTTCCGAATACTTCGGCCCCTACCCCGATGGGAAGAGCCTATCCCTGTATCTGGAGTTGATCGACAAGATGTTTCCGTTGCGCAAGTGCGGCATACCACTACGCAAGCGGTACTCCCCCTGTCTCTATTACCATATCGGCAGATGTTGCGGTCCTTGTGCCGACCTGGTGACCAGGGAAGAATATGCGAGGCACATTGCAAAGGTGCGCGCCTTCCTGCAGGGGAAGGACGACGAATTGATCCGCCAAGTCCGCGAGGAAATGCTGGAAGCTGCGAAAGGGCAGAAATTCGAGGTGGCGGCCGAGAAGCGTGATCTGCTGATCGCATTGGAATCGGTGACAAAAGCCCAGCAGGTACAGGATTTTTCCGTCGAAAGCCGGGATTACGCCGCCTGTGAGATGCGGATGCACTTGGCTACCGTCTCGATCATGCAGATTCGGGATGGCAAGCTCATGGGCAAGGCCCTCTACCGTGCCGAGACTTTCGGTGACGAGACAGAGACGTTGCTCAACTTCCTCATCCAATATTACGAGGATGGGGGCAACCGCCCCCAACAGCTCTATGTCTCGCATGACGTGGATAGTGCGTTGATCGGAACCTACTTCGCCGAACACCTCGAGTTGGCTATCGAAGTATCCGTGCCGAAAGAAGGCAAGCACTACCGCGTCCTGCGCATGGCCGCCGAGAACGCGGCCCGGGATGTCGAGAAACGGCTGAAGAGTCGGGAGAACCCGGAGGCTTTGGACGAACTCATGGAAGTGCTGGCACTGGAGAATCCACCCAAGAGGATAGAGGGGTTCGACATCGCGCACTTGGCAGGAAAATTTACCGTAGCATCATTGATTACCTTTGTGGATGGAAATCCCGATCGGAAGAACTATCGTCGCTTCAATATAAAGAGCCTCGAAGGGAAGATCGACGATTTCGCCTCGATTCGCGAGGCGGTGACCAGGCGATACACACGACAAGTCAAGGAAAAGCAGCCTTTGCCCGACTTGATCATGATCGATGGAGGAAAAGGGCAGGTCAATGTTGCCAAGGAGGCTCTGGTGGCGTTGGGGCTTGATGATCTGCCTGTGGTTGCCTTGGCTGGAGAATATGAGGATATCCACTTTCCTGACGACCGTCCCGCATTGCGACTGCCGGAATCCTCGGTTGGCTTGAAAGTCTTGCAGGCGGTGCGGGACGAAACCCACCGTTTCGCCACATCGTTGAATCAACAGCAACGTTCACGCGAAGCCACATTCACCTTGTTGGAGTCCATTGCGGGCGTGGGGCCATCGCGGAGCAAACGGTTGATGCAAACCTTCGGCACCCTGGAGGCGCTACTTTCCGCCTCGGCTGAGGAAATCGCACGTCAAGCCGAGGTCCCCCTCCCGGTTGCCACGCGGATCCTCAAATCCTTGCATCTGTAGAGAACGAGGCACCGCCAAGCAGCCTTGGACACTGTCCCTGCTTCACCATGATGATTCCCATGAGTTGTTCGAGTACCATCGGCTGCAGTTCGGTTCCCATCTCCCTGGTCTTGATATCGTATTCGCCTATGCGGGCGATAATGGAACGGGTAACATCCAGCGGGTACCGTTGGGTTGCCGAACGGTAGGTGCCCTCGTCCTTCTTGCGCCTGATTGCAACGGATTTTCCCATTACCTTGATTTGTTTGACCGCATCGTCCCAAGGATACCCCTGTTCAAGGAGCTCTTCCAGAGAGACCAGTCGTCGGAATTGCCACAGCAATCCCCCGAGCATGGGGACGGCATCGCCCTCGCCGGAGCGGATCAAGGTGTGGAGGATATCGAGCACCCGTTCATACGATCCCGTGGCGATGTGTTCGAACAGTGAGAACACGCTTTCCTGCCGGGTGTGTTGGATGTAACGCAAGACAGCTTCCTCGGTTACGGTATCGCCACCATCGGATGCGATGAACTGCATGAGTTGTTGCGAGGTCGCACGCAACTCCTGGGTGTTGTTCTCAACCAATTCCAACAATACTTCGACGGCATCTGCGGTAATGCCGAAGTCGGCGGTCGAGAAAAGATTGCGTACCCACTCGTGTTTCCTGTTGTCGAACATTTCCCAAAATACCTGGACTTGTTGTTTGGGCACTTGTCCGGTGAGCTTGCCCGGAAGGTAGTTCTCCGCGCTGATAATGACCAGCGTAGCGGTATCGGAAGGTTCCTTGATATACTCGGCCAACTCTTTTATCTGGCCTGCCTGCAGGTTCTCTGCTTGGCTGAGAATTACCAAACGATGTTCTGAAAACAATGAGTTGTTGGATAAAGCAGTGAATATCTCCCCATTGAGGGTTTCAAATGGGTAGAAGCGATGAATTTCGGGATCCGCTCCGAATTCCTTTCGCAAGTTGGCGCGGATCTCTTTCAATCGTACGCTCTTCTCTCCCGCCTCAGGTCCGAGAAGTATATGGATTCGTTTGTTCTCAGTGCTCATAATCACGGATTATCATATGCAACTTGCCAAGGACGGTCACATCCTTCGAGTAGAGAGAACCATATTTGGGGTTCTCCGGTCTCAATTCGATGGCATTGCTGGTAAGGTAGAACCGTTTGAGTGTAACCCGGTTCTCTTCGCCGACCCTCGCGACGACTATCTCGCCATTGTTGGCATTGCCGGTCTGTTTGATAATCGCGAGGTCTCCGTCGAGGATCCCGGCGTCCACCATGCTGTCGCCCTCGACATGCAAGGCGAAGTACGGTCCTTTTCCGGGGATGAGTGTGGTTGGTATATGCAGCTCGAATTCCTTGTTCTCTTCGGCCAGAATCGGCAAACCTGCCGCTGTAGATCCGAGTACAGGAATCGCAATGGTCTCAATCGTCGGAGCGGGAGAGAACCCGACAACTCCAGTTGAACGGGAAATACCTTCGGAGGAGTGGATAGCCCCCTTCCGCTCGAGCGCCTTCAGGTGGTCGTGCGCAGCCTTCACCGTTATACCGAACTGTTTGGCGATATCCCTGACTGCAGGGGCATACGAATTGCTTTCGATATATCGCTTGATGAATTCGAGTACCTCGCGTTGTCTATCCGTCAGGCCTTTCATTGCTTGCTCCTATTCCTCGAATCTGTTGAGAAAGAGCTGTGCGATTGCATCGGCAGCCTCCTGCTCGTCAGATCCTTCTGTTGAAATCGTCAATCGGGATTTGTACGCGGCACCAAGGGTGATTATTCCCATGATCGATTTCCCGTTGATTTTCATACTGTCCTTCTCGATATAGAGGTTGGACGAATATCGGTTCGCAATCTTGACAATCAACGCTGCTGGCCTGGCATGGATGCCGGCACGGTTCAGAACCTCGACTTCTCGTTCGACCATAATCAAAATGTCTCCTCATTGCTGTAATATAGGTTCCGTGCCGATTCGCTCTCGAGCCATTTCAAAACACTCTGGTCGAATTCCTTGGCTGAATAATACCCGAGTTTCTTCAAGCGCTCGTTACGCGCGGCAGTTTCGATTATGATGGGAACATTCCTTCCCGGTTTGACCGGGATCTCCAGTTTGGGAACCGATATGCCCAACAGCGTCTCGGTCATCTCCTCCCCGACGCGGTCGTAGTTCTTGTTGGAATCCCATTCCTCCAGGTTGACCAGCAGCTGCACTTGCTTCTTGTCCCGAATGGAGCCCACACCGAATAGGTTCGCGAGGTTCAAGATTCCCAGTCCCCGGATTTCCATGTGGTGGGCCAACAGTGGATTTTCTCCGCTCCCTATAAGGTATGTGTCGCTGATATTGCGCAACTTGACCGTATCGTCGCTTATAAGGCGGTGGCCCCGTTCGATAAGTTCCAATGCTGTCTCACTCTTTCCGACGCCACTTTCTCCGGTGATAAGGACTCCGATACCGTACACTTCCACAAGTACCCCATGAATGGTGATCGTTTGGGCAAAAATCTCGTCAAGCATCTGGATAAGACCACGGGTGAAATCGGCGGACCCCAGCGCTGTCTGCAACACGGAACAACCGGAGCGCTCTGCAATCTCGATGAAGCGCAGGCTCGGTCTTCCACCGTCACAAAAGATACACGTGGGAATGGGGTAGGAGAAGAGACGCTCCAATGCATCCAGATTGTTCTCGGTCTCCAATTTCTTCAAATATTGTTGTTCACCTCTTCCGAATACCTGGATACTTTCATGGCTGAACTCGTCGAAGAACCCGCTGAGCGGAAGTCCGGGACGGCTGATTTTCGAGTTGGTGAGCTTTCGGGACAATCCGCTTCGCCCGGCGATACAGGTGAGTTGCAGGTGATTGTGTTCCTTGAGATCCAGATCCAATAGATCGAGAATGGAAAATTCAACCATAAGTCCTCCAGCCAAACTATACCACATCTTTACCAACTATGTGAGCGTTTGTTAAGTAGTTTTGTCTTGCCAAACCGAATTAAAGGTATCAATACCCTCAGGGCAAGCCCTGACGCAGGAGGCTTTGCCTCCTTTCTCGCCCCAAAGGGCGAGGTATGGATCCTTACGTTGCCTGCACTCGCTCGGGAGAGGGGACCATTCCATGGTCCCTCCCCCCTCGCTTCGTTTGGCAATAAAAGGCCCCGGATTGCTCCGGGGCACACCATATACATGTTGTTTTCAAACGGATTCTATCAATGTTCCTGTATCTTTCCCTTCTCCTTGCGGGAAACGGCTTCCAGCTTGTCCACCAATAATTCGATCCCTTCGTACAGTTCGTAACAGTCGGTGCTGACCAATTTTACCGGTCCCCACGAAAAATGGACTTTTCCATCAAGGTGGAAACCCTGACCCAACGTCTCCCGTGTAACAGTAATGGAGAGATCGTGGATGAAGCTCTCTGCGAATGAGAGCTTTTGGAGTTTCTTGTCGAAAAACTCACGGGTCGCATCGCTCACATTGTAGTGGATTCCTCTGATTTCTAGATTCATAAGTCCTCCTTCAAAAGGTCGTATAAAAAGGATACGGCTCCACAAGTGAAAAGTCAAATGGAAAGCCGAGAGTCGGTTTTTCAACCCAATCGGGCGATTCCATGCATTTTTCTCGGCAGGGGTAAATTCTTGTGATAGACTGGAAAATCATGAGCCTACAGCGGAAAATCTTTCTGACCATCGGAACACTGCTTTTTATCCTTGTTGTGCTTGCGACCCTGTTGGATGTTTCGAACGTGTATCTCGAACCCATTTGGGAGACCGATGCCTTCCGTCTCGATGACGGCTGGACGATCACGATCGATGGGGAACAGCGACAAACCGATTTCCAATTGCCCACAGTCATGAAATCGGAACAGTTGACCGGGAAGACCATTGTCCTTTCCCATCGTATCCCGGATGGTGTCAAACATATGAATAGTCTCATGCTGCGTACTTCACAAAAGAGTGTCGAAGTCCGTTTGGATGGAGAGCAGGTGTACCTGTACAATGGGAGCCTGGATGTCAGGCGTCTGCAGATACTTGGGTATATCAACCATTTCGTATGGTTGGGCGACCAAGCCGAAGGAAAAGACCTTGAGATAATCACAATTGCGAATGATCCACGAACGAGCGAAACCTTCTACGATGTATATATCGGTTCCCGGGTTTCACAGATTGTGGCTTTGCTACAATACGATGGTTTTTCGTTCCTGTTCGGACTGCTAATCCTCCTCACCGCCGCAACGGTATCCCTTTTGACCTTCACGTTGTTCAGGAATTTGGAAATACGCAAGAGCGCGCTTGCTTTCGCTGGCATCGAATTCTGTGCAGGTCTTTGGATCATAAGCGGCAGCATGTCGACCCAGTTGATAATACACAACCAATTGGTCCTGTTGGTCTTCGGATTGGTGGCCATGTTCCTGCTACCATACTTCCTGACCAGTTTTGTAACCAGCATGTATCGCATACCGCAATCGAAATTGCTCAGGCGCATCGTCTTGGCATTCCCGTTGGGATTTATCGTCATCTCCTGTCTCCAGTTGATGGGAATCCTCACCTATTACGATATTTTGACCCCCGCGGCTATCATACTGCTCGTGTACCTTGTTCTCCTGGTCTTCTACTCGATCCGTGCCTACCTGCTGGGAAATGCTGCCGTCAAACAATTTCTTATCGCCATATCCTGCCTCATGGCTTCCGTTGTCGGCGAACTGATCCTGTTGTTGTTACCGTTCATGACACTACTCAATGCACTGGTACTCAACTTGGGTATCGTGGCTTTCGGGACAGTCTTGTTGCGTCAAGTGCTTGTATTGGTAATGAAATTTGTAGAAAGGAAAGGAAAAGAGGAATACCTGCTTTCCTTGGCGCATACCGATGGTCTGACCGGATTGTCGAACCGGCGCGCCTTCGACGAGCGGATGGACGGGATACGCGAACGGAACCGGCTGGTCCACCCGATCGGCCTGATGGTGTTCGATGTGAATGATTTGAAGATGCTCAATGACAAGGAGGGCCATGTTGCGGGAGATGCCTTGTTGCGTGAGGTTGCAAGGCAATTGACCCTCTGGTTTTCTGAAACCGGGCATGTATACCGGATCGGTGGCGATGAATTCGCCATGATCTGCGACCCCTGCAATACAGCTACCTACGAATCGATCCGCAAGGTGATTGCCGCGGATATGCTTGCACGTGCCGCGGATTCCTCCCGCTTCAGCCTGGCTTTCGGCGAAGCCCTGTTCATGCCGGACGGGGAATTCGGTTCCATCGACGACGTCTTTGCCGAAGCCGATGCACGCATGTATCGTCATAAGATGGCGATGAAAAACGGATTTGTCAGGTAGTCCGTTCGTACGAGGAGTCGATATGCAAGGCCTTGCGGTATTTCGAGACAGTCCGTCGGGCAATCTTGATACCCTTGTTCTCCAACATATCGGCGATCTTCTGGTCAGATAGCGGTTTGTCTCCGGTATGTTCGTCGATGATTTCCCGCACCATATCCATGACCGCACGTTTTGAAACATCCTCTTCTCCAGGAGTGGTGGCTTGCAATGCCGAACTGAACAGTTCCTTGATGGGAATGATTCCCCAGTCGGTATCGATATATTTTCCCTGGACTGCCCGGCTGATGGTCGTTTCATGCAACGACAGGTCCTCGGCGATTTGCCGGTATGTCAATGGACGGAGATAGCGTGGGCCTTGTAGGAAAAACTCATGCTGGAACTTGAGTAGCTCGAGGCCAATCTTCTTCATGGTTTCGCTGCGCATATTGATTTGGGTCATGAGCTGCGTCGCCGATTTGACGGCATTGTTGATGTAAGCCGCGGTTTCCTTATAGGCCTTGTCCCTTGGGTCGGTTGCGAGGGAGGAAAACTCCGGGTCAATCGAGATGGTCGGAATATTTTCCGTATTCAACCTGAGCTGCAGCCGTCCGTCGATCTTGCGGACTATCAAGTCGGGAATGATATATTGGGTTTCGATACTATCATATTGGAGCCCAGGGAAGGGGTTGAGCGTCTTGAGGTACCGGTACAGGGTCTGCACATCCTCCTCCGCAATGCCCATGGATTTGGCGACTTCCTTGGTTTTGTTCAGACGGAGCAGTTCCAAGTGGTCGTAGACTATCGCACTGAGATGTTCCAGGTCCTCCGGAGCCAAATTGTCGGCTTGTGCCTGCAATACCAGGGACTCCCTGAAGTCCGTGGCTCCAACACCGGGAGGATCGAGACTCTGCACGATAGGAAGCATCGCCAAGAGCATTTTCCGTGCATCTGCCTTGACCAGGGTTTCCGGAGGATTCTTGTGGAATCCGTTGTGGTCGAGATTGCTGATGATCAACATTCCCAATTCCTGTTGCTGCTCGGAGAGCCGCAAGCATCCGAGTTGTCGCATGAGCGATTCCTGCAAGGTTTCCGATTTTGCCAATGCCCCTTCGAGGAACTGTTGGTTCCTGTCGGCCGACTCCTGGTCGTAATGCGAGGAAAGCCGGACATCGGACCGATACCTTTCCGGGTCGTAGGTGGTGGTATCGCTCAATTCGTCGTCGGGACTTTTCCGGCTTTCCTGTTCGGATATCCGTTCGATAGAAACCGAGCGTTCGGTAGGAATCTCGATCGCGGGATTCTGCTCGATCTCCGCTTTGATCTTCTGCTGCAGCTCCAAGCTCGACATTGCGAGGATCTCGAAAGTCTGGATGAGTTGCGGAGACAGGGTCAGCTGTTGTTTCAAGGTTTGTTGGAGACCTAATGAGGGACTCATGTGTTGTCACCTTCAGAAAAATCTTCACCGAAGTATATTCTGCGGGCGTCGGGGTTTTGCAACAGCTCTTCCCGTTTCCCGCTGGCGAGTATTTCGCCCTCATTGATTATATGGGATTGGTGCGTGATCGCCAGCGCATCGCGAACGTTGTGGTCGGTGAGGAGGACGCCGATACCCTTGCCCGCCAGTTTCTGGACCAATTTCTTGATTTCATAGACAGCCTTCGGATCGATTCCCGCAAACGGTTCATCGAGCAGAAGGAACTTGGGATTGCTTCCGAGGCTTCTTGCTATCTCCGTCCTGCGCCGCTCACCACCGCTGAGGGTGTAGCCAAACTGCTTCCTGATACCGGCTATACCGAATTCCTCAAGGAGGTCCTCCACGACCTCTTGCTTTTCCTTCCTATCCAAGTCGTCCCGGGTTTCCACAACCAGACGGATGTTGTCCTCAACCGACAGTTTTCTGAATATCGAGGGGTCTTGGGGGAGATAGGAGAGTCCCAGGCGAGAGCGCCGGTACATGGGGAGATTCGTTACGTCGTGGTTGTTCAGGAGGATTGTTCCGGCATCGGCTTTGATGAACCCGACAATCATATAGAACATGGTTGTCTTTCCAGCACCGTTGGGGCCGAGCAATCCGATGATTTGACCAGATTCCATATTGAACGAGACATCCTTGACCACGAGTTTCCGTCCATATTGCTTGGCCAGGTTCCGGATATGGAGCGTCGCCTTGGAACGTACATCAACCATGGACAATTCCTTCTATCGAACCTTCCATGACGATCTCGTCCGTTTCGAGGTCGACGGTAGTGGCACTGGCTTGGTACGTATCGCCTTTCCATGCAATCGAGGTGTTTCCTACAAGTGCCAGCCGCATGGTGTCCCTGTTGTATTCGATGCTATCGGCACGGCACACCATGGGGCCCGAGTCGGTATGTCGCAACAGCTTCGCCGCAATCTGCAACTTCATGGTGCCTTCGCTGCGGTTGTACGACAGATATGCACCGCTGGCGATCACCTCATTCTCAAGATCCTGAATTTCAACCCAGCCATCGACGAGCAACTGTTCTGTCTCCCGATCGAAGGATATGCTGGTACAGGTGATGACGATATTGTTCTCCGTATCGGTTAAGGTGACCGATCCGGTTCCGACCATGTACCGTGCGTTCGGCCCGATAAGCTCTATGCTCTGGGCTTGGAAATCGATACTGCCGGTCGAGACCATGGCACCTTGCGTCAGCATGATGGTTTCGCGTCCCTCGCGCATGACGGCACGGGTGTACCCGCCTTTGAAGGAGATCGGTTCAGCCGCCGCCAGCATACCCGACGATCCGAGCAGGCAGGCCAGGACAAGGAGGTTCCGTACGGTCCGATAGAATGTCATGCGTCTAGTCATACGTAAGCCTTCCTTCCTCCATATACATGAATTCAAATGTCGCGGTAGAGAAATCTCCCCGGAATCCGGTTCCTGTGAGTATATCATGTTCTTTGCTGACGATGGTCACCAAAGTATCCGAATCTCCCTCTACGATCTTGTCCCCATGGTGCCAGGTCAAAGAGACTGCCGACAACGTGAAGTCATCGCGATGGTTGCGGATTCTTACACCTCCGGACATCACGACATCGTTCGTATCGGTATCAACTATGGCTTTGCCGAACGCACCGGAGAAAAGGAGCTCTCCTGTCGTATCGTCCTGGGTAAAGGTCGCGTTTTCGATGTACGCTTCACCGGCTTCACGGTACAATTCGATGGTCTGGGCCTCTATCCGAATAGGGGAGGCTCCCTCCATGCCCAATACATAGCGGGTTTGCTCCAACCGCATATCGGGAAATGCCGCCGGTCGCCGCTCTCCTGGTGCATCTTGAGGTGCGAACGAGCAGGAGGAAAAGACGACCATGGAGATGAGGAGCAAAAGCGGCATCCCGATTCTTTTCACCAGTGCACTCCTAGTTTGTTTGCGTATCGATTATGCGGGTAATCTTGGGGATATATTCCTTGGCCTTGGCTTTGGAGAATATCCGGCTTATCATGAATCCTACGGCGATTCCACCGATTCCACTTACGATACGTACTCCTTCCCGTACATCCGCAACGAGGGCGGACGGGAGATAATATCCAATGGGAAAGAGCAGTACAGGTACCAATAGTGCGACAAACCCGGCGAGAACAGTCTTGCCAGGTGGCAGGTACAATTCCACCGTATCTCCGACAGAGATGGTCTGGTCCGTATCGTTCTGGGCTATGAATGTCTTGCCCTTGGTTGCACAGAAGGAGCCGGCCTTGCAATTCTCGCAACCTGCCGTTTGACACATCACAGTAACTGCACCGTTGTTCTGTAGCGATAGTACTGAAGCATGTTCGTACATGTTCTAATCCTCCATCATCAAGCGGGTTTCTGCTCGGGTGTCGCGACCGACTGGCGAATCGTTTCGATTCCGGTGGCTTTTCCCGCTTCATCTATCTCGACGAGAACGCCCTGCAACTCAAGCTTCTCCCATGATTCAATCGATCGTGAGGGAATTTGGGTGAGGAAGCGTTCGATTTCAATCTTGGCATCGAATCCTCCGACTCCGGCAATGCTGCCGCAATGTCCGTTGTCGGTCACCATGGCTGTTCCACCCGAAAGCACCCGGGCATCCGAGGTGAGTACTTTGGTATGGGTCCCGACCATTGCGGAAATCTTGCCGTTGACATGGTAGGCCATCGTCTGTTTTTCCGCAGTGGTGGAAGCGTGGAACTGCAGGCAAATTGCCTGAGCCTCGGGTTTCAACTTCTCGACCAATGCCTGAATTGCAAGGTAGGGGTTCGCCACATGCGTGCGGGGAAAGTCGGAATTGCCCAGCAGGGTAATGAAGGCAACCTTTGTTCCCTTGATATCGAAGATCCGATAGCCCCTCCCTGGATTCCCTGCAGGATAGTTGGCTGGTCTGATTATGTGTCCGTTCTTGCCGATGTGTTCGACCATATCCTTCTTGTAATAGGTCTTTTCGCCGGTCGTAATCAGATCCACCCCAAGTTTCATTATCTGGAGCGCATGGTTCTTGCCGATACCGAAGCCATTGGTCGTACCTTCGCCGTTGGCAACCACAAAATCGATGCGCTGCGATTCCTTCAATGTCTTCAGGCCGTCCTTCAACGCATGGATCCCGGGACGCCCTACTATTTCTCCCAAAAACAAGATTCTCATATTCATGCATATACTCTAGATGTCTTTGCAACCTTTTTCAAGTTTCCTTGCCGTCATTGGAGAACACGCTTACACTGGTTCGTGGGAGGCCGTCATGTTCGATCATGCCAAAAAGTATGTATTGCAATATATCATGAACCGGTTCTTTCTCGGCTTACGACGTCCTCCCGGGTATGAAACGGAGAAATTGCCCCGGATGGAGGGCAAGAAGGGCAGCCGCGCCAAGGCTCTTGTCGATGCCATGACGTTGGATGAAAAGATTTCCTATATTTCGGGCGTAGACGGGTTTTGTATCCGTCGGATCCAACGATTGGGTATTCCACCGGTGTGGATGGGTGATGCGACCAGCGGTGTCCGCGGTGTGGCAGATGCGGCCACAGTATTTCCCAGTGCCATCGCCATGGCCGCGAGTTGGAACAGGCGCTGTGTACGGGAAAGTGCCGCAATGGTGGCCGGGGAGTGCAGGGCCACCGGAATATCCATTCTCCTGGCTCCAGGTGTGAACATTGCACGCATTCCCGTCTGTGGACGGAACTTCGAATATCTGGGCGAGGATCCGTTCCTTGCTGGACAGCTGGCATGCGCGTATGTGGATGGAGTACAATCCAAGGGAGTAGGAGTCACAGTCAAGCACTTCGCGTGCAACAACAGTGAATTCGATCGCCACAAGACCAACTCCGTTGTCGATGAAAGGACCTTGCGCGAGCTGTATCTCCCAGCCTTCGAGGCGGCTGTGGCCGGAGGTGCAACGGGCGTGATGACCGCATACAATCAGCTCAATGGAACATACGCAAGTGCCCATGCACATCTGGTACAGGATATCCTGCGCGGCGAATGGGGCTTCGATGGAATCGTTGTCAGCGATTGGAACTCGATGTATGAGACCGGGGGGCCGTTGCGCAACGGGGTGGATATCGAGATGCCCAAAGCCCGGTGGTACACCAAAGAGGCTCTCGAAGACCTGGTTGCATCCGATCCAACCTATGAAGCCCTGTTGGATGCAAAGATACTACGTATTTTTTCTGTGTGTGAGACACTTGGTGTGTTCGATCGACCGGTAGTGGATCCTCATGCTCCGATCGGAACGATGGAACATCGTCATGGTGCATATGCGATGGCTTCGGAATCCATAGTGCTTCTGAAAAATGAGAATATACTGCCTTTCGGGAGTACTGAAATAAAAAATCTTGTCGTGTTGGGACGGTTGTCAAACGGGGAACCTATCGGAGGTGGCGGCTCCAGTTTTATCAAACAGGGAGATCCTGGAACTTCGATGTTCGATGAGTTGGGAGGGCAACTGCCCGGATGCAAACTGTGGAAATTCTCGGGGGCGTGGTGGAGATCGGCCAAGAGGCGTGCTGTCGTGGCACAGGCCGATGCCGTGGTCATATCTACGGGATTCGACCATGTCTACGAAAGCGAGGCATATGACAGGTTGTGGGAGTTGCCCAATGGTGAGGTGGAAACAATACGACAAGCCAGCCTATTGAACAACCGTACCGTTGTGGTTCTCCATGCCGGGGGTGCGGTGGAGATGGCTTCGTGGATTCACCTACCTCAAGCGGTGTTGCATGCCTGGTACTTGGGGGAAGTGTCTGCACAGGCGATTGCGGATGTATTGCTTGGAACGGTGAACCCCTCGGGGAAATTGCCTGTATCGATTGCCAGGGAATTGTCCGACCACGAGTCGATGCTGGGGTATCCTCCCGACTATGCTTCGTTTTCGCTTGCTCGGATCCAAGGCGGGCAGGGGGACCCGACAAAACGGACTGTACAGGATCTGGTGTATCGTGAAAGGCTCATGGTCGGGTATCGGCAATTTGATACGGTTGGACCCGAGCCACTGTTCCCCTTCGGCTTTGGTTTATCCTATACCCAATTTGCCTATAGGGATCTCGAGGTTGTCCAGGAGGGTAGGAAGTGGGTTGTCTCCTGTACCATCGAAAATTGCGGAGGTGTTGGTGGAGCAGAGGTAGTCCAGTTGTATGTTAGGCCCAGCACATACGGCCGGGAGCATCCGTACCAGCAACTGCGAGGGTTCGAGAAAGTATTTCTCGAGGTTGGTGGCTCTGCCCGTATCGTGTTTACCCTCGGAGAACGTGATTTCTCGGAGTATTCTGTTGCGCTTGGCACATGGATGGTCCGGGAGGGTGACTATTGTGTGGCAGTCGGCTCTTCGTCCCGGGATATCAGATTGGAGGGACTGCTGAAGGTAAAAAAATCCCCGGACCACGGGAAGATGTGATCCGGGGCGTATAACGAGATTTGGAGATTGTTATGTTCGCACTGCGGCCAGTGCTGCTTCATAGTTGGGGTGATCGGTTACTTCCGGTACGTACTGTACATACTTCACAGTGTTGTTTTCATCCAACAGGAAGATCGAGCGTGCGATCAGTCCTACGTTCGGCAGATATGCCCCGAATGTGTGGGCAAAATCCCGATCCTTATAATCGCTCACGGTGATAACGTTCTCCACACCTGCGGCACCACACCATCGAGCTTGGGCGAATGGGAGGTCCATTGATACGGTGATTACCGTCACGTCTTTCAGTTTGGTCGCTTCTGTGTTGAAGCGACGGACTTCGGCGTCGCATACCGAGGTGTCGAGTGAAGGTACGGCTACAATAAGTTTTCGTCCTTTGATATCACTGAGCTTGAATGGGCTCAAGTCGTTCTTTACTGCAGAGAAATCGGCGATTGTGTCGCCCACATGTATTTCGGTTCCGGCCAGCTGTACTGGAGTGCCTCCAAAAGTTACTTTCATAACGGTCCTTCCTTTCATGAGGTGATATGGGGATAAGATACAATGAGTTTTCCCAATCGGCAACAAGTTGACAAATTGCACTTCTCTAGGCTATAGTCTCGAAGTGCGCCCAGATGGCGGAATTGGTAGACGCGCTAGGTTCAGGTCCTAGTGGCCGCAAGGTCGTGAAAGTTCGAGTCTTTTTCTGGGCAACTCGTTGGAGGTAAACAATTTACCTCCAATTTTATTTGCTTTTTTGGAACCCCTTTATCGGTCGGCAAAAGCCTTGTGTGCATGTTATTGTGCATGTTATGAATCTAGAAGATTCAGGAGGCGGCCATGAGGACTCGGAAACCATACAGTTTGTACAAGCGCAAAATTTGCAAGAAGACCATCTATTATTACTCGGTTTTCAACGAGGACGGAGAGGTAAAACGATACTCCACGGGATGCACTTCGCAATCGAATGCACTTGATGAAATTGCTCATCATACATCGTTCGTCCGTCTTCGGTCCGGGTTGGCAAGTTACCGATTTCGATGTTGTGCTGAAGTACGGGTGCGCTTATAGTTGATCCAAGGAGACGCCCATGCGCATCGCACTGTTGTCCGACATCCACGGAAATATCGCAGCGCTGCAAGCCGTTCTTGCCGACTGTGCATGCAATGGTGTCGACTCCTATGTGTTCTTGGGTGACCTCGTATTCTTCGGATTGCACCCGCAGGAATGTTTCGAGGCAGTGGTATCTTTGGACCCGATCGCTTGCATCAAGGGGAATACCGACGCGAACCTTGAGGAGGTCGATACCTTCAGACCCTCGAACGATTTCGAACGGCAAGTGCTCGATTGTATTGTCGACTGCGACCGACGCCTATCGGATGAAGCGAAGCGGACAATCGCCGGATGGCAGATCGTTCATCCCGTTGCAGTCCAGACTTCCGAAATCATCTATTGCCATGGCAGTCCCTATTCCTTCACCGACAAGTTGCTTCCAGAAGGGAAAACCGAAGAAAGCCTGGGCAAGCGGATAACCGGTGAGCGTGCCGCCCTGGTGTGTTGCGGGCACACCCACATGCCAGGGGAATTCCAAATCGGAAACAAACGGGTGGTGAATGCGGGTTCGATCGGGTATTCGTTCGACGGTGACAGACGACCCTCGTATGCAATCCTTGACATCGATGAAGATCAAATCTCCTGTATCATACGACGGGTCGATTACGATTGGAACAGCTACAGCAAGGAGCTTTCGGGCAGGGTTGCCGGGCTGCCACTATTTTCCAGCATAGTGTATGCAGTGGAAGAAGGACGACCCAAACCCCGTGCGGGATTATGATCGGGAAGCGATTTCACGACTCCTGTTTCTTTTCCAAATATTTCCGAATAATTCGGTTGGCAGTTACAAAGCCTTCTATCGTGTCGTCCGTAGTGACAATCAGTATATTCGTTTCCAGCGATTTCATTACCGTGAGGGCATCGTAGAGATCCAATGAACTTGGAATCGTCAGCTGTTGCCGGTGCACCATAGCAGCTATCTTCTCATCCTGGTTCGGTTGGGTCGCATATAATTCGGCATATCCGATCGTACCCAACACCTGATTGCCATCCAAGACAGGAAGCAGACCGAGGGCATGGGTATGCATGGTCTCCAACACTTTTGCGACCGTATCGTTGGGAGAGCAACTCACGATATCCCGTTTCATGACCTCTCCGACCGTCAGTGTCTTGAATGTCGGAATGCGTTTGTCGAACTGGATGTGGATACCCCTTCTCGTGAGTTTCTTTGTGTACATCGTCTCCTTGTAAAGGGATTTTGAGATAAAATAGGACAGCACAGCACTCAACATGAGCGGCAACATGATCGCATAGTCCCGTGTCATTTCGAACACCATGATGATTGCTGTCAGGACACCACCGGTGACACCCGATACAATCGCGGCCATCCCGACTATCGCATATGCCGAGACCGGACCGCTCGATTCGGGAAACAACGTGTTCACCAGAATGCCCACAGCACCACCAAGAGCTCCTCCAAGAAAGAGCGATGGAGCGAATATACCTCCCGATCCTCCGGCAGCCAAAGTGAGGGAATTCGCCAAGAGTTTCATCAGAACCAGAGCCAGTGCGATACCGAGGGCCGTAATCTTATTGTCCAGCATTAGGTCCAGGAAGTCGTACCCGACGCCATATACATGGTAATTGCCGAACCATCGCAAGGAAGCATACCCGATTCCACCGACAACCAAGCCTCCTGCAAGTGCCTTTGCGGTCGCTGGAATCCGAATCGAATTGAAGAAATCCTCCATGCCATAGACGGACTTGATGAAGATGACAGACAAGACCCCCGCAGCCAGGCCGAGCAGAACATAGAATATGAGTTCATAGGGAGAAACCATGGTGTATTCAGGTACAATGAACGCTGGATGCGCTCCCATGAACAATGTGCCGACAGTGGTCGCGATTATCGCCGAGATCACCAATGGCATGATCGTCATGATGCTGTATTCCGGCAAGATGAGCTCCAAGGCGAACATGATTCCGCCGATTGGAGCGTTGAAGGTCGCGCTGATGCCTCCTGCGACACCAGCTCCCACGAGGATGATGGTTTCCCGCGAAGACAATTTCAGTGCCTGTCCCAACGTCGAACCGAAGCTCGCACCGATCTGGACTATCGGACCTTCCTTCCCAACCGAACCGCCCGCACCGATGGTAATGGCAGATGCAAGCGATTTCACCAATGCCACGATCGGCCGGATCTTGCCTCGATTCTCAGCTACAGCGAACATGACCTCGGGAACACCGTGTCCTTTGGCCTCGGGTGCCCATATTTGCGTAATCTTCTGGGCTATGGCAATACCGATTGCCGGGACAAGTACTATGAAGGGTCCCCATTTCGATATGGTTCCGCCACGATTGATTTCAAATGACAGTTCACCTTGGAAAAAGAGATTGTGGAAAAATTCGATCAAATACTTGAATCCGACAGCACCGAGCCCGGCAATGGCACCTACCAGGATGCACAGCAAACTGATATGGATCGTACGACGAATCTGACTATTCTCAGCATGCAATACCAGGTCATACATTTGGGTCGCAGCTTTTGATTTGATTTTCCGCATCCTCAGTCTCCAATACGAAATATGGGTGTACTTGGTATTGTAGAAGAAAGTGGTCCGGTATGTCCACATTCACCCGCAATCGTACTGGAGGAAAAGATATCCCATTACCATAATTTTTTCTTGTGTCTTTCGTTGTATGGGATGATAATCGAAGTATCTCAAACACATTCTTGGAGGATGACGTATGAAAAGGATCGCTGTGTTCTTGTTGATAGCGCTTCTTGCGTGCCAATTCGTGTTCGCCGGCGGAAGCACGGAAAGTAAAAGCGGCGAAAAAGAGATCATCATTGGGGTTTTCGAGCCACAGACGGGAGAAAATGGTGGTGGCGGATATCAGGAAGTCTTGGGTATGCGCTATGCAAACAAGGTCTATCCCACAGTGCAAATCAATGGGGAGACCTATAAGGTGCGGCTCATTGAGGCTGACAACAAGTCCGACAAGACCGAGGCGGTAACTGCCGCGCAAAGTCTTATCAGCAGTGGGGCCTCGGTCATTCTCGGATCGTACGGTTCCGGTGTCTCGATTGCAGCCGGGGATATCTTCCTCGACAATGAAGTTCCAGCAATCGGCGCTTCGTGCACCAATCCGCAGGTAACATTCGGTAACGACTATTACTTCCGGGTATGTTTCCTCGATCCGTTCCAAGGGACAGTCATGGCCAACTTCGCATGGCAAGACGGAGCCAAGAAGGCAGCTGTCATTACACAACTCGGTGACGACTACTCCTCGGGTCTCGGAAACTTCTTCAAACGGGCCTTTGTGGATTTGGGTGGAAACGTCGTCAGTGAACAACAGTTCCAGACCAACACCACGGATTTCAAATCGATCCTGACGAACATCAAGGCAACCAACCCCGATGTCATCTTTGCCCCGTCGTCGATCGCGACCGCTCCACTGATCATCAAGCAGGCGCGCGAACTTGGGATCACTGCCAAGATCATGGCCGGAGACACCTGGGAGAATTCATCCATCATCGAGAACGCTGGATCAAGTGCTGAAGGTGTTGTCCTCTCCACGTTCTTTGACGATGCCGACCCTGCGACCGATGAGGCGGCCAAATTCATCAAGGGATTCAAGCCCTATCTCGTCGAGAACAATCAGCCGGACATCATTCCAGCTGTTTCCGCACTTGGATACGATGCGTATCTCGTGGCACTCAAAGCAATCGAAGCAGCCAATTCCACGAAGGGCCCGGCGATTCGGAACGCTTTGGTCGACGTTGCTGTCGAGGGAGTCACCGGAAAGATCGTTTTCAATCAGAATGGCGATGCCGACAAGGACCTTGCCTTTATCAAGATCATCCAGAACGGACAGTTCAAATTCCTGAAGACGGTCAGTGTTCTCTGATCTACATGCAAAAACTTCACCGGGACGGTCGATCTGTCCCGGTGAACCAATTCTTTTACTTTTCACGAAGGAGACTGCATGAGCATCACGACCATCCTGCAGCATAGTCTGACAGGCATATCGCTCGGTGGCGCCTATGGTTTGATTGCCATTGGCTATACACTGGTGTACGGCATCCTGCGGCTGATCAATTTCGCACACGGAGATATCTTCATGATGGCCGGATACTTCATGATATTCTCCCTCGCCAGTTTTCCGTGGCCTATAGCTATTGGCATCACCTTGTTGATAACGGTGTTGATGGGAATAGCGATAGAACGGGTAGCCTACAAACCGTTACGTTCATCTCCACGGATGTCGATCATGATCAGTGCGATCGGTGTCTCGTATCTGTTGCAGAATCTCGCCACCTATCTGTTCACGGCGATCCCCAGGGGGTATCCCGAGATCCCGTTGCTCAAACGAATTTTCCGGGTAGGGGAATTGAGTGCCTCGCTTGTGACTTTGTTGACACCTGTCCTCACCATCGTGCTGGTGGCACTGCTTATGATTCTGGTCAACAAGACGAAGACCGGAATGGCCATGCGGGCGGCAAGCAAGGATTTCGAGACCGCCAAACTCATGGGTATCAACATCAACCGGGTCATAACCGTAACCTTCGCGATCGGTTCGCTGTTGGCGGGTATCGGATCTATCCTCTACTTCACCGACCGGATGTCGGTGACTCCCTTCTCGGGAACCTTGCCGGGCTTGAAATGTTTTGTTGCCGCGGTTTTCGGGGGTATCGGCAATATCCCCGGAGCTGTCATAGGGGGGTTCTTCATCGGTATTGTCGAGACGCTCCTGGTGGCGTTGGGATACTCGACCTTTTCGGATGCGTTCACATTTATCCTCCTTATCGTGATGCTCCTGGTCAAACCTACCGGCCTGTTTGGCGAAAAAACCATGGAGAAGGTATAGCGTATGCGTAGAAGCCGAAACACTGTATTGAGTGTCATTTCCGCCGGGGTGTTCCTGGCGATCCTGTACATGCTTAATTTGAATCGGGCAGGCAACGGCATGCTGATATCGATTATGCAGAAAAGCGCGATATTTGCCTTGGTGGCCGTTTCCATGAACCTGTTGAATGGTTTCACGGGTCTGTTCAGCCTCGGACAGGCCGGATTCATGTCCATCGGAGCCTATACGACGGCTATCCTGCTGATACCCGTGCAAAGTCTCGATGGTGTGTATTATATGAATGGTATCAACCCGGGTATTCGGTCACTGAAGGTTTTCCTCAGCGCGTTGCCGCCGTGGTTCCAAAGTGTGTACCCCTTCATGGCGTTGATCGTCGGAGCCCTGTTCGCAGCCGTCATTGCCTCCATAGTCGGCGTTGCGGTACTTCGGTTGAAGAGCGATTACCTGGCGATAGCGACACTGGGACTCTCTGAGATTATCCGGGCATTGTTCTCATCGCCCCAACTCGATGGTATTACGAATGGATCCTATGGACTGAACAAGATTCCGGCGTTCCCCAAGATGTTCGGCGGTTTGGTACCTCCGATAATCACCCCGTTCATAGTCTCGGCTGTCTGCATCACCTTGATTGTCCTGCTCATACGATCTTCGTACGGACGGGCTTTCCTGGCAATCCGGGAGGATGAGATCGCCGCCGAGGCAATGGGAATCAGCTTGTTCAAACACAAGTCGATGAGTTTCATCATCAGTTCGTTCTTCTCCGCCTTAGCGGGAGGCCTGTTGGCAATGTACATGCGCTCGATCGAAGCGAAGACCTTTTCCATCACGTTGACCTACGATATCCTGCTCATTGTGGTGATCGGGGGTATCGGAAGTGTCACAGGCAGTGTGTTGGGGGCGTTCCTGGTGACAGCTTCCAAGGAATGGTGGTTGCGGTTCTTCGACCAACCGCTGGAAATCTTCGGCTGGGATGTCCCATTGTTCAGGACAGGCTTTAGGATGGTGATCTTCTCGATCCTGCTTATGATGGTGGTATTGATCTATCGTCGTGGACTCATGGGGACCAATGAGTTCAGTTGGGACCGGATCTTCGGACGATTCAAGTGGAAACGCAAGAAGGTGCAGGGAGGTGGATCATGAACGGGACCGTATTGAAGACCGAACACCTCACCATGCAATTCGGAGGAGTCGTCGCTGTCGATGACTTGAATATTGAGATTCCACAAGGCCATATCACCGCGTTGATCGGACCGAACGGTGCAGGAAAGACCACTGCGTTCAACGTCATTACCGGTGGCTATATGCCGACCAACGGGAGGGTGGTATTCCATGACAAGGTGATTGGAGAGAACCATCCCCGCTCGAAGATGAAGAAGATCTACAACGGTAGCGATCGGACAGCGTTCCACCACCAGGTGGTAAACACCCCGGATAAGATTACCCGGCTGGGTATGGCGCGAACCTTCCAGAATATCAGGTTGTTCAAGGAGCTGTCGGTATTCGAGAATGTCTTGATTGCAAAGCACTGTAGGATCAAAGCCGGCATGCTCAGTGCTACCTTCAGGTTGAACCATGTCGAGGAGCGGACCATGCGGGAGCAAACGCAGGATTTGCTCAAGACGGTCGGACTGGCCGATTTGGCCCGGGAAAAGGCATCATCATTACCATATGGCAAACAACGAAGGTTGGAAATTGCCCGGGCTTTGGCAACCTCGCCTTCCTTGCTGTTGTTGGACGAGCCGGCGGCCGGCATGAACCCGAAGGAGACCGAGGAGCTGGCCCAATTCATCAAAGATATCAAGGATTCGTTCAACTTGACCGTGTTCCTTATCGAACACCATATGAATCTGGTCATGGATATTTCGGATAAGATCTATGTGTTGGACTATGGCAAGACCATTGCCATGGGAACACCGAAAGAAGTGCAGAACGACCCGGCCGTGATCCGCGCCTACTTGGGGGTTGAAGACGAATGAGTTTACTGGAAATACGTGATCTGAAAGTTTGTTATGGCGGTATCGTTGCACTCAACGGAATCTCCTTCGATGTGGAGGAGCATGAGATTGTGACCTTGATCGGTGCCAATGGCGCCGGGAAATCCACCACCTTGCGCGCAATCATGGGATTGATTCCGATTGCGGGAGGTACCATCATGTATCGGGGAGAGAAGCTCAACGGTCTCGATACACAGAAGATTGTCGGCAAGGGTGTGGTGCTCGTGCCAGAGGGCCGCAGGGTGTTTCCCAACCTGACCACCTTGGAGAATCTGCGTTTGGGAGCATACCTGCAAAAGGACAAGGCGGTGATCGAAGCCAACTTGGACCGTGTGTACAGTCTTTTCCCGAGACTCAAGGAACGGCACTGGCAACATGCGGGGACCTTGTCGGGTGGCGAACAGCAGATGCTCGCTGTAGGACGGGCCCTCATGGCCGACCCCAAGTTGATCATGATGGACGAGCCTTCCCTCGGGTTGGCGCCCCTGGTGGTGAAGGAAATCTTTTCCATCATCAGGAAAGTGAACGAGGCTGGGGTAACTGTCCTATTGATTGAACAGAACGCGAACGTGGCGCTGAAGACGGCAAACCGTGGCTATGTGCTAGAAACAGGAACCGTCAGCATGACAGGACCGGGAAGGGAGTTGCTGGAGGATGAACAGATCAGGATCGCATACCTAGGCAAGACCCGCTAGTGGTCCGCAGGGGCTAAGACGAGTCGGTTGGCTTCGAGTGGAAGTGTGGTGTGGCTATGTCAGAGAAAAACAGTAAGAACCGGCACGCAGTCGGAGAATCGAATTCCTTGGTGGGCGTTAGGTTTCGATATGCCCCTGCAAACCTATTTCTCGGACGTGCCTGAAAAGTTGTTCGCAGCTTTCCGCAGCCTATTGTTTACCGCGATTCCAATCCCGGTTTCCGGAAGCAACTTCACCACGATCAGTGAGAGTGACAGGCTGTCGAGATTCCTCATTGCCTGATACAAGCGCTTCGCAGCCTCTGCCGGATCCGAGGATACACTCAGATATTCCACCGGTCCAAGAAAATCTTCATTGCTTCTTCCAAAAAGGAGCACGCCCACATCGCTTCTCGAGGCATAATCGCTCGGATCCTCGACGATTCGAAGAGGGGTCGATGTGGCGTAGTGGCTCGGCAGCATGCCGGGACTGGTCGTAGAATCTTCGAGATCTTCTTGTTGATCCGACAATACCTTGCCGATACATGCTTCTATTGCCTTCTGGTCTATGCCTCCGGGTCTAAGTATCCTGGGAGTCTCTCCAAGGAATGAAATCACTGTCGATTCGATTCCCACCATACATGCACCACCATCGATGATCGCATCGTATGTTCCCCCCAATTGCTGGTGCACATGTTGTGCGGTTGTCGGACTCGTGCAACCGAAAAGATTCGCACTTGGGGCGGCGACCGGTCTTTCGGAGAGGCGGATCAGTTCAAGGGCCAATGGATTGCTGGGCATCCGTACCGCTACCGAAGGACTTCCGGCAGTCACTATCGATGGTACCAATGAGGATTTGGGGAGCACGATTGTCAACGGTCCCGGCCAGAAATATGCTGTCAACGCTTTTGCCTTCTCAGGAAATTCGGTGATCAGTGGGAGCATCTGCTGCGTATCCGAGACGTGTACGATCAGCGGATCATAGAATGGACGCTTCTTGGCTGTAAAGATTTTTTCCACAGCCGTCGGATTTGTGGCGTCGGCACCGAGCCCATAGACTGTTTCCGTCGGCAAGACAACCAGCCCGCCGTTCCTGAGGATTTCTGCTCCGGTACGGATGTCTTCGAGTAGGTTTTGGTAGGGAGCCGGATGTGACACTATCCAAGACACTAGATCACTATAGGTGTGGAAGCAGATAGCCAGCGTTTCTGGAAGAAAGGTTCCTGGCCCAAGATTCTTCAAGGCAGAAAAGATTGACACCTTTGTACCGGCTTGAACGAGAAGCCTGCGCTCGGCAGGAATGCCATATTGTAGTGAAAACTCCTCGATGTGTGTAAGGGTTGATTTTTCACCTTGGGAGGATTTGCCTTCTCCGGCCAGGTGTTCCGAAGTGGTGGAGATGCTTATCCCTGATTCCAACAATAGGGAATTCAGGCGATCGTCGGTGGAATGTTCTGAAATTTCCGCATTTTCCACAATTACCAGATGGTGGTGGTTCCGCAATTCGTGCAATGCAGAAACGAAGCCGTCGGCAAGTCCGCGATGGTGCGTCTGGGTATTGGATGTGAATATTTCATCTGAAAGGGAGTTCTTTTCGAGAAAGATGACTGAACCATTGGAATAATCCTTGTAGTTTTGGTTTCCGTTCTGCAATGTCATCGATAATCTCCTCTATGTGCATGTTCTGGAACAGGTTGCGATAGGGATAGGATGGTGGTCCCGGTGTTGTTTGCAATGCTCCATCCACTGGGGTTAAGGCCAAGGTCGGAAGCGAATTCAAATGCACCGCTATTTCGGAGGTCCAAATCCTGCGGTCTGTGCGCATCGCTATTCAGAACAACTTTCACTGGATATTCTAAGGCAAGTTTCCAGAAGTTTTCCAACGGATACTGCAGTCTTCTTCCATTTTCCGTATCCATCTGTGGTTTTCGAAAACCATATCCGTTGATCTCCAGCGGCATATCGAATTCAGCCGCACATGAGAGTATCCGTCGGGCGCTGTGCTCGGCCTCCTTGTCCCACTCCGTGTAGAACATGCCGAACAGGTCCGGATGCACACCGAATAAGAATAATCCGCTTTTCAACCCCTCCACATAGGTATCCGTATACAAATCCAACCATTGTTTTTGTGAAGGCAGATTCTTGATATAGGTCTCCTTACCATCCGGTCCCACCAGGTAATGGACACCAAAGCAGAGGTAGTCTACCTTTTTAGTATCGACCAGATGTTCTGCATACCACCGGATGTACCGAGCGTCGTAATCGCATTCGAATCCGCAAAGGATATGCAGATCGTTGTTCAATGCCCGTAATGTCCGACATTCCTGCAGATAGGTGTCCATTTGCGCAAATGTCATGCGGGAGTTCTTCCACCTTCCATCGGGTACGGGACAATGTTCGCTGAAACCAAGAACAGAAATTCCTGCATTGCGAGCCGACGAAACATAGTCGGACAGTTGTCCGGTTCCATGTCCGCAATACCATGAATGTGTATGAAGATTCACTTGCTTGGATGGAAAATGTGAAGTTGCTGTGTCTGCCATGCCTGCATCATCTCAAATTCCAAAGAAAAGGTAAACAATCGGAACGGTCTTTCCAAACGGAATCCCTTGGAGCGATAGAAGAGGCAACGCCTCCCAGGTCCACCGCTTGCCTCGGTATGTGGAAACCTTTCATTGTCTATTCGCAATCATACCCTATTGATATGGTAGGGTATTGATTTTTCATGAGATACGTACTAGCCTATTTGCGGAGGCTCAACATGGGTAGAAAAAATATTCTATTGCTTATTGCAATTTTTTCTTTGGTATTGATTGTTGCTGGTTGTGCGAAAAAAGAAGCACCTGTAGCATCGGCGGCTCCGGCTGTAGTAGCACCCGCTCCGGCAGCGGGAACGGAACCGGATGCTATCACCACAGCTTCGATAGTCAACAAAGCTTCGGATTTTATTTCCGCAGTCGGTCCGGATGGGACGTGGATAGTCGCCGTGATACAGGACCTGTCACTGGATAAAGACATTGTCGTCGATGGACAGTTCACCCAGAATGACAAACCGTATAGGAAACTGGCGTTCTACGCTCAGGATGCGAACAGAAAAATTACCGAACGCTATACTGTCACGGCTCCCCGTATGACTGTGAGAAGCCAGAATACCCGGATTCAGGGTGGAACGTTCCGAGGCGACGTGTACGTCGAGGCGAATGGATTCCACCTTGTCGATGGGACTGTGGACGGGAATGTCTACTTCCTGAAACAGGAATACCTGGATAGCTTTACGATGGATGAACCGTCTTCTGTTACTGGAGTAACCGAGTTGCGGTAGCGATCGGGTGCCAAACGAAGCGAAAGGAAGGGGACTGTGAAAAAACGGTCACTCTCCCGAGCGGGTGCAGGTAACATGAGAATTGAAAAGGTCGGACACAACAGGTCCGGCCTTTTTTTCGATTGGCCGATTCTCAATTTTTCAACTATATTGGGGGCATAACCAGAAGAGGAGGAATCGATGATCCAGAATTTGCAAGATACTGTTATGCTCAACAACGGAGTAGCCATGCCAGGGCTTGGCTTGGGAGTTTTCAAGGTAGGTGACGGTTCGCCTGTGGTGAGTGCGGTGAAATCGGCATTGCGTGCCGGATACCGGAGCATAGACACCGCAGCAGTGTATGGAAATGAGGAAGGGGTTGGTCAAGCGATACTGGAAAGTGGTATTGAACGGAAGAAGCTGTTCATAACCTCCAAGGTGTGGAATGCCGACCAAGGCTACGAAACCACGTTGCAGGCATATGAGACGAGCCTGAAGAAATTGGGACTCGAGTATCTCGACCTGTATCTGATACATTGGCCGGTGAAGGGCAAATATCTTGATACCTGGCGTGCAATGACCGAGCTCTACAAACAGGGAAAGGTGCGTGCGATTGGCGTAAGCAATTTCCAAATTCATCATCTGAAAGACATTCTCGATGCAAGCGATGTTGTCCCTGCGGTAAACCAAATCGAGTTGCATCCCCTGTTGAATCAAAAGGATATCCGCGACTTCTGCCAGCTGAACAATATAGTCGTCGAGGCTTGGAGTCCGTTGATGAAGGGGAATCTCGATCTTCCCGTACTCTTGGACCTAGCCAAGAAATACCAGAAGAGTCCTGCCCAGATTGTACTTCGCTGGCATATCCAACATGGGGTGGTGGTCATACCAAAATCAGTCCATGACCATCGGATTCGGGAAAACGCACTCGTCTTCGATTTTTCATTGAGTGCCGAGGAAGTAAGCCTGATCGATACCTTGCATACAGGAAAACGGTTCGGACCGGACCCGGACAATTTCGATTTCTAGAAGATTCGCATATCAAGAAGGGCTGCCAATGCGCAGCCCTTCGTTACGATGTTTCTTTTTCAGGATGCTTGTCTTTCCATCGTTTCAGGAATACCTGGTAGGCGTAGACATGGCCTTGGATTTCTGCGTTCTTGATTTCACCCCTGCCGACCCAATCCTGGCCTTGGTAGACCAACAGATGGTGCAGTTCCTGCTCAATATCGGCGATATCGAACTTGGGACTTTTTGATCGCAAGGCGAGATGGTCGAGCATAAGCTCGAATTCCGAATCAAGTATGTGCTGTTCTATGGACATTCAGATTCCCCTGGGGTATGGATACCTTTTTACTTTTTACGATCGGACAGCTTGTCGAACATGCCGAGAAGGATAGCGGAAACCTGTTCGTTTCCCAAGGCTCGGATATCCTTCAGCGCCCGCTCGGAATAAGTTGTAGCAAGAATCTTGGATTTTTCCAATCCTCCCAGCTCGGTCACCTTTCGAACAGCACGTGCCACATCCCGTTTGGACAGTTTTGCTTTTCCTGTCAACCGGTGCAGAAGCTGATCCTCCTGGGGCAGATCCTTTTCAATTTCCATGGCTTCCAACAGGGGGAGGGTTGGAATACCGCAGAGCAAATCCTTTCCAGGTTCCTTACCCAGTTTTTCCTTGTCGCCATCGTAATCGAGAATATCGTCCTGGATCTGGAAAGCCATGCCCATATTGTACCCTATGCGGTGCATGCGTCTTTGGACACACTTCTCCGACTCCGCAACCGCCGCTCCTGCATATGAGCTCAAAGCGAACAACGATGCGGTTTTTCCTGCGATTCTCCGGAGATATGTGGCAATCGAAATGGAAAAATCTCCCTGTCCAGCATCCTGTTCCAATTCGCTTTCACATAACCGGCTGAACGCATTCGACACTGCCGAGGCCTCGAGGTCTCCCTCGCTGCCTCCGACCAACGCCATGGCCCTGGACAGGAGATAATCTCCTGCCAATACCGCTTGTTTCGCACCGGTCTGGGCATACAAGGTGGGGATGCCCCTGCGTGTCCGGGCATCGTCGATGATATCGTCATGGACCAGCGAGGCCATATGGATCATCTCCAACACACTGGCTATTCGTTTGGATTCGGCCCTTCGCTCGGGCTTCCCCAAGCGTGAGCCGATCAACACCAAGGCGGGGCGCAACAACTTGCCGCTGGTTCGTACCTGTGCGGCAAGCATCTGACGGACAAAAGAGTGGGAGCGATCTATCGCATCCTGTATCAACGAACCGACCTCTTCAAGCTCCGCGGCAATTTCCGGTTCGTCTTTCCAAAATTCATTCATGATTAAAGGGCTGCATCCTTCTGCTTGGCAATCCGTCTCTCCATTTGCCTGCGGGTGAACTCCGGTTCATCCATGAAGAAGTAGAGCTTCTTGGCGATGGGAGTCTTGTTCCACAATTTCTTGAGATACGGCATTACCCAATAGTCAAGTCCGAATGCCCGTCCGGCTCCACCCAGCATGACAATCGAGACTGCCATGTACCAGAGGATTTCCTTTCCTGCAAGAGCTCCGATGAGGAACATGATCGACAATCCGATCGAAACGATCGCTGCGGGGAACGTGAAAAGTCCACCGAGGAAGCACAACCCGATACCCACTTCTGCCAGGACAATCATGACCTGGAACAGATATGGAGCGGATGCTACAAAGGTTTCATTTATCCACGTATAGAGGGCAAGCGGTTGGTCCAACAATGGAGGGGCGAATTGCTTGACCTTGGTGACCACTTCTCCAGCTGCATCGGCAACAGCAGCGCCTGCGTCCCATGTACCGGCCGTACTGGCTGAAGTGACGGCCTCAACCACAGGTTCCACAACGGCTGTGCTTGCTGAACCGACAGCATCGGCTATTGCACCTGCGCCAGCGGTCACAGCATCACTTCCTGCTCCCGGTAGAGGCCCCCAATAGACCTTCCTTCCGGTTGTGTCCGTGAGCCAACCCTCTAGAATTTTGTTTCCGCCTTCGATCAGCCACATGACACCGAGGTACATGCGCAGGAAGACAATCCAGTATGACGGAACCTTGTAGGCAGCCATGCCGCCGATAAGGGACCTGCGATGCTTGATGTTGAGAATCTCATGCTTGAAATAGGTCCATGCGCCATTCACGCCACATACACCGAACTGGTAGTACATGTTCACCAAATGCTTCACCGCTTGGGCGAAGAAACCGGAAAGGGCCATGCCCATGTTGTATGAAACGGCATAACGACCACCGATAGATACCATGTACCCATGGAAGGCTGATTTGAAGGGGGCAACCGGCTTCGTGGGCAATCCCAATTCACTCCTGATGGCGTGGATAATGCCATCTGCGGCTGTAGCTGCTGTCTGTTCGGCCGCCTCGACAATCTGGGGTACAGGTTTTCCGTCCTCCATGAACCAGATTCCATCGCCGGCGAGGTATACATTCTCATGGTCCGGGGACTGCATGAACTCGTTGACCTTCTTGCGTTGGACTTTTCCGTCGGTCAAAGGCAGCGAGTGGCAGAAGGTGGTCCCACGGACCCCGCATGTCCAAACCAATGTCTTGGTCTTTATGACAGTGCCGTCCTTTATGGTGAAACCGTTCTCGTCGGCATTGACAATCAGGCTGTTGGTCCGAATCTCGACACCTTTCTTCTTCATATAGGCGATTGCCTTGTCTCGTGGCTTGTCGGGCAACATGTTCAGGATATTTCCGAGGGCTTCGACATTCATGAGCTTCACTTCGTTGAAGTCGACTCCGTATTCCTTGCAGAGGATCGGCAACCATTCGATGAGTTCGCCAACGAGTTCGACTCCGGTGAATCCGCCACCCGCGACGACGAAGGTGAGCATTTCCTTGCGGACCGTCTCATCCTTCTCGTAAGCGGCAGCCTTGACCGTGTCGATCAGGTGACGCTTGATGCGGCAAGCATCCTCCAGGCTCCACAGGTAAAAGGAATGGTCCTTGACCCCGGGGATATTGAAGTCGGTCGATTCTGCACCGGTTGCAATGATGAGTTGATCGTAGCCATAACTGGCCCCAGCACCCTCGAGCACCTGCTTCTCGAAATCGATGTTCTTGATCTCGTCGCGGACTACATTCACCATTTTTCCGGCAAATATCCTATCGAAGGAAATCTTTACCGAAGCTTCGTCGACACGATTCCCGGCAACCTCATGCAATTCGGTCATGAGAATGTGGTGTCTGTGGCGATCGATCAGCGTCACCTCGACTTGGTCTTTCATCTTCTTGAAAGCTTTGTGCAGCCTCTTAGCCGCATGGACTCCGGCATATCCTCCGCCAAGAATCACAATCCGTTTCTTATCCATGTGCCCTCTCCTTATCCCTTGGTCCTTAAACCGTTTAATTTTCTGCGAAATTGATCTCCGAACACGACGATCCGGTCGTGACAGGTTGCCGTTTCTCGCATAATGCGATATATCACTTACATAGTAGTACCATGAAACATACAAACATTGCAATTCAGTTCTTTTTTATCGGAATGATTTTTCTCATAATCTCAACGATTTCTTGCTCGAGGCAGAGCGAAGGTGTTGTTGTCGATCCGCAATCCCGTTCCGAACTCATGTTGGGGACCGCTTGCCGTATAACCATATATGACAAGCCGTCCGAAGAAGCATTCGATGCAGCGTTTGCCCGAATCGCCGATATCGAAGCCAGGATGAGCTTGCACCTCGATACCAGCGAGATTGCCGAGGTCAACCGTGCCGCCGGAATCGGGCCGGTCGTTGTATCCGACGATACGTTCCGGGTGGTTGAGAAGGCTCTCGAGGCAGCTCGATTGAGCCACGGGGCTTTTGACCCGACTGTCGGACCGTTGGTAAAAGCGTGGGATATCGGAGGAGACAATCCCCGTCGTCCTCCCCAGGAGGAGATCGATCGGCTGTTGCCGCTTATCGGGTACGACCGTGTGATACTCAACGAGCAGGACCATTCGATAGCATTGCTCGATACCGGAATGATGCTCGATCTCGGAGGTATAGCCAAGGGGTATGCCGCGGACGAAGTTGCCGAAATCCTGGTTTCCCACGGGATACATAAGGCGATTGTCAATCTTGGTGGAAACGTGTTGACCGTGGGCTCCCGGGTCGATGGAAGCGCGTGGCGCATCGGTATCCAGAACCCTGAGGCTGAGCGGGGAGGCCATGTCATGGTCGTCGGGCTAGACAACCAAGCGCTGGTTACCAGTGGTCCCTACGAGCGATATCTGGAGGTTGGAGGAGTGGTCTACCACCATATTCTCGATACAGAGACGGGGTACCCGGTCAAGACGGATATTACCAGTGTGAGCATCATCACAACCGAATCCTTTATAGCCGATGCATTGTCGACCGCGGTGTATTCGCTTGGACTGGAGGAAGGAATGGCCTTGATCGATTCCATGGACGGCGTGGAGGCGGTATTCCTGGATTCCATGAAAAACATCCACCTTTCCCAGGCATTGCGGGACGGGTCCGTTTCCTACACCGTATCCGACGAGGATTTCAACGTTATCGATTGAGATGCTTCAAGGTGTGGGGAGCATGCCACTTTGTGCCAAGACGAACACTGTCCACAATATGGTAAGGTGTACGGCATTTGCCAATAATGCTGTTCCCGTAGCCTTGGTGCCGGAAGCATTCGGTATGTTGTTGGAACTTGGGGGTTCGCTGTCGTTCCCCGGCGTGGAGAGGACCCCCAGCAATCTGTCGATAGCCGGGATGAACGGTCTCTTCGGGCTGACCGACCTCCAACTTGTCGTGATCCTTTCGAAATAATAGAACTGCAATGATACGAGCTTTCCCAAGCGTCCGGGAAACTGTGGCCTGCCGGTGACCATGTAGTGCGACAGATAGAGCAGCGCGATAAGCGTGAAGGCCTTGCGGGCTCCCAACAGCAAGGCCCCTACGGTTATGGGGAATTCTCCTATGGAGAACAAGTGCAATCCGTGGGGTTGCAGTAGATGCGCACTGGAGACACTTGCCAATAGGATAATGTTGGGAAGCAGGCGGAATCGTCTTCCGTGGGTCAGGGCCAACATGATCACATACCCAGCCTGGATTGCAATGCCGACAATCGAGTCTTGCAACAATATGGAGGGAAGTGCCAGCAAGCCCATATAGAGGCGGATATTCGAAGACTTCATGGACGTTTCTCCAACTCCATCCGGTACCACGTGGAGGTTTGTACGAATTGCTGCGCGAACATTCCCAGGATTATCGAAGTGACCAGCCCTACGATCAGGAAGGGTGGTGCGATCAGTCGGGCCGCATCGCCGAACAATATGATTTGGCTGAGCAGCAGCTGGACACTATTGCTGGCCATGGCTCCACCGATACTGATACCGACCAGACTTGTCCATCGTTTTCCGAACCGATACAACACGTACATGACCAGTGCACTCGCAATGGTTCCTCCGAGGGAAAAGACGATGATATAGGAGAATATCGTACCGGTGACCAATCCTTGTCCCAATACTTTCAGGAGCGCCAACATGATATATTCGCGATCCTTGAGTATTCCCAGCCCGATAATGAGTGGAAGGTTCGCCAAGCCGATTCGCATGAAAGGGACCGGTTTTGGAATGAGGTATTCAACAGTGGAAAGGAAGAGGGCGAAGGCGGCCAGCAAGGCGACGAACTCGATGCGCGCGTTTCGGTCGGACTTAGAATGCCGTATCATCGACACCTCCCTCTTGTGCGGCCATAGTGCCTTCCACCAGTATGAAAACATCGTTTGGGAGACAGATAATCCAATCCCCTGGTTTCGAGACCCATCCAGCGGCGATACAGACCTTGTTCCGGCAATCGGAATCGTGTACATGCACCTTGCCATCTTGAATTTCTATGGTTGTTTCGCCGACCGGGCCGTAAAATGTGGCGAAGGTATCGACGGACAAGTCGTAGACCCATTCCTGGTTTCCCGCACGGACTCTGACCTCGGGTTTCCCCGTGAATTCCCCGTATGAGTTGAAGCTGGAAATGACAATCGCCAACGAGATGACCAATAGTGCGATATCGCCCAACTTGAACTGCTTCATGGGCGCATGGTAGCAGGTTGTCTTTCCATTGTCAAAGTAATGCAACGTGTATCTCCCTGAGCAGGTCCCACACAGATATCCTGGCAGGAGCTTGGTATCGCTTCAGGTTTTGCCTAACCCAAACCGACGTTGGTGGTGTTTCACCAAGCGGTTGGGAACGTGGTCCGAGGAGGAAAAAACAAAAATTTACGTAAATCGTAAAAAATATCTTGATTAGAATCGATAAAGTAATATATTATCGATTTAACCTAATATACTACCAATGGGGAGAGATTGATTATGAAAAAAATGACTTGGCTTTCTATGGTTGCGATCGTTCTTTTGGTCGCATTCGTTGCAATCGGCTGTTCGAAGCCCGCTCCTGTCGCCCAGGCTCCAGCCGCAGCACCCGCTGCAGCAGCTCCTGCCGCACCCGCAGCACCCGTTTCCGATGGTTCCCAGGATCTCAAGATCAGCTACCGCTTGAACACAGCTGCTCCAGATGCCGAGAACTATTTCTCTTTCGCCGGCAATATCCGTTACATGGTTGCTGAAAAAGACCATGCCGATGCGACCACCGGTGCTTCTGCCCTCGGTTCGACACACCTGTTCAATGCGTATCTCTACGACGTTGAAGGTAAGGCTACCTTGTCCAGCGGACTTCGTGGCATGTTCCTCTTCGGTGTGACTCCCTACAGCCAGATTGAAGGCGACAACTTTGTTGCTTCCAAGGCTGCCGATGGTACCATCACCATCCAGTACACCCACCGTGGCACCGCTTACCGGATCGTTACCGACAAGGCTGGCAAGATGAACTTCCCCAACGGAACCTTCGAGCAAAGACCTATCGGTTACATCGTTGGTGCCGGACCCCAGGTCATCAGCAAAGACTTCTCTGCCGATGGTACCGCCGAAACCGTTGATTATGCAAAGGTTTGGGACAGCAGCGTTGCTGGTGGAAAATTGGTCGACGACAAATCCGACAAGAAGACCGGCAATATTTCCAAGAACATTGCAGACGCAAGCGCACAATACTTCTTCGATGGTGCCTTGCAGGTTGCTCTCGAGAACAATATCTTGACAGTGAATGGTGCTTTGACCGCAGTCCATCGCTAAACCTGATTCACGATTCAGTATAACCGACCTCCAGAATGGGGGTCGGTTTTCTCTATCCGCGGATGATATATTTCATGTTTCGGACCCTTGCAAAAGTGGCTTTCTCCTAATATACTATACGCCGATATCGATATATTAGGAGTGATTCACATGAAGAGTTTTCGAATTGTATTGTTGATTCTGGCACTTGCAATGACTCTGTTTGCAGTGGTCGGCTGTGCGAAAGATGCCGAACCAGTTGCACAGACACCTGCAGCGAGCCCTGTTGTCGCACCGGCTCCAGCTGCTGCTCCAGTAACTCCTTCGGCTCCTGCCGAGCCTGCGGGAAAATATGAAGATGGTATCTATTATGCCATGGATGAAGCTTTCGGTTCCTCCGGCTGGAAATATGCGGTTACCATAACCGTTGAGGGTGGTAATATTGTCGATGTCGATTGGAACGGCGTGAACGTCAATGCCGGTATCGACAAGAAGACCTACGACATGGCCGGCAGATACAATATGGTCAAATTCGGTGGAGCCCAGGCCGAGTGGTACCAGCAGGCTGAGAAGGCCGAGGCCTATCTGGTCAAGACCCAGGATCCGACTGCGATTGCCTACACCGATGCAGAAGGGCACACCGATGATATCGCTGGTGTTTCGATCCATGTGGTGGAGATGTTCGAACTGGCCGAGAAGGCATTGGCCGCCGGTCCTGTAGGTGTCGGAATGTATGAGGATGGTGCCTACTTTGCGATTGCCGACGAGTATCCCTCCTCCGGTTGGAAAGAATATGTCTCACTGACCGTTCTCAACGGACGCATCGCCGCAGTGAACTGGAGTGCGGTGAACAATAAGGGCGACGACAAGAAGCCGTATGACAAGGCCGGAAAATACAATATGGTCAAATTTGGTGGAGCCCAGGCCGAGTGGTACCAGCAGGCTGAGAAGGCCGAAGCCCATTTGATCGAGATCCAGAATCCGACATTGGTGAATTATATCGACGAAGAAGGACATACCGATGACTTCACGGGTGCATCGATCCATGTGGATGCAATGTTCGAATTGGCCTTGGAAGCACTTGCCGCGGGTCCGGTGGAACTCGGTCCATATGCGGACGGCGGTTATTACGCTTCCGATGATGACTTCGGTTCATCCGGGTGGAAAAGCAATGTCTCCCTCTTCGTGAAAGACGGCAACATTGTGGATGTATATTGGAGTGCTGTGAACGAAGCCGGTGATGACAAGAAAGTCTTCGATATGGAAGGCAACTACAACATGGTCAAGTTTGGTGGTGCAATCGACGAATGGTATGTCCAGGCACAACGTGTCGAGAATTATCTGCTCGGGACCCAGGATCCCAAGAAGATCACCTATTCGGATGACGAAGGTCATACCGACGACATTTCCGGAGCTACAATCCACGTGGGCGATTTCTATGCTTTGGTGGATAAGGCGTTCGCTGCTGGTCCCAAAAAGTATTGATCGGTCGGCTTCGGCTGCTTACCGTTTCTGCCATGGTCTTGGATGGGTGCTCCCGTCCAAGGCTATTTTTATGTAGATGGTTTCAGTCTGATTCTGAGCATCGCTGCCCATTCCTTCCCTTCAGCCGAAACACGACGTGAATCCCTGATCTTCTGCACGGCCATGCGCATGGTTTCTGTCGAAAAGGGAAGTTGGGCCAACCATGGTTGCGCTACCTGGGGATCGACGATATAGGCGGTTGCCGCAGCCCAAGCCACAGCCATCCGAACATAATAATGTTCGGTTTCAGCCAATGGAAGCAATGGAAGGACCCTCGGGTCCAGGGGAAAGTCCATGAAATGGAACAACAACATGACCACCGAGAACCGTATGGCATAGGGATACACATCATGGATATGCCTTCCGACAAGCGACAAATACGCTTCCTTGGCTTTGGAAGTCGGCCGAAGAGTTGCACAGAAGCTGTCGCAAACTGCCCAGTTGTCGATTCGGGGAAGCAGACCCTCAACCAGATCAAGCCGTTCTGCTTCAGGCATCTCTGCGTAGGCAACGACCAAGGCGCGGAGAAGCGTCTGCTCATGGTAAATGTCCGCTTCAGGATTTTCCACAAATGATTTCCAGTCGCCATGCGCAATCTCCTTGCCAAGCGACCTGATAAGGGGCATGCGTACCCCAAGCAGAGGTTTGCCATCTGGGATCAAGCGTTGAGAGAATTCCTTGTAGCCGTTTTCTGCCAGGAGTTCCAATCGTTGGAGCACGGATGTTTGCATTGTTCTACTCGTTGAACAGGGCGGTGGAAAGGTAGCGGTCACCGTTATCCGGCAAGACGACCACGATGGTCTTTCCCGCGTTCTCCGGGCGCTGTGCGATTTTCAAGGCTGCTGCAAGGGCTGCTCCAGAGGATATGCCTGCAAGGATCCCCTCTAGCCTGGCCAATTCCCTTCCTGTCCCGAACGCCTCTTCATTCTCGATTGTGACAATCTCGTCATAGATCGAAATGTCGAGTGTATCGGGAATAAATCCCGCCCCAATACCTTGGATCTTATGCGGGCCTGGGGTTCCAGTGCTCAAGACAGGAGACCCGCTCGGCTCCACGGCAATCACTTGCAGTGCCGGGTTCTGAGCCTTCAGATACGATCCGGCACCACTTATGGTCCCTCCGGTTCCCACCCCTGCAACGAGGAAATCAACAGTTCCATCTGTATCCCGCCAGATCTCCGGGCCAGTCGTCGCCGTATGTATCGCTGGATTGGCACTATTGGTGAATTGGCTGGGGATGAAGGAATTCGGAATCTCCTTTGCCAGCTCCTCGGCTTTTGCGATTGCACCCCTCATGCCTTTCCCACCTTCAGTCAGCACCAATTCGGCTCCATAGGCCTTCAATAGGGTTCTGCGTTCAACACTCATAGTATCGGGCATAGTCAGGATTACCCGATACCCGTGGGCTGAGCCCATCAGTGCGAGTCCAATACCGGTATTGCCACTGGTCGGTTCTATGATTGTCGAGCCTTCAATGAGCAAGCCCCGCTTCTCGGCATCCACCACCATTGCCTTTGCAATCCTGTCCTTCACACTTCCCGCGGGATTGAACGATTCGATTTTTGCAAGGATTCTAGCCTGCAATGCATATTTTTGGGTGAAGTGGGGCAACTCGACCAATGGAGTGTTGCCAACGAGCTCGGTTATGCTTCCAAATATACGGGACATGGTGTTCTCCTATATCATACTAATCATATATGATAAATGTATTATAATGCCGGCAATGGTTGAAGTCAAGAACCCGCAGACAAAAAAACCGTCGTGGAAAAAATCCACGACGGCAGTAAAATCCAAAGCTTGTGGCTATTCGACAATATCGTGCAATTCCACATCGAAAATCAACAAGGTGTTGGGAGGAATCATTTCATTGCCCATCTCCCCATATGCCAAGGATGGGTGCACATAGAAGCGGTAATGGCTACCGACCGGCATGAGCCTCACTCCCTCGGAGAATCCGGGAATCAGATTTGCAAGGCTAAACACCGAGGGTTCGCCGCGGCTATACGAGTTGTCGCCTGTGGACCCGTCGAGGAATGTGATCATGTAGTCGAGCTCGACGGTATCGTCCGCGGTGGGAAGGGCTCCATCACCCGCAGTCATGACCTTGTATTGGAGACCGCTCTCTGTTGTAACGACACCTTCAAGTTTTCCATTTTCTGCAAGGAACGCCTCTGCCTCGGCGAGATTATCGCTGGCATATTGGCTGACCATGGTCTCGTATTCGGCCATCAGCTTATCCTGATAGGCGGTGAACAACGCATCGATATCCGCGTCCGTGTAGGGGAGGGGAATTTCTGCATAGGCGTCGGAAATACCGGAGTTGAAGTCCTCAAGCACCACAATGATACCTTGGCTCTGCAAGTTGTATTGGACCACATAGCCGTACCCGTAGCTGAAACGGTCGCGGAATGTCGCCAACTCTCCGGCGTCTTCGCCAATTCCGGCTTCAAGATCCGCCTCGGTGAGATTGCCGTCCAAAAATCCCTGGTATTGCATGAACAGGTTGTTGATTTCTTCCTCGGTCAACTTGGGCTCGGCATAATTAAAGAAATCGGAAGAACCGGAGATAAAGGGACCTGCCGCCAAATCTATATCTTGTCCAATAATATTGCTGGCCAACAAATGTCCATAGACGTAACTGAACTTCTGGTCGAGTTCGGGATCGTCGGCGGTGATCGCCGGAGCGGTATCTATAACGATTGTGTCCGTTTCAGGTACGCTTTCAACCACAGGAGCCTCTTCGGCTTGCACAACCGGTTCGGACACTACAGTCGTTTGTGTATCGGTAGCTGGAACCGTTGTTTGTGTGCTTTCTGTCGTCGCGATCGATGCTGTCTCGGCTTTTGTGCCTGTACAGGAAACAATCAGGGCTGTGGCAAGCAATAGGATTGCCAATAGAGAGATTTTTTTCATGAATCGATACTCCTTGGGGAAATTGTTTTTATGTCCAAACATTCCTTAAATATCTCCTGATACCGCATGATAGTCAACACACAATCCACTCCCGAATGTGAAGATTGTGTGAAGACACGAATTATCGGGCTATTGGGAGGGTTTTGCCGAGAATATCGGGAAAGTCGGAGGTAATGAAGTCGACGCCCATGGCAGCCATACGTTCCATCGCACTGGGTTCGTTTATTGTCCACACCCCGATTCCCAGGTTCTTGTTCCGGAATTCGGTGTATAAGGTTTGTGATAGGTACGAATAGTTTATACCTACATAATCGACTCCTAAGGAGGCGATATCCGCCGCGACCGCTTTGGGGCCGCCAGCACCGATACCCACCATGTATTTCTTGCTTATCAATGCCGCACGCTTGAGTTTGGGTTCCAACTGTCCGATCCTTTCCAAGGATGGAAAATCGAAGGATATGGCCACACTCCTACCAATCAGTCCACGTTCGGCCAATAAAGCGACCAGTTTTTCCTCAATTCCCGCATATGGCGAACCATCGCTCTTCAACTTTATTTCGATCTGGTACCCGACCGGATACCCGGCCTGGGATTCGACCAGATCGAACACTTCCGCGAGTGTGGGGACAGCTTGGAATCCAAATGAATGGCCTGGAGCATACATGGCCGCAGCATCGAAGGTGGCCAAGGTTGCCCGATCATAGTCTGAGATTTGCCCAGACTTGCCGGTTGTCCTCTCGAGCAAGGGATCGTGCATGACTATCAATTCACCGTCCTTGCTGAGGTGGATATCCAATTCAACCATGTCGGGGTGGTAGTGCAGTCCGTTTTCGAATGCTGCCAACGTATTCTCGGGAGCCAGCCCAGCTCCACCCCTGTGCGCCACCAACAGTGGCTGTTGTTGTCCTTTCATAGAGCTACATCCTGTTGTCGCAAGTATGAGCGATACCCACACAAGTAAAGCGATGGCCGCCCAGGCGGCCATCGTCTCGCGTACTAAAAAGCAAGCTGCTTTCCTACTTGAACGAATCATTGTATTCCTTCAACAGGTCGGCAGATGTCTCTTCCATCACTTTCTTCGGATCCATGTTGCCAATCAACAGTTTCTCGATCATCTGGCGTAGGATTTCGGTGCCTTTACCCAGTGAGATCACACTTGCCTGCGGACGGGTGAACTGAAGCTGGTCTACCGCAACCTTTCGTACCGGATTCGCCTCATAATAGGCGACTGTCGCTGGATAAACCATCGACGACTTGCTGATTGGCATGTATCCGGTCTTGATGACGATTTCCGAATTGGCTTCGGCACTGGTCATGTACTTCATGAATTCCCACGCGGCAGACTGACGGAACTTGTCGGTGCTGGTCATGGCAAGAACCGATCCACCTACCGGAACGAGATTCTTCACCTGACCAGGCATGAAAGCTGGAATCACCTCGAAATCGGCTCGGCTGAGCAGGTTGCCCATGCTTCCTGTCGAACCGAAGACCATGGCGACTTTCTTGTTGAGGAAATCGTCGTGGCTGATCGATGGCATGGCAGTCTTGTCCTTGAACACCATATCCTGCCAGAGGGTTGCCAATTTGACAGCGGGTTCCTCGGTAAGGTGAATGTTGAACTGTTCGTCGGATACCAATCCACCGAATGAGTACACGGCACCTTGGAAATACCAGTGCGCACTGGTTTGGCCCATTGTGAAGCCAGCCCCGAGCTGGATCGGTTCACCGGCAGCATTGTACTTGCTGACCTTCTTGCTGAATTCCCTGAATTCGTCCCAGGTCTTGGGTGCCCTTCGGGGTAAGCCAGCCTCGGCAAACATGTCTCCGTTCACATAGAGCAGTGGAGTACTGCGCATGACCGGCATGGCGTACAGCGAGCCGTCATAGTAGCCGTCTTGGATAAGACCTGGGATATAATCGTCCAGATCGAATCCTGTCTTATCCTTCTCGACAAATTGATCGAGATTTACCAATGCCCCGTCTTTAGCGAACAGTGCCACAAATGGTGAATCAAGCAATACGACGTCTGGAAGCTCTCCTGCGGCAAGGGCTGCAAGCAATTTTTGCAGGATCTCCGCATAGGCGCCCTGGAACTGCGATTCTACGATCACCTTGTCCTGCGATGCGTTGAATCGGGTTACCAGTTCTTCCTGGACTTCCCCTGCGACCCCGGTGAGACTACGCCAATAGACGATCTTAACCGGTCCCTCGGGAGCCTTCTCAGCCGCGGCTCCCGCCCAGACGACTGTGGTGCTGAGCGCCAATAGCGCAATCAGCAATACGAGCACATACCTTTTCATGAAAACCTCCTTAGTTTTCTTCGGCAACCTCGACGGGTTGCCTCTCCAATCTCAAGTCAAGGCATCAACCTTTAACGGCTCCGGCAGCGATTCCCTCGATCAACTGCTTCTGAGCCAAGAAATAGACAATCAACGGAGGAACTAGGACAAACAATGAAGCGGCCATGAGATGTTCGGGGCCAATCGCATACTCGGCTGTACGTACCATGGCCAATCCGACAGGGAGCGTCCGCATGTTCTGTGTGTTGGTCACGATCAACGGCCAGAGATAGCTGTTCCATTTCGCAAGGAACAGGTAGAGGACCAGCGTACCCAAAACGGGCCGTGCCAGCGGCAATGCGATATAGACCATTGTCTTGAAATGGCCCAAACCGTCCAATTCGGCAGCATCGTAGAGTGCGGCAGGAACGGACAGGAAATACTGACGCAAAAGGAAGGCCCCGAAGACACTCGAAACGTGCGGAATTACAATACCCTGATACGTATTGATCCATTTGAGGTGTTTCAACACAACATAATTGGGAATCAATGCCACCTGGCTTGGAATCATCATGGCGGCCAGCATGAGCAGGAACATGATATCGCGATACTTGAAGCGGATTCGGGCGAACGCATATGCCGAGAGTGCCGCGATAGAGACCTCGAGGAAAACCCCGGTGGTCGCGGTTATGATGCTGTTGATATAGAAACGTCCGAACGGAGCCAGGCTCCAGGCTTTGGCAAAGTTGTCCCAGCGTATGGTTTCAGGCCACCAGATCGGGGGAAAGATTGCAACTTCGGCAGGACTCTTTATGGATGTGGTGACCATCCAAAGGAATGGAATGCCGATGAACAACGATGCGAGGATCAATATCAAGTGGGAGCCGGCTCTTCCAAGGTACCAGCTGGCAGAACGTTTCTTGTGGACATCAACCATACCGTACCTCCTCTAATAATGCACCCAACGGCGGGAAAGCCGGTTCTGGACGAGTGTTACAACCATGATCAGCAGAAACAGGATCAAGGCCAAGGCCGAAGCATAGCCGGTCTTGAACCACTGGAACGCGTTCTGATACAGGTAGAGCACATATACGTTGGAGCTGTTCATGGGGCCGCCGTCTGTCATGATCGAGATGATGTCGAAGGCCTTGAGCGCTCCGATGAATGACGTGACGGTCAGGAAGAACGTTGTGGGACTCAACAATGGAAAGGTAATATGGACGAAGTTCTGCCATGGCGTGACTCCGTCAACAAGCGCCGCATCGTAGATGTCCTGGGAAATGTTCTTCAATCCTGCCAAGAAAAGCACCATGTCGTACCCGATACCACTCCAGACCAATACGATAATGACTGCAGGGAGTGCCCAGTGCACATTGTAGATCCAGTCGGGACTGGTCATGCCCAATGCACGGAACAGGAACCGGAACAGTCCGTAGGTCGGTTCGAATATCCATGTCCACACCATTGCGACCGCCACACTGGTGGTGAACGTGGGGCTGAAGATGATTGCCCGGTACAGCGACCCGCCCTTGGGATTTCTATTCAGTTGGATTGAGAGAGCCAATGCTATGCCAAGTTTGAACATGACGGTGAAGACAGCCAAAGCCAATGTGTTGCGGGTAATCTGCCAGAATACCGGGTCGTTGAACAGCGACACATAATTGTCAATGCCGATGAAGGTTTTTTTGGGTGCGATCATGTTCCATTTGAAGAAGCTCAAGAACAGACTGTATACGATTGGCCAGAATACAAAGACGCCAAGCAAGATGAAATTGGGAGCGGTGAATCCGATGAACGCCAAGGTGTCCCTACGCGCCCGCCTGGACATCTTTGGTCTACGGAACTTCCCGTTGCGAAATACTTTCTGTGAATCTCCCCTCACTGCACAAACCCCTTTAGGCTGTTGCCGACAAGTAAAATCCATGACTAGTATATCGCACTACCGGGCAAATACAATTAAAAATTTGTGAGAAATGGAATATTGAATATTCCGACCAACGATTTGATTTCCCGTTTGGTACGTACCATGATGCTGTCGACCGCACCTCTTAGCATCCTCAGCGATGTCGGTTCCTTCCTCGCCGGAAGGAAGGCGGTGCTATCGGCCGAATAGGCTTCCCGTTCAGTCATGGAGGCCTGGAATTCATCCATATCCCAAAGGGAGATATCATAGCTTGATTCCAGCTGGGATTCCTCCTCGTCGGGCAGTTGGGGAAAGAAATCCAGAGCAGCGATCCGTTCGACTTCATCGACACTGGTCGCGAACCGTTCGAGTCGAGCCCGGGAGCCTTCGTTGGGTAGAAGGAACGCAATCATTTTCTTTTCAGGTTCAGTGTAGTCCAATACTACCTTGTAATAGAAGTTCGGAACCGAGACCTTGTTTTCACCGATAGTCTTGTACGGACCGTCGGTCAGGATCGGACCCGTGACTACATGGACCGCTCCCCCTTTCGAAGCGAAGTTTCGGACAACAGCTTCGAGACTAGCCCAGATGCCCCGGTTGAAGGCCGGGTCCTGGGGACTCATGTTGCTCATGTAGAACGAGTCTCCCATCGCTTCCTCGGCCCAAGGCAAATCAGCGGCGGGTATCAAGTGTCCCCTATCATAACCCGAGTTGCGGTAGTCGTCCAAAGTTGCCGAACCGGAGGAGATCGAGGGATCGCCCCTGAAATTGTCCGCCCGCTCATGGACGCCATATATCTCGTCGCGGGTCAACTCGTAGGCGACCCAACGCGGTTGCTCGTGTTCCTCATCGTAAAGTAGTGAGAAGCCCGTATGGATGGTGACGACATCGCCTTCTCCGAGGAGGGGAATCTCGAGCCCCGCAAGAACTCCGGTTTGTCCGCCATCACCATAATATTCATCCACCGAAGGTGTGGCTATCCAAAGGACCACGTATGCGACAAGCAGTAGCACCAGTAGGATCAGAATGCGTTTTGCCTTCTTCTTCAACCTGCGTTTCATGCGACTCGACTTGCCGGAATCCGATTTTTCCTTGCCCATGGCTACCCACCCCCGATGTGTCTACTGTTCGATAATAGTTGAGAAACCCTGTGAAAGGGACAATGTTACATGTATACTGACATTTGTATATAAGGAGCAAACGCATGGAACAGTATGGAAGGACTCGGGATGAGAAATATTGCCAATCCTGCGGAAAGACAATCCCAGCGCAAGCGGATATCTGTCCGGCTTGTGGCACCAGGGTGGGATACCGAAGTGGTGGATCATATATCGATGAGCACCAGAGGTGGCTGATCGTCCTGTTGCTGTGCATCTTTATCGGACCTCTCGGGTTGCACCGTTTCTATGTCGGAAAAATCGGTACCGGGGTGCTCATGCTGCTGACAGCCGGAGGATTGGGTATCTGGGTAATCGTGGATTTGATCATGATTGTCATGGGAAAGTTTACCGATGCCGAGGGGAACCGGATCTATTGAAGACGAGAGCTGTTGCCGTACCGGATGATGATTTGGGAACAGACCACCAGTACCATCAGGTCGAGCCAGATTACTGGAGCCTGTTGGATCAACCACGGGTCGCTGGGTAGGGAAGATCCCGAATAGTTGACAACCAGGACCAGGAACAGGTTGTTCGCGATATGCGCCCCGAAAGCGGCTTCCGTCCCCCTGTGGATACGTGTCATTTCCATGAACAGGACACCGGAAAGAAAGTAGTACAGCAGGATGGGGAGATTGGAGCTTGTCGATTGTACTTCGGCATTCGACAGGTGGGCAATGGTGAAGACAATACCGGATATGGCCCCGACGACCCAAGTCCGCGGCAATCTGGGTCCCAGCATACGCCACAGGGTAGTCCTGAACAACAACTCCTCGGCAATGCACTGTATCGGGGTGAACACCAGTGCCAACGTCATGAGCAAAAGCCGGTCCCATAGCCGATCGGTCGTATTGACCATGACCGCCTGTGGCTCGATGGCAATCGTGACAACGGTTGCGATTCCAATACCAACCAACCAGACCAGCGCTGCGAACCAAAATAATTTCCATCGGAATTGCGGAGCATCGGTCACATAGCGGCGCAAGGGAATACGAACCACCGCATGGGCGAAGAATGCGACGGCGGCAAACAGCACGAGAAAATTGACATGCTGGTTCAGATACATGGTCCACGAAGCCGAACTCCATGGGAAATCACGTGTCCCCTCCATGCTAAGATACGTTACCGCACCACCGACAAACGTCCAGACCAGTTCCATGAAGAAAAATCCGGCGATCCAATAGCGGAGGGGTAGTCTCATTCCGATTGGTTCACTGGACAGGTAGGAGGTCCGCGCAAACAATTCCATCCGGTTGTCCCGACCATTCATCCTTTGAGTATACCACCAAAGATGCTATACTTGCCACCATGATTCTATATGCGTACGGGGACATCAGGGCAACGGTCCATCGGAGTCTGGATGATGCGTCCATAGTCAGTGTATTCCCCACCGAAACAGCTGTTCGGTTCTGGACAAACGAATATGTCAAGACCAGTGAAAAGGGAATTCTCCGCCATGACCGCATCATGGCTTGGGATACCTTCCGGTCCCATTTCCTGCCGACGGGCACATCTGCTCCGGCCAATGGTTTCATACGACACCTGTTCGCCCTGCATTTCCTCGGTGACCCGGATACGGCTGCGTCACTGCAATGGTTCCGTCACCCCTCGTTTCCCGAATCGGTGGGGAATCTGGCATCCGCTGTGGTATCGTTGCTGCCGAAACTCCAAGACATCGAACGCATGCGCCTAGTGAAGGGAGAGTCCTACGACCGTTTGCCGCTCGCGTATCGCAATGACGCCGCACGGCTGCAAGCAGCCTACAGTGATTTCCTGACGAAACGGAACCTGTTCGAGCCGCGGTACCTGTTGCCTTCTGTCGGAAACCTGCCTTCCGGATTCGAGCGGAACTACCGTGTCTTTTTCCCCGAGGTCTGTGACGGGTGGGAAGAATTCACCCGCATGCCACATTTTCCCACTTGGATCGAAACCTGCTCGGCCGATGCCTCCAAGACGGAGAATACCCTGCACATGTATGAAAACGAACTCATGGAGTTGCGTGCCTGCCTGCACGATATCGAGCAGTTGCTCGACCATGGGCAGGATTTTGCCGATATTGTGGTTACTGTCGGCAACATGGAACGGTGGCGTCCCTATCTGGAGCATGAGGCCCGGTTATGCGATATTCCCCTTACCATCGTAGAAGGGCTCTCTCCCTTGCAGTATCCACCCGGACGGTTCTTCCAATCGATACAGGATGTGCATGCGCAATCCTACAGCCTCGAGGCTATGAAATCGTTTCTTCTCGACCCGCGCATGCCGTGGAAGCATGCCGAGGTGCATCGGGATTTGATTTTACGGGGACTCGAACTCTCGGTTGTGCAAGGAAACCCGAATCCGCGCAAGGACGATTGGCAGGTGAAGCTGGCAAGGACGCAGCTGAATACCGATACTCGGTTGTTGAACTGGTACCAAGGTTTCAAGATCCGCATCTCCTCTGTTGTCGCTGCCAAGGATACCGAATCGCTGATGCAGGCCGTGTATGTCCTGCAGGAGTTTCTCCTGGAGTCGGGGAGCTGGCGCGAGACGGATGGAGGAGACCTCCACTCGAGCGTATATGCATACTGTCTGAACCAGCTGTCGGAACTGGGCAAAGCCGTGCGGTCCTGTGGATTCACCAACACACAAGCATTGTTGTCCCTGTTCGTACAATTCCTGGGAAAACAGCAGTATATCCCGAAGGATCGCACGCCAGGTATTCCCGTATTTTCCTATACGGTATCCGTAGGATTGTGTCCGAGGTATCATTTTCTATTGGGATGCACACAAGAGGACACCGAACAGAGCATCGACCAGCTCCCCCTGATTCCCGAGCCGATCTGGCGCGACGATGCGGCCAACGACCGCACCGGCATGTTTCTCGACCACTACCGGGTGATGGCCCAAGAGGTCCACACTTCGGCGGCACACGCGACCTTCGGCAATTCGAGCGCACTGGCTCCGACCTGGTTTGTCGACCATGACGCAATCGAAATGCAGCGGTATGTTCCTGCCGACGCACGGACAAGGGAGCAAATTGCTTGGGCAGCAGGTACCGGCACGTTCCCTTTTACGGCCAACACGATGCAGAGCCGCTGGTTCGACCAGGCTTGCCATACGGCATTTGTTCCCCCCAGGTTCGACATGGCCGACGACAAGACTGTGTTTTCGGTCTGGGATAGGAGTTGCAAAGGATCGGGACACCTGGCTCTGTCGGCGACGGCATTGGACATGTTCTTCGATTGTCCCATGAAATGGGCTTCATCCTACCTCATGCATCTGCACAAGGGGATGTTCGATCCCGTATCGCTGGATCATGCGGCCGTTGGCGTCCTCCTACACGAAATAATGGCACTATTCTTCCAGCGGGTTCGTGATGCAAGCGGTGTGTTCCGCAAGGAGTTGACCGATCGGTACGAGGTGCTGCTCACAACCAGTATCGACGAGGTCTTCAACCGGTTTGCGCATAGCCCCCACGCACCCGTGCACACGACTGTCCACTATATCGCCGAACGTTACAGGACAGAACTCATGGCAATCCTCAAGGCGGAGGGCGAGTGGTTCGACGGATTCTCGAGTTGGGGTTTCGAAGTCTCCTTGGAGCAGCTGTATGCACAAAGCGATTGCCTGCTCAATGGACGCATCGACCGCATCCTGGTGCAGGATCATGCTGACGGAACGCAGACGGTCGCTGTCGTCGATTACAAGAAGACCTACCGGGGAAGCGGGAAAGCCTACGACAATTTTGCACAGGGCCTTCCGTCGCACCAGCTTCCGCTGTATGCAAAATTGATTCGCGATACCGATTCGACGGGAGTGCGGCAAGTCGGAATCGCAGCCTTCTACTCTATCGAGAACGGCAAGTATATTCCAATCTGGGAAGAATCGCAGGAGGATCGTCGCGATGGGATGATCGCGGTCCTGGAGGAGCACCTGCTCCATATGGTCGGTGCCCTTCGACAAGGGAGACTGGGGGCGACCCCTTCCAAACAAGCGTGCGCCAATTGTGACTATCGACAGATATGCAGAAGGAGATATGCACTGGTATGATCGATCCCTCCACCTTCGCGACTTTGCTCGAACCATTGAACGAACAGCAGCGGGAAGCCGTCTATTGCGACCGCAACTGTGTGGTGACCGCCGGTGCCGGTTCAGGCAAGACCACGGTCCTCTCCTACCGGTTCCTTCGCCTGATAGTCGAACAAAAGGCCCATGTCGATGAGATATTGACGCTGACATTCAGTCGGATGGCGGCTGCCGAAATGAACGCCCGTATCCACGGGAAGTTGCACGAGTTTAGCCGGGACGAGGATATCCATGCCGAATTGGTACACTTCAGCGAGGCGACGATAACCACTATCGATGCCTTTTGCAACCGTATCGTCGCGGCCGATCCCACACGCTATGGTATCGGACCAGATTTCACCATGGATGAGCAAAGCAACCGGGAAATGGCCGCGCAGTGTGCCTATGATCTCTTGGTGGAACTCGGTGGACACCCCGGGGTCTCCTTCCTGGCCACTGTGTACCATCCCGACGAATTGGTCGACTCGCTGTTTGTCGAGTTGGCCAGCACCCGTTTCCATCCGTCCTCGACCTTCGATGCCACTTCGTGTGCCCGATCGGTGCGGCTCCGTATCGAGCAAGTATACCAAAGCACCATCGCCGAGGTGATGCGCGCCTACTCCGTGATCGCTGGAATCGATGGGGAAGGTAAACAATTCGAGTACAACAGGGAGAGCGCCCGAAGCTTGCTCTCACAGGCAAGTATATTGCAGACGGCCGGAGATCCTTCGGTGTGTCTGGAGATTCTGGAGTCGGTGGTCACCAAAAGGTGTTCCAGCAAAAAGGATTTTGCCCAGCGCTGCAATGAACAGGTGGAGATTCTGAGGGATGTATTGCCGTTGGCTCGGAAAGCTTGTGCCGCATTGAAGGACCAGCATGTGCTGGGGCCGATCTACGAAGTCCTTTCCCTCTACCATGCGCGCTATCTGGCGACCAAGCGGGAACGGGGAATCCTGACCTTTGGCGATATCGCCCATATGGCACGCGATATCCTCATCCACAACCCCACTGTACGTCGCCACTTCCAACGGAAGTTCCGCTATATCATGGTGGATGAATTCCAGGACACCAATCGGCTGCAAAAGGACCTCGTCTACCTGTTGGCACAGGACCCGCTGAAGGAAGTATCCGGTATTCCCAAGGCGACAAACCTGCTTGGGGACAAGTTGTTCTTTGTCGGCGATGAGAAGCAGTCCATCTATCGGTTCCGGGGTGCCGATGTCAGCGTATTTAAGCAACTCGACCTGGAAATTGCCCAATCGGGAGGACTGCAGCTCACGTTGCACCGGAATTATCGTAGCGAGCCGCAACTGATCGGTTTTTTCAATACCATGTTCGAACGGATCATGGGTGATGCCTCCATGCTGTACGAAGCACAATTCAAACCGTTGACAGCCCGCGAGGTGTCGCACGGTGTATCTCCCCGCATCACATTCCTGTGGAAAGGCAAAGCGTCCGCCGATGAAGCGGAAACGGATAAAAACCCTTCGGAGGATTCGGTCGATGCGGTCCAAGCCGAAGCGTATGCCTTGGCCTCGTTGATCGAACAGATGACACAAACCGATGGATACCTCCTTCCAGATGGTGATAGCGGTACCCGTAGGCCATCGTTTGAGGATATTGCGATCCTATTCAGGACCAGCAGCAACCAACTGCACTATGAGAAGGCTCTGCGGATCGCCGGCATCCCGTACACCCTGTCGGCTGTCCAGTCGTTGTTCCTCGAAGCTCCTGCGAACGATATCTACCTGTTTTTGCAATTGCTCATCTACCCCAAGGACACCTTGGCGTTCGCCGGTTTGCTCCGATCCCCCTTCTGCCGGTTGTCCGATGACGCGTTGTTGTCTGTTCTCGATGCCATGGATACCGACAAGACGGCTTTTCCCCTCGTCCAATTGGATAGCGGGGAACAATCTCGGTACGAGAGCTGCCGCTCGCTATATCTGCAGTTGCAGGAGTTGGCAAGCAGTGGCGCTTCGGTAGCGGCATTGGTCTCCTTTCTCTGGCACGACGGCGGTTACCGCTACTACCTGCTCAGCGACCGGTTGTACCAGGTGTATCTCGAACATTTCGAGTTCCTGCTCGAGTTGGCGATCCGCTTCGACACCCGTGACCAGGGCTTGCCGGCATTCCTCGACTTTCTTCGTCCACGCCTTGGACAGAAGGAGAAACTGTCCGAAGTTGAGCCGCTTCGGGATAGTATGGAAGGGGTACGCCTCATGACCGTCCACAAGTCGAAGGGATTGGAGTTTCCGATCGTAATCTTGGCAAACATGGGAACGGCCTCGCGCAATGCGACGACTCCCGCTTGGCATGTGCTCCACCAGGCTTCCGATACCTTGGTTGTCCCCTCACATATGCATCGGTACGATAAGACGACCAACTTGTTGTATGAAATGGACAAGCCGACGTTGCAGGCAATGGAGACCGCCGAGATGAAGCGGCTATTCTATGTCGCCCTTACACGGGCGAAGACGCACCTGGTGCTCTCCGGTTGCGAGAATTCCCAGAACATGGGAGAGAAGGCGACCGATAGGAATTTTCTCGCGCTCTTCTTGCATCATTCACATGCGTTGGAACAAGGTTCGGCCTTGGGAAAATCCTTCGGGATCGCAGAAATTGGCGATGCTCCGATTTCGGTGCTCCAAGCCTCGGTCTCCCCAAAGAAGGTGGCGGGAACGATCCTGCATATGAAACAAGCCTATATCGACCCGATTCCCAAAAGGACCTTTGCCCCGACTTCGTTCGCGGTCACCCGACTGACGCATGCGGACGAGGCGGTCGTAGGGAGGGCGGATATCGACCAGGACCTGGTGTTGCCGGCCCTCCCGGCCGATGCAGTTATCCTGGAGCACGCGCTTTCGGCGCAATTCGGTACCTGGTGCCATGCATTGTTGCAGCGTTCCCTGCAAGCATATATGCAGGGCAACCGGGTGGTACTGCCCTCGATAGACGATGCGTTTGCGTGCATGCCTGCCGAATTTCTCCAAGCTGGGTTGCATAGTGATGCCTCGCGTCTTGTCGCCGAGTCTGTGGTTTCACTTGCACACGGATTCCTTTCCTCGACATTCTTTGCCAGTCTGGTCGAAGCGAACCCGATCGCTATGGAAAGTGAGGTGGGTTTCTCGCTTCGCATGAAGGTCGGAACAAACGATCGGGCTGTAGTGAATGGATCGATCGACTTGCTGGTCAGGTATGCCGACGCGGTATGTGTCATAGATTTCAAGACCGATGCATTCCGTATGCCGTACCAGCATGGTGAGCAGCTGGCCATGTACCGACAAGGTGCTGCACGCCTGTATGGATTGCCGGTCCGCAGTGCCCTGTGCTATCTACGCCAGATTGGATCGGAGGTCTGGATCACCGGATAGTAGTCATCAGGACAAACGATTCACTGCGGCGACCATAGCTTTGATCGCTTGTTCAACCGCCGTCCTGGTGGTGCCATAATTGAACCGGACAAAATTGGCGTAGTGTTCACCGAACCAACTACCATCATTCATGGCAATGCCGGCACGCTGACCGAAGAATCGGGAAAGGAGTCCACCTTCGGGACTTGTCGCAACCCGGTACAATTCCGGGTTGCCGGCGGCATCGGCTTCGACCCTTGCTTGAATCCCGGTACAGTCGATCAGTCCGATAAACGAGGCCTCGGGGGCAATAAACCGTAAGCCGGTTCCACTGTGTTCCAAAAGTTCCCCGATGAGTCGGGCTTGGGAGACCAGATGTCTATTGAGATGCACCAGCCATTCGTATCCGTGGCCATACGCTGCAAGGGCGGTGACGGTTGCAAGCAGGTCTGGAGCGATATGCAATGCCCGCAGCCTATGCTGCAATCGTGAGCGTACGTTCTGGTCCGAGCAAACGACCAGGGAAAAATGTTCCCCGGCGATATTGAAGGTCTTCGATGGCGCCATGCAGGTCGCACAGGCGATACCGTATTGCCGCGCAACGGTATCGAACGGGATATGGTGGGATGTCGGAAAGCTGAGGTCCGCATGGATCTCGTCGCTGATCACCATGGTTGCGCAACGGGCGGCTATTTCGGCGACGGCATGCAGTTCCTGCTCGCCAAAGACCCGCCCTGTCGGATTGTGGGGAGAGCAGAACAACAGGATCGGTGTGTCGGGACGGGACAGCAAGGTCTCCAGCGAATCGATTGCCAAGGTGAATCGGGCACTATCCGGATAGTATTGCATGGGCCATTCGACCAGTGTTCTTCCCAATCTCCTGACGATATCGACAAACGGTTTGTAGGCTGGCATGGGGACGACGATTCCGTCCCCCGGTTGGGAATACAGTTCGACCAGCGTGGCGATCGAGGCCAGCATGCCCGGGACCGGTACCACCATCGAAGAGTCTACGAGCCAATTGTGGCGTTGTTCGGACCACGAGGCGAATGTCGAGGCGATGGTGCCGAACGCCGGGTATCCAAGTACGCCGTGCTCGGCTTGGGCATGGATTGCCTCCAATACTGCCGGTGGTGCGGGAAAATCCATGTCGGCCACCCAGTGCGGTGTGGCCTCCGCATTGTTGCAGATGCTGGCAATGGCCTCGCGGTTCCATTTCACCGAGAGGGATTGCGATCTGGAGATAGGAGTGTCGAAATCGAACGTATCCATGCAGAGCCCCCTACGCTTTGAAACTTTTCGGCGGGGTGTACCAGCCATACCCTCTCAACGGTTTGGGATCAAGGGCAATGGCATGTTCGGGACAGCGGTGGTAACACCCGAAACATTGTTCGCATGCATGGAGGAAGGTCGGTCTCCCCCCCTCCATGGAAATATTCTCAACCGGGCAGGTACGGGCACACAATGCGCAACCGGTGCATGTATCGGTTATGACAAAATGCCGGTCCTTCTCTCCCCTGAGTTCCAACGACCGGTCCCATATGGTGTGCATCAAGCGTGACAGGGGAAGCCGTGTGGCGACTTTCAGTTGTTGTTCGAGCAGTTCCTTTCCGATCTTTTCGATACGATTGGTTATCTTGGAATGTTTCGCCACTTGTCTTTTGGGATCGGGCATACGGAACAGCGGAACGTAGGTGTCGACCATTGCAATCGTGCCGACATAGCTTGCCGCATATCCAGCTTCCGCGAGGAGTCTATCGGTTATACTTGCAGCGTAGAACGGCATGCCTCCATGGGTCAGGATGATGAACAGATAGTCGAGCTGGAGATCCAAGGTGTGCAGGGTCTCCAGGATAAAGCGTTTCATAAGGGCGGGAGGGCCATAGAAATAGATGGGAAAGACCAACCCCAGGGTGTCGGTTCCCTCAAGCTGCGACGGATCATGCATGACATCGGCGATTGGAAGGATCGAATCGAGCGGAAGCATGGTTCCCAAGTCCTGTGCGACTGTCTTCGAATTTCCTGCGCCACTGAAGTAGCATAGTGCCGATTTCACTGGACGAACTCCTTGGGATCAATCGCACCGATACGACGGCACACATCTGCGATATCCTCGGACGAGAGGTCCAAGTTGGTCACCAGGCGGATAGTATCTCCGTCTCCGCTGCACAGCACGCCATGTGAACGGAGTACCGACACAACTTTCTTCCCGGGGACTCCGGCGACGGAGAAGAACATGATGTTGGTCTCGACATCGGTCAAGGACACGCGCGCCCAACCGGTCTGGTCCAACGCTTGGGCGACCAATTTGGCATGGGTATGGTCTTGTGCCAACCTGTCCACATGGTGTTCCAGGGCATATATGCCGGCTGCCGCCAGTATACCCGCTTGACGCATGCCGCCTCCGATCATTTTTCTCACCGTACGGGCTTTGGCTATGAATTCCTTCGATCCGCACAGGATGCTTCCTACCGGGGCTCCCAATCCTTTGGAAAGGCAAAAGGTCACCGTATCGGCATTGGCGGCAATTTCCGAGATATCGACACCGGTCGCTACCGCGGCATTGAACAGCCTTGCTCCATCGAGATGCACCTTCAGAGCGTAGCGGTCTGCCAACAGCCTGATATCCTTGAGCGACTGCAACGGATAGCAGATACCCCCTATGGTATTCTCCACCTCGATCATGGCAGTACGGGCCAAATCGTAAGCGACGGGTTTTATGTACGGTTCGACTGTCTTCGCATCGAGCAGTCCCCGTGGGCTGTCCACCGCGATGGGCAATGTTCCTGCTATTGCCGACATGGCTCCGACCTCATGCTGGATAATGTGGCTGTTCGCATGGGTTATCACCTCGGTGCCGCGACCAGCATTGATGAACAGGGGGATCAGGTTGCCCATGGAACCGGAGGTGACAAATAGGGCGGCTTCCTTTCCCAACCGTTCTGCCGACATGGCCTCCAGCTTGTTGATCGTGGGATCCTCGAAATAGACATCGTCGCCGACTTCGGCATCGGCCATTGCTTTGCGCATGGCGGGAGTCGGTTTGGTCACCGTATCGCTTCTGAGGTCGTGGATCTTCATAATTGGCTCTCCTTGTGATGTTCCGATATCTGTTCCAAAAGTGAAAAGAATGTGGGAAACGTTACTCCCACGGCGTCGATTCCCTTGATTGTCACTGGTTCCTCGCATTGAAGCGAGGCTATCGCCATGGCCATGATGATGCGATGGTCATCGTACCCGTCGCAGGTCCCGCCACGCAGATGTCCTGTGCCATGGATGATCAAGGCGTCTTCGCGTTCCTCGACTTCGGCTCCGCATGAAGCCAAGTTCTCGTGCATGACCGCAATCCTGTCGGTTTCCTTGATACGGGCTTGCGGTACATTGCCCAGCACGGTCGTGCCATGTGCAAAGCAGGCAGTGACTGCCAGGATGGGCAGGGCATCGGGAATTGCATTCAAATCGAATTGCCCACCGACAAGGTTCCCGTTTTCCGGACCACATACGGTCACGGCGTTTCGTTCGTTCCACGTGACAGAGCACCCCATGGCTTGGAGAATGGATAGGATTTCCTTGTCGCCCTGGGGATCCTCGGGATCCAGTCCGGAGACCGTGACACAACCGCCGGCAACTGCCGCCGCGCAAAAGAAGAAGGAAGCCGACGAATAGTCCCCGTTGACGGCGGATTCGAACGGTGAGTACTGTTGGTTTCCAATAATGGAGAAGGTATCCATGGATTCACTTGCTTCGTATGCAATGTGCTGCGAATCCAACCAGGAACGGGTCATGTGCACATATGGGCGTTCATTGAGCAATGGCACCGTGATACGGCTGGTTCCGGTACCCAATGGACAGCCGAGCAACAATGCCGACAAATGTTGGCTGGTATGGCAGGTGATGCGGGTGGACCCGCCCGTTATAGGTCCTGAAATGGTGAATGGTGGGTATCCCTGTCTCGTATTGCCTGATGGGTAGTTGACCGCTACGCCCAGATCGGAAAGGGCTTGGAGCAATTCACCGACGGGCCGGTTCTTCAGCTGGGCATCGCCTGTGAAGGTGACTGCCGATCCGATGGTGGCTGCCATGCCGGCGGCAAGGTACAAGGTGGTACCCGAATTGCCGCAATCGACGGTGATCGCTGTAGGGAAGGTAACAGGGGCTTCGATGGTGAGTGTTGGCAATCCTTCTGTCGAGACGCCTGGGACGATGGTCGCTCCAAAAGCCCGGCACACCTCTATACACGAGCGGGTATCCTGTGAATCCAACGGGTTGTGGATAATACTGCGACCTTTGGCGAATGTCGCTACCAACAGGGCTCTAATCGTTTGTGATTTCGAAGCAGGAACGGTGATCGTACCCGATACGGGAGTGCTGGTAAGCGTCTTGTCCATGTGGCGACTATAGCTTTTTTTCCTGCTGTTTGCAATGGAAAGGTGGGATATGAAAAAGCTCCTGGCAGAACGCCAGGAGCTGTAAAATCGCGAAAGGAGAATTATTACTTGCGGTAGACGTCCTTGGTCGGATGGTAGTCCATGGTATTTGGATACCAGCCGCCCCACTTGGAGGTGTCGATCATGTTGTTGGTCGTGTAGTAGTACATCGGCATGACAGCCTGGTCTTCGTTGATGAGGATGTCTTCAGCAGTCATGAGGACTTCAAGACGTTCCGCTCCACCCATCATTGCCGCTTCCTTGATCAGGATATCGTACACTTCGTTGGAGTACTTTCCGCCGTTCATACCGGCACCGGTGATGAACATGTCGAGGAAGGTGTTCGGATCCTGGTAGTCACCGACCCATCCGGCACGAGCGACTTGGAAGTCACCTTCGTTTCTGGATGAGAGGTAGGTTGCCCATTCCTGGTTCTCAAGCTCAATGGTAATATTGAGGTTGTTCTTCCATTCCTGCTGCAAGAACTCTGCGATAGCCTTGTGGCCTTCACTGGTGTTGTAGAGCACGGCGGTCTTCGGGAAGCCTACGCCATTCGGATACCCGGCTTCTGCGAGGAGCTTGCGAGCCTGCTCGACATCGAAGATAGGTTCGCCAAGGCCAGGATAGCCAGCCATCTCGGGAACAATACCCCAAGCTGGGATCTGTCCGGCACGGGTGACCTGGTCAACCAAAGCCTGGCGGTCGAATGCCATGGAGAGGGCCTTTCTCACACGCACGTCATCGAAAGGAGATTTCTCGGTCTGGAACACATAGTAGTAGGTCGACAACTGTGGTGCACGGTGGTAGTCGCGGCGCAATGATGCGGCTTCGATCTGATCGAGGGGAACTGTGGTCATCCAGTCGACTTCACCATTGAGGTACATGTTGTAGGCAGTATTGTTGTCGTCGATAGCGTAGAAGATGACTTCGTCAAGCTTCACAGCCTCGCGGTCCCAATACTTCTCGTTGGGAACGACTTTGATATAGGACTGGGGAACCCATTCCTTCAGGACATATGGGCCGTTTCCGACAAAATTTTCGGGGAGTGTCCACTCGTCGCCAAACTTCTCGATGGCGTGGAGGGGAACAACTGCGAAAGAGTAGTGTGCCAAAGCACCAATTGCATACGGCAGTGGGCCAAGAAGGTCCATCTGGAACGTCTTGTCATCAAGTGCACGGATACCTACGGCTTCCGGACCAGCATCGCCGGCATTGAACTCGGCTGCGCCCTTGAGGAACATTGCCGGGAACCATGCATAGGGGCTGGCTGTCGCGGGATCAAGTTCGCGAATCCAAGAGTCGACGACAGTCTGGGCGGTGATCTTCACACCGTCGCTCCATACTGCATCGCGCAATGTGAAAGTGTACTGGGTACCGTCGTCACTAACAGTCCAGCTCTCGGCCAAGCCCGGGATACCTTCGGCGGTTTCCGGATCGTAGGCAATCAGTCCTTCAAAAATCGCTTCATAGAGACGATGTTCGGGAACTCCCTGGATCTGATGGGGATCGAGGCTCTCGGGCTCTGCGCCGTTGACCAATTTGAATACCACAGCGTCCTTGGCGGCAGCAGGAGCGGCTGGAGCCGGAGCGGCTGGAGCAGCAGGTGCTGGAGTTACGGCGGCAGGAGCGGCTGGGGCAGCGGGTGCCGGAGCTGCGGGTGCAGCTGGGGTCTCAACCTTGGCGGCCTCTTCTTTCTTTCCACAGGAAACAAATAAGGCACCGACAAGGAGAATGATTAATGCAATTGATAGGACTTTTTTCATATACATATCTCCTTATGAAAATATATGCGTTCACCATAGAGTACAGTAAAGATATGCAATAATCAAGAAAAATAAAAGAAACGATAGGATTCGGACAGGGTGGGTTGTTGCAAGCCACCGCAGTATTTTTAGGACCGGCACTTTCCTTCTGCCGTGGTAACAGCTATATTTCAATTGTCGGCTTGGTGCCTACGGATTCGGGAGGTTTTTGGGATGCGGATGCGGTTCAAACAGATGCCCAATGGGGTAGGTAGCTATGCGGTTTCGAACGCGACCCGCTGGTTCTATGCGCTATTTTGCCTGTTCCTCGGATTGGGTTTCACCTCAGTGCTTGCCGATGGGGGATTGACCGCACCGTCGATTGTTCCGTTGGCACTTTTCTTCATCAGCCTGATCGGTTTGGGCTATCGCGAATCATGGCTGTTCGATCCACATGCACACGTGGTCACCTATACGATCGGTTTCTATGCCTGGGTAAAACGTGAGACCTACCAGGCGGGCTCCATCCAGATGCTGGAGATCACCCATTTCGTGCGAGGCAGTTCCCCACATGAGACCAATGTGAGACCACGCGGTCGGAACAAGGCCATGCTTGTATTCTCGTTGCATATGCAGGACGATTCCTCGAAGGATATAGAGATTCTCCCCGAACGGACCAGCGGTGGTAAAACCGAGGCTGCCGCCCAAGCCCTGGCTGCGATCATGGACTTGCCGTTCCATGCCGATCGGGAACCGGATATCTACCAGTCGGTATCTGTCAGGGACGTGTAGATGCAAAAGGCGCCGCAGCCAACCGCAGCGCCTCAAGACAATACGGGAATAAAACCTATTCGTACAACCAGCAGGCTACCTCATGGTGCTCGTCCATCCGCTTCATGGGTGGAATATTGGTCTTGCACTTCTCCATCTTGTACGGACAGCGGTCGTAGAAGTAACACCCGAAGCGTTCCTTGTTTGGGGAAGGCACATCACCGGTAAGTATTATGCGTTGCCGTTTCCTTTCGATCACCGGGTCGGGAATCGGAGCTGCTGAAAGCAATGCCTTGGTATACGGGTGCAACGGGTTCTTGTACAAGTCGCTGGAACGGGAAAGCTCCATGATCTTGCCAAGGTACATGACCGCCACACGGGTGCTGATATACTCGATGACCGCCAAATCGTGTGCGATGAAGACATAGGTCAGGCCAAGTTCCTTCTGCAGGTCATGCAGTAGGTTCAATATCTGCGATTGGATCGATACGTCCAAGGCACTGACCGGTTCGTCCGCCAGGATGATCTTCGGATTGAGTGCCAATGCCCGTGCGATTCCGATGCGCTGGCGTTGCCCGCCACTGAATTCGTGCGGATACCTGTTCTTGAATGCCCTGTTCAGGCCGACCCGTTCCATGAGTTCCTCGACACGCCGTTCAATGACTTCCCGGGTGATGGACGGATCGAGCATGCCTCGTGTACGGTAGATTTCCAGCGGTTCCGCAATAATGGTCCGAACGGTCATGCGGGGGTCCAGCGATGCGTACGGATCTTGGAAGATCATCTGGATATTCTTGCGGGCGTCGAGCATCTGCTCCCTCGGGGCATTGACCAGGTCGATACCATCGAAGAACACGCTGCCCGAAGTCGGCTTGTACAACTGGGCGATCGATCTGACTGTCGTCGATTTTCCACACCCGGATTCGCCGACAATTCCCAAAGTCTCGCCTTCGTTTACGGAAAACGAGATGCCATCGACAGCCCGGACCGCACCAATCTGGCGCTTCATGATGAAACCCGACTCTATGGGGAAATGCTGCTTGAGGTCCTTGACTTCCAGCAGCGGTCTTCTTTCTGTTGTCTTACTCATGTGAATGCTCCTTCTCGTCGATGAACAGCCAGCAGGAGACCTCGTGACCATTGCCCAGATCCTTTGTGGGAGGGTATTTGGTCCGACAGATATCCATTGCCTTGTGGCAGCGGGGATGGAACGGGCAACACGGCGGGAGGTCGATCACGTTCGGTGGTTGCCCCTCGATCGAGAACAGCTTTCCATCGTGGGCCTTGTCCAAGCGGGGAACCGATTGGATAAGGCCGTAGGTGTAGGGATGCGAGGGATTGGCATACAAATCGTCGGTCTTTGCCTTCTCGACAATCTTTCCCGCATACATGACACACACGGTATCGCACATTCCTGCGACTACTCCCAGGTCATGGGTAATGAGGATCACGGCGGTATCGAGCTTTTTCGAAAGTTCTTGGATCAATTCGAGTATCTGTGCCTGGATTGTCACATCCAGGGCTGTGGTCGGTTCGTCCGCGATCAGGATCTTGGCCTCGCAACTGAGGGCCATGCCGATCATGACCCGTTGGCGCATACCACCGGAAAATTGGTGGGGATAGTTGTGGATCCGTTCTTCGGCAGCAGGAATTCCGACCAACTTGAGCATCTCGATCGACTTTGCCAAAGCTTCTTTCCGCGACATGCTCTGGTGCAGTCTGATCGTTTCGATCATCTGCGTCGAAATTCTCAAGAACGGATTGAGGCTGGTCATGGGATCTTGGAAAATCATGGAGATGTCGTTGCCCCGAAGGTGGCGAAGCTCACCCTCGGAGAGCTTCAAGATGTCCTTTCCCTCGAACAAGACCTCGCCTCCGACGATTTTCCCCGGGGGACTGGGTATGAGCCGCATGATGGAGAGGTTGGTCACCGATTTGCCGCTTCCCGATTCCCCTACGATTCCCAAGGTCTCTCCCTTGTTCAATGTAAACGAGATCCCGTCCACTGCCTTGACTATGCCGGCATCGGTCTTGAAATAGGTCTGGAGGCCCTTGACCTCCAACATTGTCTTATATGTATCAGGTGATGTTGCATTCGTCACTTTGAAATACTCCTATAACTGGTTCTTGCTCTGGGGGTCGAAGGCGTCGCGCAATCCATCTCCAAGAAAGTTCATGGCGAACAGGAAGATGGTCATGGCAGCTGCGGGGAAGAACAATTTCCATGGATACAATGTCATACCTCCGACGGCATCACCCACAAGTGATCCCCACGATGCGTATGGAGCCTGGACTCCGAGCCCAAGGAAGGAGAGGAACGATTCGGTCATGATGAACGAAGGAATCCTCAACGTGGAGAATACGATTATGACACTCAACGAATTGGGCACCAGGTGCCTGAAGATGATGCGCCAGGTGGGGGCACCCATGGATCTGGCAGCTTCAATGAATTCCTGGTTCTTCAAGGACATGATTTGCCCGCGGACCATTCTGCTGACGGTTAGCCAGCTGATGATGGCCAAGGCGAAGAACAGGTTCAATATGTTCCGCCCGAAAATAGCCATGGCAATGATTACCAGCAACATGTAGGGCAGACCGTACATGATATCCACGATACGCATGATGAAGTAATCGATCTTGCCTCCGAGATATCCTGCCAACGCACCAAGGATTATACCGATGAATACGCTGGTTATTGTTCCTATGAATCCGATGGCGATCGAGACCTGACCACCATAGATGATTCGTGAAAGCATGTCCCGACCCTGGTAGTCTGTTCCGAGATAATAGCGACGGTCATGCATCTTGGTGGCTTCGACATCCGCCGAGAGGGTTCCCTGTATGATGATTTCCTTGTCCAATGGGAAAACCGCGCTTTCGTCGGTTGCAGCTTCCTTCAGGTCCTTGCTGGCAATTTCCTTCGCACGGGAAGAGATCTTGGCCAATACATTTTCCTTTACCAGCTTGTCGTGTTCCTTCTCCGACATGGATTCAACTTCCTTCTCATAGAGGAGCTGGTATTCTTCCGAGGTCAAATCTGGATTCTGGGCCACGATGACCTTAACCAGTTGCTGTTCGATTTCACGTTCGTACTGTTCACTCACGCTTTCGACAGAAATTCCGACCATTTCCGCATAGATTTCGACAACCTGTCCGACCGGAAGCTTTGCGACATTGTCCTTCTTCCCGGTATCCGGATTGGTGTGCCACACCTTCTTGACGGAAATTTGCAGGTCGGTCTTCAGTTTTTTCTCAAGATTGTCGATAGTCCGCTTTTCAGCCGAAGTGAAGGTGTAGGTCCCATCGGCGACTTGTTCGGAACCGACAATGAACATGTAGTCCCACACCTTGTTCGCGTTGCTGCTGTCGATCCAAGCCCACAGCATGTCATCCTCTTCGGGTGTGACCTTCAGGCGACCTTGCCGCCAGGCTTGGGTATACAGGTCGGCCATCTTCTTTTCTGTCAGCAGTTCTCCCGAAGTCTTGGATAGCGACGGCTTGAGGTGTTGGTGGTCGAGGATGATCTCATCATATGGATAGATGGGTAAAATCGGCGCAAGTATTGCCAACAGTATGTATATACTCACAATGACAACGCTTATGACTGCCATCTTGTTTTTCTTGAGCCGTCTCCAAGCATCCTTGGAGAGGCTGTTGCCTACGACAACCTGATTGAACTCGTTGGTCGCCTCTAGCTTTGTTTTCTTCTTATTGAATAGGTTCATTCGGCGTCTCCAATCCTATTTGTAGGTGATGCGTGGGTCTAGCAACGAGTAGACAATGTCAACAATGAAATTCATGATGACAAGAATTACCGAGTAGACGATAACAACACCGACGATCAAGGTATAGTCACGATTGAAAGACGACTGCACGAAGAATTTTCCCAATCCGGGAATCCTGAAGACCTGCTCGACCACCACAGAGCCTGTGATGATTCCGGCAAAGGCTGGGCCGAGATAACTGACAATCGGGAGCATGGCACCCTTCATGGAATGCTTGAAAATGATTGCGGAGGGTTTCATCCCCTTTGCTTTCGCAGTTCGGATATAATCGCTGCGCAGCGTTTCGAGCATGCTGGAGCGGGTAAGTCGCGCGATTGTCGCAAAATCTGCAAACGCCAATGTTACGGCGGGCAGGATGATGGTTTTCCAACCATCCCCGGCGGTAAACCACCCCGAGGTTGGCAACCAACCGAGGCGCATTGCAAAGACGTATTGCAACACCGGTCCTATGACGAACAGTGGGACCGATATTCCCACCACGGCCAAGGCCATACTAAGGTAGTCCACCCACGTGTTCTGTTTGACGGCCGCCAGCATGCCGCTGGTAATACCGAATAGGATCGACAGGGAGATCGCTATGACTCCAAGGATCATGGAGTTTGGCAAGCTCTGGAAGATATAGAAGTTGACGTCATGGTCCTTGTATCGGAAGGAAGGACCGAGGTCTCCCCGCAATACATCGAACATGTACCGACCATACTGGACCAACAGGGGGTCGTCCATATGGTACTTGGCTTCGATATTCCGTTTGACGACTTCAGGCAAAGCCCGTTCGCCATCGAAGGGTCCGCCCGGAGCGACGCGGACAATGAAAAAGCTGATGGTGATAATCACCAAGAGTGTCGGGATGATTCCTAACAGCCGTCTGATGATATATTTAGTCATTGGCAACCTCACGACAATGAGAAAGATGATATGCGCACATGCAGGACGATAGTATACGATGACGCATAGTTATGCAAGTAAACGGATATACCATGGAGAGATGCCCCGTCAACAAAAATCGTCCGGTTTGGCGTCGAATGACAAGATTCGTAAAACTTAAACTGCTATATGATAGATTTTTGGAACAGTACCCTACAAAGATGGTAAAAAGTGTCCATAACAATGACGTATCGATATCATATATTGAACAGATAAAGAAATGGAACGAAAAGAGGGAAAAAAATCTGAAATATCGAATTCGATTTCTTCTTGAATTCTTGGAATTCCACATGCGTATGCTGGGCGGATGCTCAAAAAAGTCTTGGTGTTTGCTTTTTATAACTATCACGGGTGGTATGGGTTGGAACCAATATGGTAGATACTTGACCAAAGGAAGGGGGCTTCATGAGTTGAAAAATGGAAATATTTCAAAAAATAGATCGGTTCCAGGCTAATGAGGTCAAGATGCAAGTTTTATTAATACAATTCTGGATATTTTGTAGTTGTTATCTTTTTCAACCTCATTTATACTGCACCCAATATGTGTCTTTGCATAAGGAGGAATTTGATGAAAAAGCACGTGATGCTTGCATTGCTGATTTTGTTTCTAGGATCGTCGTTCGTATTCGCCGGAGCTTTCGGTGCTGGCGTGAGCGCTGGTGGAAGCATGGCTTTCGTTGGAACCGAACCTAGCGGTGAAGGTACTCCTCGGTATGGTTTTACCGGTGGTGTCTTTGGGGAATATGATTTTTATGCAATCGAGAATATTGTCGATTTCTCCGCACAGTCGGGCGTTTATTTTGCCATGAATGGATTCAGGTCGGATGTCGATTTGACTGCCGCTCCAGGAAGTCCTTTTACTGAAGTAACCCCAACGGAATTCAATTTCAATTATATTCAGGTTCCTGTACTCCTCAAGGCAAGCTTCCCTTTGAACATGCCTGTCAAGCCATTCGCCCTCGTTGGCGCATCCGCCGGATACTTGATTACCAAATCAGTTGAAGCCTCCGACGATCTTTCGACAGCTGAAGATGGATATTTTACGGCCGCCGTGTCCGATCCTTATGAAGCAAAACTGAATAATTTCGATTTCGGTCTGGTCTTTGGTGCCGGTGTGGATCTGGAGATGGGCCTTTCGATCGATGCCCGCTTCAATCTCGGTCTGATGAATATCGACGATGATGCCACTGGTGACGAGTATACCAAGAACCGTTCGATCACTCTTATGGCTAGCTACAACATCCTGTAGTTCCGGTTTCCTTACTAGCATACAAGGCCATTGTGGAGCAATCCATGGTGGCCTTTTCTCTTTATCGACATCCCCTTGACAGTCGTCGGCATGTTGGACCAGACTTGCCGTTGCACCCTTTGGGGTGCGTGGAGGAAACGATGGTCGATATCGGTGGAAAACGGATATATGTGGAGAATCTCGGTTGCGCGAAAAATCAGGTCGATGCCGAAATCATGGTCAATGAATTGGTCGAGGCCGGCTGTATCGCAGTCGAGAACGCCGATGATGCCGATGTCATATTGGTGAACACGTGCGGGTTCATCGAATCTGCCCGTGCAGAATCGGTGGAGACCTTTTTTGGACTGCGCGAACAGTATCCGGATGCCAAGGTCATCATGACCGGTTGTCTCTCCCAGCGCTACGGCAAGGAACTGGAGAAGGAACTGACCGAAGCCGACGGCATATTCGGGAATCGGAATCTGAGCCATATCACCACGTTGGTGCGCCGTATCTATGCAGGCGAGCGGGCTATCGATCTGCCGGCATATCCATTGATCACCGAAGAGAGTGACAAACGGGGCAAGTTGTTCAATTTCCCCGGTAGCGCATATCTGAAGATATCCGAAGGCTGCAACCACCGCTGCCGATACTGCGCCATTCCCGTAATCCGAGGTAACCTGCGCAGCCGTCCGTTCGATGCGATTATCGAAGACGCCAAACGGCTCATCGGTAGCGGAATCAAGGAATTGAACCTGATCGCACAGGATCTGGCCGCATACGGTACCGACCAGGGGGACAATACTTCGAAATTCCTCGAACTGCTGCAGGCTCTGGCGGCATTGGAAGGCGATTTCCGCCTCCGGATGCTCTATATCCATCCCGATGCCTTTCCTTCCGAGCTACCTGCTTTGGTGGCTGCGACTCCCAAGATCATTCCCTACTTCGATATCCCCTTCCAGCACGCCCATCCCGATGTATTGCGACCCATGGGCCGCCTGGGGGATCGCAAGACCTATCTGGATCTAATCGCATCGATCCGTTCAGCGGTGCCCTCCGCTACCTTGCGATCCACATTCATGCTTGGTTTCACCGGGGAAGCACCGGAGACCGTAGCTGAACTGCATCGGTTCGTCGAGGAAGCCCAGCTCGATTGGGTCGGCTCGTTCGTCTACTCCCGGGAAGAGGATACCCCTGCCTTCAAGGACCGGACCGCGGCCGAGCACAAGACGATAAGCAAAAAGGCAGTGAGGTGGCAAAAGGAGCTTGAGGCGATCCAGGAACCCATTACCGCCCGGCGGTTGCAACGGTTTGTGGGAACCGTGCAGGATGTCCTGATCGAAGAATTGGTGGAGGGAGAGGATCTTGCGATAGGTCGGACACCCCATCAAGCTCCCGAAGTCGACGGCTTGACGGTGGTCATGGGGCGGAACCTCGTTCCCGGAGAAATCGTTCGATGCGGTATCTCCCGTGTGAACGGGATCGACCTGGAAGCGATTCCAGTCGGTTCGGAGGGCAGCCGGTGAGTCGAATCGATACCTATCTTCATGAACTGAACGAACCCCAACGAGAGGCCGTATTGGAAAATAGCCGGCCCTTGCTGGTACTTGCCGGAGCAGGGTCGGGCAAGACACGCGTTATCACGACCAAAATCGCCTATGCGGTGGAAGTCCTGGGGCTCAAGCCTTGGGAAATCCTGGCGGTGACCTTCACCAACCGTGCCGCGAAGGAAATGCGGGATCGCGTCACCGATATGCTCGATGGTATCGATGTGTCGGATATGCAGATCAGGACTTTCCACTCGTTCGGGGCCTGGCTGTTGCGCCGGTACGGCGGTAGCATCGGTCTGGGCAATACGTTCAGCATCTACGATGATGAGGATTCGCTGTCGGTGCTCGCCTCCTGCTATCCCGAGAGCAAGAAGGCGGAACTGTCACCTGTGGCGAAGGCCATTTCGTTGGCCAAGGATATGGGATTGGATCCCGAGAGTCCAGAATTGGCCGATTTCAGACGGGACCACGTGTTCCGCAAGCAATTCGCCGATTATGAGAAGAAGTTGCGGCAGGTGGGGAATGTGGACTTCGCCGACCTCATCGGCCGGTCCATCGAGTTGATCGAATCGGACAAGCAGGTCGCCTCCATGGTGCACCGAAGGTTCAAGATGGTGCTGGTCGACGAATACCAGGACTCGAACATGTCGCAATTCAAGTTGCTCAAGTCGCTGGTCGGACCACACACGTTCGTCTGCGTAGTCGGTGACGATGACCAGAGCATCTACCGTTTCCGAGGGGCCGAAGTCGAGAATATCCTCTCGTTCCCCGATGTCTATCCCAATACACGTGTCGTGAAGCTCGAGCAGAACTACCGGTCCACGAAGAATATCCTGGCACTGGCCAGCAAGGTCATCTCCCGCAATACCGGGAGGCATCCGAAGACATTGTGGACCGACAAGGACGGAGGCGAACCGTGCAAGCTCATCCATGTCTCGGATGAACGGGCCGAAGCACTGCGTGTGGCCATGGAATTGCGCAGGAATGGCACGTATGACGATGCGGCGGTCCTGTACCGAACCAATGCGCAGTCGGTGGCTTTCGAGACGTTGTTCACCCAGTCGGGAATTCCCTACAAGGTGATCGGAGCACTGCGATTCTATGACCGGGAGGAGATTAAGGATGCCCTAGCGCTTCTCTATATCCTCATGAACCGCAACGATGAAGTCAATTTCAAGCGGATGGTGAACAAGCCTACGCGGGGGCTCGGAGGGGTGTCCGTCGACAAGGTTCTCGATGTGGCCTTCAGCCGCACATGCGATCCGATCGCTGCCTTGCGCATCTCGATCGAGGAGGGTCTCCTTACCGGAAAGGCCGCGACCGGAGCCGCCAAGTTCGCCTCGTTGTTCGATGAGGCCGAACTGAGGATGCAGGAAAGCAACTCCGAAGCCTTGCGGTACCTGCTGGAGGAATCGGGCTTGGTCGAGTATTACAAGGAACAGGATATCCGCAACAAGACCGATAAGACGGACAACCTCGGAACCTTGGTCTCCACCGTTGGGGAATATCCTGCGGGCAAGGAGGGCTTGGGGTTGTTCCTCGAGTCGTTGATGCTCGATCCGACCATGATCGGCCACAAAGATCCGTCCGACAAGCCCGGGGTCTCCCTCATAACCATGCATAATACGAAGGGGCTTGAATTCGACCGTGTATTCATCACAGGTCTGGAAGAGGGTGTGTTCCCCGGCAGGTCGAGTGAGAGCGATGCCGATATCGAGGAAGAGCGCCGCATCTTCTATGTGGCGATCACACGGGCCCGCAAGGAGGTGTTCCTGCTTGCCTGTGGCCGCAGGACCATGTGGGGCAAGACCGCTTACCAGACGCCGTCCCGATTCCTCCAGGAGATCCCCAAGGATCTGGTGGAGACCGAGGGAACCAAACGGGAATCTTCGGTATTCTCAGCCGGTTATGGTGGATTCGGGGCGTTGGATGCCAAGCGCATGCGTGGCGACGCCTATAGTCCGGCTGTTCGCAAGGGAACCGGTCGCAATGCGAACATAATCCTCTCACCGGTGAAGGATTTCGCCTCCAAAAGTGTAGGACCGAACTCCTCCGGGAATGCAAACGGGGCGTTTTCCTTGGGTGACAGGGTGTATCACGATGCGTTTGGAGAGGGCGAGGTCCAGGGTCTCAAGACGATCCGTGGGAAGGAGATGGTGGATGTCCGGTTCGCGACGGGCAAGATATCCACGTTCTTTTCCGATAGGGCTCCGCTTGAGAAATTGGCCCGTGACTGATATGATGCATTTCATGGGTAGACAAAACGACCTTCCTCCCTATACTATGCCTCTTGTCGTCCGTGCGCGGGAGTACCATGTGTACGATCGCGAAGGCAAACGATACATCGATTTTTTTCAGAACCATGGTAGGGCCATTCTAGGGCATAGGCCCGATGGAATAGTGCGTGCAATGAAAAGTACCGCTTCGCGCGGTCTTCTTGCCGACTATCCCTCGGTTTATCCCGGAAGGCTCGAAAAGATAGTGGAACAGTTGCTGCCCGGTTACCGTATCGTCCGTCTGTATGACAGTCGGCGGTATGCGGTGGAGGCTTTGCGACAGGTGTTCGGTCCGGATGATGCTCCACTCGTCATCGCCGATCCTGCGCTTGCCGATATCGCCACCGGTCGAACCGTAGCCTTTTGGCGTCCCTTTCTTGCAGATGTTGAGGTCAATGCCGAGGTCCTCATCCCAATCCTTCCTTTCCCAGGGAATTTTATCTGCGAGATGGTTTGTGCCAAGGATCCGGCGGTTACCGACCAGCTTCCTCCCTCGGATACCATTTCTCCGCTGGTCATCGACCTTATGGTCAAGACGATTGGGGACTTGTTGTCGATGGAAGAGAAGCAACGGAAGCGATTTTTCCGAAAGACGTATCTGCATGCACTCATGCGGCGAACATGCGGTCCCTACTGCGTGGCGTCCTTGGATGGTGCAGCATACCGGAAGTTCCATGCCGCCTCACTCGAGGCAGGTGTGCTTCTTCCGCCGACGCAGGATGCGCCGATCATCGTTCCTCCGGAGTTCACCGAGGGGGAGGTTGCCCGGTTTCTGCCGATTGCCGAGGAGTTTCTTGGAAAACGGTGAATCTATCGCCATGTATTGACATACATTGGGAAAATGTGTAACTATACACCGCTGATTGCGGAATAATACGCGAGAGAGGTCCGTCCTCTCTTGAACATAGGGTTATGTAGATGAAGACTATTTTTGTAAAACCGGCAACGATCGTAAAGAAATGGTATCTGATCGATGCTGAAGGAAAGGAATTGGGTCGTGTGGCAGTTGCTGCCGCGCGTATTCTTCGTGGCAAGAACAAGCCTGAGTATGTCCCTCACCAGGACATGGGCGACTTCGTTATCGTCATCAATGCTGCGAAGGCCGCGTTGACCGGCAACAAGTACGAAGACAAGATGTATTACCGCCACTCCAATTACCCGGGTGGTTTGACTACAGAGTCGTATGCAGACATGGTAGTCCGCAAGCCGACCTTCCCGATGGAGCACGCTGTGAAAGGAATGCTTCCCAAGGGTGCATTGGGGAACAAGTTGTTCACCAACATGAAAGTGTATGCGGGCGATGTCCATCCGCATGCGGCACAGCAACCCATCCAGGTGGAAATCTAAGGCAGGAGCAGGAAAGTGGCAACTAAGAAAAGCGAGAAACAGAATGTGAATCTTGGACTCGGTACCGGTCGTCGCAAGACAGCCGTTGCCCGGGTATATCTTCGCGATGGCGAAGGCAAAATCACCATCAACGGCCGCAACGTGGATGAGTACTTCGGCAATCCCCTGTACGTCTACATGGTCAAACAGCCGCTCGATGTGACCGACAACATGAACAAGTTCGACTTGGTGATCAACGTCAACGGCGGTGGTCCTACAGGTCAAGCAGGTGCTTGCCGTCATGGTATCGCACGTGCACTGGTCGCACACGACGAGGCCAATCGTCCGGTGCTCCATGCAAACGGGTTCATGACCCGAGACTCCCGCATGGTCGAGCGCAAGAAGTTCGGTCAGCCCGGAGCACGCCGCAAGTTCCAGTTCTCCAAGCGTTAAGCGCGGGGAGGTTGGATGGCGTACGCCACCATACGGAGGGGAGCTTCACAGGACGGCTATGTTGCCGTCCCTGTCGAGGGCTCCTCTTTTTTCATATCCCCAGGTCAACTTGCACATTTCGCATTGCATGACGGCCAGGAGCTGACCGAAACGGAATTCAATACGTTGCGCCAGCATCTGGTCGGCCTGCGTTGCCGCCAAAAGGCCATGGACCTGTTGGCGATGCGGGAGCATGGGCGTAAGGAACTCGAGTTGAAATTGCGACGCAAGGAGTTCCCTGCCGAAACCATTGCCGAACAACTTGATCGGCTTGAAGAGGAAAACCTGCTCAGCGACCAACGGTTCGCTTTCCAGTTCATAGTATCCAGGCAACGGAAAAATCCGGAGGGACGACAGGTGCTGGTCCTGCGGCTCATGCAACGCGGAATCGACCGCACCATTGCCGAATCGGCAGCCGAGCAGTGGTTTTCGGACGAGGAGGCGGCACACGATGCCCTCCAACGCGCGGCTGCGAGAAGTCTTCGCAAGAAGCAGGTGGACCGCACCCGACTGCGGGCCGAATTGTACAAGAAGGGCTTCACGGCGGCCGAAATCTCTGTCTTCATGGAAGAAATAAGCTAGCGAAAAAAAGGCTACCCACCGAAGCGGGTAGCCGGAATCTCATTCGATAAATCCTATGATCTCAGGATGGTTAGTCGAGCACCTTGAAGGCTTTCTTTCCAGCATAGGTTGCTGTGTCGCCCAAATAGTCTTCGATTCTCATCAGTTGGTTGTACTTGGCCAACCGGTCCGAACGGCTCATCGAGCCGGTTTTGATCTGTCCGGTCTGCAAGGCGACCACGAGGTCTGCGATGAAGTTGTCTTCGGTCTCACCCGAGCGGTGGGATACGATAGCGGTGTACCCGGCTTTGTGGGCCATCTCGATGGCTTGGAAAGTCTCGGTCAATGTGCCGATCTGGTTGACTTTGATGAGGATGGAATTGGCGGTCTTGGTCTTGATTCCCATTTCGAGTCTCTTGGTGTTGGTTACGAACAAGTCGTCGCCGACCAACTGGACCTTGTCGCCGATCGCATCGGTGAGCATCTTCCAGCCTTCCCAATCGTCCTCGGCCATGCCGTCCTCAATGGAGATGATCGGGTATTTCTCTGCCCAGCTGGTCCACAACTCAACCATCTGCTTGCTGGTGAGCTTCTCGCCGGTAGTCCACTTGAGCGTATAGGTCTTGGTCTTCTCGTCATACAGCTCGCTGGCAGCCGGATCGAGCGCGATCATGAAATCGCCATCTTTTCCAGTCGTGTAGCCTGCGTTCTTGATTGCTTCCATGATGACCTCGAGGGCTTCTTCGTTGGACTGCAAGTCGGGAGCGAAACCGCCTTCGTCACCGACAGAGGTGTTGTAGCCACGCTTCTTGAGAACACTCTTGAGATTGTGGAACACTTCCGCTGTCATGCGGACGCCTTCGCGAAGCGACGGTGCACCGATCGGCATGACCATGAACTCCTGGAAGTCGACCTTGTTGTCGGAGTGGGCTCCACCATTGAGGATGTTTGCCATGGGAACGGGAAGTACGCATGCGTGGTAGGCTCCCAGATACTTGAAGAGGGGAACACCGAGGTAATCGGCCGCTGCACGAGCTACAGCCATGGAAACACCAAGGATTGCATTCGCACCAAGCTTGCCTTTGTTCTCGGTACCATCAAGCGCAATCATTGCCTGGTCTATCGCAACCTGGTCCAGGGCATCCATACCTTCCAGTTCGGGGGCGATGAGGGTATTCACGTTGTCAACAGCCTTCAGGACACCTTTGCCCATGAACCGTTTCTTATCGCCATCGCGCAATTCGACAGCTTCGTGGATACCGGTCGAGGCTCCGGAAGGAACGGCGGCGCGGCCCATGGAACCGTCTTCGAGAATCACATCGACTTCAACTGTGGGATTTCCACGTGAATCCATGATCTCTCGTGCTTCTACAAATTCAATGATACTCATGAATATTCTCTCCTATGTAACGTTATGTACAAAATATCGTTGTTTTCGTATCGATTGTCAAGGAGACGGGACCTTTGGTGGACAAGTCCCTTTTCAAATGGGTATGGGGCATGTACACTGTGGGTATGGATAGTCATGACGAACCTACCGGATACACATTGCCACCACTTTCCGATGAATTCCTCTTCCAGGTGATCTTTTGCATGGAGGACCAGGCCAATGAATATTGTGTCGACCTGAAGGACGGGATCATCACCGAAGCGGCGTTTGTGGTCGACCGGCGGGAGATCGATCCCCCGAGGTTCCTCGATTTGCCGCCATGGTACCCCTCCGACGGGTTTCGAACCATGGAGAAGTTCGTGTCGACGCTGCGCAATCCTATCTACCGGGAACGTTTGCGGCAAGTGCTCCAATCGGGCAAGGGAGTTTTCAGGCAATTCAAGGATGTCCTGCACGAGCAATCTTCGTTGGAGCGCTTGTGGTACTATTATAAGGACAGGGAGATCCGACGCAGGATATTCCATTGGTATGAGCGGCATGACGAGGCCTTCAGACTCGCCCGGTTGGGTGAGGAGGCTCCCGAGGACGGTCCGGGAGAGTTGATCCGTGAGGACTTCTCCATAGTGACCGATGCGGAACCGTACCTTGAGGACATCGAGGCGGCAGGAGCGAGGATCGTCGAACGTCTGCATGCATCTGGCCAGCGCACCGATATGCATATAGCGGTTCAGGTACGCGAGGCATGGAAAGCACATGTCGATGACAAGCACGTTGTGGCACTATCCTTGAGTGGTCAATTCGTCGCATTCATCCGGTATCGGGTGTATGTGGACGAGGGGGTGGCGGTCATACGCTGCTATGCGGTGGAGGAGGAGTTCCAGGGAATGGGAGTCTTCCATTATCTGTTCGACAGTTTGTGTTCCCGTCTCAACAATCAAGGGATTCGGGAAGTGGTGGTGAGGCTGGCCGGTGAATCGATTAAAATCGAGCATATGTTCGAATCGGTCAATCCGGTGAACCTAACCAGGACTATTTCGATTTCAGTTCCGCAGTGGTGTGACGATATTTCGAATTCCGAACAATCTCCGTTTGTATAATTATTCAAGATCCGCATGAATTTCCACACCTTGCACACATGAATCCGACATTGAAATTGCCATTTTCTTGTGGATAGCGTAGAATTTGTTTCGAAAAATGTGATTTGCATGGTTTTTATATAGAACGCATGTAACTATTCAATCGATTATGAATTTAACTTGACAGCTATATGGGGCGTTGTTATAATCCGTCTTGTATAACGAGAAAAGGGAAGAAGCGGGTCTTTGAGCCTGTCCCGAATTTTTTTGGAGGAAGTATGAAGAAAATTTCTGCAGTACTTTTGGTTCTAGTACTCGTGGGCAGTGTGGCTTTCGCCGGCTTCACGGGTAACGCAACAACCGGTGTTGGCTTCGATCTGGACACAGGTGAATATGGGTTCATCAAGCAAAGCACAGCGGTTTCTGTTGATTTGGTTTTCCAAGAGAATCTTGGCGAAGCTATGGGCGAAGGTGACATCTATGCTTCAATCAAGGCAACCTTGAATTTCACATTCGACAATGCTGATGAAGATGGCGTGAATGATACCACTGAGCTCATCCTTGGTGATACTCTCGATTTCGACCATGCCAAAATTTTCGGTGACAACTGGTATGTGAGCATTCTTTCTGCTGCTCGTGCAGCCAACTTCGCTACCTCCGCAATCGATTCCGATGAACAGGCTGCTGGAGCGAACGTTCTTGGTTATGATTATGATGACACAGACTACTATGCAGACCTCCGCTCACGTGATATCTTCGATCGGACTAGTGGTGTTGAAGTTGGATATGCTGGTTATGTTCTTGGAATTGGCTTCAAGGGTGATTCTGTTGACAATGTCGATGGTGATGATGAAAACAATGTTGCAATGGTTTATGATGAGACAGGTTACAAGTTGTTCGTATCATTGGCTACTCCCGAATTCGAACTCGGTGATGGTCTGACTGCCAAGTTTGGTGTTGCTGGATTCACTTCTGGCGCAACAGAAGAATGGGATGCTGATACTGCTGCTGCAGTTGCCGTAGGTGCTGACAGTGCAGCTTCTGTCCATGCGAAAGTAGCGTACGCTGATGACATGATGAGTGCTTCAGTTGGTGCTGATGCAATCTACAACGATTCGGATTTTGACTTTGACGTTGCACTCAAGGCCGCTTACGATATCGTTTCCTTGGATGCATACTTTGCAACAAAGTCTTCCTATGTGAATACCGACGTCTCAGCCAACACTGTTGCAGCTCCTGACAATCTTCTTTCTGCAAAGGTTGCTGTTGACTTGGCTCCAATGACAATTACTGTCACTGGTAAAGATCTAGTCGATGCTCAGGATCTCAGCGCATCGGTTAAATATCAGGTCAATGAAGAGCTTGCTGTTACCGGTCGTGGTGGTTACAAGATCAGCGATAAATCTTGGAATGGTGGAGCAGATGTCGAGTACGTGACTGCTGATTACACTGCCAAACTTGGTGGTACTTTCCGCAGCACCGACAGAGTCAGCTTGAGTGCTTCTGTTGAATCGACAACAGTCATTCCTGGTGCAACTCTGAAACTTGCTTATGCTGGTGATGATGTTACTGAAGTTGATGCATACGATCCTGCTGACGCACGTGACAATGGAAACAAGGGTAAAGTTCTTGCTTCCGTCAAGATTGCGTTCTAATCAAACCACTCCAAATGGTTTACATAAAGGCCGCCCAACCGGGCGGTCTTTTAACGTTCATTGGACTATTTCGTTCATATTCTTAAGATATTCTTGCTCTTTAACCACAACATAATTATGTTGCATTTCGAATGGGACGAGCAGAAGGCAATTCAAAACGAACAAAAGCATCATGTGTCCTTTTCGGAAACGAAGAGTGTATTTTATGACCCTAGTGCCATTTTAATTGCCAAACGTAGCGAGAGGAAAGGGACCGTGAGATGGTCACTCTTCCGAGCGAGTGCAGGAAACGTAAGGTGAAGAATGAATCCTTTCACTAGCAAACCATCGAGTATTTCAAGTTGATGGCCGAAGAAACCGGCATAACTTACCAGAACCTGATAAACCAATACCTTGCCGAATGTGCGAAAAAGCGAAAGTCATATTCGTATTCCTTCGAATAGAGTACTATGGAAGGGTTAAACCAACTTCTTTGACATTATTGGAATTAAACTTGCATGACTAGACAAAGGATACTATAATATCCAAAAACAGGGAAAAATGCCAACAAGGGATACTATGATAGCAGTAATAAAAAACCAACATGATTATCGGGAGGAGATTAGAGAAAAGGCAAGATCGAGAAGACTTGCCTTGAATCTGACACAAGCAGGTCTGGCCAAACGTTCTGGGGTGAGCCTCGGCTCCATAAAAAAATTTGAGTCGACAGGAGAAATATCCTTATCGTCACTGCTCGATATTGCATTGGCGCTCGGTTGTCTACAAGATTTCGAAATGGTGTTCCAAGATAAGGACAGTGTACAGATAGACCTATTTTCCAAAACAAAGCCAAACAAGCCAATGCGTAAACGGGGGTCCAAGCAGTGAGACTTGATGTATACCTCAATGACTATGGAAACCGACGCCTTGTTGGACGCCTCGACGATAGAGGAGGGGAGATTGTATTTCAATATGCCCCAGATTTTCTTCAGGAAGAGCTGAACCTCTCACCATTCCTGTTGCCATTGCGAACACAAGTCTTTATTGAAGATTCCCATGTGTTTGGTGGATTGTATGGTTTGTTCGAAGATAGCATACCCGATGGATGGGGACGGTTGTTGCTTGACCGCACATTGAAGAACATACTTCCTGTGGATCATCCGGTCGGACAGCTTGAACGGCTTGCCTTGGTCGGGGCGACAGGTATCGGAGCGTTGGAGTATGAACCCTTCCTGGAAGAACGGGAGGGTCCCGAGCCCGCAATCGCAGATTCGACATTGCTGGATACGTTCGCCCATAATGCAATTGACTACCTCCAGGGGGAGTCAACCGAGATATTGGATGAGTTGTATATGAACAATGGTTCTTCCGGAGGTGCTAGACCCAAGGTTGTCGCATTGGTTTCGGATGACCGGAAGGATATTGTGTTTGACCAAGCCCGTTGCGTCACCGCTTCTCTGGGGTATGCTCCTTGGTTGATAAAATTTCCTAATTCACACGATCAGAATTCAATTGGGAAAATCGAATACATGTATTCGTGCGTTGCCAAGAAAGCTGGGATAGAGATGCCACCTACACACCTATTTCCATCGAACCATGGACCTGGATACTTCGGTATACAACGGTTCGATCGCTATGTTGAACCAGAAACCCGTCGGATCTTGAAGATCCATGTACACAGTGCTTGTGGTTTACTGCATGCGAGCCATCGGTATTCTTCAATCGATTATGAGAGCTTGATCCGACTAACCTCGCTCCTCACACAAGACGTCAGGGAAACTGAACGAATGGTTAGGCTCATGATGTTCAATGTAAAGAGTGGGAATAAGGATGACCACAGCCGCAATTTTTCGTTTGTTTTGCGTCAAGATGGCACGTGGAAGCTTTCCCCAGCATATGACCTGACACCCTCGAATGGTTTTAACGGTGAACATTCGGCTACGGTGAACAACAAAGGAACGGATATTCGTGATAAGGACCTTTTGCAAGTTGCCACATCCGGAGGACTATCTCCGGCAAAAGCTAAGGAAATCCTTCAAGAAGTCTCTGTAGCTGTAGCTGAAGTACTGACCGGTAACTTCTGATATTTCCTTTAACGAAGGCCACCAAGATATTGTTCATCCAGGTTGTAAACAATCTCGTCAATTTCAAACAAAAACCAAAAAAATATGGAGGTCAAACACTGACCTCCATCCATACACACACATTCGTTGAGCCTATACTTTCTTTTTGACCACTTTCTTCATCGGTTTCTCCAACTCGCGGGGCTGCATCCTCACAATCGCCTTGCGGTGCTTGATCAGATAGCAATAATGGATCTTCTGGTCCCGTATGAAATCGTCCCCAATGGTCTGGGGAGTAATTTCCTCAACCTCGTATTCTTCCTCAAGCTCGGGATCGATGGAGAACTTTCTGAAGTTGGTCGAGAAGATCAATGTTCCCTGCTGGGACAAATGCTTCATGGTCGCGTGTATCAATCTGGTTTGGTCACGATCCACATCGAACTCCCTGCGCATCTTGGAATTGCTGAAGGTAGGAGGATCGCAGAATATCAAGTCGTACATATCGTAGGTCGAACGCAACCATTCGATGCAATCTTCCTTGTAGAAGAAATGGTTCATACCCTCGAATCCGTTCATCCTCATGTTCTTGATTGCCCAGTCCAGGTAGGTCGAGGAGGCATCGACTGAGACCGTGCTGAGAGCCCCGCCAGCGGCCGCATGGACCGTTGCCGTCCCCGTATAGGAGAACAGGTTGAGGAAGCGCTTGCCATCGGCCATCTCCTCGATCATCTTGCGGACCGGACGATGGTCCAAGAAGATTCCCGTATCGAGATAATCGGTGAAGTTGACCATGAACATATGCCCGTGTTCGCGAATGATAAAGAACTTTCCAGCCGACGAAAGCTTTTCATATTGGCTGAGACCTTTCTGCTCGCGTCGCTGTTTCACAAAAATCATCTCACGCTCGATTCCCATGACTCGCTCGGTCGCATCGATCAGTTCCTCAAGACGACGTTCGGCATCATCCGGATCGATGGTCGCCGGTGGGGCATATTCCTGCAGATGCACGTATTTACCATCATACCAGTCGATGGCTGCCGAATATTCGGGCATATCGGCATCGTAGATTCGGTACGAACTTACTCCCTGGGCTTCCATGAGCGGTTTGATCCGCGCAAGGTTCTTCTTCAACCGGTTGTACGCCATCTCGGCACCAGGAGTGAGAGGTTGTGCCAGCCGTTCCTTCTTGCGTTGGACAGCCTTGTCTATCATATCCTGCCGTTGCTCGCGGGTGAACACGAGATAATGCGCCAACTGCGCTTCCAGGGGACCGTTGTACAAGGAGTTGGTCCGGTCCGGCTTCATATCGACATAACTGAGCAGTTCCTTGTCGCCACAGAGAATGCTTACCCGCCAACCGGGAAACAGCGTATTGAACTGCTTGCCTAGGGAAAGGTAGAGCGCTTCTATGGAGTCTCCACTGGGCATGCGAACTCCATACGGAGGATCTGTGACGGCATAGTGGATACCTTCGGGAACATCTTCCTCGGTGATCGTGGTGAAATCCTTGAGCTCGAACGATAGGACGCTTTCAAGCCCGGCATTCTTGGCATGGAGACGGCACAACCGGATCGCCTCGGGATCGTTGTCCCACCCGATGATCCTGATTTCGCGCTGCATACCGATCTTCTGACGTTCGTATGCTTCGTCCAGCACCTCTTCCCAGATATCGGGATCGTGCATGTCGAGCTTGAGGAACGCGAATCGGTTGTTGTCCAACAGTCCAGGGGCCGTATCGGTGGCCATGAGGGCTGCTTCGATTGGAATTGTACCGGAACCGCAGAACGGGTCGAGCAACAGGGCAGGAGTGCCGTCAAGCACTGTCTTGTACCAGTCGCTTCGAACCAATACCGCGGAAGCGAGGTTTTCCTTGAGGACCGCACCGGTATCGCCTTCACGGTAGCCGCGCTTGTGCAACGACTTGCCCGAGAAATCGAGATACCAAGTGACCGCATCATGTTCGAAGTGGACATGGAAGGTCACGTCGGGATTGTCGAATTCGACCGTAGGCCGCTCACCCTCGTACCGTTCCTTGAGCCTGTCCACTATGGCATCCTTGAGTCTGATTGCTCCGAAGGTGGTCTTCTTCAACCACGGACAGTTCATGGCGGTCACAGTGACGGTAAAGGTCTTCGTCGGATCTAGCCAAGTCTCCCAAGGGATTTGCATGGAGGATTCGTAGAATTCATCGGGACCGAACAACTCGTCATCCTGGGCAATACCCAGCATGAGACGGGTCGAGATCCGTGTCTGCAAACAAAAGCGGTAGGCGGTGGCAAGGTCTGCCTCGAACTCCACACCGGCATTGACCAGATGAACTTCGGTAGCGCCGGCATCCTTAGCCTCTTGGGCGACCATGTCGTTCTGGTTGGCGGCCGCGGCCGCAAAGTATATCATAGGGACTCCTTACTGCAATAATGTGTCCAATTCATCTTTTCCGAAGGGATACACGGACCCGCAATTGAAACAATGCAGTTCCAAGGGGAACGGTCCCTCTGCCAGGATAGCCGTCTTTTCATCCTGCGGAAGTGATCGGAGATAATCGGCGAACCGCTTGCGGTCGCAGGGACATGAGAATCCATACGGCAAATGCTCCAAATGACGTGGGTCGGAAGCGGCGAACACCTCTTCCACGAAATCTGCGCCTGACTTTCCTTCCGACAGGAATTTTCCAAGCGAAGGCATGTTCGCACAGGTCATTTCCAATTCTTCGAGTTGGGCATCGTCCGAACCGGGCAGGTTCTGAAGGAACAGGCCGCCGGCACCGACCACACGACCTTCCCGGTCGAACTGGATGCTCAGGGAGACCACCGAGGGGGTCTGTTCGGAAATAAGGAAATATTCGGCCAAATCCTTGGCGATACTGCCGTGTTGGAGCATCACCTGGCCAGTGAACGGAGATTTCTTCCCTTCCAGCAATTTCGTTACGGTGAGGAAACCGGGACCGAAGAACGGGGAGAGGTCGAAACTTTCCAGCGGCTTGTCGATGGGTATGGGGACTTCCTTCAAATATCCCCTGACCGCCCCGATAGCCCATGCCTCGATATAGACGCCCTTGATCGGCCCCCCACATTCGATGGAGAGTTGCACGCGGTCGTCACCCTTCACAGTAGAGGCCAACAGGCCGCCGGCCAGGTAGCCGTGGCCAAGCACCAAGGTTTCCAGTATTCCCAGATTGTGGTTTGCGCGCATCTGGTTGACAAGGCTTGTTCCCTGCAGCACAACCGCACGGATCGACCCGTCGTTCAACAGGAAAACATCCCTTCCATCATCAGGAAGGGATTGCATATGGGAACGTAAGAAATCATCTTCAATAGGTTTGCGAATCATAGTGATATAGATTACGCAACAACACCATTTTGTGCAAGCGTTTGGAACTCCTCTCCGTCGATAACTTCTTTCTCCAGGAGAATTGCCGTTATCTTTTCCAAGACTTCCCGGTTTTTTCCCAATTTCTCCAGGACTGTCTTGTAGCGTTCGTTCACAATCCGTGCCGTTTCGCTATCGATGTATTCCTGGGCGACTTCAGAATATTCGCGGGCTCCTCCCAGCCCTTGGCTGGTTGTGGAGGGCAGGGTTATGTTCCGGTAACGTTCGCTCATGCCGAACTCGGTGATCATGCGGCGCACCATGTCGCTTGCCCGGCTGATATCATTTCCCGCACCGGTGGAAATCTCCCCGAAAACGAGTTCCTCGGCCGCCCTGCCTCCCATGAGTGTATCGATGTTTCCAAGCAACTCGCTTTCGCTCATAAGGAACCGATCCTCCGTTGGATACTGCAATGTGTATCCGAGGGCTCCTAGTCCGCGGGGAATAATCGAGATCTTTGAAACGGGAGGCGCACCCTTCGTGTTGAAGGCAGTGAGCGCATGACCAGTTTCATGGTATGCGACCTTCTTGCGCTCGTCATCGGTGAGGATCCTGCTCTTGCGCTGCAAGCCGGCCACGGATTTCTCGATCGCTTCCTCGAAGTCGGATTGGTTGACCGTTTTCCTACCGGAACGAACAGCCATGAGTGCCGCCTCGTTGGCTATATTGGCAAGGTCTGCTCCGGCCAGGCCCGCGGCAGACTGCGCGATTTTACGCAAATCTACTCCAGCGGCTATCTTGATGCCTTTCGTATGTATCTTCAGGATTGCCAAGCGGCCATCGAGATCAGGTTTGTCCACCAATACCTGGCGGTCGAAACGGCCGGGTCTCAACAATGCCTGGTCAAGGATTTCGGGACGGTTGGTTGCAGCGATAATGATGACCCCGGTGCGCGAGTCGAACCCGTCCATCTCGACCAACAGCTGGTTGAGCGTCTGTTCACGCTCGTCATTGCCACCGAAGCCGGCTTGGCTTCTGGTACGGCCGATCGCATCGATCTCATCGATGAATATGATACAGGGTGCTTTCTCCCTTGCCTGTCGGAACAGGTCCCGCACACGGGCAGCACCGACACCAACGAACATTTCGACAAAGTCTGCGCCGCTCATACGGAAGAAGGGAGCTCCCGCTTCACCGGCCACGGCCTTTGCCAACAGTGTTTTTCCGGTTCCCGGAGGACCGACCAGCAGTACTCCCTTGGGAATCTTGCCGCCGATTTCCGTATACTTGTCCGGATTCTTCAGGAAATCGACCACCTCTTCCAATTCGAGCTTGCTCTCATCGGCACCCGCCACATCCTTGAACCGCACCCCGGTATCACCTTCGGCTACGATCTTCGCCTTGTTCTGGTTGAAGGAGAGGACACCCTGGCCGCCTCCCTGACCCATCTTCGCGAACACGAAGCGCCAGATCGCGAGGAAGATCAGCATGGGAAGGATATAGCTGAGCAGGGAGGAGAAGAGACTCGGTGTCTCGGGAGCCGTCGCATAATATTCTATTCCCGCTTCATCCAACAATGGTATGAAAGTAGGATCATCCAAGGCATATGTGGAGAAGGATTGGATATCCGGTGTCTGTTGGGTCAATCCCTGTAGTCCTGTGGTCTGCACGGTATTCACCACTTGCTCACGGCTAATGGTGTATCCTACGTACTTGTTCTCCTGGATCTCGACCCGTACGATCTGGCCGGATCGGATCATGTCCTTGAATTGGTTGTAATCGACCGCAGTCACATTCGTGTTGCGCATCAGATAGGTGTTGATCATCATCATCGCAAGAATGATGAAGATAAAGTACCAGAACGAGAACTTGAAGCGCTTCCCAAAAATGGAGAATTTCCCATTGTCCTTGTGGATTCCCGGCTCTTTCTCCGGGCAAGGTTTGTTCTTGCCCATCTGGTTGGGTTTCTGTTTGTCCTGGCATTCCGAATCTTTCTCTGTCATGTATACCTCATAGGCCGTCACCTGATTGTGACGTGCCACCTACAATATACATCTCCCACCGGCAATCGACAAACCGATGATTGTAGCCTATAGTCACCATATGAAATTGTCTGAATCTGTTGTGGTAGTCACCGGAGCCTCCGACCGGTTGGGACGCATGGTCGCCCTCGAATTGGCCGCAAGGGGAATGAAAGTCGTCGTTCACTCCCACACCGATGCCGGTGGCGCCGACGAGACTGTTGCATGTATACAGGAACGGGGAGGGGCTGCGGTCCGAATTGCCGCCGATTTGACGAGTATGGAAGGTATTGGGGTTCTGTCGGCCTTCCCTCTCGAACATTTCGGACGATGGGACGCCCTGGTCAACTGCGCATCTGTTTTCCATACAATCGGTATCGATGATGTCGGAGAGTCGGATTGGCAACTCGACCAGGACCTGCACCAACGTGCCCCCTTTTTCCTTTCGAAGGCGTTGTATCGGTTTCGCAAGAATTCCAAAGCGTTGGAATCACCTGCTTGTGTGGTGAATATCACCGATACGGGAGTCCGCCGGCCTACCGCGAGCCGTCCATCGTACTACTGTGCAAAATCTGCGCTCGAAGGTCAGGTGAGGATACTTGGGGTAGCCTTGGCTCCGTTCGTACGGGTCAATGCTGTGGCTCCTGGCGCAGTCATACCTGCAGTTCAAGCCGATGAAGTCTATTTTTCACAGTTGGAGAAGCGGTTGCCGCTTGGCAAGTTGGCAGTGCCCGAGGACGTGGTGGATGCGGTTGTCTTCTTGTTCGAGAACGATTCCATCACAGGTCAGACGATAGTGGTTGACGGTGGAGAACACCTGCTGTAGATTCAGCAGTAGTGTGAAAAATTTTCACATCTCGAATGCGTTGGAAGAGCTTGCACAGTATGTGTGGCCACGAATCGGTGTGTAAGTTCTTCACAGGAACCCGGAATGGACAATAACCGGCCGCATTGTGTTGATTGTGTGTTTTTTACAACGGATCAGTCGTCGATGCAATTCATTTGGCATACTATCTGCATGAATAAGGACAACAAATCGCTATGTATGATAAAGGAAAACACATGGGAAGCAATAGACTTGTCGGTCTGCTAGGTATGTGTCTGCTTGCGCTTGCCCCGCTCGGTGCCGCGGATCTGGATACGATCGTAGACCAAGCCAAACAAAACAGCAGTACGATCCAGTTGATAGAGTTGAACAAACAGAACAGCGACTTGTCGGTGGCCATGGGAGAAGTGCAGGAGACCACCGGTATCGAGGTTTCGGGGGATCTTTCCTATAAGGATGGGACGTTGGTATCTGGTGGGAAAGACAGCGTCATGCTGTCGCCTTCCGTTGTCATCACCCTGCCCAATGAGGGGAAGACCAAGATCACCGTCGGAGCCAACTCGATCAGCCGATCATTGACCAACGACAATTTCTGGAGTGCCGATCCGAGTGTGGGAATCTCGCACACGATATCATTCGGTGATTCGGGGGATATCCTCAGCGACTTGCAGCTGGCAAAGCAGAAGCTCGAAATAGACCAAACATACCGCCAACGCATCTACGATTTCGAATCCTCCATCTATACCAAGATATCCGAAATAGTCACCTACGAAATGAATCTGCTCAATGCCGAGAAGGATATCCTGATCCAAAAGACGAAGATGGACAATGCCTTGAAATTGAAGACCACAGCTGTCGGTTCCTCCACATTCCGGAGCATGGAACTTGAGTTTGCTAAGCTGGAAAACTCCAAGTCCTCGATCCAACAGAAATTGGACATGGCAAAAACACAATACATGCAGCTGACCGGCATGGAGTGGGACGGTGTCGGCTCGATACGGCAAGCCGACCTTTCCTTTGTGTTCCTGCCAACCGGTGATACGACTGTTGTCGCCGCCGCCCTTGAACTTGAGATCGCGCAAGAGGAATTGGCTTTGCGACAAAGGAAAACCGCCATATCGGGAAGTTCGCGTGCGGTGCCGAGCCTTACTGTGGGCGGAAGCACGGGCCTCTCCTATTCGGAAACGACCACTACTACCCTGAACTACCAGGTGAATGCCCAGGCAGCATACAGCGCGAACAATTTCACTACCGGAGCCTCTGTGAACCTGGGTATCTCCGATACCGGGTCGGTCACTCCATCGCTCACTGTCAGCGGCAGTTGGAGGAACAATCCCACCATAGCCAACGATGTCTTGGAAATCCAGAGCTTGCAGAACACCATCACCATAGCTGGGATCGACTATCAGGAGGCCATGCTTGACTACCAGATCAATGCGAACCAACTTGAAGCCGACATCCTAAGCCACCAGTTGGAGAACGAACAGCTCGAACAGACAGTTGTCTATCGCCAACAGGTCCTGGACGAAGCTCTCCAAGCGTTCGCAAAGGGGCTGATAACCCAAACCGAAGTCGACCAAGCTCGTTTGGATGTCGAATTGACCACCTATGAACGCACCATCCACGCACTTGGGGCGTTGGTGCTTGAAAACCGGGCGAAAGCCCTGCAACTGTAATCAAGGAGAGGATATACCATCATGAGTCCCAATACGAATTCGAATGCGAATCCCAACAACAGTACCGAGGATAGGGTCAGGGCCAACTTGAAGAAGAAGTTGCGGAAAAAACGGATCAAACGCCTCGTCACATGGATTGTCGTTGCCGTCGTCCTCGGCATAGCGGTCTTCGCCTACCAATTCTACAAGACCAACGGCCGTCTGCCATTCACCAGCGCCGACAAGGCGGCTGCAGAACAGTCTGCCACCACCACGCAAGAAACCACAGTCCGGGAGATCGAATTTTCCCAGACTATCGACATAAGTGGGAATGTCGAGGCGTTCGAGACCCAGAAAGTGGTATTCAGGTCTACCGGTGCTGTAACCGGCGTCTTTGTACAGGAGGGTATGCAGGTGAAGAAAGGCGACCTCTTGGCGACTATCGACGACACCTCCCAATCTTATACCTTGGCGAATATCGAATCGCAGATCGAAGAGGCGAAACTGCAAGGCTCTGTGCGCCAGCTTGAATTGCTTGAGATGCAGAGGACCATGGCTGTCAATAATCTCGACTACACGAAAGCCTATGCGAATTTCGATGGCGTGGTGGCTTCGGTCTCGGTGGATGAAGGCGATTACTTCGAAGCCGGGGATGCGGCGATGGTCATTATAGACCGCAGCAAGCTCAAGGCTACTGTGGAAATCGATGAGATCGATATCCAGAGTGTCAAGACGGATATGACGGCACAATTGACCTTCGATTCCATACCAGGCGAGACGATCGATGCGACCGTCACCTACATTCCCATGCTGGGACGTACTACCAGCCAGGGAATAGGCGTTCTGGATGTCGAGATCGTCATAGAGGATCCTCCAACCGCACTGGCTCCCGGCTTCACCTTCGCAGGAACGATAAGTGCCGACGAAGTGAAGAAGATGCTGGTGCTCCCGACTTCGGCGATAGTTTCCAATCGGCGTGGTTCGGATACCGTACGGAAAAAAGGTGCGGACGGGAATCCCGTGGCGGTAGAGGTGACCACCAACTATTTGGGTGAAGGAATGAGCGAAATCCTTTCGGGAGATCTGAAGGCTGGCGATGTCGTATTGATGGGAAACACCACGAACAGCATGTTCAATATTGGAATACCTGGAGCGACACCTATGCCGGGCAGTGGTGGCGGTCCCGGTCTGCGGACATCGATGTAGGGAGCAATACAATGGCACAAGCAGTAATTTCCCTGTACGACGTACGCCGATACTTCCTTATGGGCGAGTTTGTCGTCAAGGCCCTGGATGGGGTGACACTCTCTATAGGAGAGGGTGAGTTCACCGCCATAACCGGACCTTCGGGATCGGGCAAATCGACACTCATGAACCTTATCGGGTGTCTCGATACGCCGACGGACGGCATTATCCAGATCGATGGGGAAGAGACGCTGGGTATGAGCGAGACCGAGCTTGCCTATATCCGCAACCAGAAGGTCGGGTTCGTGTTCCAGCAATTCAACCTGCTGGGAAAGATAAACGCGTTGGAGAACGTCATGACACCCTTGCTGTATGCAGGCGTAAGTGTGAAGGAACGGCGTGAACGGGCAAAGTCGGCTTTGGAGCGGGTGGGGCTGGGCGATCGTATGAAGCACCGGCCGAACGAACTCTCCGGTGGACAAAAACAACGTGTCGCGGTAGCCCGCGCATTGGTGAACAACCCGTCCATCCTGTTGGCCGACGAGCCAACCGGTGCACTCGACACCCATACCGGACGTCAAATCATGGAACTGTTCGAAGAGTTGAATGCCGAAGGCCGGACCGTAATCCTGGTTACCCATGACCATGATATCGCCATGCGTGCCCGTCGGCAGGTACATGTCCGCGACGGCCATTTGGAGGGTTAGATGATCTGGGAAAACATAAAACTGGCGTTGAAGGATATGTTGGCGAGCAAGATGCGCACGCTGCTCTCCCTGCTTGGTATCGTCATCGGAGTCGCATCGGTCATAGCTATCCTCACGTTGGGCCAAAGCGCGACAAAAAGCATCACCCAGACAATCGTAGAGGGTGGGCTGGAGATGGTGACGATTTTTCCCGTACGTTCCGAAAAGGCTGCCAATGAATTCACCGAGGATTTCGGAGAACGGCTCGTTGCCAATGTCTCCGATATCAAGACGGTATTGCCGGTCAATTCCAGTACCGCGACTATCCGTATCGGACAAAATTCGCTATCGGCGACAGTGACCGGTGTACTCTCCTCCTATGCCGAGATACTCGACTACGAAGTATCGGAGGGTGCCTTCTTCTCTCTATCGGACAATATGGCCAACCGCCAGGTGGTTGTGTTGGGTTCCGATATCGCCGAGGAATTGTTCCCCGATGGCAACGCTATCGGCGAGTATGTGAGCATTTTCCGCAACCAAGCCAAAAGTTACCAAGTGGTTGCGGTCATGCAGGAAAAGGATGCCTCGTTCAACCTCCAGTTCAACGGAAGCGTATTCATTCCCTACAATACCTATGCGCAACGCTATATCAAACCTACCATTGTCGGTTCGTATGTGATCCGGGTGGCCGATGGGGCCGATGCCCTCGCGGTTTCCGATGCGATCACCGAATACCTCGATGCGACCGTCGGTTCCGACGCCTACCGCGTCTTTTCCCCTGCGAGCCTGGCAGACATGGCCGAGCAGATCACCGGTACGTTCAGCTCGTTCCTGGCCGCGATCGCAGCCATATCGTTGCTGGTCGGCGGGATCGGGATCATGAATATCATGTTGGTCTCGGTTGCGGAACGCACACGTGAAATCGGTGTGCGCAAGGCGATGGGAGCCTCTCCGTGGACAATTATGGGACAATTCATAACCGAGGCTATCGTATTGACCATAACAGGTGGTATCATAGGCATAGGTCTTGGAACATTGCTGAGTTGGCTCGTAGCCGATATTGTCGGCTGGAACCTCTATATCTCCTATACTTCGTTCCTGTTCGCTGCCGGATTCTCAACCCTTGTAGGCGTGTTCTTCGGGTGGTATCCTGCCATGAAGGCCTCCAAACTTGATCCAATCGAGGCGTTGAACTATGAGTAGTGCACGACGGTGGTCCTTCATAGAGGGCAAAGAACAGATTTTCGTGGTCGGGGGGCTCCTGTTTCTCTTCGTGTTGCTGGTGACCCTGGTTTTGTTCCTCTCCCAATTGATAATCGAGAAGGAGAACACCCTCATGCAGTTCGAGGCGGAGCGTGGATTCGCCTCCTCGACCCTGCTGTTGTTGCAGGAGGAGCATTCGCGGGCCTTGGAGGCCATGCGGGAAGGAAACGTGCGGGGCATCGGTGTCTACTCCAATGCCGGCCGGCTTATGCTCGGTCTCGGTTCGGTTCCCAATACCTTGCCGCTCGAACGGTTCAACGATATCTGGCGCAATAGGAACGCGAACCAATGGAACCAGGGTGTGGCAACCTACAACAAGGATACCGGCATGATCGAATATATCCGGTTCAGCCGGCTCACCATTCAGGTGGAGACGGGAGATATCATGCTGGAGGAAGATGGCTTCCTCCCATCGCCGTTGACCTTCCCCGATGTCCTTTACATCCTTTTCGATGGTCAGGATTATTTCCGCAAAGTCATGTTGGTGAGGTTTTTCAGTGCGGCGGCGGTGCTTGGCTTGTTGGCCTTCCACCTGTTGGTATACAGCATCTATCGCAACAACCGCAAGTATCGCGAGACTTTGGCAAAACAGGAGAGTCTGGTAAATCTCGGTGAGGCTGCCCGGACCCTGGCGCACGAGATAAAGAATCCGTTGAGCGCGATAACATTGCAGATGGCGTTGTTGAAGAAGACCTTGCCCGTATCGGCCAAGGAAGACCTCATGGTGATCGACCAGGAAGTTCAGAGATTGACACAGCTTACCAACAAGGTCTCCGATTTCCTGCGCAACCCGGTGGGTATGCCCGAAAAACTCGATATCGTGGCGTTGCTGGAATCGCTGCAATATACCTTCCAAGGGAAACTGAAGTTCGTTCCCGGTTCATTGCACCATGCCTATATCCATTTCGATTCGGACAGGGCCCGCTCGGTGTTCGAGAACCTGATCAAGAATGCGCTCGAAAGTTGCACCGATAGCGATCCCGAAGTAGAAGTGGAAGTCAGCCGGGACAAGAGGCATTTGATACATATCGCTGTTCGCGACCGGGGAGAAGGAATCCCCGAGCAAAACCTGGAGAAGATATTCGACCCGTTCTTCACCACAAAGATCCATGGCTCCGGAATCGGTTTGGCAATCTGCCGCCAGTTCGTCCGTGCCCGTGGTGGGAACTTGAAGCTCTACGCACGGGAAGGCGGTGGCACGGTTGCCGAAGTCATTCTCCCGTCGGTGCATGTATAGGGGAAATCCATGAGAATCCTGATTGTCGACGATGAATACAATATCCGTGAACTGATGCGCAAATACCTGGGTCTCGAAGGACTGGAGAGCGATGGTGCGGAGAATGGACTTTCCGCCCAGCGACAGCTCCGCGAGCACCACTACGATGCCTGCCTGGTCGACCTGAAAATGCCCGGCATGGACGGCATCAGCCTGATCCGATGGATCCGGCAGGAGGGGTTTCGCATGCCAGTCATCATGATCAGTGCGCATGGAGAGATCCACGATGCGGTCACCGCTTTGAAAGAAGGGGCCCAAGACTATATCGTCAAGCCGTTCGACCCCGAGGAACTTACCATTCGGTTGCGCAAACTCATGGAAGTCCAACAGCTGCGAAGTCTTGTGGAGACGAAGACCCGTTCGGCCGAGGGTATCGACGAGGGTCTCATCGGAGATTCTCCTCCCATGTGCAAGATTCGGGAAATCATTACCCGTATCGCCGACTCCCCGGCTACCGTGCTGGTGACCGGTGAGAGTGGAACCGGCAAGGAAGTCGTTGCCCGGCAAATCCATGGAGTCTCGGCGCTTGCCGAGGGACCGTTTGTCGCCATCAATATCGGGGGTGTACCGGAGAACCTGTTGGAAAGCGAGTTGTTCGGCTATGAAAAGGGTGCGTTCACTGGAGCGGTCGGTCGCAAGATCGGCATGTTCGAGCTGGCAAGCGGGGGTACGTTGTTCCTCGATGAAATCGGGGATATGCCGATGACTCTGCAGGTGAAGATGCTGCGTGTCCTGCAGGATCGCAAGATAACGAGGCTGGGTGGGACATCACCCATTCCGATCAATGCGCGTATCATCGCCGCGACGAACAAGAAGCTCGAGGAGATGGTCCATGGGGGTTCTTTCCGTGAGGACCTCTTCTATCGACTCAATGTGGTGCGTATCGAGTTGCCACCCTTGCGGGATCGCAAGGAGGATATCCCCTTGCTGGCCGGAGTCATACTCAACAAGCTCAACCGACAGATGGGACACCGGGTCGAAGGTCTGTCTCCCGAAGCAATCGATGCGCTGAAAGCCCATCCCTTCTACGGAAATGTCCGCGAACTGGAGAATATCCTTGAACGAGCGGTCATTTTCGCCGATGGACCGGTCATCAAACCCGATGTCCTCGAGTTGCGGAGCAGTATTTCCCGACCTGGAATCGATTCGGGACAATCCGGCACTACATTGATAGTCCAAGATGACAATGGAGAGGCCCGCAGTCTCAAGGAACTTGAAGTGGAGGCTATCATCCGCGCATTGCATCGGTGGGAAGGGAATCGGACCCGTGCCGCCGAGGAGTTGGGTATTTCCCGCAGGACTTTGATCAACAAGATCGCGGAGTATCGGCTGGATCTGTGAACTATACCATATCGGGTATAAAAGATGTGTTTACACTAAAAATATACCATAACGGGTATAAAAGCATTATAGATGCTTTACATTATACCCGTTCAGGTGTATTACTGAAAAATGATGACAATCGGTGAGTACATAAAATTCCGTAGGCGACAAGCTGGACTGACCCAAGAGGAGTTTGCCTTCCGTTCGGGATTGGGACTTCGTTTTGTACGTGATCTGGAGCAGAACAAACCGACCGTACGTTTGGACAAGGTGAACCAAGCCTTGGGCATGTTCGGTATGCAGACAGGTCCCGTGCCAGTACAACGAAAACAGACGGAGTCGGAGGGTGGTGGCAATGACACTACTTCGTGAAGCAATCGTCCAGTACGACGGACAGGAGGCTGGTGTTCTCCAGGAAACAGATGAAGGATATGTATTCACCTATTCGATCGAATACCTTCAAGACCCCGAGTCCAAACCTATAAGCCTTACAATGGATTTGCGGGAAGAATCGTACCATAGCGACACGTTGTTTGCCTTCTTCGATGGTCTTATTCCCGAGGGTTGGCTGTTGGAAGTCGTCTGTACGAATTGGAAGCTGGACCGCAGGGACCGCATGGGTCTGCTCATGACAGCGTGCAAGGACTGTATCGGTATCGTATCTGTCCATGGTAAGGTAGCGAGATGAACAGCCGATGTCTCTATTGTGGGGAGCCGTTGGTTGAAGATCGGCCGGATGGATGGCACCGCAAGTGTGCCCAGGGTTTTTTTCATACCGACAGCGTTCCTGAAATACCCATTACCCGGAAGTCCTTGGCGACATTCGTCGGGCAATCGGTTGGCAGTATCTCTGCAGTAGTACCTGGTGTACAGCAAAAACTATCGGTTCACATGGAGCGTACGGATGACGAATCCTACCGCTTCACCATGGTAGGCAAGCCCCACGGGTTCATTCTGAAACCAGGATCCACAGCGTATCCCCAATTGCCGGAGTGTGAAGCTGTGACCATGCGATTGTCACAAGTATTCGGACTGTCGACAGTACCATTCGCCTTAGTACGGTTGTCTGACTCGACCCTGGCTTATATCAGCAAGCGTATCGACAGAAAATGGCAGGGGCAGACTATTGTCGGAAACATTGCCATGGAAGATTTCTGCCAGCTTTCAGGCAGGATGACTGAAGACAAATATCGGAGTTCATATGAAAAGTGTGCGACGATAATTGGGAAATACTCGGTACAGCCAGGACTGGATACCACTGAATTTTTCATGCGTCTCATATTTTCGTTCATAACCGGAAATAGCGATATGCATCTGAAGAACTTTTCACTTATTGAACAGTCGTGGGGCTGGACCCTATCGCCAGCGTACGACTTGGTGAACACGACCTTGCTGCTCCCCGACGATCGGGAGGAGACGGCACTGACGCTCAATGGAAAGAAGCGAAGGTTGCTCCGCAAGGATTTCGTTCGTTTCGGTGAACACATTGGAGTCCCGTCCCAGGCTGTTCATCGCATCCTAAGGCAAGTGGAACAACTCCTGCCCGGTATGCTGGGAGTAGTCGGAAAATCCCATTTGTCCCCTGCATTGCGAGTCGAATATGCCAGTCTCTTGCAGGAACGGTCGATGCGACTGTCCGATTCGCTTTAACCATTGACCTCACTTGGAATCAACACGTACACTATCGTGTATGTCCATATACATAAGGAGTACCAAACATGGAAAAGTTGCCACATTGGAACCTGCAAAGCATATATCCCGCGATAGAGAGTCCCGAATTCGAACAAGACCTGGCCAGCCTGGTGCCTCTGGTCGGCAAACTTCGCAGCCAGCTTGGAGATCTCGATGCCCAGCATGCCGATTTTCCCACATGGTTGCTTGCACTCTTGGAAACCTACCAGACCACGCTCGATACCATAGAGACGCTCAACGCTTATGCCAGTGCATTGGTAACGGTGAATACCAACGATGAAGTGGCGATGCGAGGCCTGAATCGTGTGGAGGAAGCCGATTTGGCCATCAAGGCAATCCATGTCCAGGTGATCAACACATTGGCACACTACCGGCAATCGGTTCGCGATTCCCTCAAACACGATGGGAGGATCGCACCATTCCGTTTTGTGCTTGAGGAGTTGCTGGAGGAACAGGAACACACCATGGGCGAAGCTGAGGAAGCCTTGGCAGCCGACTTGAACAGAAGTGGGGCCGATGCGTGGGGTCGGTTGCAGGAAGCTGTCTCATCGAATGCGGATACGCTCTGGAATGCACAGACTGGTGAACGCAAGACGGTCATCCAGTTGCGGTCCCTTGCCTTCGAGGCCGACCGCTCGATTCGGAAGAAAGCCTTCGAGGCCGAACTTGCTGTATGGAAACAACATGAGGTTGCCTTTGCCTTCGCGATCAACGGTGTGAAGGGAACCACCATCACCTTGGACAAACGTCGGGGTTACCGGGATCCCTTGCAACGGGCGACCATGCAGGCACGGATTGACGATACGGTACTTTCCGCACTCATCGGTACCATCGAGAAGAATCTCGAGGTGTTCCGTCGGTACCTGCGGGCGAAAGCACATTGCCTCGGCCTGAGGAAACTGGCGTTCTTCGACCTGTTTGCACCGGTCGGAGACTTGGACAAACGGTACTCGTACGACGAAGCCAGGGCGTTCATCGTGGAAAACTTCAGCAATTTCCATCCACCCTTGGGTAGTTTTGCCGAAATGGCTTTCGAAAAGGGCTGGATCGATTGCGAACCCAGGGCCGGCAAGGTCGGGGGTGCGTACTGCACGTCCTTTCCGCTTCGGAAGGAGACACGCATCCTTGCCAATTTCGACCACAGTTTCGATGGAGTCTCGACAATCGCCCATGAGTTGGGACACGCCTACCACGACCAGATCACCAGCGGCTTGCCCGCGCTACTTCGCCATTACCCCATGACCTTGGCCGAGACCGCTTCAATCTTCAGTCAGTTCATAATTTTCAAGGGGGCGCTGAAGGAAGCCTCGGAGGAACAACAGCTTGCGTTGATCGAAAGTTTCCTGCAAGACGCGACCCAAACCTGCGTCGATATCCTCAGCCGATTCTATTTCGAGCGGGAATTGTTCCGGCTACGGGTCGAAGGGGATATTATGGCAGGGCAACTATCTGCTATGATGGTGGATGCCCAGAAAGCCAGCTATGGCGATACCTTGGATGAACAGGCCTTGCATCCGTACATGTGGGCGGTGAAAGGACATTACTATAGCAGCGACCTCTCGTTCTACAACTTCCCGTATGCCTTCGGGCAACTGTTCGGTCTTGGTGTCTATAGTCTTGCACAAGCCGATCCGGAGAATTTTGGAACCAGATACGACGCGCTGCTATTGCAGACTGGGCAAGATACCGCTTGTGCGGTTACCGCATCTGTCGGTTGTGATATTACCACTGAAGACTTCTGGCAACAGAGTGTGGATGTCATTTCCAGCTACGTTGATGAATTTTGTCGGCTTGCCGGCTATACAGGAGTATGAAAAGCATGGAATTGCGACTTGAAATTGAAAAATTGGTCTCCAAGGGCGACGGGCTCGCCCGTCATGAAGGGAAAACGATATTTGTAACGGGAGCACTCCCGGGTGAAACGGTCCTGGCCGAAACAATCGAGGACAAGGGAGACTACTCCCGCGCGGAAGTAGTCGAGATAGTCACTGCATCGACTGATCGTGTCGTTCCCGCCTGTCCCCATTACGGGGTGTGCGGTGGTTGCGATATGCAGCATGCCACTACCGAAGCCCAAGCTGTCCAGAAGTCTTTGATCGTGAAAGAGAATCTGTTGCGTATCGGAGGTATTGATTCCGATAGCCAGACCGAAGGAATCACCACCTATCCCATTGCTTCGGCGCAGGGTTGGGGATACCGGACCAGGGTGAAGTTCCATGTGGATCTCGAGCAGAAGAAGGCTGGTTTCCTAGGTCGTAAAAGCAATGATCTCGTCGATATCCGCCGCTGTCCGATCCTGTGCGATTCATTGAACAGGTTGTTGGACGAGAAGCGCCCATTGTTGTTTAGGGCCGCGCAGATGCGTCAGAAAAGTGAAATCTGGCAAAAGCGCAATGCACTGATTGAGGTTCCGGCATTCGCCGGCGATACGAAAGTCTCCCTCAGTACACAGGAAGTCTCCGTCGAAGTGGCGGGAAAGACCCTGTGGGCCGATTCCAATGTATTTTTCCAGGCAAACCGACACGTGTTGCCGGCAATGGTCGATTTTGTGAAGGAACACGTCGAGGGGAAGACCATTGTCGACCTCTATGCCGGAGTCGGTACGTTCGCTGCCTTTGTCGAAGGTCCGGACAGGCAGGTCGTTGCGGTCGAGCGGGACAAGCGTTGCCTCCAGCTGGCCGAGAAGAATCTCTCCCACACAGAGTTTTTTCCACAGACTGCTGAACATTGGGTCCGCATGCAGAAGGACCGGCAGGTCGATACGGTGATCGTGGATCCTCCTAGGACAGGATTGGATGCGAAGGTCATCGGCGCGATCTGCAGTTGGAAGCCTTCGTCGGTTGTCTATGTCTCTTGCGATAGCGTCACCTTGGCCCGAGATTGCAAGCGGTTTGCCGAAAAGGGGTTCAAGGTGAAGGCCTTGCAGGTGTTCGACCTCTATCCGCAGACTTCGCATGTCGAGGCGGCCGTGCTGATATCGAGAGTGGATAGCTAGTGCCATAGGTATCGTGGTGGGGGCAAGGATAAGCCCGGTAGCAGGCCCCACACCTTCAAAAATTGATACCCTGACACTCGAATGGATCGTTGCCAATCTGTGAGAACAGGATAAATGTCAGATTTAGTCATCAATATATGATGAATTGCTGAATATTGGCATCAATTTTCCTTAATTTTCAGACACTAATGCTATATAGTGTAGCCCAAGGAGCTCGGATGGACGACAAATTGGGCGAAATCGTTCGAATCGCAGCGAACGTATATGGGACGGATATCTCCAGATACGATAACGCGTTCATCAAGCAAACCGCGGAAAAACGGTTCACATGCGCACATGTCACGAACATGTCGGACTATATCCAACAGGTCTCGAACAATTCCGGGGAGGCACAGGCTCTCTTACATTCGTTGCATATCACCCATACCGATTTCTTCAGGAATCCCCTCACGTTCGCACACTTGGAGCAATGGATTCTCCCGAGTCTCCTTGAGGCAAAATCGGATGCCGGCGAATTGAGGATATGGTCTGCGGGATGCTCGTCGGGACAGGAACCGTATTCGATTGCGATGCTGATTGAAAACATCCGTACGAAAAGAATTAAACCATTGCGTTACCGTATCATTGCCACTGATATCTCTGATTCGGCACTGCTACGGGCTATCGAAGGTGAATATCGGGAAGATGAAATACAGAGGATACGGGTGCAGGATCTGAAGGAGTTTTTCATCAGGAAAGGTGATAAGTATATCGTGAGTGAACGCCTGAAGCGACATGTGGGTTTCTCGTTCCACGATTTGCTGGACAATCGGTATTCCTATCCTCAGGAGAGTATATTTGGGAATTTCGACCTTGTTGTATGCAGCAATATGTTGTTCTATTACAAACCAAACCATCAGCAATACATCGTGAGGAAGTTGATCAATTCCATGGACAAGCTTGGGTATCTCGTAACCGGAGAAGCGGAGCGGCATGTTGTCGAAACATCCGGTGAATTGCACCAGGTTGCACCACCATCACCCATATACAAACAAAGGAGGGTCACATGATGAAACTGAAGGACCTGAGTATCTCCAAGCAAATAAACATATACCTGGGAGCGGTCTTCATCGTAGTGGCGATATTGGTGGTAAATTCGTTCCTCTATGTAGAGGCTCTTTGGAATAATACCTCCGGCTTATACAATAATCCGTTGACTGTTCGCCGGGCAGTTGGCGATCTCAAGGTCGATGTCCTGTTGATACATCGGGACATGCGGCAGTTACCGTTTGAGGATAACCTACAGGAAATTGAACGACTTCTCGGCATGATCGAGACATATGAAGCAGATATGGATCGACAATTGGATATTCTGTACGACAGATATTTAGGTCCGCGAGACGATGTGGATGAAGTGGCCGAGTCATTGGTACGATGGGAAGCCATTCGAAATGAAACGGTCCGCCTACTGCATTCCGGGCACATTGAAGAAGTGGAGGACAGGGTCAAATCAAACGGTGTAGGGGGTGCTCAAACAGACCTGATTCTAAAGCACTTGACCGATATAAGCGATTTCGCGTTGGTAAAGGGTGACGATTTCTTTCAGACCGCCCAAGAACACAGAAATCAGATCATGGTCCAAATGATATTCCTATGTGCAGGGCTTCTGGTATTATTGGTGGTGATAGGTGTGTATTTTCGCAAAGGTATCTTGCCTCCATTGGTTACATTGACCAATGCAACCGAAGCAATCAATCGAGGGAATTTGGATACACGGGTCCGCAGCGAATCCCCGAACGAGCTGGGAGAGCTTTCCCGGGCGTTCGATATCATGACCGAAACCATTCAAAAGGAAATGGAATTTCGGGATAAGGCTGCCCGCATTTCCGCAGTCATGTTCCAGCATGACAATATGCGGGAATTTAGTCAGAAGTTGTTGGAAAATCTCCTTGAAATGACAGATTCACAAATTGGTGCACTCTATTTACTTGATGATTCGAACAAACGATTCATGCGTTATGAGTCGCTCGGTGCCAAGGGAAATAGTCTCGGATCCTTCTCCGTTACAGAAAGGGAAGGTGAGTTCGGTGCGATACTTGCTACGAAAAGAATACAACATATAGCGGATATTCCTTCGGATGCGGACATCGTATTCTCCACAGTCTGTGGTGATTTCAAGGCCAAGGAAATCGTCACGATACCAATTGTACAAGGAGATGAAATAATTTCTGTAATCTCGTTGGCAAGTATCAAACGGTATTCGGAGGATTCGATTCGCTTGGTGGACGGCTTGGTGAATGAGATAACCGCAAGCCTCAATGCGGTCATGTCATCGCAACGGATTCGCGAGTTCTCGCAGAAACTGCAAGAGACAAATGCCGAGCTTGGGCAACAGGCAAGGGAATTGGAGATGCAGGCCGATGAACTGTCCGAGCAGAATGCCGAACTCGAGATGCAAAAGAAACAACTGGATGAAGCCAGTCGACTCAAGACCAACTTCCTATCGAATATGAGCCACGAACTACGCACACCGCTGAATTCGGTGATCGCACTTTCGGGGGTACTCGGGCGTAGGCTTGCCGACAAGATTCCCGCGGAGGAATGCGGGTATCTGGAGATAATCGAACGAAATGGGAAAAATCTTCTTACGATGATCAACGATATCCTTGATATCTCGCGGATTGAGGCTGGGAGGGAGGAGATTGAAATCACTCGTTTCGACGTCGACGATAGCATTGCGGAAGTGGTGTCGATGCTTCTACCGCAAGCCCAAAAGCAGCATATCGCGTTGATCCATACACCAACCGAAGGCGGAATCAAAATGGATGGCGATGCTTTGAAATTCCGGCACATCTTGCAAAATCTGGTTGGCAATGCGGTGAAATTCACAGAAGCGGGATCGGTGGAGATTACCACGGCGACAATGGAGCATACCGTCGCCATATCGGTAAAGGATACCGGAATCGGTATTCCGGAAGAATCCATTCCCCATATTTTCGATGAGTTCCGGCAAGCCGACGGAAGTATGTCCAGGAGATTCGGAGGCACTGGGTTGGGTTTGGCCATTGCAAAGAAATATGCCAACTTGTTGGGAGGCACCATTACGGTGGCGAGTACTCCTTCAGTAGGGTCGGAATTCACGTTGACACTCCCATTGCGATATGCCGGAAGACAATATGTGGCGGAACAATCGGAGGATGGAACCGTTGCGGGTGGAACAATCCCCTCGGCGCACCATCATGTCCATGATATGTCGGGCAAGTCAATCCTGCTGGTGGAAGACAATGAATCGGCAATAATACAAATCAAGGATCTTGTTGAAGATTTGGGATGCCGAGTCCATGTTGCCCATGATGCGACCGAGGCCTTTGCGATCATCGACCAGGAGATTCCCGACGCTATGATCCTTGACCTCATGATGCCGGACATCGATGGATTCGAGGTGCTCGGTATGCTCCGGAATGCCGAACCGACCGCCCATATCCCCGTTCTGATACTGACAGCTAAACATATCACGAAAGATGAGCTGAAATTCCTGAAACGCAACAATGTCCATCAACTTATCCAAAAAGGCGACGTCAAACGTTTGGAACTTCATCATGCGGTTTCCTCCATGTTGGATCCCAAGAAGCCGGAAGATAAACAGGTATCGGGGAAATCCCAGGCATTCAAGGGCAAACCTGTCGTGTTGGTGGTTGAAGACAATTCGGACAATATGACTACCGTAAAAGCGCTCTTAGGAGAGGGCCATATCGTACTGGAAGCCCCAACCGCCCGAGAAGGTATGGCTTTGGCAAAGGAACGCTTGCCCAACCTTATCCTAATGGACATTGAATTGCCGGATATCAATGGTATAGAAGCTTTCAGGAAGATACGTCGGATGCCCCAGACTCAACATATACCGATCATTGCGTTGACAGCGAGCGTCATGAAGCATGAACGTGAGACGATCCTATCGCATGGATTCGACGCTTTTATCGCAAAACCAATTATTGCAAGTGATTTCTTTCAAGTGATTGACGGGGTCCTTTATGGAAAATAAGACGATCAGGATTTTGGCAATCGATGACAATGGGGACAATCTTGTCACATTGAAGGCATTGATACAGGATGAGTTTCCCGAAGCTGTGGTAGCGACAGCCCAAAGTGGTAGACAAGGACTTGACCTTGCCGCTGCCGAGGATCCCGATATCATCCTGCTTGATATCATTATGCCGGCGATGGATGGATTCGAGGTTTGTGCGAGGTTGAAGAGCGATCAAAAACTACGCGATATACCTGTTGTTTTTCTTACTGCGATCAAAGGCGATAAGGAGAGTCGCATCAAGGCGTTGGAAAGTGGCGCCGAGGCATTCCTAGCCAAGCCCATTGATGAAATCGAATTGATTGCCCAGATTCGTGCCATGATGAAGATACGGGAATCCAATATCCAAAAGCGCACTGAAAAGGAGTCGCTTGCCGCCTTGGTCGAGGAAAAGACCAGGGAGCTGCAGGAGTCGAACAGGAAGACCCTGCGATTGTTGGAGGCGGTAAGGCGGGAACAGTCGTTGATCCAGGCGATATTCGACAGTATCCCGGGATATCTGTACGTCTACGATGAGGAGGGAAAGCTCATACGATGGAATAGGAAGCATGAGACAATGACCGGATTTTCCGCTGAGGAACTGTCCCATATGACGCTTGGGAAATGGTTCAATCAAGAGGATCTCGTCAGAGTCGATGCCGCCGTCCGCGATGTATTCGAAAAAGGGTATGGTGAGGTGGAAGCGCACCTGATATTGAAAAACGGGGATAAGATGCTCACCCGCTCAAGCGGAGCTCCACTCGAATGGAACGGGCACAAATACTTTACCGGTATCGGTGTGGACATCACGGAACAGAAGAGGATCCATGAGGCGTTCTTGGAATCCCAATCGATTCTGAGAGCTGCGTTTGAAAACAGTCAGGCGGGCATAGCGATCGCCGACGCTCCGGATGGCAAGCTCCGATATGTCAACAAGGCCGGACTTCTCATTCGGGACAGATCGGAGGAAGAAATCGTTAAGGACATCGATATCCATAGATATGTGGATAGCTGGAAGATATTGCACTTCGATGGTACCCCGTACGCGGAAGAGGAAGTTCCCTTGGCAAGGGCGATTCTCAAAGGTGAGACATGTCGTGATGAGTTTATTATCAGGCGGGATAGTCTGGAAGACCGGTATGTGCTTGCGAACGCCGCCCCTATCAGGGACTCGAACAACACGATTAAGGCCGCTATCGTGGTTTTCCTTGATATCACCGAACGCAAGATTATGGAAATGCAGCTTCAACAGAATTTGGACGATCTGCTGGAATCGCAACGGATAGCCCATTTGGGAACATGGCGAATGGATTTGGCGACAGATCAGGTCGTATGGTCGGAGGAGCTGTACAGGATGTATGGATTTGATCCGAGCATTCCACCACCACCGTATACGGAACATAAGAAACTGTTCACGGTGGAAAGTTGGGAGCGGTTGTCGACAGCCTTCGAACATACAAGAACTTCCGGGTTTCCGTACGAATTGGAGCTGGAGACAGTCGGTGCGGATGGGAAGCATGGGTGGCTGTGGGCACGGGGTGAAGCTGTCAAGGACCCGGTCGGCAACGTCACCGGGCTTTGGGGAGCTGCCCAAGATATCACCGAGCGCAAGAAGACCGAAAATGAATTGATGTATTTGAGCTACCATGATCATCTGACACAATTGTACAACAGAAGATACTTCGAGGAGGAGTTGGTGAGGTTGGATACAGGTAGGAATCTTCCGTTGTCGATCATCATGTGCGATGTCAATGGACTGAAGCTAGTCAACGACTCGTTCGGGCACGATTCGGGTGATGCCCTTCTCAGAAATGCAGCGGTTACAATAAGGAAGGTTTGCCGAAAAGACGATGTTGTCGCCAGGGTCGGGGGAGATGAATTTGTAGTTGTCCTGCCAAGAACCACCGCCGATGAGACAGTTCAGATCGCAAACCAGATAAAGGAGCTGGCAGCCAGGGAACGGGTGTCCAATATCGAGTTGTCGATTTCCTATGGGTACGATACCAAGACCACCGAAAGGCAATCCATTGTCGAGGTGGTGGCGAACGCCGAGAACCATATGTACAGGCACAAGTTGTATGAGCGTTCGAGCATCAGGAGCAAGACGATAGATCTCATTATGAATACCTTGTTCGAGAAGAGCACCAGAGAGGCGATGCATTCGAATAGGGTAAGTAGGATTTGCCAATCGATCGCTACCAAGATGAACTGCAGCAAGGATGCGGTCAACCAGATGAAGATCGCCGGTCTGATCCATGACATAGGCAAGATTGGTGTGGATGAAAAGATTCTGAACAAACCGGGACGGCTGACCCTGGACGAACGTAGGGACATGGAACGACATCCCGAGATCGGTTGGAAAATACTGAGTTCCACCAACGAGTTCTCGGAGTTGGCCCAGTTCGTCCTGAACCACCACGAGAAGTGGGACGGTAGCGGTTACCCGAATGGGCTCAAAGGTGAGACAATCCCACTTGAGGCGAGGATAATCAGTGTTGCCGATGCATACGATGCGATGACCAGCGAACGAAGCTATAAGACGGGAATGTGCCAGGAGGATGCCATTATCGAACTGAAGAGGTGTTCCGAATCGCAATTCGACCCGAACATCGTGGATGTGTTTGTGAACTTGGTATTGCCAGAAACCACGAGGGAAAAGCGGGCAAATCCACGCTCCATTCGTTAATTGGGTTCGTACAGTTGTTTCTTGTTTACCCTTTCGGGACCTGTATGTACTATACTATATGACAAGCTTTCTGTGACCGAAGACAAGGGGATATTGATCGTGGACAAAGCGCTGATGAAACGGATTCTCTCTCTCATGGTAATCGGAATAGTGCTCTATTGGGCATTGGCAAACCATAGCACTGTACTGATTCTGATCCGGAGAACGTTTTCTGTTCTCAGTCCCCTGATTGCCGGAGGTGCGATCGCCTTCATCCTCAATGTGCCTATGCGCTCATTGGAACGTCGGGTTTTCCGTAGGGGCAAGCCAGGTCTTCGCCGTAGCCTTTCGATTATCCTTACCTACCTTTTGGTCATTCTGGTGCTCTCATTGGTATTGCTGATTGTGATTCCTGAACTCGTTTCTGCAATTGAAAGTCTCGGGACAAGTATTCCAACTTTCCTCGACAGCCTGAAGGTCTATGGGGATTCGCTCGCCGAGCGATATCCCGATATAGGGTTCTGGCTTTCCGAATTGGATATTTCTTGGAATACCATGAAAACCGATGTGCTCGATTTCCTCAAGAAGAGTTCATCCACATTGGTCGGCTCTACCGTGGGTTTGGCTACCAGCCTGGTCAATGGTGTGGTCAATTTTATTCTCGGTTTGGTGTTTTCCGTGTACATGCTGGCACGAAAGGAGCACCTCACCCGCCAATTCAAGCGATTGCTCTCCGCCTATATATCGAAAGAACGGGTTGGAAGAATCTTGCATGCGGGAGATTTGGTGAATGCGACATTCAGCCGTTTCGTGGCAGGTGCTTGCACAGAGGCGGTTATTCTTGGTCTGATGTTCCTGGTTACCATGTTGGTGTTTCGTTTTCCCTATGCGGTGCTGGTTGCAGCCCTTGTGTCGGTCTCTGCGCTCATTCCTATCGTCGGAGCGTTCCTGGCAGCGCTGGTTGGCATGTTGCTTATGCTGGTTTCCGACCCCATGCAAGCTGTATGGTTTCTTGTCCTGTTCCTTGTGCTGCAACAAATCGAGGGAAACCTGATCTACCCGCGGGTTGTGGGGGATTCGATAGGGCTGCCTGCCCTTTGGGTTCTGGCAGCGGTAATGATCGGTGGCAGCTTGTTCGGCGTCCTGGGTATGCTCGCGGGAGTGCCATTTGCGGCGGTCGTCTACGTTCTGATTCGTGAATCGGTGACCCAACGTCTTGCCATACGTGATGTGCAACCGGATACCAGCCGACTATGATTGATATATCGAGGAAAAAAAGGCCTGTATGGCGTACGGTTCTCAACATGATCCCGTTAATCGCCATGGCTGTATTCGTTACGATTTTCGTCCTGAAAAACGGTGTCTCGACGATCGATGCGCTGGTTGAGAGTTTCAGTGAGCATCCGTGGATCACTGCAGCGGCTTTCATGGGTTTGTTCCTGCTCAAATCGATTTCCTTCGGATTGCCCTTCACCTTGCTGTATATTGGAGCGGGAAATATCTTTCCCCTCGGTTGGGCGTTGGTAGTCAATGTGTGCGGCATTGTGGTGAATATGCAAATTCCCTATCTGTTGGGTCGGTTTTCCGGTGGAAAAGTAGTGGAACGTCTGTTGGGCAAGTTTCCAAGACTTGGCAAGTTCGAAGCCTACAGCAGGGATTCGGCGTTGCTCTTCACCTTTATGGTGAAGTTCATCGGCAAGGTTCCACATGAAATCACCAACGCACTCTTGGGTTCCCTCAAGATTCCCTACCTGTCCTACCTGGTGGGTGGGGTGCTTGGGCTGCTTCCCACCATGGTCGCCACCACATTGGTCGGAAAAGGTCTGGACCATCCCGGCTCCCCTATGTTCATAGTATCGGTGGTTGCGATGGTGTTGTTGCTCGGGGTTTCTTTCCTGTTGTATCGCCGTCAAATTGATTCCTGAGCGAGTGCAGGCAACGTAAGTATCCGTATCTCGCCACTCGGGGAGGGGAAGGATGCAAGGCCTCCTCTTTCCTGGGCTTTCCCTGGGGATATTGATACATTTCATTCCAATTCACCGTGATTCGGACTATACTGGCATGTGGCATTGCAACTGGGAGGATTTTTCATGGATTTCTTGCAAAACCTGGGTATCTGGATATACTTTGTCATTTTTTTCGGAAAAATACTTGAAGTAACGGTTTCCACCATTCGAATGGTCCTTATCAACCGTGGCGAACGGGTCAAGGGAACCATAGTCGCTTTCTTCGACAGCTTGCTGTGGTTGTTGATTACGGGAACCGTGTTGCAGGGGTTCCAGGAAGATCCTCTCCGAATGGTGGTTTTCGCACTTGCTTTTGCGGTCGGCAACTACATGGGATCCTGGTTCGAGGACAAGTTGGCATTCGGACTCAGCTCGGTACAAGTGATTGTTCCCGAGTCTCCCGAAAGCAAGGAGTTGGCGAATTCCTTGCGGAAAGAAAACTTCGCAGTGACAGTCATGAAGGGTACCGGACGGAACGGGAATCGCGACCTGTTGCTCCTGCATCTCAAACGCAAGCGGATATCGCAAGCGGTCGGCCTCATCAACAACAAGCTTCCAGGTGCTGTTATTGTGGTCAATGATTCGAAAATCATCAGTGGCGGATATATTTCCAGAAAATGAATGGTTCCAATTGTTCACCATACGTTCCCTACACTCGCTCGGGAAAGGGACCAGCTTCCTGGTTCCTCTCCCCTCACTCCGTTGGGGAATAAATATCATTTACCCAATCTTTACCTATCGTTCAGCTTGTGCATATGGACACACAGTATCCTTCGGTCAGATACCAAACAAGAGCCGATGTGCTCGAAGGAGAACTGTATGGTTACGAAGAAAAATGTACTGGTCCTGGTCCTGGTGCTTCTCATGGTCGCTGCTACTGTCAGCGCCGGTGTGATGGGACGGGGAAGTTTTGGAGCTGTTGGAGCTGGTGCCGTTGTCGCATCGACAACAGATGGTGACGATCTGACCCGTCCAATCCAACGCTGGCAGACGCTCGATGCCGAGACACTTGCCGATTGTCCCTTGTATGATGGAGAAGGTTTCGATACCGAAGCTTTCCTGCTCCTCCAGGAAGAACGTGCCGCATTCCGTGAAGAAATGCAAAGCAACCGAAATGTTGCCGCCCGGCAGTCCTTTGGTGCCACGGGTATGCAGGGTCGCTATGCGATGCAATCCTCACAAATGATGCCGAACCGTGGTCCTGCGAGAGGGAACCAGGGTACAGGCCGTTCACCTATGAACCAGAACTATGGCGGAACCTCTTTCGGTCCCGTGTGGTCCAGGTAAGTACCCTCAGGGTTTAGGAGGCTGTCATGGCTAAAAGAATTCTGACAATTGCTACAATGGCGGTATTGTTGATACTTGCAATGGGTACCCTCGCGGCACAAGGTGCAGTGGAGTATATGGAGGAGAATCCCGAATCGACGACCGTCGTGAGCGGTCCAGAGACAGCTGCGACGTCTCCTGCATCCATAGATGAAGGTATCCTGCTCATGCGGGAGGAAGAAAAGTTAGCACGGGATGTCTATGCCGCATTGTACGAGAAATGGGGTATCAGGACGTTTGCCAATATCGCACGCAGCGAACAACAGCATATGGATGCGGTCGCGCTTTTGCTTGAGAGCAAGGGCTTGGAGGATCCGGTTGCCAATGCAGCGGTCGGCGAGTTCACCAATCCGAAATTGGCTGCTCTGTACGATGAGTTGGTCACCCTCGGATATACTTCCGCGATCGATGCCCTGAATGTCGGTGCCATGATCGAGGACTTGGATATCAATGATCTGCAGGAATTGCTGGCTGAAACCGATGATGCCGATGCTGTACGTGTCTATAGCGCACTGCTGCGCGGTTCGGAGAACCATATGCGTTCCTTCGCCGGTTTGTTGAACCGTTTTGGAAAGCCCTACGAGGCACAGTATATTTCCAGTGAACGGTTGACAGAGATCTTGACCGGTCGTTGATCGAATCCGTTCTATAAAAGAATTGGGGTGTTCCAAACAAATTGTGAGGGACACCCTTTGTTATTGTATTGACAATAGTGTATGCCATACAGTATTATGCGGGCATGAAAGAATCTGATCGGGATGCGTTCCAAAAGAACTTTGCGAACTTGAGCCTCGAGCTGCGTAGGGGAACCTTGGTGTTGAGTGTCTTGAGCCAGTTGCGCAAGCCCCAATATGGTTACTCGTTGGTGGAGGAGTTGGGGACAAAGGGAATCCAAGCGGAACCAGGAACCTTGTACCCGTTGCTAAGACGACTCGAAGCCCAGCAATTGTTGGAGAGCATGTGGGAAACTTCGGGCTCCAAGCCCCGCAAGTACTACGTCCTGACAGACACTGGCCGGCAGATGTTGGCCCTACTTTCCCAGGAATGGCAGACGATTACCAGACATATGATCGGTTTGCTCAAGGAGGAGTGACAACAATGGATGGGATACATGATCATTTGGTGGAACGGTATGTCTATGCGGTAACCAGGCGGTTGCCGACAGCCCAGCGGGAAGATGTCTCCATGGAATTGCACTCCTTGATCGATGAAATGGCCCAGGACCGTCCGGAAGATCCACAGTCGGTGGCCTCGGTGTTGATGGAAATGGGAGACCCTGCGGAACTTGCGGACCGGTACCGGGGTGTGCAGCGGCATCTGATAGGTTCCGGGTATTTTGATTTCTACCTGCTTGTCTTGAAGATTGTCGGATTCGCGGTGAGTCTCGGTATAGTGATTTCACTCGCAATAGGTTTTGCCTTCAATCCGCCCGAATCGCTAGGATCCATAATCGGAAACATGGTCGGTACGTTGTTCGCAGCCTATGCCCAGGCCTTCGCTTGGGTGACGGCGGTATTCGCCATCATGGAATGGAATCAGCGGAGGTTGGGAAAATCCGAACGGTTGGAACAGTGGTCGTTGGAGGATCTTCCCGATATTCCCCAGAAATCGACAATCATTCCACGGAGCGAACCGATTGTGTCGCTTGTCTTCCTCGTTGTGGTCTTTGCTATCTTGAATGCATCCGCATGGCTCCTCAAGGTTACCCAGATCGAAAACTATACACAATTCATCAATCCATTTGTTCCCGAAGTCTTCGAACGGGTTCGTATCCTGTTCAATCTCACCATCGCCATTGCTATGGGGATCGAATTCGCAAAATTGTATAGCGGGGTCCAGACCAAACGTCTTGCCCTGCTCACCATTGGCTTGAAGCTCGTTTCCCTGTGCATTTCCCTCTACATCGTGGCCGGTAGTGGTATTTGGAATCCCGATTTCACCCTTCAAATGGCACGAATATTTGGGGAGGGTAACGGTGCCAACCCGTTCTTCCACAAATTCTGGAACAATCTACCGACGTTCCTGGTAGTCGTCATGGTCTTCGGGTATGTGGTCGAGACGATCCAAACGGTGTGGCGGACTTGGAATTTGAAAATTCCCGAAAAATAATAAAATTTTGACCTGCATCAAGGAAACTATCGGTTGCAAGGTGTACAACAGGGTATCTTTCTATCAAGGAGGTGCTGTATGAAGCACATCACATTGCAGCTGGAGACCCTGACTTGCCCGAGTTGTATGGCGAAGATCGACGGTATGATGAAGAAGACCGAGGGTGTCGTGAAAGCCGAGGTCCTGTTCAACTCGTCCCGTGTGAAGGCCGAGATCGACGAGAACATCGTTTCCACCGCACAAGTCAAGCAGCGCATTGAAGCTCTCGGCTACAAGGTGCTCGGGGAAAAATAATATGCACAAGACCTCCACCCTCATTGTGGCGACAATCCTTGTCGTCGCATCGTTCTTCTTGAACCGTCTGTATAGATATCTCCCCGTCACCATTGCTGTCATGCTTGCATCGACGGTATTGGCGGGGTACCCGGTCGTCCGCAAGGCGGTCGGAGCCTTGCGGTACCGCATTGTCGGTATCGAAGTGCTCGTGTCCGTCGCGACAATCGGTGCTGTGATAATCGGCGAGTATTGGGAAGCAGCCGCGGTAACCTACCTGTTCCTGTTTGGCGGATACCTTGAGGCGAAAACACTTGAGAAGACACGTTCATCGATCAAGGCGTTGCTGAATCTTGCTCCTGAAACGGCTCGGATCGTCAAGAACGGCAAGGAAACGGTGGTCGATCCCAAATCGGTGGTACAAGGTGACAGGGTCATTGTCAAGCCGGGCGAACGGATTGCCGTGGACGGAACGGTCGAGGATGGCCTTGCGTACGTGAACCAGTCGACGGTGACCGGCGAGTCGCTTCCCGTGGAGCGCCAGGTGGGACAACAGGTTTTTGCCGGAACGGTCGTCGAATCGGGCTATCTGATCGTGGAGGCGGAAAAAGTCGGGGACCAGACTACGTTTGCCCGTATCCTGGAACTCGTCGAAGAAGCGCAGGATGCGAAAGCAAAGACACAGAAGTTCCTGGAACGGTTCTCGCAATACTACACACCCGGTATCATGGTCCTTTCGTTGGCATTGTTCCTGTTTACCCGCGATATCCGCCTTTCGCTTACGTTATTGGTTATCGCCTGTCCGGGAGCCTTGGTTATCAGTGCTCCTGTCTCGATAGTCGCGGGAATAGGAAACGGGGCGAAAAAGGGAATCCTGGTAAAGGGTGGCGATGTCATGGAACGGTTGGGTACTGTCAGGGCGATTGCATTCGACAAGACCGGAACCGTAACCAAGGGAGAGCCCGAGGTTGTTTCCCTGCAAGCCTTCGATATCGATCGTGACGAATTGCTGGGAATCGCTGCCAGCGGAGAGACCTATGCCGAGCACCCGATTGCCAAAGCTATTGTCAGGTATGGAGCCGAACGGTTGGTCCTAGGTATCCGTATTCCCGAGGAGACCAATCCCATTCCGGGAAAAGGTGTTGTCTTTGTCTTGGGGGGCAAGACCTATCTGCTGGGCAACCGGGCTTTGTTCGCCGATCATGGAGTATCCGTGGAAATCCATGAGCCGGCAATCCGGGTCGAAGAGGAACTGGCGCGGACGGTTGTGATTGTCGGTAGTACCGAACGGGTACTCGGATTTTTCGCTATCGCCGATACGGTACGTCCACAGGCGAAGGAATTGCTGAAAGCCTTGAAGAAGATCGGTATCAGGCATGTGGTGATGCTTACCGGAGACAACGAACGTACAGCACGCGCAATCGCCGGACAATTGGGCTTCGATTCATATCGAGCCAGCCTTCTTCCTCAAGACAAGGTGGCTGCCCTCAAGGAGTTGCAGGCCGAGTACGGGACTGTTGCCATGGTGGGTGATGGGGTCAACGATGCTCCGGCCCTTGCCACTGCCGACTTGGGCATAGCGATTGGCGGTGCGGGATCCGATGTCGCCATGGAGACAGCCGATGTGATCGTCATGTCCTCGCACCTGTCCATGCTCACCCATGCGGTCGGGCTTTCGAGGGCGACCGTCAGGAACATGAAGCAGAACATTGTCTTTGCCATATTGGTGGCGGTCATACTGCTCGCGGGAGTCTTGGTACGCACCGTCGACCTCTCGTTCGGCATGCTGGTACACGAGTTCTCCGTATTGCTGGTCATAATCAATGCTATCCGGCTATTGGGGTATGGGAAGAAAACGAATCTCTAGCAGCCGGCAAGACAGGTCGGGATGGGGCAAGCAATTGCCCCATCCCGCGTTTCGGGCTATAGTGGAGCCATGGAATGCGCATGTCACGGGCACGGTCCGTACAACTGTATCGATATAGTCCCGATTTTTCACCATCTCGACCATGATGAGATGATGCAAGTCGCTGCGATCACGACCGAACGTACGTTCTCCAAAGGTGAAGTGGTCTATCGTGTCGGGGATAGCAGGGGCGAACTCTATGTCCTGCATACCGGGCTGGTAAAGGTCTATCGTCTCTCCAGCGAAGGCCGGGAACAGGTGATCAGGACTGTCGGCCCTGGAGAATTCCTCGGTGAACTCTCGTTGTTCAGTCCGAGCAGCCAAACCGATACCGCAGTCGTACTGGAACCTGCTCGCATGTGTGTCATCGTATGGGAACGCCTCCGTTCACTTATGGAGAACATCCCGTCGATTGCATTCAAGGTCATGGAACAATTGAGCGGACGCCTTGAGCAAACCGAAAGCTTGTTGGAACAGACCAACCTCATGTCGGTCGAGCAACGACTTGCCCGGTATCTTCTCGAAGCTTCACAAGGGAAGGAATCGTTCGTGTTGGGTCTTTCGAAGGGCGATCTGGCCTCCTTGCTCGGTATGACGCAGGAAACGCTGAGCCGACGCCTATCTTCTTTCCATCAAGAGGGGATACTTGAACTACAGGGACATCGGGGTATCCGGATTATCGACCGGGAAGCCCTGCGGGCGTTTGGAGAAGACGATGCCTGAGCCATTGCGATATGCATGTTCGAATGGAAATGCTACACTTGGGTGTGGTTTCCAAACTGACCGGAGGGTAGGTTGATGAAGGATGGTTTCATACAGGTAGCAGCGGCTACACCAGCGGTTCGAGTCGCCGATTGCACGTTCAACGCCACCCGGACCATCGATCTGATGGTCCAGGCAGACAAGCAGGGGGTGGCTTTGGTAGTGTTTCCAGAACTTGGGCTCACCGCGTACACCTGTGCCGACCTCTTTCTCCAACCGACTTTGCTCAAGGGAGCCCTGGATGCACTTTCGGCAGTAGTGCGGGCTTCCGAGAACCTGACAGTGGTTTCTGTGGTGGGACTACCGCTTTCATGGAAGGGGAAGCTCTACAATTGTGCCGCAGTGGTCCAGTCCGGGCACGTACTCGGCGTGGTCCCGAAGACGCAAATTCCGAATTACCACGAATTTTATGAAAGCCGTTGGTTTGTTTCGGCACCAGTCGACAATGGTTTGATACCGGTTGCAGGCTCGGTTTGCCCGTTCGGAACCAATATCCTATTCGGGTCGCAACAGCTGGACAACTTCATGTTCGCCATAGAAATTTGCGAGGACCTTTGGGTACCTTCCCCTCCTTCAGTTCGGCATGCGCAATCGGGAGCTACCATCCTGGTCAACCTATCGGCAAGCGACGAGTTGGTTGGCAAAGCCGACTACAAACGGCAGCTGGTAACCGGTCAATCCGCACGTCTTATGGCAGCATATATCTATGCAGGTGCCGGTTGCGGGGAATCCACTACCGATATGGTATTTGCCGGCCACGATATGATTGCCGAGAACGGTATCATGCTCGCAGAGAGTACAGTTCCATTCGAAGGTTTGGTATGCACTGAGGTCGATGTCGAACGATTGGCGGCCGAACGGAGGCGCAGCACCACGTTCGAGATGTTCGATGACGGCTCCTACGATATTGTCAAATTTTCCCATCCTGTTACCGATACTCGGTTGACCCGCCAATTCAACAGGTTCCCGTTCGTCCCTGTCGAAGGCCCAGACCGCAATCTTCGTTGCAAGACGATTTTGATGATCCAATCCATGGGATTGGTCAAGCGATTGCAGCACACTGGTGCAAAACGGGTTGTCGTGGGAATTTCGGGAGGATTGGATTCCACGTTGGCGCTTCTGGTTGCAGTCGAGGCATTCGACTACCTCGGATTGCCACGATCGGGTATCGTGGCTATCACCATGCCCTGTTTCGGAACCACAGAGAGGACCCGCTCCAATGCCAAGGCGTTGGGTAGTGCCTTGGGTCTGACAGTGCGAGAGATCGATATCACCGCTTCCGTGCTGCAACATTTTGCCGATATCGGGCATGACCGCACAGTACACGATGTGACGTTCGAAAACTCCCAAGCCCGCGAGCGCACCCAGGTGCTCATGGATGTGGCGAATTCAGAGTCGGCGTTGGTAGTCGGTACCGGCGACTTGTCTGAACTCGCGCTGGGATGGGCCACCTACAACGGGGATCATATGTCGATGTACGGGGTCAATGCTTCAGTGCCAAAGACCTTGATACGGCACTTGGTCCGCTACTATGTCGAGACAGGCGATTCCAACGATTTGGGGACCGTGTTGACCGATGTGCTCGACACACCCGTAAGTCCCGAGTTGCTTCCCGCCCGCGACGGCGTTATCTCGCAAGTCACCGAAGAAATTGTCGGTCCCTACGAATTGCATGATTTCTTCCTCTATTATGCGATCAGGTGGGGATTCGGACCTGCCAAGGTATATCGGATCGCACAGGTTGCGTTCGACGGACAGTACGATTCCGAGACGATCCTCACATGGCTCAAGGTATTCTATCGTCGGTTCTTCTCACAACAGTTCAAACGGTCCTGTTTGCCCGATGGACCGAAAGTCGGTTCTGTGGCACTCAGCCCACGGGGAGATCTGCGCATGCCGAGCGATGCGTGTGTCACGCTGTGGACCGATGAATTGGACCACCTGTAAGGACCTGTCAAACCAGTTTCCCATTAATGCTTGATATACATGAAGATGACATATCTATGATAAATGTAAAATTAAGCTGAGGAACAAGTTGGGAAAAATAAACTGAAAAAAACTGTATCCTTGGTAGCCTTTCCACTGTTATAGTATCGATACGTAATTTATATGGGTATTGAATAAAGAGGGGATAGGTTACTACAATATGCGCAAGTTGTTGCTTTGCATCCTGTTGGTTTTGCTTCTCATACCGTCCGCACTCGGGGCGCGAAATCTGTTTGAAGTGGGGTTGGGAGTATCGGGAATCTACGATACGAACGATTCCGAAGATATGCAGCGATTTTTGGAAGGCATGGCACATGGTGAGAATTGGACCCTTGGGGTCGGTTTGAACACCCGACTTTCGATTCTGGATGTTTCCCTTCTCGCCATGTTGCCGAGTGGCAGCGATGATGGGGAACAGGCAATGTCGTTGCTCTCAGGGGTGGCGTTGCAGATTCCATTGGTCACCGATGCGCTCTATGTGAGCGTGGGAGGTGGACTGACCACCGTCTTTTCCTATGCCGATGGCGAGACTGAAGCTAGGATTGCCGGTAGGGCTGTATCGGAAGTGACCTTCGGAGATGTTGTTGTCGAATCGCCGCTGCACCTCCGTTTTGGTTTGGATGTGCTTATCGGTTCGGCTAAAGTCGGATTTTTCTACTTGGTGGACACCGAAGCGACGATCGGCGGTTTCCAGGAACCGGGAGGCTGGGCCGACCTGTTCCAATCGACCGGCAATGAAAAAGTCGGGATGATGATGCAATTGGCCTTGTTTTAGTGGAGAACTTGAAACCTTTTGGTTTCATTGATGTTATCAAAGTGCAGGGGCGCAGGTTCCCTGGTAAAGGAGAGGTTGTCATGAAGAAGACAATGATGGTTTTGGCTATGGTGCTTCTATTGGTTCCAGCAGGTTTGTTCGCAGGAATCTTTGACCTGAGTGTTGGTGCTACAGCACAATATAATGGTGTCGTCAATCTTGACGAGAATATCGAATGGCAGGACGGTATGTCCGATATCGAGAACTATGCTTTTGGTGCAGATGTTCGCATGCGTGTCCTCTTTGCCGAAGTTGGTGTCGCAGGACTATATTCCGCCATACCGGATGGACACAAGATCGAAGGAATCGTGACCGGTGGTATTTCGCTCGACTTGCTGGGATTGGTGCGGGTCGGCTTGGGCATGGGCCCTCGGGTTTCTGCAAGTTTTGATAGCGATTGGTCGAACGCGATGTTCTACGGACCAAACGATGTTGAGTTGGGTGAAGGAACAGATTTTGAGACGGCTTTCATGAATGCTCCAATGACCTACCGTGCGACCGCCGACCTCAAGCTCGGAAGTCTGCTCTTCGGTATCAACTATACAATCGATTCCGACGGGTTCACCTTTGAGGAAGGCAACTACGACAAGATGCTGCCGAACTTTGAGAATGGTGGTTCCCTTGGAGCTTCCGTGTTGATTACCCTCTTCTAAGAATTGGGTTTGGGTTTTGTATACGGCCCCGTGCTGCAAACACGGGGCATATTTTTCGATATGGCAGGGAGTACCTTGTGAAGAAAACAATCTACATAGTCAGTCTCCTCCTCCTCCTCTTGCCTACGATTCTTCTGGCCGGCAACGTGGTTTCCCTCGGTTTCGGTTCGATCAGCCAATTCCAACTCGATGCGGTCGCAACGGGATTGCAGAATGCTGCCTTGGTCGATGTCCACAATTGGGCAACCGGTGGAGAACTTCGGGCCAAAATCCTTGGCGTCAATCTCGAGGGGTATTTGTTGATCCAACAGGGTGAGATTGTCGATGTCACCGAGAATGGGAAGCCGATATTCGCCGATGATATCGCACAACGGTTGTTCGGTATGGTGGGTGTCGGGTTCTCTACAGAGGTTGCCGCATTTACCACTTTGAGTCTTACGGCAGGCACTCTAGCCGGTATGAATGTGAGTCCCGGTTTCGATATCCAGGTATGGGCAGGTGAAGAGGACAACGTGTTCAGCCGTGACGAGTGGCGGGATTTCTTTTCCAAGGTTCCACTTGCCTACCGGATGCGTCTCGATTTCAATCTTGCCGGATTCTCTGTCGGTGTCCATTACCAGGTGCCCTCGCAGGGGTTCTCCTATGCGAATTCGGATTGGGCTGCCATGGAACCCGATTGGGAACATGCGAAAATCGGAGCTTCCTTCATAACCTCGTTCTTCTAGCCACCAACAACTGGTGAGGCTCCGCAAAGTATGGTACTATGTCATGCAATTCCATAAGGAGTCAGAAACCATGAGGAAATTCAGTTTTTTAGGATCGCTTCTTACCGCGGTCTTGCTTGCAACACTTGCATTTTTTGTCCTCTATTTTTTCGTACCTTCGGTTTCCGAAGAATTTTTTGGATTCAGCTACCAATCGTCCAAGGATGCAAAGGAATTGAAAGGGGCCGTGACTGAGATACTCGAGGACGCAAGGGTTCCCAAAGTTGCCATCGACGAATATCTTGAACGGATGGATACTCCCGAATTCCAGGCAAAACTTAGCGAAGCCGCGAAGAATGGCAAGGACGCTGTCGTTGATTTCCTCGCATCGGCCGGGGACGGAATCGACTTCGGCAGTTTTGATGCATCCCAGTTGGGAAGCAAACTCTCCGATGGTTTTTCCCGGCTTGGATCCTTCACCTCCAAACAATGGAAATCGTTGCAGAGGCTTCTTTCGGGAGCATTGGATAGCCTTTGATGGAAATCACATTCTTAGGGACCGGGACTTCGCATGGCGTACCGAGAATCGGTTGTTCATGTGAAGTCTGCACATCCAACGATCCAAGAAACAAGCGATTCCGTTCTTCGTTGCTCATACGTGAGGACGAGACCTCTGTGGTGATCGATACCGGACCGGAGTTCAGGCTCCAGGCTTTGCGGAGTCATCTGACCCGGTTGGATGCCGTATTCTATACCCATAACCATGCCGACCATATGAATGGTATCGATGACTTGCGGGTCTTTTCCGAGACTGCCCCATTGAATGTATATGGACCTCCACAGGTGCTCGATGATATCCGACAACGGTTTCCGTATGCCGTCGGTGAGAATCCGTGGCGGGGCGGGCTACCCCAATTGATATTGCATGATGTTCCACTGGAAGGGATTTCAATCGGCACCCTGGACTTCGTACCGATACCGTTGGTACATGGGTGTAGGGAAGTCTATGGGTATAGGATCGGCCGATTCGCCTACCTGACAGACTGCAAGACAATCCCGGAATCCAGCTTGCCACTGCTTTCGGGACTCGAAGTATTGGTGATCGATGGACTTCGGTACAAGTCCCACCCGACCCATATGTCGATCGACGAAGCTGTCGCAAATGCCCGTAGAATCGATGCCGGTACCACCTATATTACCCATCTGAACCATCGGGTGGATCACGTGGAGCTCGATGCGTATCTGCCTGAGGATATGCATCCTGCCTACGACGGGCTGAGGATATCCTTCAGTACCGACGAACGAGGAGAAGCCCATGTCCGAAAGTAAACCGACCCTCTATATCATCGACGGGTATGGTCTGATCTATCGTTCCTATTTCGCCTTCATCAACCGTCCGCTCCGGGACATGGAGGGAAACAATGTTTCCGCGTTGTTCGGATTCTTCAATACCCTGCTCATGTTGGTGCGCGAATACAAACCCGATTACCTCGTTGTGGCCATGGATACGGCGGCACCGACCTTCCGCCATGAACTCTATACTCCCTACAAGGCGAATCGGGAGGCCGCACCACAAGACCTCCATGCACAAGTCCCGCGGATCCATGAGATTTTGGAGGCGGCGAATATTCCTCGTATCGGACTCGATGGGTGGGAAGCTGACGATGTGATCGCATCGTTGACCACCTGTGCTTCCAAGTTGGGGGTTCACAGTGTCATGGTTACAGGCGACAAGGATCTTCTCCAGTTGGTTACACCGGAAATTACAGCTCTGCGTCCTCCACGCAAGGGGGAGAAACAGTACCGCATGGTTGGTCCAGAGGGGGTGCTGGAGGATTTCGGTATCCGTGCCGACCAGATCATCGACTACCTCTCCCTTATCGGGGACAGTTCCGACAACGTTCCCGGGGTCGCGGGAATTGGACCGAAAGGAGCCCTGAAACTTCTTCAGGAGTATGGGGATCTCGACACCATCTACGCACATGTGGACCAGTTGTCTGCAGGTGTAGCGAAAAAGCTGGTAGAATCGAAGGAGATGGCATATCTGAGTAGGACCTTGGTCACACTGAAACATGATGTGGTCGATATCACCGACTTCCATACCGATCGGTTCCGCATGGATTCAGTCGATTGGGAACAGGCGATACCGCTATTCGAGAAGGCCCAGGCAAAATCCCTGATCACAGCAATCGGAGCAAAACCGAATAAGCGTGGTACGACCGTATCTGTCGAGAGTCCTCCACAGCCTGAGAAGAAGGTTCCTTCGCAGGATTGGTCCCGAAAAGGTACCTACCATGCGGTTGTTTCAATTGGGGAACTGGACAGGTTGCTGCAGGAAATGGCGCAAGGAGGTCGCATGGCCTTCGATTTCGAAACGACCAGTGTCGATGAAATGGTCGCCCGACCGGTTGGGTTCTCCTTCACCAACCGTCCGTTCGAAGCCTGGTACGTGCCTCTGGTCGCAGAAGGCAAGCAAGTCGTTCCCGAAGCCGAAGCCAAGGCGTTGCTACGGCGATGCATCATGGAGCAACGGACAGAACTAGTCGGTCAGAATCTCAAGTACGACTTCAAGGTGCTTTCGCGGTGGGGCTTTCCCGAAGCAGCGTTGCAATTCGATACTATGATTGCCTCGTGGCTACTTGATGCCGCCAGCGGTATCTATAATATGGACTATCTGGCTGAAAGATATCTTGCAGGCTATCAAACGGTAAAATATGAAGATGTTGTTGCCAAAGGTGGTGGTTTCGGCGATGTTCCGTTGGAAGATGCGCTTCGATATGCCGCCGAGGATTCCGACATCACATGGCGATTGTATGAAGTATTTTCCCAGGAATTGCAAGAGCGGGGCATGAAACATCTGTTCGAGGCCGTCGAGATGCCGCTGGTCAGGATTCTGAGCGATATGGAACTGGCCGGCATACGCCTTGAGAGAAGGAAACTGGAAACCTTCGATACGGAGGTGGTTGAACGCATCGGGGCCATCGAGCGAGAAATCTACAAGGAAGTCGGCCACGAGTTCAATATCAACTCGACCAAGCAGTTGCAGGAAGTATTGTTCCAGGAGCGTGGGTTGCCTACTGTCAAGAAGAACAAGACGGGGTTTTCGACCGCGACGGACACGTTGGAGCAATTGGCGGCCTTGGATATCGTTCCCCGCCTCATTTTGCAGAATCGGGGCTTGGTGAAGCTGAAGAACACCTATATCGACACCTTGCCGGTCATGATCCATACAGAAACGGGACGCGTGCATACATCGTATACGCAAACGGGAACGGCTACCGGCCGACTGTCGAGCAGGAACCCGAACCTGCAGAATATTCCCATCCGCAACGACGACGGAAGACGGATACGGGATGCTTTCGTTCCCGCGGATGGCAACCTGTTCCTTTCAGCCGACTATTCACAGATCGAATTGGTGGTCCTCGCCCATCTTGCGGACGACCCCGGACTGAAGGAAGCTTTCCTGCACGGGGAGGATATCCATACCCATACCGCTGCCTTGATTTTCAATGTGCATCCCGACCTGGTCATGTCGGAACAGCGGCGCATTGCCAAGACCATCAACTTTGGTGTCATGTACGGTATGTCGGCATTCAGGTTGTCCAACGAATTGCAGATATCCCGCAAGGATGCCCAGACATTCATAGACAACTACTTCACCCGGTTCGCCGGGGTAAGTGCCTTCATGCAGCGTGTTCGCGAGGAAGCGGAAAAGACAGGCAAAGTCTCTACGATCCTAGGACGTGAACGTGCCGTGCCAGAAATCTCGAGTCGCAACAAGATGGAGAAGGCAGGAGCCGACCGGATAGTGGTGAATACCGTGATTCAGGGATCGGCGGCAGATATCATGAAAATGGCGATGATCAATGTTGTCAAAGCCATGAGAGCACAGAAAATGCAAAGCAAGCTGCTACTGCAGGTCCACGATGAACTGATTTTCGAAGTTCCGAAGCAGGAAGTGACTGCGATGCAACTGCTGGTGAAACGTGAGATGGAACAAGCGTTCCAGCTTTCGATTCCGTTACGGGTGAGCATGGAAGTCGGAACTTCCTGGGGAGAGATGCATTGAGGGTGATCGGACTGACCGGCAAGTATTGCGCCGGCAAGAATCATGTTGCCTCACGTTTCGAATTTCGTGGGATTCCGGTGATCGATGTCGACAAGTTGGGACATGAAGCGATCGATTCTTCCCATGACACCCTGCTGGAGTGTTTCGGAACCGGAATTGTCGGGACGTCCGGAGACATCGACCGCAAGCGCCTCGGTGCCATTGTGTTTTCGGATGCCGTACAACTGGCTAGGCTTGAAGCGATTGTGCATCCCAAGATGGTGGAGACATGTATCCGCCTTCTTGAGGATTACCGAATGCAAGGATACGGATGTGTGGTTTTGAATGCAGCCTTGTTGCACCGGATGAAACTGGATGTGTTGTGTGATGCCATCTGTTATATCAGTTCCCCGGTTTGTCTCCGGTTTGTCAGGGGAATCCGACGGGATGGCGTGGGAATCCGTCCGTTCCTTCGCATCGGGCATTCACAAAAGGATATTGCGGTGAAGTATTTGCGTGGAGCTGCTACGATCCATGTTTTGCGTAATTTGGGGAGAAGCACATTTATTCATCGACAAGTAGATGCATTTTGCGATACTATGGGTTTATAGGAAACAGCGGGTTATGAGAAAAACAGGAATTTATATACTATTGGGTATCACTATCTCGCTGGGTGTCTTTGTGTTTGCCGGGATAGTGTATTTCCGTCCTGCAGTGCAACAGGCACGTCTGGATACGTCGCAAGCTGTTGTGGGCGCACCAAGAAAGCAACCTACCATAGCTCCCGAAGCTCCTTCCGTTCCCCCTGCGGTTGAAAAACCGGTGGCAACCGAACTGCCTTCGGTCCCGACCTCTGAGCCGGTTAGTGCCGAATCGTTGGAAGTGCCTGTGACTTTACCCCCAGTGGAAGAACCTGAAGTAACAACGGAAGTAAGTGTTGAATCTCAACAACCCAAGCCGAGAGTCCCATCTGCTCCGGTAATGAGTATGACTGTCGTAGCATACGAGCCACCTGCCAAGGTGGAACCGGCACCGGAACCAGAACCGATCGAGATGGCCGAACAGGCCGAATCTGTGGTTGTCGAAGAGGAAGCTGTTCCGGGCGTTGTTGTAACGAGGTCGAAACCGGAACCGGAAATCTACGACAGGCCGGTGAAACGAATACCTCCGACACCAGCGGTCGAGCGGTCGGTACTTTCGGTCCTGCCGTTCCTCCCCCCCGAACCGGTCGAATATATCTGGACCCCGGTTACCGTACAGGAAGGTCCCACCGAACATGTCGATCCGGTCTCCTTCTCCAAGGAGGCGTTTGAACGACGCAGGATTGCGGTCGACGAGGTGTTGGACAAGCTGATTTGGGAATAGACATGCCTCCGGCATAGAAACAGGCTGCCGTCCAGTTGGTTCGATCCACTGGAACGACAGCCTTCATTTTGTCCGTGTGCGTCAATTACCGTGCTATTGGGGCTGCATCGTCGTGGGGTTCCCCTCGCGTCACCTTGGACATGAGGAAGAACGCGACAAGCATGCAGAAGGCTGCAAAGACGAACAACGAGCCATACCCGAATATATCGATAAGTCCACCGGTGATCGGCGGTGCGATTATCGATGCCAACTGGGAGAAGAAGTAGTACAGTCCGGTATAGATTCCCATATTCGCATAATCGGCCATTTGCCAAAGCATGGGGAAGGAATTGGTGATCACCGTTACCCAGAACATGCCGAAGGCGAACATGAGTGCCCAGAACGGTATCATACGCAACGATTGCGAGATTCCTTCCTTGGTGAAGATGATGCTATGCACATAGATAAGCAGCAGAACGGTTGAGATGCCGACCAAAGCGAATCTGATTGTGCGTTTCCGTCCCCGTCTGTGGGCGATCAAGCCGCTGGGAATGGCGAATATGGCATATGCTATACCCACCATGCCGGCTGCAAGGGCTGCACTACCCGACGAGGTCTTCAGTACTTCCACCGAATACTTGCCGACAAAAGGCAACACACCTTGGTATCCGATGAACCAGAACAACAGGGAGGCCAGCACGAAGAACGCACTCTTATCCTTTTCACCGAAAATCTGCTTGAGGGATTTCAGTATGGGTACCTTGTCCTTCGTGGCTTTTTCATTGTAGCTTCCCTTGCTTTCCTTGACGAAAAAGAAGAGCAGCAACACTGCGAGGATCACCAGGATTCCTGCCAATGGAAAGGCCAGGATGTTGTCGGTCGGCCCACGGTTGGGAAGGTTGACCTGTATGTTCATAAGTTGTGCAAGGCCGATAGTTCCCACAATAGTCGCTATTCCACCCATGGTATTGATAACTCCATTGGCTTCGGAACGTACTTCGCCGGGGATAATATCGGGCATGAGCGCCACCACCGGACCCCTGACCGATTGCTTGAACACATTCAATGCGAAAATCAAGACAATCAACAAAGCCAAAGAGGTGAGGGCCGCAAACGGTATGAGACCGAACGCGAATGCACTGAGCGGAAGGAAGGAGATGATGAACGGCATCCTCCGTCCGATCCTGGTCCGCGTCCGGTCGCTGATAGCTGAAAAGATGGGAATAAGGAAAATCGCGAACATGTTGTCCAACGTCATGACCGTACCGATAACCGCATTCGATGAAATGTATCTGCTAAGGAATATGGGAATGTAGGTATCGTACAGGGGATCCATCAGCCCCATGGTGAAAAATCCCAGTCCAATAAGGAAGGTGGTAAGATAATACCCCTTCATCCCGCTACGTGGTTTTGTATCTGCCATATCGACCTCACATATGTTTGTAGGCCAAGTGTATCAGCATTCAGGGTGCTATGCAAAAGAATTGTAAGCGACGCTGGACTGTCGAACCGATATCTGATACATCATTGGCATGGAGAAACAGCGCGTCATAACTACCCGAGAGGAACTTGAGCGATATTTCGTTCTCACCGAGGATGAAAGGCAGTGGTTCGCATACCACGGCGATACCCTGCCGTTGCGTATCAGCAGCTATTTCATCGGCTTGATCGACCCTTCGGATCCCAACGATCCCTTGCGCAGGCAGGTTGTTCCCTCTATCCGTGAAACGCATATGACAGGACGCGAACACTCCGACCCCTTGCTTGAAGTATCCCACTCGGTCTTTCCCCGACTAATCCACCGCTATACGAACAGGGTCGCATTTCTGGTCACCGATACGTGTGCCACCTATTGCCGGCACTGTTTCAGACGACGGTTCACTGCCAGTGGATGTACCCATGTCTCCCCGGAAGAATTGGAGCAGGTCGCCACGTATGTCGAACAGCATTCGGAAGTGAAGGAGATGCTGCTCACCGGCGGTGATCCGCTCACCCTTTCGGATACCCGGTTGGAGATAATCGTTTCCACCCTCAGGAAAGTAAGACCCGATCTGGTGCTCCGTCTCTGTACCCGGATGCCGGCAACACTGCCCGACAGGATTACCGAAAACCTGACAGCCATGCTGAAGACCTATTCGGAAACAGCAATTTTCGTCATGACCCAATTCAACCATCCGCGAGAAATCACCTCCGAGAGCCGTAAGGCCATTGCCCGGTTTGTCGAAGCAGGCCTTCCGGTGATGAACCAGACAGTACTGTTGCGGGGAGTGAACGACAATGTCGAAACCCTTGAGGAGCTCATGAATCTCTTGGTTGCGAACCGTGTCAAACCCTACTACCTCTTTCAGGGAGATCTTGTGGGTGGAACCGGACACCTTCGGGTGCCTTTGGAACATGGTCTCGCGTTGGAAGGGCAATTGCGGGCACGGCTCAGTGGACTTGCCATGCCGGTCTACGCGATAGATCTGCCCGAGGGGGGCGGAAAGGTCCCATTGGGAGCACGGTATCTCCAGGGGCGCGACTCCGATGGAGCCTGGATATTCCATACCCCGTCCGGAGGGCGAAGGATCTACCCCGATCCTGAAGGGGAAAACTGAGCAAGGAAAGTCAAGAACCGCCTTCTGTGAAATGATACGGTGTTCCCGGAGGCTTGGACGTGAAAGTTCAGAAAGAACAGAAACTGGCAGTACAGCGGATGCTCGATCATATCGACTCCCATCTCACCGATCCCATCAGTTTGCGGAATCTCGCCGATGCGGCACAGTATTCACCTTGGCATTGCGCGCGAATGTTCAAGGAAGCGACTGGAATGGCTCCCTTCACCTATCTCAGGCACCGACGGCTGAGTGAAGCGGCCAGGCGGTTGGGGGACGGTGACGTGCGGATTGTCGACGTGGCATTCGATTTCGTATTCGATTCCCATGAGGGATTCACCCGGGCCTTTTCGCGGCAGTTCGGTATGAGTCCCCAGGAATTTCGCCAGAATCTGGCGGCGAACGCGTTCGTCAGGCCTACCCGGTGCCAAACGGATTTGGCAAGAAATTCCCAAGGAGAACGTGTCATGAATACTGTGTTTGTACAGGTGGTCGAACGGCCTGCTCGAAAAGTAATCGTGCGATTCGCACAGAAGGCCACCCATTATTTCGAGTATTGCGAGGAAGTCGGTTGCGATGTCTGGGATATCCTCAGTGGTATCAAGGAGGCGTTGTACGAGCCCATGGGTATGTGGATGCCCGCACATATGCGCAAGATGGGTATCGGAGAGTATGCGCAGGGTGTCGAAGTCCCGCTCGATTATGCGGGGGAGATACCTGCACCTTTCGAGTACATCGAATTGCCTGAGTGCAAGATGATGGTGTTCCAAGGACCTCCGTTCGAAGATGAACGGTTCGAGGATGCGATCACCGATTTGTGGGAAGTCATGGGAAGCTATGACCCCGGTATCTATGGATTCACCTGGGCCGATGAAGACGGACCGCGGTTCCAGTTGGCTCCGATGGGTTACCGCGGATACATAGAGGCACGACCGGTCAGGCAGGTACATCGCTGAGAAAAAAAGGGTGGTGCATGTAGTATGCGCCACCCCGACTGCTGCTTGCAGGTACTGTTACTTGTTGACCCGTTCCAAGTATTCCTTGGTTTCGGTGTTGACCAAAATCCGTTCACCCTGCTTGATGAAGATGGGTACGCGGACGACCAGACCGGTTTCCGTGGTCACATTCTTTGTCGCACCGGTGACTGTATCACCCTTGACGGCTTCTTCGGCTTCGGCAACTTCGAAAATGACCTTCGCCGGAACCTGGATATCCAAGGGCTGGTGTTCCCAGAACGTCACGCGATACGTCTCGCCCTCTTTCATGATGAATTGGTAATCTTCGAACGAAGTCATGGGGATTTCGATCTGTTCATAGGTTTCGGTCATCATGAAGTGGAAATTCTCGCCATCATTGTAGAGGTATTGGCAGTCGCGGTCTTCGACTGTGATATCTTCTGCGTTGTCCTGGCTCTTCATGGTCTCGCGGAGAGTCTGTCCGGTTGCAGGGCTCTTGAGCTTGAGCCGAACGAAAGCGGACCCTTTCCCAGGATTCACGAATTCTCTTTCCACGCAAATGAAGGGCTGACCCTTTATCAACAGCGCAGTCCCTTTGTCTATTTGACCTGCTTTAATCATTATATACCTCGTAAGTGTTGCGAAATCGGCATCATCAGCCGTCGGCCATCATATCAGAAACGTTAAATAAAATCAAATCCCCAATCGTCTTGTGTCTTCCCTGCAATAAAAGCAGTCGGTCGATGCCCATGGCAACTCCCGAACATTGGGGGAAGGATGCGTCGAATATATCCGGGAAGCTGGTATCGATATCGGGGATGACTTCGCCCGACACCGAACGCTGGCTCGCAAGAATCGCATATTGCTCGCGATAATATGCCTCGACTTTGGTTTTTTCGCGTTCTTCATCGTAACAATTGGCCAGTTCAATACCTCCAGCGTACAACTCCCAGCGCCGTCGGTACGGCCGAAGCGGTATCTCCTTTGCCAAGCAGGCGATTTGCTTGGGGTATTCGCATAGGACCAGCGGTTTGTCTTGCGGGAGGTTGGGTTCGACGAAATTGAGGAATATCCTATTGAAAGTCTCTTCCCAACTTTCCGGCTGCGCAGGAAGGTTCAAGCCAAGTCTGGCAGCTTCCTTGCGTAGGGAACCAACCGATTGGGTGGTGTCGAGATCGAATTGTGCATAGCGCTTGCAAGCCTCGGCCACAGTCATCCTGCGAAATGGAGGGAGAACGTATTCAGGTGTACCGGCAAGGGCGGTACATGCAACCAACTCCTCGGTGATCGCTATCGAATCCTCGTCGTCGGCACCGACTGTATAGTATTCGAGCATGGTGAATTCGGGATTATGGAAGCTGCCGATCTGCTCACGGTTGCGGAAACAACGGGAGAATTGGTAGATGCTCCGTTTTGTCTCTGCAATGATGCGTTTCATGTGCACTTCGGGCGAGGGCACGAGGTACAGCTCCCTGGATCCATGGAACTCGCTGATATGGTGGGTCGCGAAATTCGCGATGGTCGGTTCGGGAATGAGGTGTGTCGACAGGATGGGTGTCGACACCTCAAGATAGCTGTTTCCAGCGAACCAGGAACGCATTGTGCGTAGCAGTTCGCTGCGTTCCTCAATGGCTTGGATATTCATGCGGCGACTATACTCCGTGATGGTATCCTTTGTAAAGGAACATGATATGGACACGGCTCCATCGCTTCCGTATACTTGAGCGGATGAATGGATACACCTACGATACCGAAGATATGATATTTGCCCTTGCCACTGCATGGGGAACCAGCGCCCTCGCGGTCATACGCGTCTCGGGGCCAGGATGCATCGGTGCATTGCAACGGATATTCTCACGACCGGAGGCTTTGGGTAAGAGCGAGTCCCATATGCTGCTGCACGGTGACCTGATTGAAGTACAGTCCAAGCAAGCTGTGGACGAGGTTCTCCTTTCGATTTTCCGGGAGGGAAGGGGTTTTACGGGTGAAGAGAGTATCGAGATATCCTGCCATGGCAGCATGGCTGGGGTGGAGTCCATATTCTCCTTGCTCAAACAGGTAGGCATGCGGCCGGCATCGCCTGGAGAATTCACATTCCGTGCCTTCATGCATGGTAAGATGGATCTTACACGGGCCGAAGCGGTCATGGAGATAGTTTCCTCGCAGTCGAAATTGGCCCATTCGTTGGCGTTGGGGCGGTTGGAAGGGAACCTGTTCGCGTTGATCGAGGAAATCAAACAGCAAGTCCTTCATGCGCTGAGTGTGGTTGAAGTGCAGCTCGATTACGCCGAGGACGAGATTTCCGGCGATATCGATTTTCCATTCCCTTTGGTAGAAGAGGCCAAGGATCGTATCGGCACGCTCCTCGGTACCTACGAAATCGGCAAGTTGTATGGTGAGGGAGCACGGATCGTCTTGACAGGTTCCACCAATGCCGGCAAGTCGACCCTGTTCAACCTGTTGCTCAAGGAAGACCGTTCGATTGTCTCCGATGTGCACGGGACGACACGGGATTTCATCGAATCCAAGACCGTCTTGGACGGTATTCCGGTGCGCCTGTACGACACGGCTGGATTGCGTGACTCCATGGACTTGGTCGAACAGGAGGGAATACGCAGGACCCGGCGGTTGCTCGGCGAAGCCGATCTCATACTGTTGATGCTGGACGGCACCGAACACGACGAACAGTCGGTGATGCAACACCACGATCTCTTGCATGATCCGCGATGTATCGTTGTGTGGAACAAGACCGACCTTACCGACAGGAAGCCCCTGGCCGGCAGTTATCCGCTCAGCGCCAAGCGGGGAGAGGGATTTTCCGCCTTGCGCGATGAAATGGTCATGCGCTTGCGCAAGGATGCGAAACGGCCCGACGGACAAGATGTGGTGGTCGAATCGGCAAGACAGCATGACGAACTGCTCCGTGCCCACGCGGCATTGGATAGGGCCTTGGTCCTGGTGCAAGAGGGGGTTCCCCTCGATATCGTGGCAGTCGAGTTGGGCGAAGCGCTCGAAGCCCTCGGCACACTCACCGGAGAAGTCGCTTCGGCCGATATCCTCGAAAAGATTTTCAGTGGATTCTGTGTAGGAAAATAATATGGATTATGATGCGATAGTCATTGGAGCCGGTCATGCCGGCATAGAGGCCGCACTGGCCCTTTCCCGGCTCGGGTATTCGACATTGTTGGTCACCCAAAGCCTGGATGCGATTGGGAGACTTTCCTGCAACCCGGCTGTCGGCGGCTTGGCCAAAGGCAACCTGGTTCGTGAAGTGGATGCGTTGGGTGGTGAAATGGCACACCTGATCGACAAGTCGATGATCCAGTTCCGCGTGCTCAATCGAAGACGTGGACCGGCGGTCCAGGCTCCCCGTGCCCAAGCGGACAAGTTCACCTACCACCGCGAGGCGAAGGAGACACTTGAAGGACAAAGCGGTCTTGCGATTTTCCAAGACACCGTTGTCGATATCCTCTTGGATGCGAATGGCAACAAAATTGTTGGTGTAAAGACTGAAAGGGGACATAGGATATCCTGTCGCGTGGTAGTGCTCACGACCGGAACCTTCATGGATGGAAAAATATTCATCGGTGAATACGAGGCTTCTTCGGGACGGTTGGGAGAACCTGCGGCCGTGGGGTTGGGGACAGCCTTGCGGGAAAAGGGCTTCACTGTCGGACGGTTGAAGACCGGCACCCCAGCACGGGTACGAAAGTCGTCTCTCGATTTCGATGCCATGGTCGAACAACCCGGTGATGAAATCATGATGCCGTTTTCCTTCGATTACGATACGATCGACAGACCCTCAATGCAGTGCCATATCACATGGACCAATGCGGAGACCCACCGAATTATCCAGGAAAATATCCATCGGTCGCCCCTGTATGGAGGGAAGATTGTCGGAAAGGGTCCCCGATATTGTCCGTCGATCGAAGACAAAGTCGTCCGGTTTCCCGACCGTGAGCGACACCAGATCTTCGTCGAGCCCGAAGGTGTGGGAACCGAGGAGATGTACCTCAACGGAATGAGCTCCTCGTTGCCAGAGGACGTGCAAGCCGATTTCATCCATTCGATCCGGGGCCTCGAGCATGCGCAGATCATGCGTCCTGCCTATGCGGTCGAATACGATTATCTCGATCCGTTGCAGCTGTTCCCTTCCTTGGAGACCAAGCGGGTCGCGAACCTGTTCGTCGCCGGTCAGACGAACGGAACCAGCGGATACGAGGAGGCGGCGTGCCAGGGCTTGATAGCTGGAATAAACGCAGCCCAGAAACTCGCAGGCAACCCTCCATTGATCTTGGACCGTACCGAATCGTATACCGGTGTGCTTATCGATGACCTGGTGACCAAGGGCACGAAGGAGCCGTACCGCATGTTCACCTCCCGTGCCGAGTACCGCCTGAACATGCGCCACGACAGTGCGGACCAGCGCCTTACACCGAAGGGGCATGCGATCGGCTTGAAGAGCCCGCTATCCATGGATCGGCTGAAGCAGAAGCTGGAGAAGATCGATATGGTCAAACAGTTGTTGGAACAGCATAAGATTGAAGGAAAGCGTGCGATCGACCTGTTGCGGAAACCGGAAATCAGTATCGGGGACCTGGTCGGAAGTGTTCCCCAACTGGAGGAATTCCACCAGAGTGTGCGGTATCAGGCTGAGCTCGATATCAAATACGCGGGGTATGTGAAACGGCAGGACCGGCAGGTCGACCGGTATGTGCGCATGGAGCGCATCGCGATTCCCTCCGATTTCGATTATGATGCTGTCGATGGCCTCTCGATGGAGTCTAGAGAAAAATTCAAAGCCATACAGCCCGTTTCAGTCGGTCAAGCCGGTCGTATTTCAGGTGTCCGGACCAGTGATCTGGCGATACTCATGGTTGTTCTGGCCAGGAAAGGAAAGCATAAGGATGCGTGATATTTCACAGGACATGCAGGTGTTGCAGGAAGGTATGGCGAAATTGGGCCTCCGCCTGGAGAACAGGCAGGAACTGCAATTCGCCAGCTATATCCGCGAGGTATACCTGTTCAACGATACTTTTCGGTTGGTGGGTGCGCAAGGTCGGGAGTTCATTGTGAAGCATCTGCTCGACTCGCTTTCGGCGGTCTCCTTTTTCAGGGACTTGCTTGCTTCTTCCCCCTCGGAAGTGCGCATGTGCGATGTCGGTTCCGGTGCGGGCTTGCCGGGAATTCCCTTGGCCATCATGCTTGGCGATACACCGGTTTCCCTGATCGAACGGTCGGGACGGCGGGCGGGATTCCTTCGGAACGCCCTGGCACTTTGTAACCTTGACGGACGTTTGGAGGTTATTGAAAGAGACCTGTCCGAAGTGGATGCCCGATTCGGTGTCGTCACGTTCAGGGCATTTCACCCGTTGACCGATATCATCCGGCCTGTCGGCGCTATTCTTGCCGAAGGCGGTTCGGTCTGTGCCTATAAGGGCCGAACGGATTCTATTGTAGAAGAGCTTGCAGCGGTCGAAACCCTGGTTGAAGAGGGGAAAGGTGGGAGTGTCTTGGGGTGGAGTCATACGATTGTCCCGCTCGAGGTCCCGTTTCTCGAGGCGTCCCGGAATTTGTGCGTGCTGCAAAAGGTTGCCAGATGATATGAGACAAGGGGTGGTTGGGAATGAGCAGTAGCGTATCCGTATTCGATGGGATAGTCTTGGGTCTGGTCCAGGGATTGACAGAATTCCTACCGGTCTCGAGTTCAGGCCACCTGGTACTGGTCCGCGATTATTTCGCTATCGGTCATGTGCCCTTGTTGTTCGATGTCCTGCTCCATGTAGCTACGCTATGTGTCATAGTCTACCACTACCGGGTAATGGTCTTGCGCCTACTCATGGCGGCTTTCCGCTTTGTGGGAAAGAGGAGCCGCCCTGGGGATGCCGAAGACGTGCGTTTGATCGCAGTTGTCCTGGGGGCGACAATATTGACCGTCGCAGTGGCTCTGACTATCCGCATTGGAGGCCTGGACAACGAATCGAGGCGTTCGGTTTCCCTGTCCATGCTGATAACCGCATTTCTGCTGGCGACAACCGCATGGGCCGGTAAAGTAGTTCGTCCAACTGAAACATACACGTGGCTGCAGATGCTGGTCACCGGTATTGCCCAAGGTTTCGGAACCTTGGCAGGTATATCGCGGTCGGGAATCACCCTGACCGCTTCCCTCTGGTCGGGTATGAAACGCGAACGGGCGGGAGAGTACACCTTTATCCTCTCCATTCCGGCGGTTCTCGGGGCGTTGGTCCTCACCCTTGCCGATGACCGGGTACCACAGGTTTCCGTCGGATTCCTGCCGACTTTCCTCGGGTGTGTCGCGGCCTTCCTGACCGGACTTCTTGCCCTGCAGTTGTTGCTGTGGATGGTCAAGAATGCCCGGCTATGGTATTTCAGCTTCTATTTGGCGGCGCTCGGGTTGTTCGGATTGTTCGTAAAGGTATAAGATATGGTAGGAGGAATCGGTGTGAAGGTGCGTAAGTTTCCCTTGCTTTTATCCTTGCTTTGTAGCCTGATGGGTCTTCTTGCGCTTGTCCCCGTGGTTTTTCCCGATTCGCTTTCCAGGTGGGTTCCTTTCCATGGGGACCTGGAACGGGTGCTCGGGTACCTGATCCTGCATGCCGTACCTACTATAGTGGGGGACCACTTGGTTCCGTATGTTGTTCCCCTCGTCTTCGGTATATGGGCAGTGTTTTTCGTCATCACCATCAACAGGCCATTCTTCTGGTGGATGGTCCCGTACAGTGCCTTGATCCTCTATACGGTGTTCCTCTTCTCGCAACTTCTGGTGGGTGGAACGGTTCCCCGGGCCTTGCTTGTCCGGCTTTCGCGTGAACATACCATGGGATTGCTGCTGCTGATCCTTTCGTTCTTGCTCGAGTTGACGGTATATATCCTACTTACCATCGTCTCCGTACGGTTCAATAGGATGTACCGGGAGAAATATGTCTATCCCAACGATTCCAACAGAAAGGTCAAGCGGTCCAAGACACGCGGGAAACATGAAATACACACCGACGAGGAAGAAGCTACCGTTATAATCAATCGAAATGAACAGCGTGAGGACCGTACGCCAGGCATGACCTATCCCTCCGACAACAGCAGCCCCCGGGGTCCCGCCGACGAGGTTCCGATGACATTCCCGAAGATCAAGCAGATGCCGAAGTTGAAGACAATTGGGAAACGGGAGCCTGCCGATGACGGATTGTACGTCGGAAGCGTCAGGGTGACCAAAGACGATTCGGTGGTCCTTGCCGATACTCCTGTCGAGGATATCGACGAACCGCAGGAAGTTCCCGCAGGGAAGAAGTACGATCCGATTCCGTCGTTGCGCAGGCAGATGGCCGAGGATGCCATGACCGAACCCATGGTCGTACCCTCGAGCATCCCGCGCAAGGCGACAAGGCGGGCGGAACCGAAAACACCCGAACCGTTGCAAGCCGTGCCGGAAGTGGTTGCTCCGGCATCCGTGGCCGAACCGACCGTTACCAAAGTACCGGAGGCTCCTGTGGCGGCAACCAAGGTCTCCCAGATTGTGACTGAGGAAATGGAGGATCTGGACGACATGGAGGTGGTAAGTGGAATCGGGGGGCTCCTATCGTCGAACGAAGGCGCTTCCGCGCTTCTGACCCGCAACAAATTGAAGTACAATTTTCCTTCGGAGGAATTGCTCGATACCTATCCCGACCATGTCACCGATATCGACGAATTGACCCGCGAGGCAGGGGAGAACCTGATCCTTACCCTCAAGCAGTTCAAGATCGAAGCGACATTGATGAACATTGTCAAAGGTCCGACGGTCACCATGTTCGAGGTTTCTCCGGCGCCAGGGGTACGGGTCAGCTCGATTGTCAGTCTCTCGGACAATATCGCATTGCAGCTGGCCGCCCGCCAGGTCCGTATCGTGGCTCCCATACCCGGCAAGCAGGCCGTGGGTATCGAGGTTCCGAACAAGAAACGATCCATAATCGGTTTCAAGGACCTGCTTCCGACCATAGACGCCAAAGGGTATCAGGTTCCCATGATCCTTGGTCGGAAGATCACCGGTGAACCGGTAGTCATTGAAATTACCCAAACTCCACACCTGCTCATCGCCGGCGCGACCGGATCGGGGAAATCGGTTTGCGTGAATTCCCTGATCAGTTCCATCCTCTACCGACGTTCACCCAAGGAAGTCCGGCTGATACTTGTGGACCCCAAGATTGTGGAATTGCGCGTATACAATGGTATCCCGCATCTCCTCACACCGGTGATCACCGAGCCGAGGAAAACAATCAAGGCCCTTGAGTTTTGCTTGTATGAGATGGATCGTCGTTACAAACTGCTCAATGCGCTGGCCGTGCGTAACATAACGGCATACAACAAGAAGATCCTGGATCTGAAGCTGGCACGGGAACGCTTGCCGTATATCGTGGTGGTCATCGATGAGTTTGCCGACCTCATGACAACCGTGGGTAAGGAATTGGAAACCTTGCTGGCACGATTGGCCGCCATGGCCCGTGCAGTCGGGATCCACTTGGTGCTGGCAACGCAACGCCCCTCGGCGAATGTGATCACAGGAATCATCAAGTCCAATATCCCCACGCGGATCGCGTTCATGGTTGCAAGTCAGATCGACAGCCGTATCATAATCGATGAAACCGGCGCCGAGAAGCTGCTTGGACGCGGCGATATGCTCTTCGCTCCCGGGTGGGACCCCAACTCCGTACGGATACAGGGAGCATTCCTCAGCGATGAGGAGGTCGAACGGATCGTGGAATATGCCAAGACCCAGGGAGAGCCCGATTATCTCGACGAAGCATTCTTCGAAGAGGACGATACCGGTTCCGATGATAGTGACGATGACGATTCCATCGATTCTGGTAGCGATGAAGCCCTCATGGAGAAAGCCCTGAAGATAGTTGTGGAACGGCAGAGCGCATCGGCCTCATACCTGCAACGGCGCCTCAAGATCGGTTACAACCGGGCCGCGAGGTTGGTGGAGCAGATGGAAGACGATGGTCTGGTCGGCCCTGCGCGGGGCAGCAAACCGCGGGAACTCCTGAAGTTTCCCGATTGAACAGTGCGGCAAGGAGTTGAACCTATGGGAATGCTGGGAAAACATGCGATTGTGAATGGCCTATTGGTGGATTCGACTGAAGCCACATTGCCGGTGCACGACCGGGAACTGCAATATGGATTCGGGGTCTATGAATCGTTGCGGGTTATCCAAGGCAAAGTCGTCTATCCCCAAGACCACATGGTCCGGCTTTTCTATTCCGCCGACGGACTGGGTTTGCGCCATCGGTTCAATGCCGATCAAGTGCTCGAATGGCTCTCCCTCCTGCTGGAAAGTGACAATATCCGGGAGGCCACCATTCGCATCCTGCTCATGGGGGGAATGGAAGCCCGGCTCTTTATCACCGCATCCCCCCTGCTTGCCTATCCCGAAACATTCTACACCGAGGGAATCAAGGCGATCTCGTACCATGGGGAACGGTTCCTCCCCCAATTCAAGACCTGTTCATTGCTCATGAACTATCTTGCGTTGCGCCAGGCGAGTAGCCAGGGTGCTTTCGAAGCTGTATTGGTTGACTCTAAGGGCCTGGTGCTCGAAGGGACACGGAGCAACCTGTTCGCGTGCAAAGGCACTGTCGTGTATACGGCTCCATCCTGTGCGGTACTGGAGGGTGTCACACGGGACAAGATACTCAAGGCAGTGGAGCAGTTGGGGTACGCTGTGGTGTTTGAAGCTCCTGCGCTTGCCGACCTTGTCGCCGGACAGTTCGACGAGCTGTTCATCTCCTCGACGAGTATGGGAGCCATGCCGGTCTCTTCCTTGGATGGAAGGGTTTTTGCTCCTCCATTTCCTATTACTAGTGCCATACATTCCCTCATCCGGTATTGGGAGGTGGATGCTCTACACTAATGTTGCAAAACAGAGTATAGTTGGGGCATGAAATTCAAAGAACTACCACTACACGAAGAAGTGATCAAGGGGATAGAATCCGCCGGCTTCGTCGACTGCATGCCTGTGCAGGAGAAAGTCCTCCCCGGAGCCCTGCAAGGCAGGGATATCATGGCGCAATCAAAGACCGGATCTGGTAAGACCGCCGTTTTTCTCATAACGTTGTTGCAAAAATTCGTTAACGCACGTGATGAAGCAAGGAAATTGCCGCCCGAAGAGGCATTCAAGGTCAAACTGCCAGTTGCACTGATCATAGCCCCGACACGTGAGCTCGCCGTCCAGATTGAGGACGATGCGAGAATCCTCTCCTCCGGAATTCCCGATTTCCGAATCGGCTGTTTTTATGGTGGAGTCGGGTATGCGAAACAGGACAAGCAGGTTCTCGAGGGTGTGGACCTGATCATAGGAACCCCCGGACGAATCCTGGATTTCCAACAAATGGGAAAACTGCACTTCAAGACAGTCGACACCTTTGTCATCGATGAAGCCGACCGGTTGTTCGACATGGGCTTCTATCCAGATATCCAGAAGATGTTCAGGATGATGGTGGCCCGCGAGCAGCGGCAGACCATGCTCTTCAGCGCCACCTTGGGGACACGGGTCCGCAACCTGGCTTGGGATTACATGAACAATCCCCTGGAGATCGAGGTACAACCCGAAGAGATAACGGTCAACCTCATAACTCAAGGATTGTACCACGTTGCCAAGAACGAGAAGTTCGACCTGTTTCTCAGGATCATGGCCAAGGAAAATCCAACCAATGCCCTGATATTCACCAATACGAAGGCGAAGGCTGTTGAAATCAGCAAGCGACTGAACGTAAATGGATATACCACGCAATACCTCATGGGTGATTTGCCCCAGAGCAAGCGGCTTCAGGTAATAAACAGGATGAAAAGCGGGGAGTTGCGGTTTCTGGTGGCAACCGATGTTGCGGCGCGGGGATTGCAGATCGACGACCTCGAGTTTGTGGTCAACTACGATATCCCCGAGGACTTCGAGAGCTATGTGCACAGGATCGGAAGAACCGCACGTGCCGGCAAATCGGGCAAGGCAATCATGTTGGCATGCGAGCAGTTCGTCTATGGGTTGGAAGCGATCGAGAATTATATCCAGATGAAAATCCCTGTACTGTGGGCAGACGAAGAGACGTTGCCTCCTGTCGAGGATAAGAGTGCCAAGATGCGTTTCAGGGACTTGGTCGATGAGAGTGAATACGCCTCGCGATCTAATAGTTCGGGACCCCGTTCCCGCAATGCTTCGGGAAGGGGAAAAGGTGCCCCAGGCGCCCGGCCACGTTCAGCCGATAGTCGCAAACCCAGGTCTTCCGTACCAAAGTCCGCTTCTGCCCCTACCGGCAAACCTGCCCCGCGGTCTACACCCAAGGGCGCGCCAAGGACTCAGGCAAGTGGGAAGCCGGTGCCGGCATCCCGTCCGAAAACCGTTCGCAGCGATAAGAGTTACAACGAAATCCAAAAGATGGATTTCGAAGAACGAATCGCCTATTATAAACAAGTCTATAGTACCGAGGGAAAACCGACAGTAGTTTCGGATGTACCGACCGCAGCTTCGAAACCTGCACAGAAACCTAGGCCAAAACCACAGGCGGGTGTGCAAGGGGACTCTTGGAAGAAAGCGCAAGCGAAATCCAAAGCGAAACAGCCGTCACGGCCTCAAGGCAGCGCAGCGCAGGGAAAACCCCAATCGAAGCCCCAACCGAAGCCGCAAGGAAAACCTCAAGCAAGGCCACAATCGAAACCACAACCAAAACCGACCGCTGTCGAAGCGGCACCTCAGAAAAAACAGGGTCTGCTGGCCCGGTTGTTCAAGAGGAAGAAAGGTGATGCTTAAACGGTTCCTATCCTACTACTCGCCTTACAAACGTTTGTTCTTTCTCGATATGGGAGCAGCGGTCCTCGGATCGTTGCTTTCGATTCTATTTCCACAATTGACCCGTGAACTGCTCCGCACCTACATACCGGAGCACAACTGGTCCATGATGCTGACTGTCTTTGGTGTCATGCTCGGTATCTACGTTGTGCAGACGTTGTGCACGTATATCAGGGTACGTTGGGGCCATCAGCTTGGCGTCTTCATGGAGAGCGACATGCGCCAGGACCTCTTCGGACATCTCCAGCGGCTCTCTTTCCGGTATTTTGACAGGACCAAGACAGGACATCTCATGTCACGGATCACCAACGACCTGTTCATGATAACAGAGACCGCACACCATGGTCCCGAGGACCTGCTTATCTCCATCGTCGTCATTATTGGGGCATATGCGGTCATGTTTATCAACAACGTGCCGTTGGCGCTGGTTTCCATCATCCCGCTTCCTATCATGCTTTTCTTCGGTATCCATTACGGACGCAAGCTCAAAGCCGGTTTCCGGGAAGTCCGATCGACAGTCGCCGACGTCAATTCGGTGGTCGAGAATTCGATCCAAGGGGTTAGGGAAGTGCAATCCTTCACCAGCGAAGGATATGAGAAGCAGAAGTTCAAGCAAGTGAACACCATCTTCCAGAATGCCCGGAGCAACCAATACCGGGTTATGGCCCGCTATGAATCGACCATGCTGCTCTTCAGGGAACTCTACTACTTCACCACAGTAGCCGGGGGAGCTGTGTTGATCTATCTCGGGAAAGTCCCTGTGTACGATCTGGTGGCGTTTATCCTGTATGTCGGTGTCGTATTGCCCCCGATAGACCGGCTTATCCATTTCACCGAACAGTTGCAGCAGGGTATGGCGGCATTCGAACGATTTATCGAAGTCATGGATATCCGGAGTGACATCAACGACCGCCCCGATGCAGTCGACCTGAACGTTACAGAAGGTGCCATCCGATTCGACCATGTCCATTTCCGGTATGGCTCCGATGGGGAAGATGTCCTTGCCGGAATCGATATCGAGATCGCAGGTGGCTCCACTATCGCTATCGTCGGCGAATCCGGGGCGGGTAAGAGCACCTTGGTATCCCTCGTTCCCCGGTTCTATGAGCCGGTGGAGGGCCGTATCCTGATAGACGGACAGGATATCGGAAATGTCAAGAAGGCATCGTTGCGCAAGCAGATCGGATTTGTCCAGCAGAATGTATTCCTGTTCGACGGTACCATCAGGGAAAACTTGAAGTATGGTAAAAGTGACGCGACGGATGAAGAGATGTTCGATGCGTTGGAAAAGGCGAATCTCGGCACATTCATCCGCTCTTTGCCTTCAGGTCTGGATACCGAGGTCGGTGAACGCGGTACCCGGTTGTCTGGTGGCCAAAAGCAACGGATCTCTATTGCCCGTGTGTTCTTGAAGAATCCACGCCTGCTGATTTTCGACGAAGCGACTTCATCGTTGGATACGGAGTCCGAATATCAGATCCAGGATGCGTTCAAGCGTCTTGCGTCGGGACGGACCGCAATTGTGATCGCACACCGCTTGACGACCGTGCGGGATGCCGACATCATCTATGTACTGGCCGATGGTGCCATTGTGGAGTCGGGAGACCATGATTCCTTGATTGCGGCGAACGGACAGTACGCCAAGCTCTATCGGAACCAGGAACTCCGTTGATCGGGAGGTTGAAGTTTTGAAATATATCCATTTGTTCGTTGCGGTACTCATTGTAGTACCGACGTTTATCATCTCCATGGTTGTGGCAAAATTTCCTGCCTTCGTCATGCGTTTGTTCAAGGCTGACAAGGCGGCGGACAAGTGGATGCGGTTCAACGGTACCAATATCAGCCGTACCGTGCTGTTTTCATTGCGTACCCGGGTGGAGGTTTCCGGATTGGACCGGATTCCTGCCGAAGGAACGCCGATGTGTTTTGTCGCGAACCACCAGAGTATGGTCGATATTCCGGCTACCATCGTTGGATTGCATATCTGGGCGGGCTTCATCGCAAAAGCGGAATTGAAGCGGGTTCCCATGCTCAGCACGTGGATCAAGTCGATGAATTGCATCTATATCGACCGGAGAAGTCCCCGGTCGTCGATCGAAGCGATACTCAAAGGTGTCGAGAATATCCGCAAGGGTATTCCCATGTTCGTGTTTCCTGAGGGGACAAGAAGCAAGGACGGGAGTCTGGGCGAATTCAAGAGTGGAAGCCTGAAACTGGCAACCCGCGCCAAGGCCGTTATCGTTCCCATTACCATAGAAGGTTCTAGGAAAACCCTTGAACAGAAGCGGGGAATCGGCAGGGTCGTGGTCCATGTATCGGTCGGCGAACCCATTCCGACTGCGGACCTGAATGAGCAACAGTTGAAGGAGCTTCCCGATGTTGTCTATGGGGCTATCGGCCAGCAGTTCAAGGCGATAGCAGAAAAGTCGGTATGAATACAGCGTTGGACATCGCCGACCTCTCATTCACCTATCGGAGATACGGCGCACAGGCACCACCCGATCCGGTTCTACGAGCGGTGGACCTTTCCTTGCAGGAAGGTTCCAAGGCTTTGATCCTGGGGCTTCCCGATAGTGGAAAATCGACATTGTCCAAAATACTGTGCGCGCTGGTCCCCCGACATTTCGACGGGGATCTTGCGGGCACTGTCCGGATCGGCGGTACAGACATTTCAGACTGTACTCCTTGGGAACTCATGACACGGGTTACCTTGGTGGCGCAGAATCCCCAGGAACAGCTGCTCATGACTACCTGTGCGGATGAGGTGGCTTTTCCCCTGGAATCGCTCGGAATCGAACGTACGGCCTTGGTCGATAGGGTGCGCAATGCATTGCAACGTTGGGGGCTCTACTCCATGGCGCAAGTGAATCCACAGGAAATGTCAGGTGGAGAACGAAAACGGTTGCTCCTCGCCGTAACCGAAGCCGTGGATGCTCCCTTATGGATCATGGATGAACCGTTCGACGATCTCGACGAACAGTGGCGGCACCTGTTGTTGTCCCGGATATTGGAGAAGAAGGGGACCGTCGTGGTGTTCGCCTCGCGATACCTTGATGAATTCCGTGGCAATTTCGATTCCTACTGCCACCTTTTGGGAGGTACTGTCGGTTGCAAGAGCGAGGAAGAGATTGTCGTAGAATACGACAGGGAATGCGATTTGCAATTTACCCCCATGCAGGAGGAACTCTACGAGCTTGCGGACCACACGTTGCGCTGCAGGAACCTCTCCATTGTACATCCCCGGCGTTCTGTCTCTTCTGACCAACCGTTCTCATTGAGTGTACCCGAATTCCATATCGCTTCAGGAGAGGTGGTGGCTCTTGTCGGGCCGAATGGAGCCGGCAAGAGTACCCTCAGTCGCGTGTTGTGTGGCCTTGATCCATTGGTCGAGGGCAGTATCACCATCGATGGCTCCGTGATCGCTGGAAAAGGCTTGCAGACCCGAGTGGGCTATCTGTTCCAAAATCCCGATTATGGTATCTTCCTACCCACCGTCCGTGATGAATTGGGTTGGTCTTTGCACCAGATCCGACACCTCGGGGCACAGGAGCGTGAACAGATGGTCAGCTCGTGTGCCCGATTGTTCCATTTGGATCTTGACGACAATCCCGCCATGATGGGGTACGGCGCACGTAAACAGCTGCAAGCCGCGGTCTATTACCTGCTCGACCGTCCGTTCGTGATCATCGACGAATTGGATAGCGGTGTCACCTATGCCGCAGCGTTTGAAATCGTGTCGCTGTTGCGCAAGAATGGAGCTGCTATCGTAATCATTACCCACGACCGAACGTTCGCCCGCAATATCGCCCAACGTCAATACACCATTGCCGGTGGCGTAGTCTCTCCTTCGGAGGTAGGCGTATGACCACCAGTACCTTTGTCGCAGGGCGGGGCTTCCTCTATATCTTCGATGCGAGGGCCAAATTGTTCACGGTCCTGCTCTTGTGTGTCATGGTGTTCCTGCCAATCCGTCAGATAGGTTTGTGGACACTCGTTGCGGCCGCCTTCCTAAGCGCCTGGTATGCGACGGATTTCAAACAGGCCTTGCAACCAATCAAGACGATACTGTTCCTGTTGGTCGTCATGATTCTTTTCACACCCCTGACGTATCGTGGCGGTGAAGTGTTGGTACGACTTGGAGAATTTCCCTTGGTTACCAAGGAGGCCTTGGTGAATTTGAATATCCTGGTCGCACGGTTTCTCGGCATTACCTACATCTGTACCCTCTACATGTGGACGACTCCAATGGCGGATATCAATCTTGCCCTCCGTTGGTATGGACTTTCTTACCATGCCGCCCTTGTCTTGACCCTCGCGTTCCGGTTTGTTCCCTATATCGCCGACTCCTTCCGTATGATCCAGGACTCGCATGCCTTGCGCAGCGCTACGGTTGCGGACGGCGAGCGTACGGGGGGGCGGCAACGGTTGGCCGATGTCATGCCGACAGTGACCGCGGCATTGGTTGTGGCACTCAAATCGATACCGCATCTGGCCATGAGTCTCGAGCATCGCGGGCTTGGAAGGGATACGAAACGGACCAGCTACCGGCGGTTGGTCGCAAAGGGGGGACTCTTTACCCATTTATTAGTTTCGGTTATGATTCCGACAGTTTTCTGGTTAGTGTTCAATACCCTCTGACACACTCCCGAACAGACCGGACAAGGAGAAGTTCCAAGATGAAATCGACCGATTCCTCAAAAATGACAGCCCTGAGAATAGCTTTGATGGCTGTCCTGACCGCAACAGTGGTGGTATTCACCCTTCTGGTGCGTGTTCCCACTCCGATCAAGGGATATATCAGCTTGTGCGATGTGGTGATCACATTCTCGGCTTTTCTCTTCGGCCCATGGGTCGCCGCCATCGCCGGTGGCCTGGGAACCGGGATAGCCGACTTGATCGGCGGATATGCACAATGGGCTCCACTTTCATTCGTCATTCACGGGGCGCAAGGATTGCTTATCGCCGTAATCGCCCGCAGTGGAATCAAGACCGGTGTCCCGGGAGATGCGAACATCCTCAAATTGGTACTTGCCGGTGTGGTCGGCATGGTGGTGATGGCAGGCGGTTACTATATCGCCGGTGGAGTCTTGTACGGTTTCGAAGCGGCATTGGTCGAGATTCCATTGAATCTTCTCCAATCGGGAGTTGGGGTGGTGTTGGGAATCGCTGTATCGCGTGCAGTGTTGAAAGCCTACCCGCCGGTACGATCATTGTCTTTATGATATAGGGGAATATTCATGGAAAAACAGCAGCATGACACGATCCTGGTCCTGGATTTTGGGGCCCAGTACAGCCAGCTCATAGCCCGTCGCATACGGGAACAGCAGGTCTACAGCCAAATAGTGCCCTATACCATTTCCGCTGAAGAGGTTGCCAAGATCGCACCCAAGGGGTTGGTGTTCTCCGGTGGTCCGGCAAGTGTCCGAAAGGAGGGTTCTCCCCGTCCCGATGCCCGCTTGTTCGAGCTCGGGATACCGATTCTCGGCATCTGTTATGGTTTGCAGGTCCTTTCTGTCATGAACGGCGGAACGGTCGAGCGGCCGAAACAGAAGGAATACGGTTTTGCACATCTTGGCATCAATGATAAGGACTCGGTGCTGCTGAAGGATCTTTCAGCGAACAGCCAGGTTTGGATGAGCCATGGGGATTCGGTCCATACGCTTCCAGCCCATTTCGAGTGTACCGGTTCGACTGAGAATTGCACCTATGCAGTAGTGGAATATCCCGCCAAGCATTGGTATGGAGTACAGTTCCACCCGGAGGTTGTCCATTCGGTCGAGGGTGGGCGGTTGTTGGCAAATTTCGTGGTCGATATCTGTAAGGCTGTGCCCGACTGGAGTATGGGTTCCTTTGTCGAGACCCAAGTGGCCGAGATCCGCAGGATTGTCGGGGACAAGCAGGTTCTCTGTGGGCTTTCGGGCGGTGTCGATTCATCGGTCGCGGCCGCCTTGATCCACAGGGCGATTGGTGACCAGCTGGTATGTGTTTTCGTGAACAACGGATTGTTGCGCAAGGGAGAGGCGGATCTGGTCCTTTCCGTATTCCGCGACAACTTCAATATCAGGTTGCAATATGCCGATGCACGGCAACAGTTCATCACTGCCCTCAAGGGGGTGACCGAACCGGAGCAGAAGCGCAAGATTATTGGAAAGGTCTTTATCGATGTATTCGAGCAGGAAGCCCGGGCTGCCGGGGAGATTGACTTCTTGGCCCAGGGAACCTTGTATCCGGATGTGATCGAGAGCATCAGTCCGTCTGGAGGGCCTTCGGTCACCATCAAGAGCCATCACAATGTCGGTGGATTGCCCGAGGACTTGCGTTTTACACTTCTCGAACCGTTGCGGGAATTGTTCAAGGATGAGGTGCGGTTGCTTGGCAAGGAACTCGGACTTCCTGACGAGGTTGTGTTCCGCCATCCGTTCCCCGGTCCTGGTCTGGGTGTCCGCTGTATCGGGGAAGTCACCGAACAGCGGCTTGACACCTTGCGCGATGTCGATGCCATATTTATCGAGGAGATCAGGAACGCCGGGCTGTACGGCGATATCTGGCAAGCTTTGGCTTGCCTGCTGCCGGTGAAGAGTGTGGGGGTCCAGGGCGACGAGCGTACGTACGAGGAGGTGTGTTCCCTCCGTGCGGTGACCAGCGAGGACGCCATGACAGCCGATTGGTTCAGGTTCCCTCCCGAGGTGCTGCAACGGGCTTCTGCGCGTATCTGCAATGAGGTTCCGGGAGTCAACCGGGTGCTCTACGATATCACGAGCAAGCCACCCGGGACGATCGAATGGGAATAACGTCGGTCAAGAATCCTTGTCGATGGTGAATTGATCGGGATTGAACGCGTCGCTACCCAACCATAGGTCGATTTGCACGCCACTGTCGGAGTTTCTGACCGTGGCGTGTTTTATTTGCCATCCGATGAGCTTCAAACGGGCATTCCACGAAGTGTCGTGGCCCGCCATCATACCGTAGTATTCGGCCAGCTCAGGTCTGGTATGTTTCGGATTCAATGCCTCGCGGATGCGTTTCAGATCTTCTTCGGATCGTTTGCAGTCATCGAAGAAGCTGAGGTGTGCACCGTCATCCTCCTGATGCAAGGAAATCACCATACGCAACGGATTGCCTTCAAGCAGGAAATTCGATACTTCACCAATCAATCTATTGAGAAATTCCTTGCGCTTCATGACTTGAAGTCCTCCTTGGTTCTATTTGTCCTGTACCAGTGCAAGATCGCTATGACCAGCGTTGCGGTCAATCCGCCGGCGAAACCATTGTTGTACAAGTCCAGGCCTCCATGCCAGGCGGCTGTCGACTCGACCATGAACAAGTGGATGAACCCGGCTGCGACACCGGCAAGGATGCCGAATTCACCCGCTATCGGAGCCAGTGTCGTTACGAACAGGACGGCCAGGATCGGTCCGGGGGAAGTGATATCCTTTCCGAACACCACCACTGCCAGACATACTCCCAGTACGACAGGCCAACAGTTCTTCAACGATTTTCCGAATGCACCGAAACCGATCACCGTAAGGATTCCTCCCAGGACCGGTCCGTTGAACGGAGCGCCCACAACCGCTACGAATAGGGCCGAGCAGAATCCGAGCAATCCCATGTTGAACCATGGGGCCCCCGAGTCGACAGCGTCGAAGTAATCGGTAGGAAGGCGTCCCGAAAGTTTTTGCAGCTTACGGATATCGAGGTACAGTTGCTTGGCACCGACGGGTGGGGATATGGCCCCCACGAAGCAAAGGGCAGCTGAAATTGCTGGAATCAAAAGGACCAGAGTGCCATGTGTCGTGGTGTTCCAGACAATCGAGATGTTCTCCATGCGGTCAGCCGCACGAAGTGCCGACGAAGCGAACAGGCCGATGAAGCCGCAGGTGAAGCCGATATTGTAAAGGTTGTACCCCTGGTGCAGTTGCAACATGGACCCCGCGACGGCTGGAAGGATGGCGCCTGCCGTGAAACCTCCCAATAGGCCCAAGGGAATTGCTAATGGTAACGGTAAGCCTATTTCGAACATGATATAGGTGACCAATGGCCCAAGAGCGGTTCCAAACAATGCGATCAGGCTGTACGATCCCATAGTCTTGCCGGCGAACCGGGCGGAAGCCCAGACTCCTGCCATGATCGGTATGCAGTTGAGTGGGGTCTTGCCGAAGAAACCGAAACCCAAGATTGTGAAGATACCTGCAATGGTCGGGCCGGCAAGGGTGACGGAGGAGAAATATACGACTCCCAAGCCAAGAAGTCCCACCAGCGCCGCGTTCACCATGGCGCCACCGATACCGATGGCTGTGAAGTCCTGGATGAGACGTGCACCTGAGCTCTGGATAGTGAGAAGATCGCCGAAGGACGTTGACGGACCATCCGAAAGTATGCCGGCCAAGGCTGTCAGGACCAATATGATCGCGAGCGAAACGTATCGTATGCGTTCCGATTTTTCTACCATCTTCACCTCCCGAGTGGATGTATGGTACCGGCTTTGGCGCATGAAGGCAACAAAAATTCTTTTTGATGGATGCTCGGTTGTTGCGTATGGTAAGATTCGGCAACACTATATATTTCAGGTGGTGAAGCGCATGTCTGAGAATCGAGAATATGGAACACCCGTGCAACGGCCGAAGCTCAAGAAACGATGGTGCGACCGCTATGACGGTCGTCGCTTGATGCATACCGATACCTTCTTTACCTTGATACCGTATATCATGAGCACCCGAAACGATTCCGAGGTGGGAGCCTCGTTTAAAATCGATATCACGAACGTCGAGCGATACCTGCGCAAGAAGCGGGGCGAAGGCAGTCCGATTGGGCAAGACCTCACTTTTATCGATATCGTCATGGCTTCGATTGTCCGAATGATCAGCCAAAAGCCCTATGTGAACAGGTTTGTCGCCGGACACAAGGCCTATGCCCGGGACGAGGTGAGCATTTCCCTCGCGATCAAGAAGGATTTGTCTGTGGAAGGAACCCAGACGGTTGTGAAGATGGTCTATGATCCGAAGGATACGATATTCGACGTGGCGGTTCGTCTGCAGAAGGAAATAGAACGGAACAAGGATATCCTGACAGACAACACCACCGATTCCTTCGCCAAATTCGTCAACCATCTTCCCACGGTATTGATCCGTTTTGTCGTCGGTACGATCAAATGGCTCGATTTCCATGGTTGGATGCCCCAGTCGATCCAGCGGCTGAGTCCGTTCCATTGCAGCATTTTCGTCACAGCCATGGGATCGATCAATTTTGCTCCCATATACCACCATATCTACAATTTCGGGACCTGTAGCGGATTTATCGCCTATGGCCCCAAGTATACGGAGAGGGTATTGGCGAAAGACGATTCCATAGTCGAGCGCAAATTCATCGATTTCAAGATTGTCGGCGACGAACGCATCTGCGATGGGTTCGGCATGGCAAGTGCATGGAAGGAAATGCTGAGATATATCCAGCACCCCGAATTGTTGGAAGTCCCTCCCGAAACCTTGGAGGAGGACCACGGGATATGATATCCCATGGTCTCCTGGGTTTCTAGAAGTTGGTGTTCAGGTAGACGACACCCCGGTTGGGGGTCTGGGTGCTCATCACCTTGTCGAAAACCACGCGTGCGGTGATTATCGAAGCGAGGAGCATGACCACTAGGAAGGCTCCTGCCGCCATGAGCATGATATTGCTTTTCCGAATATTTTGTTTCATGATTGTTGCTTCTCCTGTACGTAGCGTGCGTGCTGCGCTTCGATGTCGGTGATTGTCAATCCCAGTTGTTCGATCCTGGCGAACAGTCCGGGAAGTTCATCCCGAAGGAAATTTTCCCTCATTCGGGCAAGCACGTTCGCCCGGGCATCGGTTGCGGTAAAGTATCCAATTCCCCGCTGGTTTTCCAAAGTTCCTTCCTCCTGCAAAAGGGTGTATGTCCGAGTCACCGTGTTGGGGTTGACTTCAAGTTGGATCGCCATGTCCCTGATCGAAGGGATCCGTTCGCCATCGGGCCAATCGCCACCGAGGATACGGTCGTACATGTACTCTGCGATCTGCAGATAGATGGATGTGTTTTTATTGAACTGCATCGGTTGATTGTACCTCCTTCACTCTCAGATAGGCTGTGAACCAACAGAAGGCGGGAAGCAGTGCCCAATAGGCGATGTTGCCGATCCATTCGCCGATAGTCAGGAGGTTTGTATAGTTCTGGAAATCGTATACGTTCAACGAGACGTGGAATCCGAACATTCCAGTGACATATGGGGCGAATACAATACGGACGAAGAGGGTCGCCAATATGCTCAAGGCAAATCCGATCAGGCCGAGTGCCAGTATTGTCTTTACGAAATGGGCTTTGCGGAAATAGGTCGCCCCCAACAGGAAGACCGATTGTGTCGCGATGAAATGGAGGATCATTTTTCCGACATAGGGTCCGAACGGGTTGAACATGGTGAATGGATTGCCGAAGAAGAGCAGTGCCAAAGTCTCGATAACAACCGACGAGAGGGTGAAGATGATGGTAAGGACCAACGGGTAGGCGATTGCGGTGAGCAGCGCTTTGGCAAGAAACTTCTCCTCGGTCGAAGCTGGCAATGTGAGCCAATTGTGTTGGCCTGTCCGGCTGAACATGTCCTGTGCGAAGACCATGCTGGTGGTTATGAATCCACCGAGGAACAGGAATCCGGGGAAGCTTCCCTCATAGACGGCGTCGCTTATGATGTTCCCCGTCATGCGGGTAACGAATGCGCCGACCATTTCCTGGAAGAACAACACGAGGAATATGGTGAGGGAGTAGATGAACAGGGTTCTCTTGCTCTCTTGAATCTCTCTATTGAGTACACGGACAAATCTCATGCGAGGCCTCCTTGCTGGTGTAACGAAAAGGCGAATGGCGTGGGATTGGAGACGACAGCGTTGAACAGGGTTTCCAGATCGATCGAGGTCTCTTCTTCGTCAGCCTGTCGTTCCCTTACGGTCATCCATCCTCCGGGGACCTTTTCTGTGAATATGCACTGCGAAGCATCAGGTTCTGTGCGCTCCAATTGTATGGACAACTTGTCCGCAATGGTGGCCAGGTCACTGTTGAATACAACTTTTCCCGAATGGATGATTATGATCGGATCGATCAGGTTTTCCATGTCCCGCACTTGGTGGGTGCTGATTATGAATGTCCGGTCCTCTGTCATCGCGGAAGCTACAGTCCTGCGGAACTGGCTCTTCGAGGGGATGTCGAGCCCGTTTGTCGGCTCGTCGAGGATCAACAGTCCGGTATTCGAGGCAAGTCCGAACGAGAGGAGAAACTTTTTCTTCTGGCCAAAGGACAGTTCGTTCAACTTCTGTGCGAGGTCGAGATCGAAATCCATGCAGTAGCGGTGAAGGGCCGCATGGTCGAACTTCGGGTAGAACGGTGCATTGATCGCAAGATATTCATCTGCCCGCATGCGGGGAAGCAGGAATTCCTCCGGCAGGTGGAACAGGTCGGCCAGCATGGCGGGGTTTCGTTTGATCGGATCGTAGCCAAGCACAGTCGATGTTCCCTCCAAGGGAAACAATTGTCCCGACATAAGTTTCAGCAGGGTTGTCTTCCCTGCTCCATTCATTCCCAACAAGCCGTAGATGTTCCCTTTGGGGATATCGAGGTCCATGTTGGCAAACAACGGTTTCTTTCCATAGTGAAACCTGATGTTTTTCATTCGTATCATGAATAGACTCCTTTGAAAAACGATTATTAGTGTCTTATGTAACTAGTACACTAAGACTCTGAGTTTGTCAATCGTCCGTACGACTTTTCCTTAAAAATATTTTCCTGTATAACTATCCTGATATCCGATAAAGTATCAGGTATAACAATCAGAGGTGTGTGACCATGCATTCCAATACCAAGCCAGCGGTTGATTTCGAACGGAATTTACAGTTCTACAAGTTCTGTGCATACGGATTTTTAAAGAATTTGCGCTTTTACGAGCCGTTTCTCATGCTGTTTTTCCTGGAGAAGGGACTTACCTTCCTGCAAATCGGTACGTTGTATGCCGCAAGGGAAGTGAGCATCAATATAGTGGAGATTCCCTCCGGGGTCATTGCGGACAGTCTGGGAAGGAAACGGTCCATGGCTGTATCCTTCATGTTCTATATCCTTTCGTTCATCGTGTTCTTCTTCGCCGGGTCCTATTGGGTATTGTTCGGCGCCATGCTGGTGTATGCAGGGGGCGATGCGTTCAGAACCGGGACCCACAAAGCCATGATCTTCGAATACCTGCACATGCATGGATGGGGTCACTTGAAGACCCACTATTATGGGCATACCCGTGCGTGGAGCCAAGCTGGCGCGGCGTTATCGGCTTTGATCGCGGCGTTCCTGGTGTTCTGGCGAGGTTCGTATGCGCCGGTTTTCCTCTTCACCATAATTCCGTATATTCTCGATCTCCTGCTCGTGCTCAGCTATCCGGCTGAACTCGACGGTCCTCGGCATACCAGCGACAAGACCATTGCATCCGAATTTGTCCATGTCATCCGATCATTGCTGAAAAGCTTGAGGAATCCTGCCCTGATTCGGGCTATAGCAAACCAATCTCTGTACAGCGGGTACTACAAGGCGTTCAAGGACTATCTGCAACCGATACTCAAGAGTTTCGCTGTCGGACTGCCGATCCTGTTGGCCTTGGAGGGCGAACAGCGGACGGCGATAATCACCGGAGTCGTCTATGCGGCCCTGTATCTTCTGACTGCCTATGCCTCCAGGTCCTCCGGAAAGCTTTCGCAGCGATTCTCGACACTGGCAATCCCATTGAACCGTATGCTGGTCATGGGAATCGTTTGCGGAATCATCGGTGGAATCGCCTATTGGTTGGGAGTGCCTGTGGTTGCGATACTTCTGTATGTAGGTATATATGTGATAGAGAATCTCAGGAAACCCATGGGAATCGCCTACGTCACCGAACTGATGGACCAGTCATCCATGGCTTCGTCGCTATCGGTCGAATCCCAGGCGGAGACCTTGTTCGCTGTGATAATCGCACTGCTGCTGGGTGTTTTCAGCAACATGTGGGGCTTGGGTATGGGCATGCTGGTGGTTTCCGGTATCTGTCTGGTACTGGCTTTCTTCCTATATCTACCCGTTTTGGAGCACAAACGGGCAGAATAGGGTCTCTTTACCCAATCTTTATCGAAGTCTTACCTACATGACACTTTCCTAGTCCATGTTGACATAGTACGATAGGGTGTGGAACCGATAGTGGAAGGGGGAACAATGGCGAAGATCTTTGTGGTAGAGGACAATGCCGGACTAAGCGATGCCATAGTCTCGTATCTGGAGGTCGATGGGCATCGCGTGGTGCTGTTCGATCGGATTTCCGGTGTACTCGAAGCCGTTCGGATGGCGGTTCCCGACCTGTTGGTCCTGGATGTCATGCTTCCGGATGGCGATGGTTTCCATCTTGCACGCAAGATAAAGCAGGAACAGGATATACCCATTCTATTCCTTACCGCCCGTTCCTCCGAATCGGACAGGATAACCGGGTTCGAAATCGGTGCGGACGACTATGTCGTCAAGCCGTTCTCGATGCGGGAGCTGGTGTTGCGTGTCAGAAGCATCTTGGCAAGGACACGACCAAAGGAGCCGGTGGAAAAGTCGGCGACAGGCAAGAAATGGTATTTGCCGGAGGAGCTTTCCTTGGACAGGGGCAGACATGTCCTTGAGCTGGATGAGAATGCCCATACGTGCCTGCATGATGCCCAGGAGGTGAAATTGACAGCGACAGAATGGAAGATTCTTGCTTTCCTAGCCCAGCGTGGGGGACGTGTGGTCAGCCGTGACCAGTTGCTTGGGATGTGCCTCGATTATCTTGCCGAGGGATCCGAACGATCAATCAATACACACATGAAGAATATCCGCGCGAAACTTGCTGTCAACGAATGGGTCGAAACTGTCCGTGGCTTCGGCTACCGCTTCGTCGGAAAGGAACTGGCATGACCCTTGTCAAGAAAACCTTTCTGGTCTTCGTATCGGCATTCATTATACAGCTTGCGGTAATTGCCGTATTGTTGGGCTTCGGATTCCGACAGTCGGAGAACCAATGGAGGCAAGTCCGATTCCAGCAAGCCCGGGAAATGGCGGCATCGATCCTATCGGGAGATACCATCAAGCAGGAGAGTGCCTCCTATGGCGGTCAGATCGCGATTTACGATGCGACCGGCCAACTTCTAACAACCAATCGTGGTATGGGCATGCGGGGATCGATGAGTCGGATTCTGAACATGGCGACCATGCACCCCGTATATGTCGACAATACTCTCCTGGGGTATTATTCGACTGGGGAGGAGTCGTTCGGGGAAGATAGTGCGAACAAGGCCTTGCTGGAATCCATGGCTTGGGTATTCATCGCATCATTGATCCTTTCGCTAGGAATCTCATTGCTTGCGGCCCTCTATTTTTCAAGGAAGGTTTCCAGCCCAGCCGACCGCATGTCGGTACATCTGCACGACATGACCGAAGGAAACATCACCGATCCTATTGTTCCGCACGGCTCGGAGGAGTTGGTTCGGATCGCCGAATCGATCGAATCGTTGCGCGTGCGATTGTTGCATGAACGTACGGTCAGAGCCCAATGGTCGCAGGATCTGGCCCATGATTTGCGTACGCCTGTAGCATCGGTAAAAGCACAATTGGAAGGAATGGCCGATGGTGTCCTCTCTCCGACACGCGAGCGGTTCGAGCGGACCGGACGCGAACTGAAGCGAATGGAATCCCTGATCGATGATCTTGAGACTCTCATACGTCTGGAATCTCCCGAAACCAAGCTCAATGTGGTTACGATCGATGCCGACTCGTTCGCAAAGGAACTGGCGGAGCGGTTCGAAGCGCAATTGCTTCTCAAGTCCCTACGATTGAACAAGACTGTCGGTGTCGGGTCGTTCATGGGAGATTCCTTCCTCCTTTCACGCGCGGTCTCCAACTTGCTTTCGAATGCAATCCGATATGGCGAAGAAGGTGGACAGGTTGACCTGGCGATTCAAAAGGAAGGGGGGCAGCTTCGTATCCATGTGCACAATACAGGCACACCGATCCCCCCTTCCGAGATTCCAAAAGTCTTTGAACGGCTCTACCGTGGTGAATTTGCCCGCACTTCTCCCGGATCGGGACTTGGGCTGACCATTGTAGATAGGATCGCCAAGTTGCATGGTGGGAACGTCATGCTTGAAAGTACAGCCGAAACCGGAACCACTGTTACCTTGAGCATTCCTGCATCAACCGTCTGAGATCCTCAACAACACAAGCCGATTGTCCCCATATAGGCTGAGGAAATTGCCTTTCGGCGAGTAGCTGATACCTGAAGCTGTGAAGCTCCCGGTATCCATGCTTCCTTCATCGTAGATGGGAACTCCATTGATGAGCGTGGACTTGGCAACTTTCGGTTGTGATCCACCATGCAGTATCCAGCAATTTCCGAATGTCGAGTCGAAGGCAAGGTCGATGACCTGCGACGTATCGATACTTACCTTTTGTTCCTGTATCCATTCCGACCCGGTGTCCGGGAACCTATAGAGCTGCAATCCATCCGCCAAAGCCAATTGCAGGAGATTTCCGACGATCCTGATATCGTACGGCCCCGAAGCAAGACCTTCTGCCACTGTGGTGTGCAATTCCTCGAATACTTTCGGGTTTCCTGTGATCGGATCCATCGAGAGTTTGTATGTGTGGAAGGTCCGGTTCGTAGGGCAGGCCATTGCCAGTCTGCTACCGTCGGAACTTATGGTGATCTGTTGGGGATCGACCACTTCGATTTCCGGAGAAAACAGTCCGAACCATTTGAAACTTCCAATCCCCTCCGAGCCGTAGGTGGTGAAATGAAGCATGTTTGCAACCGGATCCACGACATACATCGTCTTCAGACTGGTGTTCAAAGCTACATTGCTGATAGCTCCATCCCAAAGACTCGACGAGGTGTCGAGGGCGACAATCTTGTGCAGTTCCTTCGCCGCCGAATCGTAATTGTACAGCACAACGGTTCCCAAATCCCGTGCAGTGGTACAGACGATATTGTCAACCGTATCGATAGTGATATCCGATATGCCGTTTGTGGGATACGGATCGGTCTGGGGAGATGTCGCCGCACCTGTGCTGGTGAAATTCTTCAGGACCACCAACCGATCCTTCCTGATCTCGCACAACTGCAATCCATTTCCACTTGCAATGAGTATGCGTCCGTCCCTGAGAAAAGCGGTATCGGTGACTCCGGTAAGCCAGTAGGGTTGTTGTTGCGCATCCAGGTCGCCATCGGTGACGCTCGATACTACGACAGGAATCCCCTGTTGGGATTCCACGGTTGCCCGAAAGGGTAGGGTTTCGGAGCCCACACTCCCCAAATGTTCGGTCTTTGCTATTGCGTCCAACCGGTGAGGTCCGGTATATGTCGAGAATTCGATCGAATTCCCGCTTGCCACATGGCTACCATCGAGGTACCAATCCACCAGAACCGCTCCAGGTCCTCCTCCGCCACCACGGCTGAAGGTGGCGATTACCGAAGTATTCGGGAGTATGCTCGCAGGCAGTCCCTGGATTGTTCCGGAGACGGGATCGACCACATCGGTTGAAATCTGCAGACCGGTCGCCTCGGGTGTCTCCTGATCCACAAGGATGGTGATTTCCTCCTGGGAGGTATACCCGTCGAGTATCCTGAGGGCTACCACACCACCGGCTATCCTGGTCCCGTTCGAATAGAGGATGAAGGCGAGGTCGTAGGAACCTGTGGGAAGCACGGCTTCATACCGGGCACTTGCGCTGGCTGGAAACAAGGTCTTTCCTTCGGTTATGGTCTCCTCGATGCCGCCTTGCGCCTTGAGCTTCAAATCAAGGGCGATGTTGGGATAGGCTGGATCGATCCAATCGAATCCGATATTCACCGAGCCTTCACCGATGAACTCGTTGAGGACAACTTCCACGGTATTGTCGCTGGTTGTCAGATGATGGCTTGCAGTTCCCCGTGCCATGGCCGTTCCTTGCTGGTTGAACCCGGTCACGGCGATTTCCCAGGTTCCGATAACCAATCCGTTGATATCGACTTGGGTGCTGTTTGTCGAGACCGAGAACGTATTTCCGTTCGGTCCGGTACCGCTTACCGTATAGCCTGAGATCAGCAGGCTTTGGCCCGGGGGACTTATCACCTCCCGCGATGTGGCCCTTGCCCCGCTACCGTCGGTGAGCCGCAACCGAAGGGTTGTCGAACCTTGCGTTTCTTCGCAACCGGTGAAGGTGATGATGGCGACGAGCACCATCCCGAGAATGAAATATAGTTTGTTTTTCATGTGAACCTCCACTGTCTATACTCCGGACAATCCATTGTTGCTTCAGATCGGGACAGGGAGTCTTGAATCAAAAAGGTAATGGTGGTATCACTGAACAATGAAAATCAAGAACATACTTTCCCCTGGGGTGGTCACCACTTCGTTGAAGAGTACAACGAAGGAAGGGGTTATCTCCGAACTTCTGGACCTGCTGGTCTCGGCAAAATTGGTCACCGATCGCGATGCTGTCCGAGCGGCTGTGATGGACAGGGAACGGAAAATGTCGACCGGAATTCAGCATGGTGTGGCCATTCCGCATGGCAAGACCTCTGCCGTGAAGAATCTGGTGGCTTGTATAGGTATCAAGAAGGACGGAGTCGACTTCGCGGCCTTGGATGGTGAGCCCAGTCGTATCTTCATCATGACTCTTTCCCCACTGGACCGGGTTGGTCCGCACGTACAGTTCCTGGCAGAAGTCAGCATGGTGATCAAAACCGAGGAAGCCCGTGAAAGGCTTCTGAACGCAACGAATGCCCAAGAAGTTCTTGCGGTTTTTGGAGTCTAAGGAAAATACATGGCACATGAAATGATGTTGTTGGCACTCCAACTGGGAGTGATTATTGTTGCGACCAAGCTCAACGGGTGGTTCTTTTCCCGCAAGCTCAAACAACCGAAAGTGTTGGGAGAGCTGGTGGCCGGTATGGTGATCGGACCGTATGTTCTTGGGGCGATTCCCCTAGGTTCGCTGGGGGCATTGTTTCCACCCGTGGTCGGAACGGTACCCGTATCTCCCGAATTGTATGGTATTGCGACGATCGGGTCTATCCTCCTCCTCTTTTCCAGTGGGTTGGAGACGGATCTTCCCACCTTTCTCCGATTCAGCGGCAAAGCCTCGGTCGTTGGAATTGGAGGCGTAGTAGTATCATTCCTCCTTGGAGCAGGTATTACGGTACTTCTCCATCCTGCGGTACACTCGATCATGGATCCCGAGGCGTTGTTTCTCGGCACTATCTGTACTGCGACTTCGATAGGCATCACGGCACGGATTCTGGGTGAGTCGAAGAAGATATCCTCACCTGAAGGTGTGACTATCCTTGCGGCGGCTGTCCTGGACGATGTTATAAGCATTGTCCTGCTTTCGGTGGTCGTAGGAATTTCAGCGGTGGAAATGGGTGGCGGTTCGGTTGCATGGGCCGGAATCGGGACTGTGGCCTTGAAGGCAGTGGGGTTCTGGGCGATCTGTATGGTCGCGGGAATCCTGGTGGCTCCCCATCTGACCAAGCGGTTGAAACGGTTGGAGTCCCTTGGTGTGGTCGCGGAGCTTTCCTTTGGTATCGCACTACTTCTTGCAGGACTATCCGAGATGGCGGGATTGGCCATGATCATCGGTGCCTATATCGCCGGGCTTTCCTTCAGCCAGACCGATGTCTCGGCGGAGATCACGGAGCGCGTAAAGGCCGTCGGTGAATATTTTGTCCCGGTATTTTTCGCAGTCATGGGCATGATGGTCGATTTCAAAGCTGTTGGAGCTGTCTTGGGATTCGGAATCCTTTTCTCAGTCATCGCCTTTGTAGGAAAACTGGTTGGATGTGGATTTCCCGCATTGTTTGTCGGATTCAATCTAAAAGGTGCGTTCCGCATTGGGGCAGGTATGTTGCCGAGGGGCGAGGTGACATTGATTGTCGCTGGAATCGGGCTTGCGAGCGGTGCGATCGGGGCCGACATGTTTGGTGTCGCCGTCATGACCATGCTACTCGCCTCAATCTCGGCACCACCTCTATTGGTCCAGGCGTTCAATGGTGGCAGCGGGTATCGCAAGAAGCTGCAGGAGCCCGACGCCGGCGACGTAGTGACAATCGAATTGGATTTTCCCTCCGAGAGGGCCGCCGACTTCCTCAGACGTACATTGTCCGACTCCTTCAGGTCCGAGGGTTTTTTCATACGTACCATCGAAGGTTCGGTGAAATCCTGGCAGGTGAGGAAAGAGGAGATCGTCTTTGTGATGAAACGCCAAGGATCGAAACTCGAATTTACCGGAAAGCGCGAACACGAAGCATTTGTCAGGTTGATGCTTATGGAAAGCCTGGTCGATTTCCAGGAATTCGTCGATAGCCTCAAGAGCATGGAACAACCCGAGATGATGGGCGCCGGGCTCTTGATGAACATGTTTGCCCAGACGTGAAAGGGGCCGATGCCCAAGGGCAAGCCATGGATTAGAATGGTCCGCCCCTTTGGCGCCACAATGGGTTACTGCTCTTTCCGAATCCTGTACTTCATAAGCAACCGCGCCGGCTTGTAGGTGAGTTTCGCTTGGCGGAGTCCCGGGATACCGAGATCCTGTTCACGGTTGATCTCAGTGACACGTTCGGGCATTTCGGCTGCAAAAGCCCGGTTGATATACTGGTATACCCCGCGCAAACCGCCGATAGCCTTCTCTATATGGATAATGAATCGGGACGAGCCGTCCTCCTCCCCCAACGTGAATGCCACCGGTTTGTCACCGGTGTAGAGTACTACTCCACGCAATCCTAGATCGGCTTGGTTTTGTATGGCAAGAAGTGTCGCCTTGTAGTCCTCGACCAGATCCCTTCCTTCGGCCCAGATGTCGAGGACTTCGACCATATCCGAGACCTTGGCGATCTGGGACGGTATGAGGACCCTGTCGGGATGGTCTTCGGCGAAATGCAGCGCGTGCGCAAGCTTCTTGTGTAGGCTTTGTCCCACCAACTCGACCAGACTCTTCCTTTCGTAGATATAATCGGCGTTGTCCCTATCTTCTGTCAAAACCAGGTGGGGGTGGTTCTCGGCAAGTCCATGGGACCAGGCCGGAATCCGTTCTTCGCTTATGGTGTTCACCTCATCGACACGGGTAAACAGGTCGTCAAGAATTTCCTTGCCCGGATATCCGGAAGGGAGCATGGCAAAAACCTCTTCCTTTCCATCGATCCATTGCAATCCGCGGATCATGTAGGCTCCATTTCCCTGTCGGTCGTTGTACGAACTGACAGTATAATGGCGTTTTTTCGTAAACGGATAGAGCGATGCCATGGAGAATTCACTGATTCCATGCCGGTTCTGCAGGAGATATGGTTGCAACTCGGCCGCGTGGGAGAGTTCGAGGGGTGTGGACTCGGGGTAACTGGGAATAAAATGCATGATGACAAGATACTCCAAAGGTCGACAAGGGGCAAGTATATGGTGCTGACAGCAACCTTGCCTTTTGATATAGTCTGGTTATGAAAAACTTGTTGAAAGTCCTGCTCCTCGCTCTATTCGCCGTAGTGGTGTTCATGCCGATGAACCGGATATCGCAATTGGCCTACTGGTCCCTTTTCGTGTTGATGTTCTGCATCCTGTATCTCTACTACCGGACATCGTATTGGGTAGGGGAGAAGGATATCGAGCCCCTGGTCGATTCCAATGTGAGGTTCTCTGTCTTTTGCGGGAAAGTGCCGCCTATGGCATCGGAGGATCTTGTGCGGGGAAGGTTGGTGGTGACCGATACGGATGTCGTATTGTACCAGCGATACCGGCGAAGCGGTTCCCAGGAACGGGCGAAAGAGGTCTGGTCCGTTCCAGTTGAACGCATCGAGAAGTTCTCGGTCGGCCGGGTAGTGGGGTTGCGCGACGGATTGATCCTCACCTTGACCGATGGAGATGAGGCTCGATTTACCATTTTCTCGATGAAAAAAAGGAAAGCGGCTCTCACTGAAGCGTTCGGCTGGGAACGCGACGAACAATAAGTGACTAGCATGAAGTGACGATTGCGGCTTCGGGGCCCCGATGGTAGGTTCGGGTCAAGGAGTCGCTATGAACGGTTTCGATATCCCAGGGCAGGCCCTGGAAGCAAGAGGCGTTGCCTCTTCACATCCCCTGGGGGGGCTGCCTCTCACCGTACGTTCCCTGCACTCGCTCGGGAGAGTAATCAGCAAGCTGTCTCCTTTCCGCTCGCTCCGTTTGGGGATGAACGGTTTCGATATCCCAGGGCAGGCCCTGGAAGCAAGAGGCGTTGCCTCTTCACATCCCCTGGGGGGGCTGCCTCTCACCGTACGTTCCCTGCACTCGCTCGGGAGAGTGATCAGCAAGCTGTCTCCTTTCCGCTCGCTCCGTTTGGGGATGAACGGTTTCGATATCCCAGGGCAGGCCCTGGAAGCAAGAGGTGTCGCCTCTTCACATCCCCAGGGGGGGCTGTCCCTCACCGTACGTTCCCTTATGCTGCTGGTTTTGGCTTGTGCCTTTCTCTCTCCGTTACCTGGTGCCGCAAACGACAAGTCTACAGAAATCCATGTGTTCACCGATGCTTGGGCCATTGATTCGGTGTGGATGGGCCATACCGGCATACGTCTTGGAATCGGTGTTTCCCATCCCGATGGAATCGGAGTCGAATTGCCTGTTTCACTACTCGTCGATCGTACCGGTGGCGGAGAGATACTGCTCGATCTGGCATTGAAACTCGTGTGCCACCCATGGGGAACCGGTCCGTTCGTGGCGATATCCATGGCACAGGCCTGTTTTTTCATAGGACACTACATTCCACAAGACTCAGTGCATTATCTCAATGAGATTGAATTCGGCTATACCTGGAATTGTCTTCCGGGGTGGTTTTTACGTCCTTCAGTCATCTACCGGGATCCGTCCAACGGATTTCCCGAAAGCTATACCTATGTGCAGGCCTTGATACCGGCTTTCGGCAAATTTCAGTTTTGTCTGAATGTAGGTTGGAATTTCGCGTCGATTGCGGCATCGGAGGCTGTCGACGATGTCTGATAAAAGGAGGAGTCATGAGTAGCAGGAGTATCGTTTTCACAAATGTGGTGAGTTTGTGGCTGATTGCCAGTCTATTGGGTTGTTCATTGGCTTGGGAGCCTGGAGTGAATCCACAGCTGGAAGAGAAGGAGATCGTGCCGATTGTGGCACGGGTGGTCGAGGAACAACTCGCAGTCGTGCAACCGGTTCTCGATGAACACGGGGTATTGTCGGAAACCGCCAGGAGTCTGGTCGATTCGGCAAGCGGAACGGAAATCGTCGAACATATGCTTCACGAAGAAATGGGTTCCGACTATTTGCGGTTTTGCCATGCTGTCGCCAGTGGAGCCGATCCGTCCATACTGCTTGGCGAAGCTGAAGGTTTGATGTCACAGGAGGCATATACCGAACTTTCGATGAGGATGTCCACGACCGAACGGGCAATGCGTTCCTTCGGGGAAGCCCAAAGCCGTGCGATTCCTCCCAGCCAGCGGCCTGCATTCATGCGTGATTTGCAGAAACTGGTCACCAAGACCCTGGTCCTCATGATTGCAGGGATTGTCTACGCGTGCATCCCCAATATTGTCTTTTGGGGAAAGATTACGGCAGCGGCTGCGGTCTCGGTTGCCGCAGGGGTAGCTGCGACCACGATCATGTCTATCTACCGGTATTACAAGTATGGGGACGAATCGTTGTCGGTATCGTTCCAGGAGTGGATAGTCGATGTGACTACGGATCCTGGAGCGGCTTATGCCATCGCAACTTCGATGATGACAGTCGGGAAAACCATGACAAACGGACCGGTGGTAACCGGTTTGATACTGGTCGTATTCTCTATCTATCAGGTAATGGATATGGTAAAACCCCTGCTGAAGAAATACAACTTCAACGCATGATGTTGCGGAAGTTGGTAGGGGATATTGCCTTGCTAGGCTTCTTCAAATATGGGATACTATGCGCAGTTTGTAACTTCAGGAGAAACAATAACCATGACCCGATCCCCCCTATCACAAAATATCTTGAACCGTTTCCTCAAATATGTCGCCATCGACACTATGAGCGATCCGCATATAACCGACCACAGGCCGACCAGTGAAGGACAAATCGAAATGTTGCGACTACTGGAATCGGAATTGCGTGCTTTGGGAATCGGAGATGTTGTCTTCGATCCGAAGGGCTATCTGGTCGCGCGGATCCCTTCCAATCTTCCGAAGGGAAAGCGTGCGCCGACTATAGGGTTCATGGCTCATGTGGATGTTGCCGACGACGTGGCAGGCAATGGTGTCAAAGCCCGTGTGATAGATTCCTACGATGGTAGGGATATTGTCCTGAACCGGGAATATTCAATTATGAAGGACGACAATCCGTTGTTGGCCGGTTATATTGGGCAGCAATTGGTGGTTACCGACGGAACAACCCTCCTGGGTGGGGACGACAAGGCGGGCGTTGCGATTCTCATGGCGCTTGCCGAACGGTTGCTTGCCGACGATGCCATTGGGCATGGAGAAGTCGAACTGGTATTCACTTCCGATGAGGAGACGGGTTCGGGCATGGATGCGTTCGATGTCGGTATGTTGAGATCCCGTTGCTGCTATACGATAGATGGAGGGGAACGGGGAGAGATAGAAGCCGAATGTTTCAATGCTGCGACCGTGGAAGTCGATTTCCAGGGAATCCCTTACCATTTGGGCGCTGCCCGTGGACGTATGGTGAACAGTGTCTCCATGGCTGTCTCCTTTATCGCCGCGTTGCCCAGGAGTGAAAGTCCCGAGGCGACCGACGGTCGATATGGATATTATTGTGCCGAGGAAATCAAAGGTTCCAGTATCCACACACACGCAGTCTTTTACCTGAGGGACTTCGAGCTGGAAGGATTGGAGCGTAGGATCGATGTGTTGCGTAGCCTTGCCGCGACGACAGAAAAATTGTTTCCTGGTGGAAAGGTCGAGGTGAATTCCAAGATTGTATATCAGAACATGTACGAAGCAATCAAAAAGGACCCCGCCATCATGGATGCCATATGGAAGGCTGGGGAGAAGTTGGGTGTGAAGTTGCATGAGAAGATCATACGGGGAGGAACCGATGGAGCGAGGCTTGCCCAAATGGGGATTCCTGCTCCCAACCTCTATACCGGTTCGCACAACCTCCACTCCCGATTCGAATGGGTGGCTGTTGGAGCCATGGAGGAGTCGGCCTTGTTGGTAGAGCAGATCATTGCCCAATGGGCGGGAGTAGATGCTTGATAGCCATTTCCCGAGCGGGTACAGGCAACGTGAGGATCCGGACATCGCCCCCTGGTGCGGAAAGGGTGGCGAAGCCTTCATGTTACACCCCGTGTCCTAGGGTATTGATACCTTTCACGAGAAGTTCTTGTCGCATCGTCTTGCTCACAGCAATAATCCTCTTTCCATTGTTTGCACTCGGAGCGGGTGTGGATTCGGCACGAATGGAAATAATCGTACCACCTTCTGCAGCGGTTTCTTCGGATGCCTTGCGTGCATCGACCAGCCTTGTTGCCGGTCAAGAGTTGGATTGGCGGCTTGATTTCACCGATTCGGCCGCTGAAATATTCAGGATCGAACTCTCCGAAATCATCTTCGACGACTCCTTGTTTGCCGGAAAGCATCTGTTGCAGGTGGCTGTGGGAATCCGTTGGCGAGATTCGGAAATCGTCCGGACCATCGCTTGTCTTGTCCCCGAGGGCACCTCTTGGGAAACCTCCTATCGGCAAGAGTTGATAAAACTGTTTCGTTCAGATATGAGTGATGTTTTTCCCTCTTCCGACATACTTGGGCTTACGCACGCCATGGCTTCCGGCTATTGGACAACCTCGGATGCCACCGGAATGACAGTTGGCGAACGGGTATGGGTCACCGATGCCCGGGGAACCGAGGTTGCCTTGGTGACGGTGGTCGACCGGTTCGATTTTCCAGGGGATCCCATGCAACCGGTTGCGGTTACCGAATTCAGCCCATTATGGGCCAACCGACCTATTGTTGCAGGAATGCCTTTGGTGAAACAAGGATCCGGGCTTTCCTTCTCATTGGCCTTTCCTGTCTCGTTGGAGCGCATCGGCATGCAAGGGGCGATCGAACTACCGGTCCGAGGAACCTTGTTCCGGTTTTCGGGAAAAGTTGGAGTCGATGCCCTCGTGGACAATTCGGCATTCGAGATGATGCTGGAAGCAGGTCTGGCTTCGCGGTTCGCTCTCGGAATATTCGGCAGCTCGCCCGATGTATTGGGGGCGTGGTGGACGAATTTGCAAACCGCGGCACTTTTCCATATGGGTGTCGGAACACGATGGCATGCATCTGATGGTTTCGGGTTTATGCTCGGTGCTGAGATCGAGTTCCAATTGTCCCACCAAAGCTCAGCCCATTGGTATTGGGGTGTATCGGCAGGGTACAGGTATCGGGTACTGGTCGAATCGGGTATCGGTTCAACCGTGCAGGGAAACGAACGGGGGTTTACCCTCTCGCCGATTGTCGGTTGGCTGTGGTAGACTGCGGGTACGATGAAAAAACCAGTTGCCGTCCTATTGCTGTTGCTTACGATCCTTGCCATGGGGTGTTCATCCTTGAGCACATGGGTGAAATCAAACATGGAAGGTGTTCCCGTGTGGGTGTACGAACCGCAAGTATCGAGGACGCAGATTGCCTTTGTCGGCAAGGGGTCCGCAACGAACGAGAATCGCGCACGTGTGCTTTCCTACGAATCGGTGCTCTCTCAATTGTCGGTGTATATCGGCGAGGATGTGACCGGCCGGCATATAGCGGAGTTATCCTCTCGGAATGCGATCGAAAGTTATCGTTTGAAGATAACACAGGAATTCGTCAAGGTTTCCGAAGGCGCGGTCGATGTCTATTTCCTGGCTATTGCGGATAGTGCGGTGCTTGAGAAGGCCCGCACCGATTCGGAGGTCCAACTGTTGGAGAAGCAACAGGAAATGGATAGGTTGTCGGATCTGGGAGCGAAGGCTTTTCGGGAAAACAAGGATATCGTGGCGGTCAAGCACTATCTGGCTATTGCGAAAATCGCAAGTTCGTTACCTGTAGACCGTGGCGCGAAACGCTACGAGGAATCAATCGCTCGGGTTGGAACCATCCTGCAGGCTTTGAATCTCTCGGTATCGGTCGGGGATCCTTCGCTTCCCACCACTGAGGCAACCCTGAGACGAGGAACCAGGACGCTATCGCCAAGAGTGGTGGAGGCTCCGATAACCGTTCGGACAACTGCCCGCAACGGAATGGGAGAGCCCTATGCGGATTCCCAACGGTTTGTGACCGACAGCAACGGTCAGTTCACCTATTCAACGAACAATCCTTCCCTGGTTGGTCAAGGCGATCTGGTCCTTTACATCGATCTCGAAGCCGAACTGGAATTTCTAAAGGAATCCGACCCCGACGTCCATGCACTGTTCACACAGATGCTACAGGTCAAACAGATCTACTACCCCTATTCGAGGGTATCGATTGTCGGAAACCAACCGTTGGTGGTCGCGGTGTTCGAGTTTTCCTTGCAGGGGGACCTTCTGGAATCGGTCTCGGCGAATGCCTCGATTGCGCAAAGCTTGTCGAAAGATGGAATTGCCGCCGTCGTTGCGGCTCCACAACGAACAGACGACGATGACGAGACCTTTGCCGAACTCCGTTCCTCATATCCAAACAGTACGTATGCCTTATTCGGAAAGGCCGGTATCTCGCAAAGCAAATCTACGGACAACGGTGCTACCGCGACAGTCATTGGAGAGACTTTTCTGATCGATCTGAAAACCGGTGCGGTTCTCGGTTCGACAGGCAATGTGACGGCCAATTCAGTTGCCTCCACCATGGAGGAGGCGCAACGTTTCGCATTCGGCCGGTTTGGCACCATAACCGCATCGTTGATGTACCGGTATCTGTACCGGTAACCATGTGGCTACAAAAATAGTCCCGGATCGTTCGAGATTATTCCATCGACTCCGAGTTCCATCAACCGTTCGCCGACCGACTTGTCGTTGACTGTCCAGGCGAGTACCGGATACCCCTTGTGTTCACTGAAATTTCGCAACATGGCCGCATCGACCTGCTTATGGTCCGGTTTGAGGACCGTAGCTCCCGCGACATGCCGACCCCATCCGTGTCGGAGCAGTTTGGGGACATCCTTGGATTCGCAGAAGATGACAGCTGTCGGCAACGCATGCGCAGAGGCGCGGTTGAAATAACGGACAGCGAATGGATTGAACGAAGATACCATGCATACCTTTTCCAAACCATGCCTCTTGATGGTCTCCCAGGTCTTCTCGCCAATTTTGGTGTCCTTCCAGCCTTTGACCTTCAGCTCGATATCGTAGTAGAGCCGGTCCCCATGCCGATCGAACAGTTCGTCCAAGAGGGGGATGCGTTCACCAGCGAACCCGGCACCCTTGTGTGAGCCGACATCGAGTTCCGACAACTGGCTGTAATCGAGATCCTCAACAATCCCCTCTCTGCCTGCCAAGCGCTTCAGGTCGTGGTCATGGATTACCACCAATTCGCCGCTTCTACATACATGGATATCCAATTCCACCCCAGGAACGCCACGTTCGGCACAGAGGTCGAAAGCCTTCATGGTATTTTCCGGCGCAAGCTCGGAATATCCCCGGTGACCGAACACCAATGGATGTCTGGCATGTCCGAACAAATTGTTCATACTGTTATTCCACCTTGTACGCATCTTCATTGGCGAAACCACGCAGCAGGGTGATTTCCTGTTTCCAGAGTTCGGGATCGGTGGTTTCCAGGATCAATGGGATTCCTTCGAACCGAGGATCGGTCATGAGGGCCTTGAACGGCTCTATGCCCAAGTTTCCCTGTCCCAGGGGAGCATGCCGATCCACATGGCTGTCGTGAACACTCTTGGCATCGTTCAAGTGCATGCCCATGAGCCTGTCGAATCCGATGATCCGATCGAAATCATCCATGACAGCCGCAAATGTTTCGGCGGTCCTGATATCATATCCGGCGGCAAAGATATGGCACGTGTCTATGCACACGCCAAGACGATCGGTGTGTTCCACCCGTTCGATGATACGGGCAATTTCCTCGAATGTGCGACCGAGTGCGGAACCCTGGCCGGCTGTGGTCTCAAGGACTGCGCACACACCATCGGTTTCAGCCAATGCCTCGTCGATGCCTTGCGATATGAGCAGCATGCAGTCGTCAGGATCGATCTGCTTGAGATGTGCCCCGGGATGGAAGTTCAACCTATCCAATCCCAACAGTTGGACCCGCTTCATCTCATCGATGAAGGAATCGAGGCTGATCCGCCGCTTCTCCGGATCGGGATTCCCCAAATTGATCAGATACCCGTCGTGGGGGAGTACTTGTTGCGCCGAGAAGCCGGCATCCGCCATAGCCTTCTTGAACAACCCGATCTGTTCCTCCGTGAGAGGCGCGACCTTCCACTGCTTTTGGTTTTTCGTAAACAATGCGAATGCGTTTGCTCCGATATCGACCGCATTCTGAATCGCATTGTGCACACCGCCCGAAGCACTCACATGAGCTCCTATATAATGCATGGTAGACTCCTCATGGTTGGAAGGTACGTAAGAACCGGAGGGTTGTCAATCCAAACAGGGCATGGTAACTTCTCTCAGTGTCATGATGACAGGAGGTACCAGTGGGTGTACTAGTGGATGAGCCGGAATTATCGATGATGCCAGGAGACGAAATCCATGGTTTTGTCCTTGAATCGATCGACGTGCTCGATGACTATCATGGGTATGGTTATTTCTATCGGCACCGGATTACCGGGATGGAAGTCTACCATGTCGCGAACAAAGACCCTGAGAATTTCTTTGGATTCATCTTCAAGACACCACCGGTGAACGATTGCGGGACCCCGCACATCATCGAACACTGTCTTCTTGCCGGATCAAAACGGTATCCTGTCCGCGATCCATTCATGTCCCTGCTCAAGGGAAGTGCCAATACATTCATGAATGCCATGACCTATCCCGATTATACGGTCTACCCGGCAGCCTCACCGTTGCTGAAGGATTACAAGCACCTGTTCGCAGTGTATGCCGATGCGGTATTCAACCCCTTGTTGCGCGAGGAGACCTTTTGGCAGGAGGGAATCCGCATCACAACGGATCCCGAAGGGAATCTGAAGTTCGACGGTGTCGTCTACAATGAGATGTTGGGGGAATTGTCGGACCACGATGCGATCGTAGGCCGCCAAAGCATTCGGAGCCTCTATCCCGACACCCCGTATTTTTATGAATCCGGTGGAGATCCCAGCCATATCATCAAACTGAACTACCGGCAGTTCGCCGGATATTATGCCTCGCATTACCATCCTTCGAATTGCCGATTGTTCCTCTATGGCGACCAGCGAGCCGCAGAGCAGCTTGCATTGCTGGACGACCTGTATCTCGCGGACTCCAGTGCCATGAGCAGCCCCGGTCCGACTCCTTTGGCAAAAGCCTGGAACAAACCGAAGACAGTGTATGCCACCAGTCCCTCCGAATCGGATTCCGAACTTGGAAACGATGCATCGGTCACAATCAGTTGGGCAACTTCCACGGTGGAGGATCCTGTGGAGGTCCTTACATTGACCATCCTGACAGACATCCTGTTGGGGAATCCAGGCGCTCCGTTGTACAAGGCCATCATCGATTCCAGGCTGGCAAAGGATATTTCCCAAGTCAGCGGCATGGACACCAGTTTCCGCCAGATGCCGTTCACTGTCGGATTCAAGGGCATCGATCCCCAAAAGGCTCAAGAAGCCCAGGACCTGGTGCTCAAGACCTTGACCGATATCGTAGGGAAAGGAATTCCGCGCCAGTTGGTGCAGAACGCCGTCAAACGCCAGGAGTTTCTGCTCCAGGAGCTTACCGGCGACATTCCGGTGGGCTTGCGTGCCATGAACCGCGCCACCCGCGGGTGGCTGCAAAACCTCAAGCCGCATGTCACGGTCGGCATCTCCTCGGCATTGGAACGACTGAAGACATTGATCATCGCTTCGTCGCCACTGGATGGCGAACTGTTTGCCCATTTGGAGCTGTCGGATGGACCCAGCGGGTATTTCGAACGATGGATCGCCAAACATCTTTTGGACAATCCCCACCGTTGTCTCCTGGTTGTGAAACCCGATCCGAAGCATACCAAGCTCATGGATGAGCTGATGCGACAACGGTTGCAGGAGGTCCAGGAATCGTTGGGCAAGGATGGATTGCTGCAGCTGAATTCGGACACCCAGCGGTTCGTCAGATTCGAGGAACAACGCGATACCCCGGAGGCCATGGCCACTATTCCCCGATTGGTCAAGGAGGACTTGCCGGAGACGATACGTGTCCTTCCACAACACCAGGGCGAAGCCGGTGGCGCGCCCCTGTATCTCCAAACGATGGAAACCAACGGGATCGTCTACACCGATGGCTTGTTCTCGGTGGGAGACCTCGATGAAGAGGAGCAACTGCTCCTTCCCCTGCTTACCAGGATGCTCCATATGACGGGAGTAGGGGATATCCCGTACGACCAGATGGCGGTACGTATCCGCGAAAAGACCGGTGGACTCTACTTCTTCCTGGAAAGTTCCTCCATCCTGCAGTCGGCGGAAGTCTCACTATCTGCGCTCGTGTTCCGGATCAAATGCCTCGAACGGGACCAGGAGGAGGCACTGTCGCTGCTCTCGGATATATTGAGGAGAGCGAATCTTGGCGATACCGAACGGTTGTACGCCGTGATCCACGATCTGATAAGCGACTACGAGTCGAATGTCTCCAGCGCAGGCCAAATGTATGCATCCCAACGTGCCGCAGGGCACTTTACCTGCATCCTCAAGCAAAATGAGATGTGGAACGGTATAGCCCAATGGTTCCATCTTGTCGGACATGACCCGGAAGATCCTGCGACGTTGCACCAGATAGGATCCTCCCTGGAAGCTTTGCGCAACAAGATTGTGGATAGGGACCGCTTGACCCTGCACCTCTGCACCTCGGAGCACCTGTTGGCGGCAGCGGAACAAAGTGTGGGGACGTTCGCGGAATCTATTCCCGAGCATATGGTGTCCTCGCGCGAACACACGAGGGATACCAGTCCACTCGAGAGGAAGACCGGCCAGGACCTGGAGCTTTTCAGGATACCATCCTCGGTCAGCTTCAGCGCCATGGTCTGCCGCTCTTGCGAACCTTTCGAACCGATGCAGGCCCACCAGACTGTCTTGGCCCATATACTGACTACGAACCATTTGTGGGAACAAGTGCGGGGTGTCGGCGGCGCATATGGGGTAAGTGCCCATATCGATATGCTCGAACGGTTATGTATTTTTTCCAGCTACCGCGATCCCCGTATCGACGGGACCTTGAACGATTTCCGTTCGGTGCTCGAACGTATCGCCGAGGATGGTGTGGACCAGGAGCTGGTGGACCTCGCCATCATATCCATAATCAGCCGCGAACTTAAGCCCTATTATCCGAAGGATGCATCCATGATCGCGTTCCGTCGTGCCCTGTTCGGGATTACCGATGTATTCCGCAGCGACAGGCGTTCATGGATTCTCGGGACTACGGTGGAAGATGTGCGAAACGCCGCCAAGGCCTTGTTGGTTTCCATGGATACCTATGCCAGTTCGGTCGTTATCGCAGGGCAGGAGTTGTTGGAACGGGAAGCCGCCGCAAGCGAGCGGATGCGTCTGGAGTCGGTCAGACTTCCGATGTAGACGGTTTCTGGTCCTTCTGGATCGCTTCGCCCCAAATCTTCGCGAGATTGTTCAAACCGTGGGGATCGGTCAATTTGAGAACCACACATCGGCGGATGCTTGCATTCGCCTTTGCGATATCCTCCGCAAGCGAACGGCAGGTGGGGCATCCGCAGAGACCGCAATCTATACCAGGCAAGACTTCTGTGATCCGCTTCACCTTCTCCAGTTTCCTGATCGCCAAAGTGACATCCCTATCGAGTTGCAACGAATGTTTGGCAACGATACGGTCGGTCTTCAAATTGTGGATCAGCTGGTCCGAGAAGGAAAGGATCCGCGCCTTGTCCGCGTCAGGCAATTCCTTGGGCAAGGTGGCCGCATGGTGCTTGATCCGTTCGGTGGCGAGAAACCTGTTCCGTGCCGTCAGGATTCCCCCGGTGCATCCGGTGTCGCAGGCACGCAACTCCAAAAAATCGAGGTTCTTGTGGCGGTCGTCCTCGACCAGTTCAAGAAATTCGATCACATTGTGCACTTCATCGACGGAGAGGGTGCGACCCTGCATCATGGCGCTCTCACCCTTGGTAAGGCTCCACAGGAATGCCGGTCCGGTGATCGCCGGCTTTTCCCAACGTGCGAGTTCCTCGCCTGTGCGCTTCGGATGTTGCGCCAGATACGCTTGCATGAGATTGAACACATAGTCGAGGTTCAACCCCCCCTGTATCAATCCGCTCGTCGCGGATCCGGGGGTCTTGATCTGCGCGTACTTGGCGGCGCAGGGAGTGATATAGAACACGCCGATATCCTCGGATGCGACACCTTCCGATTGCAGCACCACACGTGCGTAGAGTGCGGTGATCTGGGCAGGTGTGCGCATGAGGTTCACATTGGGAAGTAGGGCGGGATACCGCAATTGGATCAGACGCACCACTGCAGGGCAATACGATGAAACCACAGGATGTTGATCGGCATAGACGCTGATCTTCTTGCCCAAGGTCTTCAGGATATCGACACCCGATTCGGCATAATGGACATGGGTGAACCCGATGTTGTGCAAAGCGTCGACCATTGCCTCTTCGGAAATATCGTCATCGAATTGACCGATAAGCAATGTCGGGAGTATCGCCACTCGATACTTGTAATGGAAGATCTGCTGGAAATCGTTCTGTTCGATAACTATGGCATTGTGGGGACATACAGCCATGCATTGTCCACAGTCGACACAACGTTCCGGATCCACCTGTGCTTTGCCACCGGTTATGCGGATTGCTTCTGTCGGGCAGCGCTTCATGCAGTGCGTGCACCCTTGGCAGAGGTCCTTCCGGACCATGAGGGTATGGTGGAAGGGTTGGTCACGCATGTGCCGCCCCTTCGGCCAAATCGAAACACATGTGGATTCTTGTCGGTTTGCCTTCTCCCGTATCGATTGCCAACCGGTCGGTGTTCTTCCTGATATTGGCAAGACCCATGCCTGCCCCGAATCCCATCTCGCGGACCTCTGGAGTTGCTGTCGACCAGCCTTCGGTCATGGCAAGATCGAGATCGGGAATTCCCGGTCCGGTATCGCAGACCATGATATCGACCGATTCGGGCTCCACCTCGCAGGTTATGGTACCTCCATACGAGTGGGCCACCACATTCACCTCGGCTTCGTACAGGGCAACGATGATTCGTTTGATATGCACCGGACCGAAGTTGAGTTGCTTGAGGATTCCCTTGACCGTACTGGATACTTTTCCCGCATTGGAGAAGTCTCCGGCTTGGACTTGAAACGAAACATGCATCCGATACTCCTAATAGACCGGTTGCAAGCCCTTGCTGAAGAGCAAGCCGCTTGAACGGAACATGGAGTAGGGGGTGGTTATGATTGTAATGCCATGTTCTTTCGCGAGGTCTAGCATGGTTTTGGTCGGCCGTTTGTTACGGACAAACAGAATCTGCAGGATATCGGACATTTCGGCAGTCCGTATCGCCTGGTTGTTCGAAAGCCCGGTTATCAACAGGATATCGTCTGCCAACAATGTCAGGACATCACTCATGAGATCGGATGCGAATCCGAGACGCACATCCCGCCCGAGGTTGTCGTCTCCGCACAAAACCGTCCCGTCCACTATCTGCACAACGTCCCTCAATGTCATGTATTTGCACCTCGGAAGCCAGTATACCACGCTCTACGGGCAGTGTGTCAAATTACCTGTAGCGGGTTTCTGCGTTTGCCGATATACTGAAGCATGACGTCCACACCTTGAGGAGGATTCCGTGAAATTTGTCGGCGCATTGGACCAGGGAACAACCAGCACCAGATTCATACTGTTCGATCAAAGTGGAGCACTGAAGGCTTCCCACCAGAAGGAACACCAGCAGATTTTTCCCCAGCCCGGGTGGGTGGAACACGATCCGTTGGAAATTTGGAACAATAGTGTGGAAGTCATCGCACAGACGTTGTCCAAGGTCCGTGCAAGCTATAGGGACATCGTGGGAATCGGTATCACCAACCAGAGGGAAACCATTGTTGCGTGGGAACCTGAAACGGGAATCGTCCGCCACAACGCCCTCGTATGGCAAGATCTGCGCGGCAGCGAGTATATAGAACGCCTGAAAGCGACTGTCGATATCGAGAAACTCCAGTCCAAGTCGGGTCTGATACCCAGCTCATATTTCTCTGCCTCGAAGATCGTGTGGATGCTCGACCATGTCGACGGTTTGCGTGCCGACGCCGAACAGGGCAAGGTGGTGTTCGGAACCATCGACAGCTATTTGGTTTGGAATTTGACAGGTGGACCGGGTAAAGGAGTCGTCGTGACCGACGTCACCAATGCAAGCCGATACCTGCTTATGGATATCTTGACCCTCGAATGGGACGATTGGTTGCTCGGGTTGTTCGGGATTCCCCGTGTCAGCCTCCCCCGGATTGTCAGTTCGTTCGGTGAAATCTACGGTGATACCGACCCTGCCGGACCATTCAAAGGTCCTGTTCCCGTATGTGGTATCCTAGGAGACCAACAAGCGGCCCTGTTCGGTCAGGCGTGCTTTTGTGCCGGTCAAGGGAAGAGCACGTACGGCACGGGGTGTTTTCTCCTGACCAATACCGGAGAGGTACCCAGTTTCTCCTCGCGTGGATTGCTTACCACGGTCGCCTATAGGGAAGCGGGAAAACCTGCCCGTTATGCACTGGAAGGCTCTATCGCAGTTGCCGGTTCGTTGGTACAATGGGTACGTGACAACCTCAAGATCGTCAAGAGCGCTCCCGAGGTCGATACGATGGCAGAATCTGTTCCCGACTGTGGCGGGGTCTATATCGTGCCCGCTTTCTCCGGGTTGTTTGCTCCCTATTGGCGAAGCGATGCCCGTGGGGTCATTGCAGGCTTGACAGGATTCGCGACAGCGGCGCATATATGCAGGGCGGCGTTGGAAGCCACAGCATTCCAAGCCAAGGATATATTCGACGCCATGGAAGCAGATTCGGGAATCAAGGTGGAAGTCCTGAAGGTCGATGGAGGATTGACCAACAGTCGTCCGCTCATGGAATTCCAAGCCGACCTGTTGGGGATTCCCGTCATTCGTCCACAGGTGGTGGAAACAACCGCGCTTGGGGCTGCATATGCGGCGGGTCTTTCCAGTGGTTTCTGGGAGTCCTTCGAGGAGTTGTCGAAGCATTGGAAGGAGAAATCCCGTTGGGTGCCGGCGATGGATGGGGCAGTGAGGGACCAGAAGGTCCTGTTCTGGAACAAGGCGGTCCAGCGAACACTCGGGTGGGTTACGGACGAAGACGAATAATACGAGGTGGGAATGTTTGCAGGCATAATGACCACGATATGGAATATCATCGCACCCATTGTGGAGATAGGGACACTTACCTACGTGTTCTACCGTTTCCATGTCTCGGTGGCGCAGACCAAGGCGCAGCAGATCGCAAGAATCGTATTCATTCTGGTAGCCGGTTACAGTCTTGCCCGATTGCTCCGCATGGAGACCTTCCTCTGGCTCTACCGGTATATGACCATTCCCGTGGTGATCTTCATGTGCGTGGTGTACCAACCCGAATTGCGGCGTGCGTTCACCCAATTGTTCAGTGGACGAAGCGGGTTGTTCAGGATGGGAGCCCAGACAACCGCCGAACAGATAGATATCATCCTCAACGCATGCAATGTCCTGGTTTCGAAGAACCGTGGTGCCTTGATCGTATTTACCCGGCATCTTGGAATCAAGGGTGTTGTCGATTCGGGTACACGGTTGAACGCGGACCTTTCCTCGGCGTTGATACTCACAGTCTTCGACCATGATACCCCATTGCATGATGGTGCCATGGTCATACAAAGTGGGAAAATCATTGCGGCCGGCTGTTATCTTCCCTTGAGCGAACAGACCGATATCAAGAAGAGTTTCGGAACCCGCCACCGTGCGGCCCTGGGATTGGCCGAGGAATCGGATGCCATCGTGTTGATAGTCTCCGAAGAGACCGGAGCGATCAGCCTCACCTACAATGCCAACCTCTATTATGACCTCGACTCCCCCACCGTGAAGCGGATGTTGTTGGCTTTGTTCAGTTACCACGATATCACACCACAAGATATTACGGAGGCACCGACAGATGAAACCGAATAAATTGTGGCGCACGATGCTGTTCAACTGGCCGGTAAAGGTGTTCTCCCTGTTGTTGGCTATCAGTATCTACCTGGTGGTCAATTACGCTACGTTGGATCAACGTTCGGTGGAGATCCCTCTGCACGTGGTGCTGCCCAATACCTACGTGGCCACCAGCACGGTACCGGATTCGGTGACATTGAAGATAAAGGCCGACGAACGGTATATCGGTATGGTCGATACCACGGCGATCAAGGCGACCGTCGATTATTCCATGGTGGATACCGAGGGGGTCTCCAGTGCGCCCGTGGTGCTCGCAGCAGAGCCCTCGTACTTCGATATCGAGATTTCGTTCTCCACCGATCCCGAGACGATCAGGATATATTTCCAGAAGTCGGAAATGCCTGTCCAGGTGGAGGAGAATCAGGAATTGGGTGGTATAACGTTGTGACCACAGCAAAAATCCATGGTGTCGGTATCGACGCGGTTTCTATCGAACGGATGGATTCGGACCGCATGGGTGCCCATGTGCTCAACAGGATGTTCCACTCGACAGAAGTAGCCCAGGCAATGGCTATGGAGCAGGGCCGTGCCCAATTCCTGGCTTCCCGGTTTGCCGCGAAAGAGGCGTTGGTCAAAGCCTTGGGAACAGGATTCAGGGGGATTTCACCATCGGAGATCGCAGTCAAGGTCAACGGGATCGGCAAACCCGAGATCAGCTTGGAGGCAGGGATACTGGAGCGCCTCGGATTCGGTTCCATTGCGATCCATCTCTCCTTGACACACGAAGGACCATTGGCTATAGCTTTTGTCGTGGTGGAGGAAATCGATGGCGCGTTCTGATTGGCGGCGACCTTCCGAGTTCCCCTTGGCCGCTGGACATCGGAGAATCAAGATTACTGTCAGTTACGATGGGTCGGGGTTCTCCGGGTGGCAACGGCAACGGGGTGTTCGGAGTGTACAACAGGAAATTGAGAAAGCTCTGGGCAAGATGTTGAAGGTACCGGTCCATATCCATGGATCGGGACGGACCGATGCCGGGGTCCATGCGATCGGACAGGTCGCACACTTCGATATCGAGAACCAGAGTGTTCCCGTAGAGGTGTTCCCCGTCGCGCTCAACCATTTGTTGCCGCTCGATATCAGGATTACCGGCAGTGCACTGGAAGACGGGTATTTCCATTCACGGTTTACTTCGGTTTGTCGGGAATACCGGTATTATGCGAAAGAGTTGGTCGATTTCACCCCATTCGATCGGAACAGGGTGTGCCGTATCCGCAAATTTCCTCCATTGGAGCTGTTGAACGGATATGCGGCTTGCATTGTCGGCACACACGATTTTTCCACCTTCAGTGCTGCCGCCGACCAGAGCCATTCGAGGATCAGGGATATGTATAGCAGCTCCTTCGGCTTTGAAAGCTCGCAGTGGGGCGGACAGATTCTGGTCTACACCGTACGGGGGAATGCGTTCCTCATGCACCAGGTCCGTTCCATGGTCGGAACCATGCTGCAATTGGGGGAAGCGCGCGAACCTGTCGAAGAGTTCGAGCGGCGGATGCTGTCCAGGAACAGGAAGGAAGCTGGCAAGACGGCTCCACCGGGGGGACTGTACCTCCATAGGATTGAATATGACCCAAAATGATCGGGAATACGTACGCAAATCGGTCGAGACCAGCTTGGAACAAGCCTGGACGCTGTTCCAGGAGGTGCAGGACTATATCGGCGAACAGCGCAACGTAGCTGCCGAAGTGCCGGATTTCCACCAGCGTGCACTCGAGATTGTTCCCGATGAGCAACAACAGGCTGCCGATGCCTTGCAACGGGTTTCATTGTCGCAAATCGCACATATGGTTTCGAACTGCTCGTTGTGTGCCCTTGGCAGCACGCGTACGCATGCTGTTCCTGGTGAAGGTGTAGCCAATGCCCGCCTCATGGTGGTGGGTGAAGGTCCTGGAGCCGAAGAGGACCGCACGGGTCGTCCCTTTGTCGGCAAGGCCGGGAAGTATCTCGACTCGTGGTTGTCGGCAATCGGGTTGGATCGTTCGACGAATGTCTTTATCGCCAATATCGTGAAATGCAGGCCGCCGGAGAACCGGGACCCGCTTCCACAAGAGGCGCAAGCCTGCATTCCGTACCTGAAAAGACAGATAGCGTTGGTGAAGCCGGACGGCATATTGTGTGTCGGAAAAGTCGCGGCCCATGTTCTGTTGGACCGTGACGAAGCGTTGCATGCCTTGCGGGGAACCATCCATCGGTTCGAGGGCCTGCCCGTCGTAGTGACCTATCATCCCGCAGCTGTCCTGAGAAACCTCCAACTCCGCGGGCCCGTGTGGGAAGATCTCAAGCGAACCGCAAACGTCCTCAATCTCCCTGTACCCAAATCGGGGAGGTGAGCAATGTACGTTTCCGTACTTCTGAACAATCCGCTCGGCCAACGGTTCACCTACTCGGTCCCCCCCGACAGTATTGTCCAAGTGGGCATGCGTGCTGTCGTGCCGTTCGGCAACCGTGAGGTTACCGCCTATATTGTCGAGGTGTTGGAGACGATCGAAGCTACCGCCTATGCAATCAAGCCCCTCAAGCGGGTGATCGATACGGAGCCATTGTATGGTGAGCGTGAAATAGAACTGGCCAAATGGATGGCCCGGTTCTATCTCTGCAGCGAGGGGGAAGCGCTCGGCAGCATGATCCCAAGCGGGAGACGCGATGTCGAACCCGCCTTGCTTCCCATGGATGATGATGCCGTGTCCATAAGGGACCATATGCTCTCGGATGAGCAGCAGTCCACCATAGAAGCTATTCTCACCAGCTCCCAGCCCATGCACTATCTCTATGGGGTGACCGGCAGTGGCAAGAGCGAGGTATTCCTTCGGATTGCCGAGCATGTGATTGAAAAGGGCAGGCAAGTGATCTACCTGGTGCCCGAGATCACGTTGACCCACCAGTTGGCCAGACAGGTATCCAAGCGGTTCGCGGGTCGGGTTGCCATTCTCCATTCCGGCATGACGCCATCGCAACGGTTGTCCGCATGGCGCAAGATCAAACGTGGGGAAGTGCAGCTGGCGATCGGAGCCCGGAGTGCCGTATTCGCACCCTTCGAACAGTTGGGGTTGATAATTATAGATGAGGAACATGAGAATTCCTACAAATCGGGAAGCAATCCACGATACCATGCCCGCCAGATTGCCCAGAAGAAGGCTCTGGAAGCCAAAGCGGTCATGATCATGGGGAGCGCGACCCCATCGTTGGAAGCGCATCTGATGATGGAGGAGAAGAAGGTTGTCCGCCATGTCCTCTCCCGGCGGGTCGCCGGGGGTGTTCCTCCACAGGTGACGGTGGTGAACATGTTGGCCGAACAACGCATGCTCTCCAAGAAGCTGATGGGCGAGATGAAAGCGACGCTTGCCAGGGGTCGCCAGGTGATCCTGTTTCTCAACCGTAGGGGGTTCTCCCACTACTTCCACTGCCGCAGTTGCGGGTATGACATGGTATGTCCACACTGTTCCGTTGCACTCACCTTCCACAAGGACAAGCATAGGATGGTCTGCCATTACTGCGGATTTTCACGCAGACCCATATCGGTTTGTCCCGAATGTTCGTCCGTGGACGTCGGCTATGGTGGTTTTGGCACGGAGATGGTGGAAATGGAAGTCGGTCGGTTTTTCCCCCAGGCCCGGATAGCACGATTGGATACCGACTCGGCCAAGGACAAGCCGATGGTCGCCACCGTGCTCCACGAATTTCGCGAAGGCAACATCGACATCTTGCTGGGAACCCAGATGGTTGCCAAAGGGTTGAACTTCCCCCTGGTGGACCTGGTGGGAATCGTATTGGCGGACAGCGCACTGAATCTTCCCGACTTCAGGTCCCAGGAACGGACCTTCTCCCTTATTGTGCAAGTCAGCGGCAGGGCAGGACGCTACAACGATGCGGGAAAGGTTGTGGTGCAGACCTTCCATCCCGACAATACGGCGATCCGGTTGGCGACCAACGGCAATATCGAGGAATTCTATCGACAGGAATTGGCAGCGAGGAAGGAGACAGCCTTCCCTCCCTACACCCGGTTGGTGAATTTCACTGTACGGGGAAGAAGCAAGGAGAAGACCGAAGGGGAAATCGAACGGTTGCGCCACATGGTCGAATCTTTCCTCCACGGTCTCGCCGAATCCAACGTACCGTCGGAACAGATACCCGACATACTCGGCAGTGCGCCCTGCCCGTTGGAGAAGATAGCCGGCAACTGGAGGCATCATCTGGTCCTGAGGGGCTCGGACCCCTCCCGTGTCCTTCAAATCGCCACCGGCGTATACGAGCAGTACAAGGCTCCTTCCGGAATGTACCTGGAAATTGACTTGGATCCATTGCAGATGCTCTGAACGTTGACGATTGCACCGTTTTGCGGCTATTATTGATCCATGTTGGATATCTATACACTAGGTGAAGAAGTATTGCGTGAGAAGGCGGAGAAAATAACCGTTTTCGACAACGCGTTGGCAATATTCGTCGATGCCATGTTCGAGACCATGGCTGAAGCCGATGGCATCGGATTGGCAGCTCCGCAAGTAGGTGTGCTCAAGCGATTGTTCGTGGTCGACACCCATCGTCCAGGTGAGCGCATGGTGTTCATCAACCCGGAGATTATCGAGACCAGCCAAGAGCAGGGATTGTATGAAGAGGGGTGCTTGAGCATTCCCGGCATGTACTATGATATCGTCAGGCCATTGGAGATAACCATTCAAGCACAGGACCTCTCGGGCAAGGCGTTTGTCAAACATATCGCCGGGACGTTGGCACGGGTCGTGCAGCATGAGTATGACCACCTCAACGGGATCCTGTTCATAGACAGGATGGATGAGGAGGCCCGGGAGAAACTGGTGGCATCATACAACAGGCGAAACAAGAAACGAAAAAAATAGTGGAGATGCTGCATGGAATGTTCCGAATTGCGGATTCTGTTCGCAGGTAATCCGTCGATAGCCGTTCCTGCCCTACAAGCCCTTTCAGAGGCTTTCACTGTGGTTGGGGTCCTGACAAATCCAGACAGGCCGGTTGGACGGGGCCGCCATTTGGAAGCTCCTCCGGTCAAGGAAACGGCACTCCGGCTCGGCCTTCCGGTACTCCAATATGAACGGCTCTTGGGTGATGCCCGCACACAGGTCGCCGCCCTGCGGCCGAATTTCCTGGTCTCGTTCGCTTGCGGCCACTATTTCGGGCCGAAATTCCTTGCATTGTTTTCCCAGGGGACTGCGAACATCCACCCCTCGCTCCTCCCGAAATATCGCGGAAGCGCCCCGCTGCAATTCGCCCTGCTCAACGGAGAATCGTGCACGGGAATCAGCATCCAGCGGATTGTCGCGAAAATCGACAGCGGCAATATCCTCGCGCAGGAAACCCTGCCCTTGGATGGTACCGAAACCACACAGAGTCTTGGTGATATCGTAGCGATGCGTGCACCCGCCCTCATAACCGATACGTTGGCCCGGTTGTGCGCGGGGCGATTGGTTGAAACCGTGCAACGGGAAGAGGACGCCACCTTCTCCACCTTGTTGAGCAAGTCGGACGGAATCGTCGATTGGACTAGCAGCGCACGGTCCCTCCACTGCAAGGTGCGGGCATATGCTCCTTGGCCGAAAGCGTACACGACATACCAGGGAATACAATTGATGCTTGCATCGGTGTATGGACCGGTGGACACGGCGGGAGAAGAGCCGCTTCCTCCCGATGCGGTGTGCGGTACCGTTGTCAAACATGTGAAGGGAAAGGGCTTGGCGATAGCCTGTAAAGATGGTCTGCTCTATGTGGATCGGCTCCAATTGGCCCAGAAGAAGGAAATGGACAGCTCCTCTTTCATAAATGGGAATCCCCGGATACTCGGGTCTGTGTTGGGAACGTGAATATGACTCGAAGGCGAGGGTCTGTGAGACCTGTCCTATTGTCGCTGCTGTTGCTCACCTCCCTTGTGTCTCCTCTTTTTGCGTACGAATATCGTAGCCTTACCCTCGGCGACCGTCAGATCGCGATCACCACCTACGGCTTGAGCCCGGCTCAACGGAATCTTCGGCCGAAAGTCGCGCTCGTACTCTCGGGGGGTGGGGCAAGGGGTTTCGCCCATATCCCGATCATCGAAGCGGTCGAGCGCGCGGGTATTCCCATCGACATGGTCTTGGGAACCAGCATGGGAAGCCTCGTGGGAGGTCTCTATGCGGCAGGATATTCACCGGGAGATATGCGGAGGCTTATCGCGGCATACGATATGGTCGAGTTGTTCGCACTTTCTGCCCTGCCACCTGTCCCGCTTGATCCGACACCGTTGCGACGCAATCGTGACAATCTGTTCGTCATAGGGTTCGACAGCGGTGGACTGGGAACTGCCTCCGGCATACTGGGCGACCAGCGGATTCTGCAGATGCTCAACGATTCCTTGTCCCGCGTCGCAGGAATCGTCGATTTCGACGATCTGGCTATTCCTTTCCGTTGTATCGGTACCGACCTGGTCACGGGAGAAAAGATAATCTTCTCTTCCGGATCGTTGGTGACCGCGATCCGAGCCAGCATTTCGATACCGTTGGTGTTTACCCCGTATCCTGTCGACGGGCGTATGGTGATCGACGGTGGCTTGGTGGACAATATGCCGATCAACCTTGCCAAGGAGATGGGTGCCGATATCATAATCGCCGTCGACGTGAATGCCGTCGATTACGATGTGGCAGCGCAGGAGCTCGAATCGCTTACATCGATCCTCTCGCAGTTGGTGGTGATCCTCACAAAGAACACGGTCTCGGACCAGGTGGCCGGTGCCGACCTGTTGTTGACCCCACCGCTGGTGGGCCATGGAATCCTTGATTTCGCCGATGTCAACGAGATTCTCGAGGTTGGCGAAACCGAAGCGGAATTGCACCTGGAGGACTTTTCCAGGATTGCCCGGACCATCGGAGCAGCACGGCCGTTGCAGGTCTTGGATCCCAACAGGTACGGCCCCTATTTCAGCTTGCCAGATGTATTTGTCCGCACCGTATCGCACCGTTCGTTGCAGGGAGCCCAGTTCGAGTCCAAGGCGGGGTTCGATCTGTCACCGTTCAATCGGTTTGTGGGATTTCCCTTGGATTCCCTGCGCAAATCCCAGCTCAACGCACAATTCGATGAACTCCGACTCTCGGGAAACTATGCGACGGTCGCATACGACTTTACCGAGGCAAGCCTGGGAAGGTCGGGTTCGGTATGGGGCAATCTGGAGATACAGACACGCCAGTTCGCACCAAGGCGATCATCTGTTTCCGCTGGTGTGTTCGGCACCATATCCATAGTGTTCTTGCCAGGGCAGACACCTTCCTTCGAGTTCAAGCCCGATTTCTCGCTCAACTATTCGTTATACAAGGTTTTCGACTCTCCGACCACGTGGTCGGTCAGGGTGTCGAACGACGACGCATTGCATGTATCCAACCGGTTCATGTATGGGTTTTCCGACAATTGGAAGATTGGCAATGAAATCAGCTATCACAGCGGTGGTCTTCATCCATTGAACCTTCGTTCGACCTTTATGGACGAACAGGTGCAGGACAGGCAGCTCTCCACCGAAATCATACTGCAGCACCAACCGTCTCCGAGGTTCCTTATCCAGACTGTGGTTCTCTTCGACTACCTGTGGTTCGGTGATCCTACCGTCGACCAGAACGGACTCCTTCCTTCGGTCCATGTGGAGACCGCGTATGCCACCATGCCCTTCGGATTTTTTCCCCACCATGGCACGCGGGTGGACCTTTCCCTGGATGCGGAATACAAAGCGGAATTGGGTTACAAGGTGGAAAGCCGACTCCAGAAGGTATTCCCGATCGGCGAAAGGAATGCCCTGTGGGTCGATGTGCACGGCGGCATTTCCCAACTCCATGTGCCCCGGAAAGAATCCTATTTCGATTTTGGGGGTTCACGCGGCATGCCGACCTATCCTTCCACCACATTGGTCGACGACATGCTCCTGCTACGGGTGAAGCACCTGCATTGGTTCTCTGACAAGCCGGTCGGCCTAGTCTTCCAATCCATGCTTACCGTCGGTTCGTATGGGGAGACGGTCACCGACCTGCTCACCGATAATCCCACGTTGACAAACCTTGCAACCCCGTTCTCCGCCCTTGGACCCCTCGAAACGAGTGCTTCGGTTGCTTTGGGGTTCTCGTTCGAGACGTTGGACGTGTTGTTCGGGTGTGCGATCGATGCCGATTTCAAGGTATCGGTGTTTCTCGAGGTGCTCTGATGGTGGAACGGTGGCGTGACTACAAGACCTACCTGTACCAGCGGTATGGGCAACGGGTATACCGGATTGGTCTGGATGGCGGGTTCTCGTGTCCCAACCGGTCGGCTAATCGTGGCGGAGGATGCATCTATTGCGATGCCAAGGGTTCTTCGGCTGTCTACCAACGGAGGGATGAAAGCCGATACAATCGTAGTAGTGCCTTTGTGGAGAATATCGACCTTCTCGGTAAGCCGGAACCGTCGCTTTCCCTTGAGGAGCGCAAGCGATCATTGACCGCCCAGATATTGCATGGCTCGCATTTTCTCGACACACGGTACCCCGATTCGGCGAAAAGTATCTATTTCCAGGCTTTTACCAGTACCTATGACGATCCCGAGGTGTTGAAGCAATTGTACGACCATGCCTTGCAAACCGGGGAGTACCGGGAATTGATAGTCAGTACTCGCCCCGATTGTCTGGAAGACCCGATTGTCGGGTTGTTGGCTTCATATAGGGATCGCGTGGATGCGGTGTGGGTTGAACTTGGCCTCCAGAGTGGAAACGATGAGACCTTGCGCTGGATAGGGAGGGGACACTCGGTTTCCGATTACTTGGATGCCTGTGAAAAGTTGCACGCCGCCGGTATCGAAATAAGTACGCATGTGATCCTGGGCTTTCCGCAGGAAAGTGATACCGAGATACTCAATACAGCCAAGGTGATTGCGCAAAGCCACCCCGAAGCGATAAAGATCCACAATTTGCATGTTGTCGCCGGCACCCGCCTCTATGACCGGTATATTGCCGGGAACCTGCAGGTTTCGGATATGGCCGAGCATGTGCGCCAAACGATCCTGTTGCTCAGGCATATCCCCTCCGATATTGTGATACAGCGATTCCTGAGCGACACACCCTCGCACCGCTTGGCTGCCCCTCGGGATTTCGGCGACAAGAATACCTTCGTGACGACCTTGCGCGACGAAATGATTCGGTTGGGAGCCAATCAGGGAGATGCATTGTGAAAATACCTGTCCTGCGGTTTTTCCATTGGTTCGGGCTCGGTTCCAGCCCGCTGGTTCTCCTCACGGTCACCGTATTGTCCCTATCTCCCTCGAGTGGATCGACCGACCTGATTTCCTGGATTCCGTTTGGCGACAAAGGTGCCCATGCGTTGGCGTATGCGGCTTTGGGTTTCTGCATGTTCTGTGCGGTTGCGGCGAGAGGCGAGAGCGGGTATCCTCGTGCTGTCATCGGTACGAACCGTTGGAGAATCGGTGCGGTTGCGGTTTTGCTTGTCGCAATCGGATTGACGATAGAACTTGTCCAACCCCGTTTCGGCAGAAGTATGGAATTGTTGGACTTCGTTGCAGACGGTGTCGGAGGTCTGTTGGGCATAGCCGCCGGCCTATCGGTATTGATGCTGGGAACGTATTGGGAAGAAAGGAGCAGCAGATGATGGACCTCCACCAGAAGGAAGAATTGACGGATGCCGTACGCAAGGCCTTGTTGCATGCGGTGACACATCTGGAGCCGTCGCTCATGGCCCGATTGGATTGGATGTATAGGGAAACGATGTCCGCTACGAAGCTATTGGGACCGGATGATGCCAAGAAGGCTCGCTACGAAGCTTCGTTGGAGGTCCTTGCGATGATTCGGGAGAACCTTGCCATAGCGGATGCGACGGATTTGCCCATGTGTCAGGATACTGGCATGGTGGTCGTATTCGTCGAGATGGGACCCGAGGTCCAGTTCTCGATGCAAGAGGTCGGCGAAGCTCTGGACAGCGGCATAGCGTCGGCAGTACGTGAAGGATTCTTTCGCAATTCGGTTGTCTCCGAGCCTTTGTTCGATCGGGAAAACACGCGGACGAATCTCCCTGCTGTCGTACATTGGTTTCCCAAGGAACGCGGGGGATTGACTATCCGGATGATGCTGAAAGGTTTCGGAAGCGAAAATTGCTCCGCCTTGGCAATGTTGCATCCCACAGCCGGTGTCGAAACGGTAGTATCGGCCATCCTGGACATGGTCCGCACCGCTGGCGGCAAACCGTGTCCGCCCATTGTCCTTGGCGTCGGATTGGGTGGAACTGCCGAACGGGCGCTGCTGCTTTCGAAGAAAGCATTGTTTCGCGAAGTCGGTTCCGCCAATCCGGACCCGCGATACGCCGAATTGGAACAACAACTGTTCGATTCCATCCAGGATCTCCATATCGGACCAGGAGGTTTCGGTGGACCTTTGACTGCATTGTCCGTAGCAGTCGAATATGAACCGACCCATATCGCGGGACTGCCTGTCGGTGTCTCGATCAGTTGTTGGGCGGACCGTACGGCGGTGGTCCGATTCGGAGGAGTACGATGAAGCGGGAAATTCAGTTGCCATTCGATACCGGGACAATCGCTTCATTGCAAGCCTTCGATCGTGTGCTTTTGAGCGGCACAGTGTTGGTGGGACGCGACCAAGTCCACCAGCGGCTGTCGGAACTGCTGCAGAACGGCGAGGAGCTTCCGGTCCCGTTGCAAGGCGAGACCATGTACTACATGGGACCCTCGGCAACCCCCGATTCCATGGTGATCGGGTCATGCGGGCCCACCACTTCCGCACGGATGGATCGGTTCGTCCCGGCCCTTATGGAAGCGGGATTGATCGCTACGATCGGCAAAGGTCCCAGAAGTCCCCAGGTTACCGAAGCCATCAGGCGCCATGGCGGTGTATACCTCATTGCGTTCGGTGGGTGCGGAGCCCTGTATGCGACCAAAGTGGTGTCACAACACGTCCTTGCGTTCGGGGAATTGGGGCCAGAGGCCTTGGTGCGGCTTGAAATACGGGACTTTCCCGCGATTGTGGGTATCGATAGTCGTGGAAATTCGGTATTTGATTGATATTTTTGTAGACTGCTGCAAATTTTGCGTTTACCATGCAAAAATGGGGTTGGGGAATAAGGACGTTCAAGCGTGATGGTGTGGCAACAGAAATATATTCCCGGACTACTCGTTCTAACCCTACTCGTTAGTATGACCCTTGTCACAGGATGCGTGGAGAAATCGGATAGTACGGAAATCGCGTCCAGTCCAGCTCGCACCCAGACTCCTGTGGATTCGGCACATGATGCAGCCCTTGGGTCGACCGAAACGGATGCGGCAGCAGTTGCGGATGACGGTGCCGGTTCAGCCGCCTCGGTATCCAAGAATTCGATGATCGAATATCTCCCGCCTCCTGGAACACTCGAGGAGCGTTTCAGCTATACCTACGGGTATCTGCTCATGGTGACGGCAATGCGGGACGTCCAGGGAATCGACCCGGTATACTTCGCCCGTGGCGCCTACGATTCGGGTGTTTCGAACGATCCGTTGATAGAACAATCGTCGATGAATTCCGTGTTGTATGAATACCAAGACAAGTTGATCAACGAGGCGGCGCGACGTCTGGAAGAGTTGGCCAAGAAGAATTTGGAGGACGCCGAGAGTTTTCTTGCGGTGAACGGAAAGCGGGAGGGTGTCATTACCACCTCCAGTGGACTCCAATACGAGATCCTCAAGGACGCTGAAGGTCCCATGCCGTCGGGTGACGACACCGTCAAGGTCAATTACCGGCTCACCTATTTGGACGGTCGTGAAGGCGATGCCTCCATACGGGGTATTCCCAGTGCGTTCGACCTCTCCTCTTTGATCCCGGGCTTTCGGGAAGGGCTCATGCTCATGTCCGTCGGTTCGCAATTCAGGTTCTATGTCCATCCGGACCTTGGCTATGGAGAGACCGGTTCGACGAAGATCGAACCGAACACCCTGCTGATATTCGATGTGGAGCTGGTCGAGATCGAAGACCGGTAAGTGTCCGCGAACCGGCAGGTTGCCGGAAGTTCGACTACCGGAGGCCGAGAATATCCAACAGCTCTTGCAATCCTGGTATCTCGTACGTGGGTCTGGCCGAAGAATCCATGGGCATGCCGAACCGGTTTACCCAGCAGGTATCCAAACCCGAGTCGATTCCCCCGCGGATATCGCTGGTCGGGCTGTCTCCGATCACCAACGGCCGATTGGCCGGAGCTCCGGTATCACGCACCAGGGACAAGGCTTTCTCGAAATATCCCGGGTGCGGCTTCTGGATGCCGATCTCCTCACTGATAACCACCGCAGTGAAGTAGTCCCGGGTACCGGTGGCGACAAGCCGCCCGCGTTGTACGGTCGATATGCCGTTCGTAATCAAACTCATGGGAATGTCGCGGCTTTTCAATGCATCCAGGACCGGAATCGCATCGTCATAGAGATGGAACGATCGGGAAAGCATGAGCGTGTATCGTTGTGCCGTCAGGCTGGGATCACCCTGCAGCCCATAGCGGCCATAGAAGCGGCGGAACCGTTCCGTCTTCAACCGGTCCATGGTAATGAGCCCTTGCTCGAACTCGAGCCAGACACCGTTGTTGATACGGCTATAGGTATCGATGGCTTCGTCGGACGGATCGATCCCCAATTCTTCCAAGACGTGCGAGAGGGCCCATTTTTCAGCGGCCTCGAAGTTGAAAAGCGTACCGTCGGCATCGAACAACAAATGATCGTACATACAATTCCTTTACATAGTTGCATAAAAAGGTGATACTGCAACTATACCGGGACAGGAGGACAATGGCAACGTCCAAGTGTCGTGTGGGAGGAATCGAATGAAGCTGAAAGGACGATGGATCGTACAATTGCTGATCGCATTGCTTGTGGTCATAGTGGGCATTTTCATTCTTGCCCGGCAGGACCTTTTCATACAGGTCTTTATCATTGTCCTGGGACTCGTCGCCATAATCACGGGAATCGGTTCGCTGGCGACCATGAACAGGTATTCGTTCGGACGATTCAACCACACGACGACGCTGGTGAAGGGAGTCCTGGGAATCATTATCGGTGTTCTGGCTGTAATCATGCCTTTGGCGACCGGTGAGGCCATGTGGACGATCATCATCTATGTCCTGGCCGCACAGATGGTGATATCCGCCATTGTCATGCTCATCGATGCGTTCGCCGTTCGGGCAGCCGGGTTTCCCGCGGCTCCGTTGGTTACCGAAGGGCTGGTTTCGCTCGTGTTCGCCGTACTGTTGTTCATGTTTCCCCGGAGCGTGGCGGATCTGCTGGTCGTAATCCTTGGCATAACGGTGATTGTGGTGGGACTCACCCTTGCGTTGGTGGCTTTCATGGCCCGTAAAAAACGCACGGAAGTGACGGTCGAGGCGGCCGATGTCGAGATCGATGAAACGCCATGATGCTCTTGACACAAAAGATTGCCTTCGGTAGTGTGAATTCATGAAAAAGACATTGGCACTGCATCACCATCACCACATCTCGGAATCTTGATGGAATGCGTGTGCGTTGACAGAGTACTTGACGACTCCGCATTTCGCGGAGTTTTTTTTTACCCTGAGGAGGTTTTGCATGGAGACGCGATTGAGGATTGCGGTACAGAAAAGTGGACGGTTGAGTGAAAAATCGTTGCAGATCATCCGGGACTGTGGTATCAGGTTCGGTTCGGATTCCCGACTGCTCAAGGAAGAAGCTGAGAATTTTCCCATCGAATTCCTCTACCTGCGCGACGACGATATTCCACGGTATGTGCACGATGGCGTCGCCGATATCGGCATTGTCGGCCGCAATGAACATGATGAGCAGAATCTGCCGCTGGATGTGTTGCGTGATCTCGGTTTTTCCAAGTGCCGTCTCTCCATTGCTGTTCCCCAGGAGTTTGCCTACGATGGCCTGAAGTCACTCGAGGGCAAGCGGATCGCAACCAGTTATCCCGGTATCTTGGGACGCAAGCTCGAGGAAGCAGGTGTCGGTGCCCGGATCTACGAGATTTCCGGATCGGTTGAGATAACCCCCTCGATCGGTGTTGCCGACGCTATTTGCGATTTGGTAAGTACCGGAGCCACCCTGGTGAGCAACGGGTTGCGGGAAGTGGAAGTGATTTACCGTTCTACGGCAGTCATGCTTGTGCATCCGGGATTGGCCGATGCGAAGCGCGTTGTACTGGACCGCCTGTTGCTGCGGATCGACGCCGTTATGCGCGCCGACGATTACAAGTACATCATGTTCAACCTTCCCAAGGAACATCTGGACCAGGCGGCTGCGATCATTGGCGGTATGAAAAGTCCTACAGTCACGCCACTGTTGGACAGCGGATGGTGTGCAGTCCAGACGGTTGTCAGGGAAGAACGGTTCTGGGATGTCCTGGAGCAGTTGAAGAATCTGGGGGCACAAGGAATTCTGGTTACGGCTATCGAAAAGATGGCCGACTGAGGGAGGGTAGCCCGATGGGATTGCTGGAGCGGATTATCGATCCGAAACCCGATGAAATCGCAAGACTGCTGGCTCGACCGGCGTTGGAGGCGGATTCTGTCGCCTCGGTGGTTGCCGATATCATAGAAGATGTTCGCCTCCATGGCGACTCGGCCCTGCTGGCCTATGCCGAGCGGTTCGACCATGCCCGATTGGCATCGCTGTCGATTTCCCGTTCGGTCATGGAGGCTGCAAAAGCAAGCCTGGATGAAAAGCTGCGGACTGCAATCGATCGCGCGAAGCGAAATATCGAACGGTTCCACACAGCGCAAAGGCCGAGGGATGAGCAGGTGGAGACTGAACCCGGGGTCTATTGCTGGCGTACGAGCATGCCATTGGAAACTGTCGGCATCTACGTGCCGGGCGGTAGTGCTCCGTTGTTCTCGACCGTCCTCATGTTGGGTATTCCGGCACAGTTGGCCGGTTGCAGGCATGTGGTTTTGACTACACCTCCCCGGTCCGATGGAACGATACATCCGGCGATATTGTATGCCGCATCCATAAGTGGTGTGACAAAAATCGTTGCCGCAGGGGGAGCACAGGCTATCGCTGCACTTGCCTACGGTACGGAATCAGTTCCCGCGGTGGACAAGATATTCGGTCCCGGAAACCGTTTTGTCACCGAAGCCAAACAACAGGTGTCCGCTCGACGATGTGCCATCGATCTCCCGGCGGGTCCTTCCGAAGTCATGGTGGTGGTCGATGCTTCCAGCAATCCCATCTTTACGGCGGCTGACCTGCTCAGCCAGGCTGAACATGGTCCCGATAGCCAGGCGATTCTCGTCGTCAGTGCCGACGATGTCTTGGCAGGTCAAGCTCTGATCGATGCCGTGGAGAGGGAACTTGAAACACAACTGGAAAAACTGCCACGCAAGGAATTGGCGCTTCGGTCATTGCAGCATGCCAAAGCTGTTCTTGTGACGGATCTCGAACTGTTGCCACGGGTAATCAACACCTATGGTCCAGAACACCTCATAGTCAATACCGCCGACTTTGCGCTGGTCGAGAAGCAGGTGAGGAACGCCGGGTCGGTGTTTCTCGGCGAGTGGACGTGCGAGTCGGCAGGAGATTACGCTTCGGGTACGAACCACACATTGCCGACCGCAGGGTGGGCTCGCTCGTACAGTGGGGTTTCCTTGGACAGTTTCTATAAGAAGATCACTTTCCAACGAATCACCTCGCAAGGTCTGCAATCCCTGGGCCCGGTGATCGAGACCATGGCTACCGCCGAGTCGTTGGATGCCCATGCCCAGGCCGTGCGGGTGAGATTGTCGAGCATCGAAGAGGAGCAAAAATGAGCGGATACACTATCAAGGAACTCATGCGGCCGAACATTGTCTCGTTGGTTCCCTATTCATCTGCCCGCAATGAATTTACCGGGACAGCAAAGGTGTTCTTGGATGCCAACGAGAATTGGCGCGACTTTGTCGGGGATGTGGGGAGAAACCGGTATCCCGATCCACAGCACAGGAATTTGAAGCGTGCGGTTTCCACTGTCATGGGATTGCCGGAACAGAATCTGGTGATAGGAAACGGTAGCGATGAGATGATCGATGTACTGTTCAGGATATTCTGTGTTCCCCACAAGGACAAGGTGCTGCTGATGTCGCCCACCTATGGGGCATACGAGGTATTCGCCGATATCAACGATATAGGGGTCTCCCATTGCCCCTTGCAGACCGATTTCTCACTCAATCTGCGATATTTGGATACCGCTTGCCATCTGGTGAACAACGGAACTCCGGAAACCGGCATGCATAAGATGCTCTTCATCTGTTCTCCCAACAATCCGTCCGGGAACAGTTTTCCCTTGGATCAGGTTGCGACGATTGCCCAGCGGTTCAAGGGAATCACCATAGTCGATGAAGCCTATATCGAATTCTCGGGCAAGGAATCGGCGATCACCCTCATGCAGGATTGTCCCCGGCTGGTGGTGCTCAGGACCCTTTCCAAAAGCTGGGGATTGGCGAATGCACGGGTGGGTATCGCGATTGCTCCGCCGGAGATTGTCCAAGCTATGCACAAGGTCAAGTATCCCTACAATCTCAGCGGTATCGCACAAGAGCTCGCGATCGAAGCGTTGGAGCACGCGGATGAAGTTTACCGGAATATCGAGGGGACCATACAGGAACGGGAGCGAGTCGCCCGGCAGTTGCAGAATTTTTCCTTTGTGGAAAAGGTCTTCCCCAGCGATGCTAATTTCCTGTTGGTCCGGGTGCTGGATCCGGATGGATTATGTTCTTCCCTGCGGGAGCGTGGGATCATAATCAGAAACCGATCCACCGTACGCGGTTGTTTCGGTTGTGTGCGGATCACCATAGGGAACAGAAGTGAAAACGATTCGCTGCTCATGGCGATGGAAGAATTGGAGGGCTGATCATGGAGCACTCGAAGAGACGGACGGCGATACTGGCAATCGCGTTGGATGGACCGGTTGTCAAGGCGGATTCCCTGGCTACCTTTGCCGACATCAACTGGACACCGGGTGTTTTCAGGGGTCTCGGGCACCTGGCTGAGGATGGTATATTCCAGATTGTCATGCTATTGCAGCGGGAGAAAGAGAGCCTCTATGCGAACGATGTCCTGCAACGGATCCTCGACACCCTCGGAAACGAAGGTATTGCCGTGGAGCAGGTCGTTTACGATGACCAGCTGACCTTGATCGGATCCCCCGGACCTGGTCCGGACACCGAACATTCCTGGATTGTCGCTTCCGATCCCCGAACGGTTGCCATTCAAGCCGGCATGCACCCCCTGCCGTTCACCGGATGGCCCGATATCGTGGCAAACCTTTCCGGTTCAGCAGGGAGACCGCCGCGTACAGCCCGATTCGAGCGCACGACACAGGAGACATCCATACACTTGGAACTGGATCTCGATGGTACGGGCAAAGGCTCCATTGCCACCGGTTTGCCGTTTTTCGACCATATGTTGCACCAGGTCGCACGCCATGGTCGCCTTGATCTCACGCTGCGATGCGAAGGGGACCTGGAAGTCGACGAACACCATTCGGTGGAAGATGTGGCGATTGTGCTTGGACAAGCGGTTGCCCGGGCTCTGGGCGATAAGCGGGGAATCGGTAGATACGGATTCGAATTGTTGCCGATGGACGAATGCTTGGCCCAGGTGGCCCTCGATTTCTCGGGAAGGGCATGGTTCGCATGGGATGTGGAATTCACGCGCGAAATTGTGGGGACGTTCCCCACCGAATTGTTCTCCCATTTCTTCAAGTCGTTCAGCGATGAAGCCAAGTGCAATCTCCATATGCAAGTAAGCACAGGGAATGCGCATCACCAGGCCGAGGCACTCTTCAAGGCCTTCGGTCGGGCACTTCGGCATGCGGTCTTCCGCTACCCCGGAAACGACGACTTGCCTTCGACCAAAGGAGTGTTGTGATGTCCTCCATCGTTATCGTGAAATACAATGCAGGCAATATCCGTTCGGTCTTGTGTGCCCTCCACAGGTTGGGTCGCGATGCCACGGTAAGCGATGATCCGAAGGTCTTGCGCAATGCCTCCCGCGTGATCTTTCCCGGAGTGGGCGAGGCCTCGTCGGCCATGCGGTACTTGCGGGAGGTGCATCTCGACGAAGTGTTGCTGTCCTTGCACCAACCATTTCTCGGTATCTGTCTTGGCATGCAACTCATGTGCAGCCACAGCGAAGAGAACGATACCGATTGCTTGGGCATATATGAAAGCCCGGTCGTACGGTTCGCCGAGGAGCCGGGACTGAAGATTCCCCATATGGGGTGGAATACCCTCGGCCTCGGTGACGATCCGCTTTTTGCGGGAATTTCCGATCCGGCATGGTGCTACTTCGTCCATTCGTACCATGTGCCCACCTCGAAGGAGACTATCGCCACGTGTACCTATGGCCAGAACACGTTCAGCGCGGCCCTAGGGGCAGGAAATTATCGCGGAGTGCAGTTCCATCCGGAGAAAAGCGGCCCGTTGGGCGAGCGGATATTGAAGAACTTCCTGGAAATTTCGGAGGACCGGTTATGGTAGCGATTCCTGCAATGGATATTATCGACGGATCGTGTGTCCGCTTGCGTATGGGCGACTATGCCAGCAAGCAGGTCTATGGTGCCGACCCCACCGAATTGGCCAAGATGTTCGCGGATACCGGCCTATCACGGCTGCATCTCGTCGACCTCGACGGAGCAAAGGCCGGACAGGTCCGGAACCTGCAGGTCCTGGAGCATATAGCCGAGAAAACCAATCTGGTGATCGATGTGGGGGGAGGTTTGCAGTCCCGTCAGGATTTCGATGCCGTATTTTCGGCGGGTGCGGCAATGGCGACCGTTGGATCGTTGGCTGCACGCGATAGGGAGCTGACTCTCTCCTTGCTCCAGACGTTTGGTCCCGATCGGCTGGTGCTGGGCGCAGATTGCCGTGAAGGAAAGATTGCGGTCTCCGGCTGGGAGACTACGACGGATCTGGCGGTATATGACTTTGTCGCCACCTATCTGACGGCTGGGTTCCGCATAGTGGTCAGTACCGATATTTCCCGGGACGGGATGATGAACGGCCCCTCGGAAGAGTTGTACGTAGCATTGATGGACGATATGGCAAGACGTGGACTGTCCATGGAACTGGTCGCGAGTGGAGGAATCCGCAGCTTGGCCGATCTCGATAGTTTGGCGGAAAAGGGACTTGCCGGGGCAATCATTGGGAAGGCCATGTACGAAGGGGCGATCGGACCGCAGGCACTTGCCGCATGGCAAGCTTCCCAGGGGGTGTGAAGTGCTGGCTAAACGAATTATTCCCTGTCTCGATGTCAGGGATGGCAGGACGGTCAAGGGTGTCAACTTTGTGAATTTGCGCGATGCGGGCGATGCCGTGGAGCTTGCCGCCTTGTATGCGCGCCAGGGTGCCGACGAGTTGACCTTTCTCGATATCACCGCGACGGTCGAGAACAGGGGGACTTTCACGTCTTTGGTACGACGTATCGCCGATGTCATCGATATCCCCTTCACTGTCGGTGGGGGAATACGGAGTGTTGCCGATGTCGGAGCCTTGTTGGAAGCGGGTGCGGACAAGATATCCATCAACAGTATGGCTGTGAAGGACCCCAAAATCATCGATACACTGGCCAGGGAATTCGGAAGCCAATGTGTGGTTTGCGCGATCGATGTCCGTTCCAACCAAGCCTTCGATGCCGACGGCGTGCTCGGGTGGGAAGTCTATGTGGCCGGAGGTAGGACACCGACAGGCCTGGAGGCCCTTTCCTGGGCGGTGCAGGCCGAAGACCGCGGTGCGGGGGAGATTCTGCTTACATCCATGGACCATGATGGCACGAAAGGTGGCTTTGCGGTCGAGTTGACCAGACGCTTCAGCGATCGGGTACGCATTCCGATCATCGCATCGGGTGGCGCGGGAGCGATGGAGCATTTTACCGAAATCTTCACCGCCGGAGGTGCGGATGCCGCATTGGCTGCATCGATTTTCCATTTTCACGAGATAGACATTCCCGAACTGAAGATTTTTCTGGAAAAACATGGTATACCTATACGCCTGAACCGTTAGGTTGGAGGGAGTTTTGATGCAGGTGGATTTTAAAAAAGGTAATGGACTGGTACCGGCAATCGTACAAGATGCGGTGACGCGGCGTGTCCTTATGCTCGGGTATATGAATGAGGAGGCTTTGACCATTACACAAGAACGTGGCCTGGTGACATTTTATTCGCGTACCCGACAGAAATTGTGGACGAAAGGGGAGACGAGTGGAAATTATCTTACAGTCCGCGAGATTGTCGCCGATTGCGACAACGATACCCTCCTGATTAAGGCGATTCCATCCGGCCCGGTTTGCCATACCGGCAGCGATACCTGCTTTGATGAAGCGAACGATCCCGAGCTCATGACGTCAAGTGAATTCCTGCTCTACCTGGAGGAAGTTATCCACGACCGTCGGGAGCATCCGATCGAAGGTTCGTATACCAACCACCTGTTCTCCCGAGGCATCAACAAGATTGCCCAGAAGGTCGGAGAAGAGGCTGTCGAGCTCGTCATAGAGGCCAAGGACGACAACAAGCCGCTCTTCCTTGGTGAAGCCGCGGATCTCATGTACCACATGCTGGTGCTTCTCGCGCAGAAGAATATCAGGCTGGACGAGGTCATCGAGGTTCTCAAAGGGCGCCACTCCCGCTAGGTTGCCCCATGGGAAAACCTGCGAGGAGCGCCCATACCAAAACCGGAGTGAGGATCTCCCTCATCTCCATAGTTTCCAGCATTCTGCTGTCCCTTCTGAAACTGACCACAGGCATTGTCGGCAAATCCTCGGCATTGGTCTCGGATGGTGTGAATTCAATCAGCGATATTGTCAGCTATACGGTCGTCATGGGTGGAGTCGCAGCTTCCGACAGGGAAGCCGACAGCAACCACCAATACGGACATGAAAAGTTGGAGAGTATCGTCTCGGTATTCCTTGCCCTGGTCATTTTCGGTACTGGAGTCGGCATCGGCTTGTCGGGCATACGGAATATCGGACACATGGACACTTTGGCGATTCCTACTCTGCTGCCACTTCTTGGCGCAGGGTTTTCCATTGTTACCAAGCTGGTGTTGTGGCAACTGACTACACGGGCAGCAAAAAAGACAGGTTTGAATTCCTTGCGTGCATTGGCCACCGACCATGTGTCGGATGTCCTTTCCTCCACCGGAGCCTTGGTCGGCGTGGTCGGAGCCCGGTTGGGATATCCGGTGCTGGATCCGATCGCATCTGTCATGATCGCCCTGTTGATTGTCAAATCGGCTGTCGAGGTATTCAGGTCGGCCATTTCCGTTCTCATGGATTCTTCGGTGGACAACAACACCAAGGCCCAGTTGGAAAAGGCGATCCTTTCGAATCCCCAGGTGCAACGGATAGATCTGTTGCGGACACGTACGGTGGGGGCCGGATTTTGGGTGGAAGTGGAAATCTGCTGTTGCCGGCATCTTCACTTGCATGAAGCGCACGACATAGCCGAAGAGATCCATGATCGGATCGAGGACAAGTTTCCCAAGGTCCGTCACGTCATGGTCCATACGAATCCCTGTAGCGGCGACAACGAGTTCTGCAACCGGTGCAAGGCCAAGGATCTGCTCGAGTAGAGCTGGAACTGGAGGTCCCGATCGGCTTCATGGGGACACTATCTATGAGATCTCCCTGAAGAAGCCGATTCCACCTTTTCCATTTCTTTTTATGTCATACATCGCCGAATCTGCGTGTCGCAACAACTTCTCGCCAACATCACCGGCAGCAGGATATGTGGCGATGCCGATGGATGCATCGACCGTGCACCCGATAGTCTCGAAATACATGGGTTCCTGCAACAATGTATGGATCTTCCTGGCGAGATGTTCCGTAATAGCCGTATCTTCTATGTCACGAAAGACAATCGCGAATTCATCCCCACCGAGACGTGCCACGATATCTTCTTTTCGAATGTTCTGGGACAAGCGGTTGCCCACTTCGATAAGCACGGCGTCCCCAACCTCATGGCCATACCTGTCATTGATATCCTTGAATCCATCCAGATCGATATACAGGAGGGCGAACTTTCCGGTATACCCATCGCACTCGGCTACCACTTGGTCCAGCCGCTCGAAAAAGTATCGTCTGTTGGGAAGTCCGGTCAGAGTGTCGTAGTTCGCATACTTTTCCAATTTCAATGCGGCTTGGTGAAGAAGTCCCGATTCGTTCTGGATTTTCAAGTTTTCCGTTTCCAATGCGTACATAGCCATGAACTTCTTCAGGGAATAGAATACGGTGCCGTAGGCGGCCAGGGAAAGCGTGACCAGTAGGTAGAGCGGCCATTTGAATATGGTCAATGATTTCTGGATATCATCCGTGGCGTAGAAGTAATAGGACAGGTTGAGGAAGATGCAGGTCACCAGCACCGAGAACATCGGCCAGTTGTCGACAACCGATTCGTATGACATCCGCAAGTACTTTTGGAAAAGGACTATCACCCCCAGGTAGAGCATCAATCGAAGGAGGGTATGGGCGTATGGCGGCATTGGCAATGATCTACTCAAATCGAAACTGAGGAAGATGATCATCATCATGATATTGAGGGTAGTGAGAAACGTGAAGCTCCATTGCATGAAACTGAGCCGTGTCATCGGTTTCAAGGCAAGGCCAATCACGAGGAACATGATGATATCGAACCTGGAAAGTGCGGTAAGGTCTCCATGCACATAGAACCAGAGGGTACTCGCCATATTGATGACAAATACCGAGGTGGCGGCGATAACAGTACCGTTGCGGCCGAATTTCGATCTGGTCAAGGTAATCAGGAGTATCACATTCATGACAGCGGTGACACTACCGCGTAGGAGATTGATGATGAGGTCATTCATGGGGAACACTCCTCTGTTATCGGACAGGTCAAGGTGTATGTTGAAATATGTGGGTTGCCGAGACAGGAGTCGTCATCATGGGAGAAAGTATCCAGCATTACCTATCCTTGAAGAACCAGTATCGAAATTCCTCGTCACCAGGGGAATTGTACAGAATACCACCTGCCACTGCAAGCAAAAGGTGCCGGATGTACCTTCCCCTATTGCATCTCGAGGCTCAGGTCCCAAAGATTCTGTGCCACTATGCTGTCCAATGCATGGGGTGCCGGGATTTCCGGGGTGGTGAAATTGAAGAACTTTCCGGTGATTCCTTCGACTTCCTTCGAAACTCCAAGATAATAGAGAGCTTGGGCAGACAGTACAGGGGATCTGGCGGAGGGATTTATCAGCAGATGTTTGAAAAACCTGTAGATCCTGCCATTGTTCTCTCCCATGTTTGTCCGCACATCGCCGGGATGCATGGCGTTGATTGTTACTCCGCTATCTTGGAAATATCGGGAAAATTGGAACATCGAGAGCAATTGTGCAGTTTTTGCCGAGCCGTATCCCTTCAGTCCGGTATAGTGTTGCCGCTCCCAGCGCAGATCATCGATTTTCAGTCCGGCGATCGCAAAGCGGTGGCCTTCGGAGTTGACATAGATGATCCGACCATGGCCCTGCTGTCTCAACTTCTCCTTCAGGCGGTACGTTATGATGAATGATGCGAGATAATTGATCTGAAAGACTTCCTCGATGTCGTCGGCGGTAAATCGAAGTTTCGTGTTGTAGACACCTGCGTTGTGGATGAGCACCGCAATGTCACGACCTACATCGGCAAGCATGTCGGCGGCCGCATGCACGTGCCCAAGGTGTGAGAAGTCGGCCAAAAAATAGGTGCAGGGTACGTTGAAATCATGCTCGATCTCTTGCTTGAGGCGTTCCGACTTTTCCTTGTTGCGGTTGATAACCAGGAGTTCGGCACCATGGGAAGCGTAGAGTCTGGCTGTCTCATAGCCTATTCCGGATGTGGCTCCGGTGATAACGACCAGTTTTCCATGGAAGTCCATCCGTTCTTCCTTGGGTGCGGCTTTGTTGTTCTTGAGCATGGCTCCGATATTCGACCATTGGTATTCTTTCAGGTATGGGTTCATTTCCAAACGAAGCGAGCGGAGCGGGGCCATGGAATGGCCACATTCCCGAGCGAGTGCAGGAAACGTAAGGTGAGAGACGATGCCCCTTGGGGCGGTAAAGGAGGCAGCGCCTCCTTGGGCCAGCGCTTGCGCTGGGGTGTCGATACCTTTCATTTGCAATTTCCTCTCAACCGAATTTCTTATGCATGAATTTTCGATAGGCTTTGCCAAACCGGGGAATATTGTCGAATATGTCGCCCCACAAGTCGTAGTAATCGCGTTGCTCGATGATTTTTCCATCTTCGTTCAAGGTTACCCTGCTTGAACCATATACGGATGAGTTCGGATATTTCTTGAAGCTCAGGCTCATTTCCCATTCGAGGAATATGATATTGCCGTTTTGGGCAATGTTCTTTATATCCATTTTCAGGTTGTTCGACCGGGCAATCAGTCGCTCGGTCATGGCCTTGAATTCATCGATTCCGTGTATCTTCTGGACACTGTCCCAAAAATATATGCCATCGTCATAGTAAGGCAAAATGTGGGACCAATCGGGCTTGCCTTCGGTATTGTAGATGTTTGTCCAGAGGTCTTTCAGTTGTTCTTTGCTTTGTATGTACTGTTCCATGCTGTGGTACCGTGTTCCTTTCAATGTAACAGTTGTATCATAGTTTTTTGGATTCCAGTCAAAAAAAGTGCCATTGTCAACGAAAGGATTCTTGCCTCGAGGTATCAGGGATTTGCATCGTGCTCAGCATCTGCTCTTTCGGCCTTTGATATAGGAGGGGATGATACGGGAGTAGTTCATGGTTTTTTTCAACACGATCTCCTCGCACAGGTAGGTCAAGAAATGAGGATGGCTGAATCCCTTTTTGACCAAGAAGTCCTTTGCCTTCCTGTCATCCATAACCTTGCTTAGGATTCGGGCAGTCCGACATATCTCAAGCAGCTCCTCCAGTTCCTTGCGATACGTCTTTTCCGTGAGTCCGGCTCCAAGCTTGCTTCCGATAATCCGTCCCGCCAGCAATGCGGGATAGATTCCTTCCCCCAAGACAGAATCGACAAGACCAGTCGCATCACCGGCGAGAAACATGTTTTTAGCGGCCAATATTTTGGCAGGTTTCCCATAGGGGATAATCGTACCTTCCGGATGTGGCTCCTCCATGTGCAGCCGGGCAAAGAGTTGCTTGGCCGCTTCCATCACCATGCCATCTTGTCTCGTACCGCCTATACCAACGGAGGAGTACTGGTCCGCATAGGTGAAACACCACCCGTATCCCTTGTCTATCAAGTCCATGTACAGATGGATGCCTTGAGGGAGGGATGAGGGAATAGGTGAGGAATAGTTCTTGCCGACACAGAATCCATCGGAGCGCCGATGGTCTTTGTTCAGGTATTTTCCAACCATGCTGTTGGCTCCGTCGGCTCCGATGAGGAAGTCGAAACGGAGGGTTCCGCCATTGTCCAAGACAAGGGTATTGTCATCGATAATCCGAGTTGCCCGGGTGCCTTCAATCAACGTCCCCCCCATGTCTTGGAATTTCTTGCACAACAGATAGTCGAAATCAAACCGATTCACCATGTAGGCGTCTTGGGTGAGTTTCAACTTCAGCTCGTCCCCTTGGTGATGGATGAATACGTCGGATACCGGGTAAAAGACCGAAGTGTCCGTGCAATCGAACCCCAATGCCGCAATCTCCCGGATGGCAGGGTATGTGAGAAAACCTCCGCAAAGTTTCTTGCGGGGAAATACCGCTTTCTCGATGATCTGGACATCGAGATCCCTTTTGAGAAAATTGATGCCTGCGGATAGTCCTGCGATGCCTGCACCTACAATGACAATATCGGATCCTTTAATTTCCATTATCTTGTTCTCTGTGCTGTTGTAAAGATTGGCTGGTTATGCCATACGCCTAATGCGAACTATATCACGGATGGAGCCTTGTGGAAATTTTCTTTTTTCCCAAGCACCTTCGAACCTATTCCAGGAAGCTTTGGGATTGGGGCTCCGCGTGCAGATATGGGGACGACCCGATCTGGTCATATTGGATGGAACCACAACATCCTGGTGTTGCAGGGTGAAGAAAACCAGCGAATTACAACCAAATGCGTAGGTCTTTGCACGCATTCTCATACACTCGTTCGATAGTACCAAACTTCTGCAAGCCCTATCGTATCCATGATAAAGCGTGAGGAGGATACTGGTATGGCAAGGAAAAAATGTAAGAACTACGCATGTGGATCCATCTTGGTGTTCCTGTTGCTGATGACGTCGTGTTTTCTCGGACCCCGTGCAGTTCGGGTTGAACTTCCAAAGATTCGGCAGGTGCAGGCCACGCAAGTTTTCGTACATGCATCGGTGATTCCCATGACGGAACCCGATACGGTCATTGACGATGCGATCGTGATTGTCGAAGGCCAAACAATCGTGTATGTGGGTACCGATTATGGGAGGATTCCTTTGACTGCCGACATTATAGATTGTTCGGGCAAGTGGATAATCCCCGGTTTGGCCGATGCGCACGTCCATCTTCTTTTCAATGCCCTTGACCCCCTGTTGTTTCTTGCAAATGGGGTGACCTCGGTCCGCAACATGGCTTCCTTGACAGACTCTGGGAGTGACGATGCCAGGTTTGCCTTCAGCGACCACCTGGAATTCCGTGATTCGATCCGCAGGGGGGAAGTGCTTTCGCCTTGGATCTACCAGGCAAGCCCCATCCATGAAGCACGCACGGGCAAATATTTTGATAGGGCGCTCTATGTGGACACGAATTCAGCTCAAGCAGGGAAAGCAGCTGTTCAAGAAGCCTACGGGAAAGGATTCGATTATTTCAAAATATACAACAAGCTTCCATCGGCCGCATTCTTCAGTATTGTACAGGAAGCAGGGGAGTTGGGGTTGCCAGTTGTGGGCCATATTCCGCACGAGGTGTCGTTGGAAACGGTACTCGATAGCTCTTCGATGCATTCCATCGAGCATCTCACCGGTTATATCAATCCTTTTGGCAAGATGAAGTTCAGTCCCGGCAGGCTCGATGAGATTGCCTTGCGTACTGCCGAGGCAGGGATCTGGAACGTCCCGACTTTGGAAGTATGGAAACATATTGTCGCACCCGAATACATCGATGCGATCGATGCCGATCCATGGACGCGCTACATATCCCAAGCCAATCGAAAAATCTGGTCAAATTCGGTCGAATCGTTCTCCAATCTGATCAAGAAACACGTGGATGGCTATACGATCCTTCCTTCCGACCACATGGAGGATTTCGAATTGATCGTGGAGGCTCTGATTGAAGCAAAGGCTCCGATCGCAGCCGGGACAGACAGTGGAACCCTGAACGTGGTTGCTGGAACTTCGTTGCACAAGGAGTTGGAGGCGTTGGTGGAGCTGGGAATGACTCCATGGGAGGCTATTGCCGCATCGACGGTACATGCTGCGGAATGCTTGCGTAGAGCCGATGAATTCGGTTCCATCCAAGCTGGACTGCGGGCCGACCTGTTGGTCCTTTCCAGCGATCCTCTCGAAAATATCACACACCTGCGCGATATCGACCTTGTTGTTGTACAAGGTGTGCCATATGGCCAGTCGGAATTATCGGGCATGCTCGATCAATTGGTTTCAGTCAACAGTCGTTAACAGGCCATACTGGCCTAATTGACATGATGGTTTTCAATTCACCGTGTCAATACTTCCCATTTTTATGATTGGGATCTTCCTCAGGAATCTTCATTCCCGAGGAGTCCCGATTTATCGCTACAGACTTCCTGCCTTGCATATCCCGGATCCATGACCTGCCCGATGATGGTAACACTTCGATTCGGATATCGACTATTTCTCATGGTCGGCGAGCAATTGGCTCTTGAGATCGCGCAACCTGCCATCCGCCTGGTATTGATAGACATCGACAGAAGTGGAAGAAGGCCCGGTGGTCACCACCGCGAACGTCCTGCTGAGGAGGCTGCCATCCTTCTCCTTGTAATTGGTGTTGTGGTCAATCCAAGTACCGGTATTCACGTAGTAGTGGCCATTGCCATAGTCGTAGAACAATGGGATGTGGGTGTGTCCGAAGATCACTACGCTGGTATCGCTTTGGGCGTTGTCGACTTCAAACTGCGCACGGGCCTGGCTTTCGAAATACGTGCTGTCAAGCGCACCCAAGGACGCGACCGCGAAGCTGGAATACACGTTCACCCCATTGGCCTTCTGACGCTCTGCCCAAGTCCGTTGATAGTTCGGAAAGAGTATGGGAGCAGAAATTATTCCCTCTTCATTGCGTACCGGATACAAATCCTGAACCGAATAGGTATCGTTGTATCCATCGATGCGCATATCAAGAAGCTTTTCTCCGAACCCATCGGTTGGGGTGATGTTCTTGAACACAGTCTCCATGGTCCGGTAATACGCATAGGCTCCGAATTGGTCAGGGTCGTTCACACGGTCTGGAACAGTCTCGATTGCCGGTAGGTCGGCCATGTAGGTAGGTTTCCCCTTGAGTACCCAGTCTGCTGCGAATCGAGCGTAGAAGTAGCCCGGGGGCAACATGGTAGGGCCGTTGGTGAGATGTGCGTTGGTAATGGTGTCGGGCGCAGAAAACACATCATACCGGTGGCCATGCTCGATTACAACCTCGTTGCGATCCCCGGTACGGTACAATCCGACTCCGAGGTGTTGCGAACAGACTTTCATGCCTGGGATCGCCTCCTCGACATATTGTACATTGACGGACATGTCATGGTTGCCGACAACATATACCAGGTTGATGCCTGCATCCATGACGTCCATGAATGCCGCAACCAAATCCTTGTTGTTCTCGATGTTCTTTCGGTAGAAATCGCCTCTATCGGTTTCGACAAAAGAGAGTGGCAAGAACCATTCGTCAAAGATGTCACCGTTGAGCACTACTTCCCGGATATCCGAGGTCACGGCGATGCGCTGCAAGAATTCGATGAGATATGTTCTATTCTCCAAAATCTCCGCATAGGCATCCTCAAAGCCGGTGTGAATGTCGCTGAGTACGATGATTTTGTCTCGGGTGTCTCCCGCATCCCAGAGCGGTTGTACTCCAGCCGATCCTGCAGTGCCCTGTTTTGAAATGGATGCGCAGCCAACAAAGGTTATGACCAATAAAGCTGTGGCAAAGTAAGCAAGCATACGTTTTCCCATGGATTCCCTCCTCCCAACTGACGATCTGCACCACATCGACCATTCAAGTGACTCGGCTTCAACGAGAAGTACCATGAGCATCCTGGTATTCCTCGTAAGGACCTCAAACATCCTCTTTATGCACTATATCCGGTATTTTCTTGGAAACCTAGTTCATTTCTTATTAATATTGATTTTCAGCTTTTTTGCGTGGGAGACCCCTGTTCCCATGCTCATCGACCCCGATGTTGGATTGCTCCTGATCCGTATCATTGAAGGATACCCGGCCCCGGTTGTCCATCCGTAGACTGAGTTTCCCATATGCTTCTCGTTGGAAAGGATGTCTCCAATGGTTTTCTCGAGTACTGATGCGCCCCAAATCGGTTGATTGCAAATGGCCGGGTGATTTTGTTCTTGGCGCGGAAGGAAGTATCAAGCCCTTCCGGAATTCTCTTCAAGCCTATCAATCGATTTCTATGCTTGGATTTTCCATGGACTATAATTTGCCAATATGAGATGATCAACGATTCTTCTTGCTGACATAGGCGGCAATTCTCCGGTTGATATTCTCGGTGAGATTGGCATAGTACAGTGAATAATCGAACGAATGGTACACCCCCTTGGGCAAGTGTCCGGACGAAGCCAGGACAGGTAGCTTCCCCTCTACTGTTGAACATACCACCACTGACCGATCTGGATCCACTTTCGCATCGGCAAAGCCTGGAAGTAGCAACAAAGCACCGGTAGCATCAAGCAGAGCCGATCCGAGATTGAGCTCTCTTCCTGCAGGTTCCCCGGAACGTGTCCAACTGATCGGATTAATGACCAATGCATCTTTGCTTACAAGCGGATTAGCCTCGGTAACACCAGGCGCTTCCGTGTTGTATGATACAATTACCTGGGTATCTTCCGCATGTTCTGCAAACCGAAGGAATGAATGCTCAGCAAGAAATTCGTTAGTGATCGAAGTGCCGATGCAATAGGCTGCTATCATCCGTTCATAGACCTCGGGGTGGGTCGGCATATACTCTGCCAGAAGTAGCCTGAGGATATCCGAGCCCTGTGAATGGCCGGCAAGCACAAAGGGACGACCGTTGTTATAGTGCTGTATGAAGTAGTCAAACGCTGCAATGGCATCTTGCAAAGGAGCCTGCTCGAGTAAGGCATCCCGCTTCCCGAATGGAAGAGTAAGCACCGCAGTGGCATCGCATTGTCGATAGAATGGAGCATAGACATTGGCCGCCGGTTCAAAAGCAGTGGCCTGAAGCTGAAAGGCCATGGCAGCTGCATTCTGTAGTATTTCAGTCTTACGCTCCGAGTAGAGTGGACCAGAAGGATTTTCCCGTACATAAACTGTCGGATACAGGTAGAAGACATCGACGGGTTTTGTTCCTGTAAGGGGAAGCGAAAGCCATTGCGTAGAATCATCATAAGGATTGGAAACATCGTTTGTCATGGTTGTGCAACCGACAAGGAATACCAGGACAAGTACTATTCCACAGAATTTAATGATGTTGTTCATTTCTTTGATTCTCCTTCAATTGCACGGGTTTTCCGAGTCATATCATGTGAGATGTCCATTGATGCGAAGCTTTCACTATCCGGAAGTAAAAGGGAAATCGCCTGGTCAATATGTGTTTTCAATGCTTCAATTCCCGAAACCGACGAGATATGGACTGCATGATGACTCTCCAAACGTATCTTAGAATACTCCCAGAGAATGGATGGCGCAAGAGAAAAGGGAACAACCGTGCAGGCACCCATGTGAGGAAAGTCAACTTGCACGAGTAGATTATCATATGGCTGGACATCCATCCCATAGAGAGGCTGCAACCGAGGAAGAACCAGGGCGGATCTGCCAAAATCAAGTACATACAGCATCACTTATCGGGAAGGCTGCAAATAACTGCAACTGTATTTGATCTGGATAATGCCATGGAAAAGGAACAGACAATACTGAAACGAATGTTCGTCCAGATGCGAATTCACCATCCAAGGCAGCAGAGCAATTATGCAGGATAGCCAACGCTGACGTTATTTGCAGCATGTGTTTGTGGGAAATAACATTACCAAAGAAATTGATACCAGAAAGGAACTTCTCGTTCTCCACATTCTGGTCACCTGATGGGAATAAATAGTGCGCTATGCTCCTGTGATATGGTTACGTTACAGTATATCCTCTTCAAAATGATGGATACGCTTAGGAGACCTTTTTTCGTCGATCGCCTTCGTTGTAGCTAAGGACCTTCTACACATACCTACATGTTTCCAATGAAACGTCCGGGGACAACTGGTTCGAAATCAAATCAACTCATTCTCCTCTAGCATCGAACGGAATCCCCCGTCGCTGAAGATCAGGTGGTCGAGTACCCGTATGCCGAGAAGCTCGCCCGCCTTCAACAACCGTTGTGTGACGTTGATATCGTCGGTGCTGGGAATGAGAATGCCACTGGGGTGGTTGTGAGCCACGATGACCGCGGTTGCCCGTTCCCGAAGTGGATCGCTGAAGACCTCCGTCTAGCCGTGGTCAGTAAGATAATAAGATTATTCCCTTTTGGTGCTCACTACGGTTACATGAAGTAATTATTCTTTCCAGAGGAATAACATGCAAAAGGATGTCTGCGTAATTTCAATCACACAGGTATTTTAGATACATAGACGAATAGTCTTGAAAAGAGGGCCTGGAAAAATAATTAGCTAGATAGGTGATTTTGTTTTTATATGCAAAATCGAAAAAAAGGTACCTGCCTGGCTACTATTTATTCGTATCATATTCAATCGAAACGTCTTTCCCATCAAAATAGAGAAGGTCCCCATCCTCATAATGCCAGATCGCTTGGAATATAGTTGGGGTCTTGATCCCATTGGTTTCCACATATTTGTTAAAAACCACTGACCATGTTACGTTTTCACTGGTCTTTCCATCCAATGAAGTTGCTTTTCTGTCGTCAGAAGTAAAGGAACGCATTTCCCCTTTTTCATTGAAGCTAAAAATTCCGCTCGCGGTTCTTCCATAACAAGAGATAGTAGCCTTGGCATGCAAAGAGTCGATTTCTTCCCAAGTCATATACTCCTGAATGGCGGCATTTGGGAGTAGCAAGCACTCGGATAAAAAGGTAACCAGACTTGCCGTATCCATGCTTTCTCCAGTTTCATTAAATAATGTGAAATGTCTAGCCAAGATACCTCTCATTGTTCCACTCCCGGCAATATAGGAATCCAAGCCTTCAAAGGGTATTCCATACAAAGAACTATCTATGTATGCGACTCGTGCCGGATTATCAGCAGTATTGACCTGGAAATAATCAATTGATACCGCAGGCTTCCCTTTCCCAAATTTGAACCTGACATTTTTGTATACTGCTTCCAAAGTTTGCATTTTGGGTGCACCTATGAAACCACAATAGGTAAAATAGTTCTGAACTGGGAGCGGAAGATGAGAAATATCTTCGATGGTAAACACCTTGGGGTCTTTTATCGAATCAATGAGGATACTTCTCTTGAGTGAAATGAACAATTCATGTGTCTTGGAATATGGGATGGCAAAAAGTACGGCGATGCCTACCGCACAACAAATAAGAATTCCGATCACTATAGAAATTTTGATCTTTCTCGTTATCATTCACCCGCTTCCTATTTCCTCTGGGCACACGATGCTGTCCCAATCGTCACCAATATGAATATGGTCTCTTGGTAAGCCGACAATGTGGATTATCGGCTCGAGTTGCACACCCTTACGTTTCCTGCACTCGCTCGGGAGAGTGACCGTTTCGCGGTGCCTATCCCCTCGCTTCGTTTGGAATTGCATGGACAGGTGGCTGTTACAATAACTCGAATGTCGTCTCGACAATTACATTATTTTTCACGGCCTGCCAGACTGGAGAAAGTGCTTCTACCTGTTTTATTACATTTTCCATATCCGCAACCTCAATATCATCTGATCCGATATAGAGATGAAGATGGATTTTTTCCAGCGAAAGCGGACGTTCCCTGCGTATTCCTTCAGCCGAGGCTGTAAAGGATGCTATATGCTTACCCAATCTCCCTAATACAAAAACAATGGTAGTACTGACACATCCTGCGAGGCCCATGAGTAGGATCTCCAAACCAGCAAAGCCTTGCCCGTTTCCAAGCGGTGGCGCATAGTCGAAGGGGATTGCAATGCTCGGGTTGCTATTGCTAACTGCTTCAAAATGGACTTTTTCATCTGTTTTCTTGATTTCAACTACTAAATTTGCCATGACGATTTCTCCTATAGATTTTTTCAACGAATAGAAAATATGTAAGTAGCTCAAAGAGCTATATGATACGCGTGCTGAATTCAGCATTGGAAAGACCTATTTCTTTTGTTGCCATCCGAATGGGCATGGTTCATGGAACTCGTTCATATTGGAATCGGATCGTCATTGTTCAAATCTTCCGCTGACAATCCAGTTGGAGACATCTTCCAACACCTGCGGGTCTATTGTGGTGTCTATATTCCCATATTCCTCCGGAGCCCCGGTCTCCGCCGGTTGGAACAGATGGTTGAGCCCCTCGTACACCTTGATCGTATAGCGGGTGTTTCCTCCGGCAAGCAAGGCCTTTTCGATAGCCGGCACATGCAGTGTCGCCGAAACTTGGGTGTCCTTTGTTCCGTTGAGGACCATGACGGGCAGGGCCAGGTCCTGCAGGTAGTCGGCAGGATCCAATGCAAGGAACGTCATGTACCAGGGGGAGAATAGCGCCGAGATCTGGGACTTCGCCTGGTCTTGGGGCAATCCCATCGTCAGCAGTGTCTGCAGTACAGCTTCCTTGCGTTCCTCCAGCGTCCGGCTCTCGTCCAGGATCGTGGCATAGATGGCCAGGTTTGCCTCCACCACTTGGGAGATGTACGCTTCGGGAGCCTGTTGCGCCCTGAGGATCGCGGCGGTCTGGTCCTCGAGCACGGCCACCCCGTCCACACCGGAGCCGGCCATGAGTACCAGGAACGCCACCTCCCGGTCCCTCTGGGCAACGATCGGTGCGATGATGGCACCCTCGCTATGTCCGATGATCCCGATATTTCCAGCGTCGACATAGGGCAACGTCCTGAGGAGGCTTACTGCCGATTCGGCATCGTCCGCGAAATCCACCGATGTGGCGGCACTCGCATCCCCTCCCGATTCGGCGAAGCCCCGGTCATCGTACCGCAGGACTACGATCCCGGACCGTGTAAGGGCGTCCGCCAGCACCAGGAACGGCCTATGCCCAAGCAATTCCTCGTCCCGATTCTGCGCCCCCGAACCGGTGATGAGCACCACCGCGGGGAACGGTCCGTCCCCTTGTGGTCGGGTGATGGTCCCGGCAAGCTGGAAGCCCTCCGGCTCTTGTTGGAATTGGATATCCTCGGCTATGTAGGGATACGGTTTGACAGGATCTTGCGGTCGTGTGTTCTCCTTCACTTCTCCCCTGTCTAGGACCAGGGGGAGCGATTGCCCCATCTGGACGAAGGTCCCCGCTATCTGCTCGGTCCCGGCATCGTAGGTTCCGGTGAATGTGGCCTGCAACTGCTCCATGCCAATGGTGAGCTGGTCGCGCTCCTGGTGGATCGACGAGACCTTGAAGTTCCTCAGGCCTTGCGACGGAATCTGCAACAGGGCATCGTAGGTTCCCTCGCCGCTGGAGGTTATGGTGAAGCCCATCGCCAGCGAGTCCGTCGGACCGATTGCCAACGCACCCTCCCAGTAACCGGATAGGTCGACAGGTCCTTCCTTCTCGACGGGTACGGGGGAAATGGCTTGTTCGACGGTTTTGGTGGTACATCCAGGAATCAGGGCGATCAACATGCCAAGCAACAGGACCATATGAATTTTCATGCTAGTTCTCCGGATAGAACGGTGTTTTAATATTGAACACTGTTCTATATAGTACCTTTATTGTTTTTTGTCAACTCCAAGAAGAGATACATGCCGAGTGGTTTGTAACTCTTCACATTAATCCAAGTTCTCGAGATTTGACTGGAGGTTGGGAGATGAAAGGCTGTATCTGCCTTTCATCAGCTCACTGTCCAAGTCCAGAGTCGAGTTCGTAGAACCTGAATGCACTATTGGTGACTTTTACCTTCCCCATGTTTCTTCAATCAGAAGAATCAATTTCCTAGGACAAATCCTTGACTCGGGAGGCTTGGCTTCCTTAACCGAACCATGGGAGAGAGTTCTCACCTTCCGTTCCTGTCTTGCCGATGAATACTTGTTGCAACCCAACCTGAGGCTATAACTCCTATCGAGGGTTTCCCGATAACCTTCCTTCTGTTTTCGACGACATGAGGCCTCAAGTTATTTTTCACTTTTTCCGTGTCATCTTCTTCTTACGGAGTTGACAAGAAATGGCAATGATATTATATAGAACAGTGTTAAATCAAATAAACACTGTTCAACAAGGGGCATCAATGAATATTCAGGCAAGAAGAGAACGAAATGCAAATAAAATGAGAATGGACATACTGGCCGCGGCAAAGGAAATTGCTACAGAAGAAGGCTTTGAAAAGATATCAATCAGGAGAATTGCAGAAAAAATCGAGTATACCCCATCTATCGTGTACCATTATTTTTCCAATAAGGACGAAATAATTGGATTCTTGATGCAAAGTGGATATAAGAAACTTATTGAAGCAATCTCCTCCGCACAACGAATACCGAATGATCCAGAGGATACTTTACGTGCTATGACTAAAAATTACATCCAAACAGCGCTTGCGATTCCTGAAGAATTTGCATTGGTCCATATGGATAGCTCCCCAAGGGTAACAGCGCATACATCCATTCTTTTCAATGGCGCTTCGATGGAGAAACCTGCTATACGATTGCTCTCGCAATGTATTAGAGAAATAAACCCGGGAAGGATTATTGATGAACAAGAAATTGAACTGACTGCCCAGTCGATCGCTTCTGCAACAATGGGATTGGCTCTCAAACTGATAGTCGAGCAAAGACTTGAAAAGAAGCAACAGGATAAAGTGATTTCTTACTTTTCAGAAAAAATAGTTGTAAGAATGGCGAAAAATATTTAACAAGGAAACTTCGTATGAAACATTTGGTTCTGATGATTGTAGTTCTATGCATAATCATGCTTGAAAGCTCTTGTGGGCTATTTTCTCTCACAAAAGGACTTGATGAGGTAATGGCACTCGAGATCCACGATGTGGAACTATCTGCGGTTACCGATGGTACCTACAGGGGCACATATGATTACGAACGTTGGAAAAACACGTTACAGGTGACAGTACAGGACCAAATGATTACTGCGATTACCATCATTAAGGATGTCAAGTTTGCGAAATCAGAGGTTTCCGATGCTATCATCTCCCGAGTCTTGGCGGCTCAAAGCCTTAAGGTGGATACGGTTTCAGGATCTACTGTGACATCAAAGGCATATTTGAAATCGATTGAACTGGCATTACAAAACAAGTAGATATACCCATCCATATATTGACTATTGAAAGAGAAGAATATGATAGATACATCCAAATTTGAATATGAGCGTTATCGGGAACGCATGGTACAGGGTTGTCGTGTGGGATATTTCTGCAAGGTAGAACATTTCGATGAAACGTATTTCGGATACTTGATCAACTCAGCCCATAGGAAGCAAGAGGTGATGCAATTGCCGACATCCCTAAGCAAGAGACTTTTCGAGATCTATGAATCGCTTAAATTGGGCCAACTTCAGACCAAACAATGGTTAATGAGGTGAATGCTTTCTGGGAAAATGCATAAGCCTTCACTCCGCATTATCGTGCTGGGATTTGCTCTTATAGCACTGGTCATCGTTAATAATGCGGGTAAGGTGCGAATGGAAGAGGGGAAGGGGATGATTGAAACGTTAAATCCGATAATTGTTGAGTTTCCTTTGAGGGGAGAATGGCTTGCTCCCAACACTCCTGGGACAAAAATCCCGAGTCATGGAACAAATCGTTTTGGGACAAAATATGCTTATGACTTTATTCAAGTTGATTGGGAGCGGAAAGGACTGCCCTCCTATCGGCTGAGTTTTACCCAATATCTACTTTTTGGAGTTCCGTTGGATGAATACTATGGATGGGGGCAGAATATATACGCGCCTTTAGACGGAACCATCATCCAAGCCGAAGACGGTTATGCGGAACGGGTACGGACAAATTTACGATCAGATTTATCCAATGCTTATAGAATTGCTCATTTCTTCGATCCGACAATAGACAACATACAATCAGTTGCTGGCAACTACATCATCATGAAATGCAATGAAGATGTATATGCTGCGTTGGTACATCTTCAAACAGGGTCTATTCAAGTTTCGGTTGGTCAAAGTGTAAAGAAAGGTCAAATTATTGGCAGGGTGGGGCATTCAGGAAATTCCCTTGCACCACATTTACATTTTCAGCTCATGGACAACACTGACATACTTGCTACAAATGGATTGCCCTGTGCTTTTGAACAGTATGAAGTATTTGAAGATGGCAAATGGCATAAGGTGGTCAACAGCATTCCTTCAAATAAGGATAGGATTAGGTTCAACTGACTTCCAATGCGATTTGTCAATCGCCGGTGGAAGGGAGGTTTTGTCGAATGCAGTATAATAGAAATCCAATGGGTCTGGTGTTCAATTCAAGTCTTTGATAGATACATCAAAATTCGGGGATGCACGTTATGGGAAAGGCATGGGATAGAGACATGGAATCTTCCTGCAAGGTTGAGCATTTCGATGTACCTATATGTTTTCCGATTCGTCGGCATTGTTACCATGCCCTTCGGCTTCGATGTTGGCATCGTGATGATTATCTTATCTTTATATTTCATAAAGCGATCAGAACAACTTAAACATACTCTTAGTTGTGAGAATTTTTACAAATGTGAACCGGATGCCATAGAATGCCATGAATCTTGAAATTCTTCTCTGATACCGTTTTTAATAGTCTGGAACGCACTGCCTAAGTCCTGTCACGAATAGGGATTTGCAGTCCCGATAAGTAGAGAGAGATTTCTGATATTGAAGACGACTTTATCAGGTGTTGAAAGACAAGCGAAAGCATTGTCCGATTAATCATCCCTTCCTATGCATTCATTTTCATGTTCTACGAACTGATTGAGAGAAGACAATGGAAGATGGTAAGAGGACTGATTCGTCACACGTCCGTCAATTGAGGAGAAATTGATTTACCACACCTTTCTGATCTACATTCGAGATTGATTTTTCAAAATGGGGTGGAGGTTGGATTTAAGAGTCTCCTATGATCTAACAAGACAATCGAGGATGTTATAAACTAGGCGAAATTCATCCTTTTGTATGATAAATGGCAGATGCCAAGTGAAATGCTTAGAATATTGCGTTGGTCTCTTCAGATAGTCGGCTTAAGAATTCCTGCATGAAGGCAATCCTTCGTTTAACTATGTGCTTCGAGGTGTCCAAGATAGTGTTCTGTAGAATCTTGTCCATTCTTGCAAGGGTCGACTCATATGCTTTTCTCAATTCGCGGGGCTTGGTCGAAAATTCACGGGCAATACCGATGGCTCCTAGAAAATCGATACCATCTGCGTCGCTAATCAGCTGTGCCTCGATGCTCTTCTTTCTATTGCCGTCATGATGGCCTGCAATACATTCAGCGACGTGTTCGATGAATGCTCGATTTTCGATTTTGTCCTGAAGATATGCTTTGGCAACTTCTGCCGAACGTACGGCATGATCGACTCCTTCCATTTTCCATGGAGCATATCCACCCCAATCGTGCATCAGGACGGCAATATGCACGACATCACGATCATAGATGAGCCCTTCATCGATTATTTCGATGATTTCTAGCAACCGAAGGGAGTGGTGTAAGCCATATACTCCTCCAAATACTTTGGTCTTTGATTGGATTTCACTAGCAATATCCATTCTTGGTTCCCCTTTACATCGCATGGGTTTTCAAGTCGAATCCTTTTGTTGAGAATGAATGTTTTCATGTGCTGCGTAGTAAGTAGGTGTTGGTTGCAACGCAACATCAGTAGCTGATAACCGACTTGAGAAGCATGGAAATAGTATCTCCAACCAGAGCAATATATCAAGTGGCATTTGTTGATTGGCTACATATTACTGGTAGGAAGATTGTCGTAATTGGTACAATCTTACCCGCAGCAATCAGCACACTGATCCTTCCATTATGGCAATCGGTATGTCCAACCAACCAATATTAAAGGATATCGTACGCTTGTGATATGGGTGTGGGCTTTCGGATCGGTGGAACAGGTGGAATGAAGCCGAAAACAGTTCTTGTAGAGGATATGCGATGGTGAGCTGGACATACAGATGCGTTGCATTTTTTCATTCTTTATATTGTAACTTCATATTGTAACTTCTCATTTTGACCGGCAACTATCTTTCTGATGTTTGTCTTTTCTTGGTTGTTCTGTCGTTGGCAAGGTAAAAAAATCGGTTAAGACTACCGCCTTGTAGTTTCGACAATCCGTTATGGGGAGGAAGAGATAGGATTGTTCTATTGAATAGGTTGGACCAATGGTGCCATCAAAGCCAGCAAATTTCACATGATGGGTTGTCCCAAAGATACCAGTTGTATGTGATGCCTTCTATACAGGTTGTTATAAATGGATCAACTTGGAGCAGCTCTCATCTCATGCCTAGGATATCAACTCATCCTCCTCCAGCATCGAGCGGAATCCCCGGTCGTTGAAGATCAGGTGGTCGAGCATACGGACAGTGGGCAGTTTCCCTGCTACACGTGTCGTTGGGTCACCATCAGGTCGCCGGTGCTTGGGTCGAGGAGTCCGGTGAGGTGATTGTAGGCTACAATCTCCAAGCATTCATACCCTCAACTGCTCATGCTCGGATATTGATAGAATGTCCATCAATGCCTTGTTCACGTAAAAACTGGTTCTCATGATAGTAGTTTTTTGGAGCAATCCATCATTGGCCAACATCTCCAGATATTTGCGAGATGTCAAGTAACTGACCCCAAGATCTTTCTGGAGAAACTCGATTTTAGTGTAGGGATAGAAGAACAGATTGTTGATCAGGTCCTGGCTGTAAACCTTCGGATGGTTTTCACGAATGGTATGCTTGTAGTTCTGCATGGCATCTCGGATAGCCGTTACGATACGACATGTCATCCCGGCTGTTCTGGAAACTCCTTCCAGCATGTATAGGATCCACTGTTCCCAAGCGTCCTGTTCACGGACGTCCTGTAAAAATGCATAATACTTGTCCTTGTTCTGGTTTATGAATCTGGAAAGATACAATACGGGCATATCGAGCAACCCTTCCCTGACCAGATATAGGATATTCAGAATCCTGCCAGTGCGGCCATTACCGTCGTAGAAGGGATGTATTGATTTGAACTGGTAGTGAAGTGCCGACATCTTGATCAACGGATCGACATTCCAGGCGCCTCGATCATTTATGATTTTCAGCAGGTTATCCACAAGATCATCGATATACTGTGGTTCCGGTGGTATATAGACCACCTTGCCAGTGCGGTCGTTCATCAAAGCTGTGCCGGGCAGTTTTCTAAATCCTGCTTGGTTCTGTTCAATAATCTCCTGCATCTCAAGTATCACTGTACGTGAGATTGAGCCATGCTTCTTCAATCCAAGAAAACCTGCTTGCAATGCCTTGCTGTATCGGATGACTTCCTTGGTTGCCGGTTTGCTGTGATTGGATGTATTCATTGCAGCGGAAAAGATCTCGTCGGTTGTTGTAATGATGTTCTCAATCTCAGAACTATCCTTCGCTTCCTGAAGAGTAAGTGTGTTCACCAATACCTGCTGGTTGGGAATTGTTTGGGATAGACCCTTCAACTCAGCCAGGTGGCTTCTTGCTTCCACCAGCTTCTTTAGGATTGTTGTGGTTTCAAGATCGACCATTGGTGGGAGTATTGATAACATTACGACCTCCGTCTTTTATAGAAAAATGGCTTCTTTTATAAATATTACTCTTCTCTTTTATAAAAAACAAGGCTTTTGTATAAAAGACAACCCTTCAGACCGAATTTGGGTACCAGGAGCAAAATCCTCGTTCCCCACATTCGATCGTATGGTGGGACGAAAGAATAGTGCGACTGGTTCCTTCTCGTGCCTAGGAGACCAGCTCATTCTCCTCCAGCATCGAGCGGAATCCCTCGTCGCTGAAGATCAAGTGGTCGAGTACCCTGATACCGAGCAGCTCGCCCGCCTTCAACAACCGTTGCGTGACATTGATATCGTCGTTGCTGGGGATGAGGATACCGCTGGGATGGTTGTGTGCGACTATGACCGCGGTAGCCCGTTCCCTAAGCGGATTGCTGAAGACCTCTATCTATGCTTAGCTAGAAAGACAATAACTAGTTATATGTTATAGAGAAACGATCGATACAACCCTAGTTTTATGATTGCAAATATTTAAGCACAAGTTCAGCATGATGATGGGAAAGATCTTCCAGAAAAGTCCCAAGACGCTTCGCCGTAAACATCGAAGGGGGTGTCGGCAAGGCGGGCCGATCTCAACTATTTCCGCGCAACCGCTCGAATGTTCGGGATACCTTACCCCGTTGGATCTTCTTCGTGCTCGTCATCGCCATCGGCTTGTCGATGATCGTTGTTCGCGTGACCTTCTTGTAAGGCATCAGCTTCTTGTTCACCTCGGAGACCACCTTGTCGATATCTTGGGAGATCAGTTGTGCATTGTAACCGAGCTGCTTGTAGTGCTCTACGTCGGGGAATATGACTGCTTCGATTCCTTCTGCGCGAGCCGACTTGTTCGCGATGTAGGCGCGTACCAGCACCTGCTCGACCTGCGGATGGGTCTGGAAGAGGTCCTCGATCTCCTCCGGATAGACATTCTTTCCCCCCTCGGTGACGATGAGGTTTTTCACGCGTCCCTTCAGGTAGAGGTATCCTTCCCTGTCGAGCGCCCCGAGATCGCCGGTGCGTAGATACCCGTCCTCAGTGAACAGTTGTGCGGTGTTCGCCAGATCCTTGTAGTAGCCTTTGCAGATGTTTGGCCCCTTGACCTGGACTTCTCCTACGCCGAGTAGGTCTGCATTGGCGATCCGCATGTCAACCAGGGGAAATACTTTGCCAACCGAGGTCACCTTGAACCTGCTCACTGGATTGAGCGTGAGGATCGGTGCAGTCTCGGTCAGGCCGTAGCCTTGGATGAAATCGAGACCCAGTTGCTGATACTGCCTGAAGGTGGACGGCGAAAGCGGCCCTCCCCCGCAAATACACAGCTTGTTGTCGATCATCCCGATCCCGTCGAGCAACTGGTGGAACCACCTTCGGCCGAGGTTGATGTGAAGGCTCTTGCGTAACCTACCATTTATCCACATGAGGCTCCTGATGAGCACATAGGTGAAGATTCCCTTCTCTCGCACCTTCTTCATCAAACCGGCAAGTAGCTTGTTGTAGAGGAGGGGGATCGCCAGGAAGAGCGTCACATTTCCCACCCTCATCTCATTGAGCACCCGGGATACGACGATCCCTTGGCCAAATAGGAGCTCGCACCCGTGCATTAGGGATTCGAGGAATACGGCAGTCATCGTATAGGAGTGGTGCAACGGGAGTAATGCGTAGAAGATGTCTTCGCTGGAAATCGCGAGGAACTCGGGGTCTCCCGCCTGATAGACATCGCTGGTGAAGTTCGCGTGTGTGAGTATGACCCCCTTTTCATGGCCAGTTGTTCCGCTGGTGTAAAGTATTGCGGCGATATCCTCACCGCTGGGAAGCTCCGAGGCTTCGATCGAAGTGTCTCCAGTGGGAATCTGCGCGAATCCGGTACCTTGTTCATCGCCCTCGGCATCAAGGTAGATGAAGAAGGCTTGCGAGTCGGGCCAGGCTCCGCCCGCTAGTCTCTCGATCACATCACGGTCACCGAAGAAGCCCTTTGCCTCGCTAAACGCGCTGAGAGCCTCTACCCGTTCAGTCGCCATCTGGTTGTCGAGCGGAACGACCGTAGCTTTACAGAAGAGAATGCCCAGGTAGGCGATCGCCCACTCCGGAGAGTTTTTGCCGTTGAGGATGATACGATCGTTTTTGCCGATGCCCTTCGACAAGAGGTAGGTCGCCACATCGAGGATACGCTGGTGGACTTGTTGGTAAGTGAGCGATACCTTTTCACTTCCTTTGATGATGGTGAAGGCTTTACTCCCGGCGTGTTTCTCCATCGTGATGAGGAATAAATGGGGAATAGAAGGCCAGTCTCCCTCGAACAGTGTTCCCCGGTAGGATTCCAAAACATCCCATGCTCGTGCCATTTTGTTTTTACCTCCCGATTCTCTAGTTAATATTGACCATACCCCTTGCATATGGTGTGCGATGAAGAGGGGAAAGTCAATGAAGCGTATTGCCTTATAATTATTTCAACCACAAAAGGAAAAATCCTCAAAATCAGGATCCAGCCCAACTGATTGTCCAGAATGTCACAGGTTCTCGTATTGATACCACAAATCCAGGAAATATGAATTAATTACTTCGCGATCTCCTCGTTAATCCCACTAATCATTGAGAAAATGTCCCTCGTAGATCCTATCTTATCGACCAGACTCACAAGCACTGATTCCCGGTATTTGAAGAATGAATCCGAGAGTGGCCACATATGTGTAAGGATGATATCTTTCTCCATCTCATCCAGATTGAAATATCGATGTGCGTTCTTTAAGGCAATTCCAGCATGCATTGTAGCATGGTGGGGATGTTTCTCATCTCTCCAGTCATAGAGGAAGAAGTCATGCAATAGGGCACCCCTGGCACATGCATCTTTCTCCAAGCCGAAAGCTCCCGCCAAATACCAGGAAGCTTGGGAGATTGATAGGGCATGTTCCAACGTTGAGCCATTGTGGTGGCGATAATTTGACATGGATTGAACAGCCTTATTGGCCAGCAGATCTTCAATCGACAGGAAAAACAACCAATCTTCCCAATCATTATAAACAGGTGAGCCATGGAAGAGGATTGATACCGCTTTTCGAAAAGGAAAAAATCCTGCGGGAAGGTTGGCCCTCCGGTTCACCTCGTGCAGGAATACATTAACGAAACTCTTGATCAAATTGGGAAATGCCACAAGGATTCTCCGATTAACGTGAAATCCTAAACGCAATATATGTTCTATGCCCGAACCGTCAAATTGATTGGACAGAGTTGCTTTCATAGCCTTTAGTGTACCAAGCTCAAAGAAACTGGAAATCACTTTGATAGCGAACATCACGGTGAAACCGATGAAAATCACGCCAAGAATCGGTACGTCTCGAATTCTACCAACCAACCATAAAAGTTGGGTTTGGAGTATTTCCAAATATACTAATCCAAGGAGGCCCCAAAATAAGCTGTACAACAGACAAACCCGCCCTTGAATATTCAGGACCATTTTGGAGTAGTCCCATAATCTCAGATGGAATACTGTTTCATAGAACACGCTCACAAGAAATTCCAACAACGTACATAGGAGGATGCATAACGCCAACTTCCACCCCAAATGATGATATCGAAAAAGAGTATCCACCATTTCGACAAGCAAGGCTCCAAATCCATATATCGGGATAAAAGGCCCGCCAAGGACTCCCGAATCAATAGGTTTTTTGGCCAAGATACTTCGATATGTTGATTCGAGCATCCATCCTAGAACCGAACATACCAAGAATAAAACGAACCAATCGAGAATACCTTTCATCCCACTTCCTTCTTTAGCCTATCTTGCTGGATTGATAATCAAACGACTGATCAAATTCTAACGTAGCGACCGGATTACTTGGTCCAATCAATCTGTTCCAGTATTCCATATAAATTTCTACTGGAAAGCACCCAAACTCCTAATTAGTCCTCACCTAGCATGTCGGGGAAATTCGTCTTCCCAGAGCTGGTTAGCCGATGGGATCCATTCGGTTGCAGCTCGGGCACATTTGGCTGTGAGATCATCCACATCCTCTATGTCGAGCGGCTGTGTCGATCGTGCACCCGAGGCTTTCACCATTTCAGCGAGAGCTCCTGTGTTGTCCATGAGCGGGCAAGGACGGAAATGGTTTTCATTGAATGGTTGGTTCTCCCTAAATTCCATGAACAAGGGTGAACGCAACGCATCCAATAGCGAGACTGTCCTTATATTCGCATTCGAATAATGGATGAATGCACAGGGTTCGACATCACCTGCCGCATTGATGTGGAGATAGTTTTTACCTCCCGCGATACACCCTTCCACATATTGTCCATCATTCCAGAAATCCATAAGGAATACCGGTTTCCTTGAACGCATCTCACGTACCCAATGCGCCATATAGAATCGCTGGTCCGCTCTGGCGATCAAGTCAGGATCCGCCTCCTTGCCAAGAGGGATATAGGTAAAATACCATCCAAACATACATCCTTGTCCGATAAGGAAGTCAAGGAACTTTTCATCACCAACAGATTCTGTATTCTTTGCGTGATAGCAAGCGCTGAACCCGAAGGGAGCACCCGCCTTCCGCATGTGCTGCATCCCCTCGAGAACCTTTTGATATGTACCGGTTCCACGCCGGTAGTCAGTCGATTCTTCGAAACCTTCAATACTGAAAGCAAGCATGAAATTGCCCACATCAGCCAATGCTTGTGAAAACTCCCTATCAACCAGGGTTCCGTTGGTGAACGCAAGGAACATGCAATCATCATGTATCGTGGCGAGTTTGAGAATATCCGCCTTCCGTAATGTCGGCTCACCTCCTGAATAAAGGTAGAAATAAATCCCCATCTCTTTACCTTCTCTGATAATCCTGTCCAACAGGGCAAATTCCATCGTATCGGTTTTGTCATATTCTGCTGCCCAACACCCCATGCATTTGAGGTTGCAGGCACTCGTAGGATCCATAAGAATTGCCCAAGGGATATTGCAATCATATTTTTCCGCAAACTTCTTCGCATGGGCAGGTCCGAACATCGATGCATTCAACACGAAGTTCGAGACGAAACGTTTGCGGACCATCGGTTCAAGTTCATTGAATCCCCTGATGATGAGATTGCGATAGGGATTGCCGGGTTCTTGCATGACGCGTTTTGCTGCAATGAGCTTTTTTCGGCCATCTTCAGTCTTTATGAAAGTCAACAGGAGGTCGATAACTTTCGGTATATTCTCTTCAGGATTGCTTTCCATATATTGCAGGGCAAGTTTGAGTGCGTTGTTGCTGATCCCATGGGTAATCTGATTCATGTTAGTTTTCCTTCGTCATGAAACTTAGTCTTGCTTGGGTTCCTGATCATTTCATATCCGACGTGATAACAGCTCTTGAACGCCGATCTTCTTTTTGGATACCTGCCAATCTTCCCAATGTAGCGATATAGTCCCCGATTGTCGCAGTATCCCCGAATAGTGGCTGCAGGATTTGGCTCTGTAGGAATGTAAACAGCATCTTTGCGGTCGACGACAGGTAAGATGATTTGTTTTCCAAACTCTCGAACAGCTCCCGGACTGCACATATCAATGATTTGATGGAATCTTCGAGGTATTCCGTAAGCTGTAGGTTCCGGCGTTTCAGGCAAATTAAAAATTCCAAGAGGACCGCGGAATCCTCTTTGTGTTCCATCACACCGATGAAAATCATCAAGATCTTTTGTAATTTAAGTGATGTGGAGAGGTTGTTCTCCTGAACAATTGAAAACACCCGTACTGCAATTGTATCCACCACATGTTCCACTGTCTCCTTGAAGACTGCTTCCTTATTGGGGAAATACTGATACAATCCGGTCCTGCTCAGACCGCATACCTGCGCAATCTCATTATAATTAGTGGAATAGAAGCCCTGTTGAGCGAATATAACAAGAGCTTTCTCGATTATAAGAAGACGACGATCTACGTGATTGACAATCTTCGGCATCTGATATCCCCCTCTTTCCCCTTTCAATTTTCAATTGAATCATGGGCGACCCATTGCTTTGGGATTTATTCTGACACATGTGTCAATAATAATTCGACAATTGCCCATTGTCAATACCCCATCGGCAGAGATGAAAGGTTATGAACATGTGGCTTGGATTAGGTCGGTTTCGTCGTACATCAATCATTGGATTCTTGGAAACCCAAGTCCTCGATATACTCAAGCATGTTTCTTAGTTGGGTGGCCTCTAAATTCATGTTTCGAAGCAGTTGTTGTGTTTCAGTCAGGATACGACTGCGTGACAATGGAATTCTATCGATATCTTCCTGCACATGAGTCAGCGAGAGAATTATATCATCCAAGTTTTCTTGCCAATCACTACCCATATTTTGGGCCCCCTCCCATAAATCCCAATTCCAAACATGTTCTCACATTCCATTTCCTTCCATCCAAAGTTATAACTAACGGGATAAGTGCCGTATTATCCACAAGCCCCTAGATGTTTACGCCATTTGCCAGAACATTGGATTATCTAGGGGAGAGGCAGCCATCGAAAGGTTTCTTTACCCTTTTCCGATACAGTCTCTCATCATCGACTATTATTGACACTACTGTCAAAAATAATATATCTATGAGGAACAGTCAACAATTCATTGCCGAATGCTTTCACGAAAGCTTGGTTTGGAATTTTCTTGTTATATTTCCCATGACTTCTTATGAGAAGTAAAACTGAAAAAATCATGGGGCATGGTGTTAAGATTACCAAGAACCGTTTCGAAGAAATGATTTTTTATGAGTTGTAAACAGGAATAGGAGGATTCGACATGGGAAATATTATCGATTATGCGGAAGCCATGGAGGATAGTTTCACAATTCGTGATATCAATGCAGTGGATAGTCTGATACTATCCCAATTCGCATATCTTCAATTCGGTGGATTTGTTCCTGGATTTTCAGATAATTCAGAACCGATCAGCATACGAGACCTGGCAAAAAACGACAATCTTGATAAGTTGTTCATAGATGTACGTGATAGCCGGAAGAACCGGAGACTGTTCCATGCGCTTTCCCAAAGCCCGAGGTTTCGTAATGTGAGATTGGCATATCATGTGGACAAGACAGATTTCACGTTGGAAAAGCAATTCTCGGCAATCACCTATCTGCTCGACAATGATATTGCATATGTCGCTTACCGGGGCACTGATTCGACATTCGTCGGGTGGAAGGAGGATTTCAACATGGCTTTCCTCTATCCCGTCCCTTCACAGGAAGAGGGTGTCACCTATCTTAATTCCGTGGCGGGACTCATTTCGAGTAATTTGATAGTCGGCGGACATTCGAAAGGAGGAAATATTGCTGTCTATTCATCCTTGCGATGCAAACCGCACATACGTGGAAGGATAACCATGATCTATACCCACGACGGACCTGGTTTCATCCCCGAGGTATTGCTGAGTGAAGGATATTCGGACATTCAGACGATGATACAGAAGACCCAACCCCAATCTTCCGTGATTGGGATGCTCCTGCAGCATCAGGAGCCGTATAAGGTGGTGAAGAGCAACCGAATCTGGATCATGCAGCACGACCCATTCTCCTGGCTAGTCGAAAAAGAAGATTTCCTCTATGTCGGAACGGTGCGAGGTAGTACGAAATATACGAATGAAATACTCAACCGCTGGATACTGTCAGTGGATAAGGAAAAGCGGGAATTGTTCGTGGATACTCTGTATCAGGTTGTGAAGGCAACCGATGCGAAATCATTTCATGACCTTACAGATGACTGGCGAAAGAAAGCTATCGCAGTGGTCTATTCCATAAAAGATATTGATGAGGAAACCCGATGGTTCGTTCTAAAAACCATCGGATCCCTATTTATCTTGTTGGTGAAGAACATCAGGGATTCCAGCTGAACAAGTACTGCTTTGATCATGAACAGTCGGTTGACAATTGTCTCTGCTTCTGGACAATGCGAAGCAGATGAATGGTATCTCATGGGCAATCGCCACAGAAAAGTTCTGCAATGAACCCTCTTGCCGGCAACCGGGAAAAACAGTTTTATTGGAGTTTTGCATGATGGGTTTTGCCTATCAGGTCCTTGCGCATCGGTAGGGTCGGTCAGCCGAATATGTTGGGTTCAATCCTTTGCGTTTTCTGAACTTACTTCTCTTGGTATGCCTCCCAAAGACTGTCAGCTATCGGTTCCCAGCTATCAGCTATCGGCTTGCATTTAGCATAGAGCTGTTCTACTGATTCTGAGTCGATCCGTTGGGTGCTTTGAGCCCCCGACTGGTTGACCATATCCAACAACAACTCAGGATTGTCAAACATGGGGCAGGGACGGAACATGTTTGAATTGCATGGCTGATGCTCCCGATATGCCTTGAACAATGGGTTCCTAAGAGCTTCCACGAGAGGTTTGCCATGAATGCTTTCACAGGCATAGTGGATGAATGCACACGGTTCCATGTCACCATGAGAATTGATATGCAAATACCTTCTCCCTCCAGCAATGCATCCATTTACATGGTTACCATCATTCCAGAAATCCAGGACGAAGAGCGGCCTGTGTGCGCGTATCTCCCTAACTCGCTCGAGCATATAGGCCCGCTGTGAAGGGGATGCAACCAAACCGAGTGAGGCTCCTTCACCCACAGGAATGTAGGTAAAATACCACCCAAAGAGGGCCCCCTTTTCCACCATGAACTCTATGAACTCATCAGAACCTACATACTCGGTATTGTGTGCGTGGTAGCAAGTGGAAAAACCAAAGGGCAAGTTCCGTTCACGGAGTAGGTCCATCGCATGGATACATTTCTTCCAAACCCCACTACCCCTTCTTGCATCGGTCATTTCCTCAGTTCCCTCGATGCTGATTAGTGGGATAAAGTTTTTCACACTCAGTAGGTCTTCCGCAAATTCATCGTCAATCAATGTTGCATTGGTAAAGGCAGCAAAGATTGCGTCGTTGTGTTTGCTTGCAAGCTTTATCAGGTCATGTTTACGAACCAACGGTTCACCACCGGAAAAGAGATATGCATAGGTTCCCAGTTCCTTTCCTTCGGTAATGATGCGATCCAAGGTCTGGAAAGAGAGCTCATCAGTTTTCTTGTATTCGGCGGCCCAGCATCCTGTACAGGAAAGGTTGCAGGCAGACGTGGGATCCATCAAGATTGCCCAAGGGATATTCATATCCATTTCTACACGGTTTTTCTCCAACTGTTCAGATCCAAACCAAGCAGCATTGAAGACAAAATTCATGACTATCTTCTCTAGCACCTCGTAGTCTGTCTGGTGGATGATCCTCATGATCAAGCCGTATCCCCCTGATGAGGGGTCTTGAGTAATACGTTTGATCATCTTCCATTGTTTCTCTTGTATTCTTCCCGTTGCTGCTGCAATGGGCTGTGCCCAGTTCACAAGTTTGGGGAGATTTTTCTCTGGGTTTGCATATACAAGTCGCAGACTTGTTCTCAATACGTTCTCGGGAATTGATTTCATGGGTTTGTCCTAGGTGGAGAGAAAGCCAGCAAATTAGCTTCCTCTCCTATGTTTCATAAAAGTTGTTGGTGAATGCTACGCAATCGTCTTCATCGTTTTTGCTTCTAGAATAATCATGATGATGGACACGATACGAAGGTTCCACGCAGCCCAGCCGGTAATAGATGAAATCCAGGGAACGATGAACAACAATACGCTCGCAACAATGAGAATCCATTGAACAGGTTTTGATTCTGGGAGTGAAAGAGCAATTACAGCACAAATGACAATTGCAATAGCAATCACAACACTGAAACCAGAACCTCCTGAGTAGGTGTAGAAGAGCGGAGAAAATGCCGCATACAATCCCAGAACTGCAACTGTCCAATCTTGGGTCCGTTTAAATTTGTCCATGTGTACCTCCAAGTACGTTTGGTCTTGTTTTGTGCTTGAAACGTATCATTGAGCGCCTTACAGAGGTACTGTACGAAGGTACAGTTGTGGTACAGTAACGGTTTGTTGCCTCAACAGAGGTTTCAAACTATACTTACATACCATATGAAAGAAAATGAATCGACCAAAGCGACACTCTCTTCAGTCTCACGAAGCGCTTTGGTGGAAAGGCCTCGATTGGATGAGAAGCTAGCGCTCTCGCTGCACTACCAGACCGCTCTGGTTCATGCACCCCATGGGTATGGGAAGACAACAGCAATAGCCCGATACCTAGCTTCAAGAGAGTACTGTCATGCATACATGCAATGCACTTCTGACGATAACAATCCAAAAACATTTGCTTCCCGTCTGAGCCTTATGCTTATTTCCTTGCTACCAAATGTTACAGAAAGTGAGGACCCTTCTGATGTGCAGTTAAGCCGAATGGTTGAGCTTCTTGGAGAAATCAGTGAACCACGGTACCTCATATTTGATGATGTTGAGTTCCTGAACCATAAGCACATTACATCCTGGTTATCCTTTCTTGCAGCATATCTTCCTGAAACGGTGCATCTCATGCTTATTGGAACAGATATTGCTGTTTTCCCAAAAGCCTCAATGCATCGTGATGCAGTGATGCAAATCAACAGGGATGATCTTGCCTTCACGCAGGAGGAAGGGAGACGTTTAGCTGCATACTTTGCAGATGATATCGATGACGAGGCGCTGGAGCTCATGATCGAGAACACTTGGGGATCCCCACTGTTGCTCAAAGCCTGTTTTGCCAAAGGGGAGATTCAAAACAGTGCACAGGTGGAAGGGAGAAGCCGTGAGCTTGAATCGTATTTCCTCCCCATTTGGGATGAGGTTCCAAAGAAAGCGGAAACAGCACTCGTGTATACTGCTTTGCTTGGAGCATTCTTCCCTGGGAAGGAACAAGAGACCCTCAAGACGGGGGTAATGATTCTGATCGAGAAATCCCTTTTTGTCGAAATGACAAGTGCTGGAGAGGTTCTCATTCACCCTCTTTTCCGTTCCTTTGTGCTCAATCGCGTGAGAGCAGGGAAGAACAGAAGAATTGAACATGCCGTGGCGCAGGCAGTTGCAGATCTTCTTGACGCATCATTATATCGGGAAGCGATAACGATGACCCTTGGGATTGAAGACTATGAATTGGTAGCCAGTCTTCTCGATGAATATTGTGCAAAATTGTTGACAGATGGGAATCTGGATTTTATCACCAGTATCATTGGACAGCTGCCTAAGGTTTCGGTAGAGAGGTATGCTTCCTTAATGCTACTGGAGATACTCAGCGGAATCCGCAAGGGATGGACCGCGAGACATGTGATGGACAGAATTGCCGGGATACAGTCATCCAGGCTAAGGAAGAAAATGCAGGAGGTTGACCTTCTGTCCATCCTTGATGGGATCGACCTCTTGCTCCAACGTGATTTCTATCATGCTGAAAAACTGTTGAACAAGCTTCCTGATGAACTGACTTATCTTCGTCCGCTTATCAGCGTGTTCATTGCTTCCTTACCTCTTGGACCGGAGGAAGATCTTGAACAGGTCTATCACCATCTGCAGGAGACGTTACGAACCATTGGGATCAAGCAATACGATGCACTTTCCATCGTGTTGCTTGGGCAAATAGGGTCCATCCAACTCGAACTCTTGTTGTTTGAGCAAGCAAGGCAATCCTTTGATGAAGCGCTGAGGTTGGGATATGAGGAAAAAGCAGGGTATGCCACTTCATGCAGCATGGCTTGGATAGGTAAGGGATTGCTCTCTCTCTATTCAGGGATGAGAGAGGATGCAGAGGAGTATCTGTTACGAGGACTTGCCTCTGCAAAGGGATATTCATTCTATCTCTCTCTCCATGCACAATTGGCACTTGCTGAGTTCTATATTGTGACTGATCGTCACGAGGAAGCAGTGCGGTTGCTTCGCGACGCAGGCAAACAGGCTAACGAATATGATGTCACCGCCATGGATGACCGCGTCATCGAGGCGATGCATGCCATGTCGCTGAGACGTGTTGGGGATATTCCTGCTCTGGAAATGTGGGTACACAAGTATCAAAGAAAGAACGAGCAGCAGGGCGTCCCGTTTGACCTCTATGAGTTGGAACAGAGGCAGGTCCTCGGGTATTACCAATTGACTGGGCAAACCGAACAGGCAGAGACTCTCTATGTTTCCTTGCAGACGTTGCTGAAGGATAAGCATAGGTTGTTGCATTCGGTTATCCTCTCCCTTGAATATGGTGCATTCGATCTCCAGACGGCTGAGCTTTCCAGGACCCAAGTCAATGAGAGTCATATTTCCACCTTACGGGAGCTCTATGCATCACAGCATGTGCCCAAGAGCTATCTGTTGACTGATCGTGAACTAGAGGTCCTGAAGCTGATAGAAAAGGGATTCCTAAACAAGGAGATTGCACAAATGATACATATCACCGAGCGAACGGTTAAGTGGCATGCTTCTAAGGTCTACGAAAAGTTGCAGGTGACATCAAGAATGGAGGCAGTTTCTGAAGCTAGAAGGATTGGTATCCTGTAGAAGGAAGACCTATATTATCCTGTCATGAATTGGAACACCAAATGATCCTCCGAAATGTTGATACAGAGTATCTCGAACATGTGAGAATATAACTATACAAACAACCGTTGCCCATATTCATTAAGAGAACAATCCGATTGCTACTTCTCGACGAGAGCGCAAGGATGTGTGGCAGTTCTATTAATGTCTGGTAGTGAACCCTCTAATCAATATTATGGATGTTATGCGTAGGCATCTCATCTCTCGAATCCCGTCAAGGCTGACTTTGTCAAAGATACGAGGGTGATGGTATTCCGAATTGAATACCTCATTCGGATTATTACCAATCCTCTGTACATCTAGATACTTTACAGATATCTTTTGTCCATAGATTAAGTCTCCCATAAAGTTCTAATTAAATAAGTTTTCAACCGCTCGTCCTGACCACCTACCTATAATTTCATTTCACAGGATACTGATACAATTAGAAGGGACGTGCCTATTTTTCATGAAGAATAGTAAAATCAAGGCGGCTGCTGACGACATTCCTGAGCCGAATAAAAATGGTGCCGGGGCTCCGATACCATTCCACAACAAACCGGCAATGACACTGGCAGGCAACAAGGCAAGCCCTACAACGGTAGAATGCATTCCAAGCATAGTCCCCTTTAATTCCACTGGCGATATTTCGGCGATATACGCCCGTTCCACACCAACAATCATAGCGGTGTACAGCCCATATAATAAAAAGGCGGCAACAACAACCGCTTGGCTGGAGGCGATGGCAAAACCGAGATATACAACTGAAAAAACCAGGTAGCCAGTGACGAGCAAATACTTTCGCCCAATCTTATCCGACAACCGTCCAAATGGGATTGAGAAAATGGATGCTGTAATATTAAAAATGAAATACAATAATATAACATTTGTGTCTCCGAACCCCACACTTTTTGCACGCAATAGCAGAAATGCGTTTGAAGAATTTCCAAGTGTGAACAAACAGACCACTGCAAGGTACATCTTGAGTTGACTATCCAACTTTTTCATATCTTGCCAGAACGGCTCCCGCTTTTTCATAGTGCGGTCCTTCTTTTTTTCTTTTATGAAAAGGAACATGAAAAGTCCTAGTAGCGCAGGAATGACTGAGAAGGCAAATAGTTTTTTATACACAAAATGCTCCCCTGCATTTTTCAGCAGCAGATAACTTATGAAAATACCAATTGCCGAGCCAGCCATGTCTAGCGCCTTATGGATGCCATATGCTTTTCCCATCTGGTTTTTATCAGCACTTTCGCTCACCATCACATCTCTTGGAGCGGTCCTGATGCCTTTTCCGACGCGGTCGATGACGCGTGCACCTAAAACACCAACCCATGAAGTAGCAAAGATGAGGGCTGCCTTGTAAACCAATCCTGCTGCATACCCGACAAAGGCAACCGGTTTCTTTTTACCTCTTTTATCAGTGATGTATCCGCTGAACACCTTCAATAGACTGGCAAGACTCTCAGCGATACCCTCAATAATGCCGACGAGTACTGGTGTCGCGCCGAATGCGGAGGAGAGATAAAGCGGAATGATAGGGTATACCATCTCCGCACTGATATCAGAAAAAAAACTGACTAATCCCAATACAATGACATTCCACATGTGCGTTCTCCTGGTTTTAAAACCAAATCAATTTGATGATGAAGAAAACGATCAGTAGCCAGATTGCTGCGATTGGCAATGCGTACACCCATTTTTTCGGATTTCCGTCTCGCCATAAGCCTTCGGATTCAATTCTACATTGTTGAAAAACCTCGTGTGGAATCAGTTTGACCGTCAATGCCACAAGCGCAGGCAGAATGATCACATCGTCAAGATACCCTAGCACCGGAATGAAATCTGGAATGAGGTCGATTGGTGAAAAGGCATATATGATGGTTGCTCCTGCGCACATTTTTGCAAATACCGGCGTTTCTCGTTTCCTCAGTGCAAGAAACACGGCTGGAATATCCATTTTCAACTCTTTCGCTCTTTCTCTCATATTCATAGCTCTGGCCTCCCTCACTGAGTACTTTCATAGGATCGCTGATATACTTCGCAACTGAACGTGTCCAATTTTGTACGGCATTGTTCCAGCTTTTCCTCAGCAGAGAGATACAGGGGCGCACCATGAAAATCTCTTTCACGTATTTTTTGATACCAATCGGTCAATTTTTGAAATTCATCCTCATTCTCCTCCAATTCTGCGAATGTGAATTTCCCAAGTCCTGATTCTTTTTCAAGTTCACAAAGCAGGTAGTCGCACTGTTCCAATAGTTCGATGTATTCTTCATCCCTGGCTTGGTTAAAGGCAGCAACGATGCGCTCGGAAGTGCTTTCATTATGAGGAATCATCCGCATAATATAGGACTCACCACCGTTTAGAGTGATTTCTGCAGAGATTTTCTGAAAGAAGGCTTCGTTATTATCATTCATAGGCAAGAACCAGACCGATTGGCCCAGAATGACCGCCCCGCTTTTTTTCAACTTTCTCCACACGCTCACCCTAACACGTGAAGGTTCTTTGGGTAGCGAGTAATTGATAGTCAACCATTCTTGATGTTCCATGTGGTACCTCATACCTCGGAAATGTAATACTGGTTACATTAAAATTGCAAAGGGGAGTGTTTGTCAAGAAATAGAGATACTGATCTATCGATAGGTGGCAACGAAAGGCATCAGGGAATCAGAGGGGTGGCAACCGTGGTGGGGGACCTTCGTATTCTGATATGCTGTGGAAAGCTATGGTGGTAAATAGTTGTCCAAGCCGAACATGGAATATGAATGATGAGGGAATCCTTGTAATGAAAATAGATGAAACTACGTATTTTCAGAAATTGCTTTATCCTTTTGGTCTTGGTTCAATCATTTCGATTCTTCTTTCCATAATAAGCATGAATACGTTTAAAATGCTTGAGAGAAACGGCCATGAATGATCCTGGAAAAACTGTTTTTACTTGCTTATCTACAGTGCTGTTATTGTCGCTCATCCTTTGGGTCCTTGGAAGCATATCCAGGTCTATGCTTCTTCCTGGATTACCAATAAGTTCCCTAATGGCAATAATTCCGGTTGTCGCAGCTATCATTACCGGCTCAAGAAATAGTTCTCTCTCTTATGTTCCCACGGTAATTGTACAATTGGGGGATGTTACAAAAATCAGAAACAAACTATGGATAATTCCCGCTGTCTTTTTGAACCCTCTTATTTTTATTGGGAGCTATATTGGGGGAATTGTCTTTATTGCCGCAATTTTTCATGCATCCATCAATGTCAGTTGGCAATTATTCCCGGTACATGGATCTTATTATGAACCTGCAATTACGGCCACGATAAGTATAATAATCGCGATAGTTCTTATAATGATTGATAGATGGCTTCGACGATAGAATCCAGCCATGCGATCGGAGCAAAATCTGCCACTCGATGGAGTAAACCCTGCCAGGCTTTTTACTTGACAGGGAGGACATTAGAACAATCAGGGTTTCCTTGAGTGTCTCGTTCGCAGATCAGGGCCATCAAGATAGATTGGAAAAGACGCAGCTTGTATCCGTCCTAGGATTGCCTGTCCCAGCGCTACATTACCCAGAACAGTAGGCCAGTATTCCGGTTGAAGCTGAGTGCATACGATAATGGATGTCGAATCGTATCGAAGCTCCATAAGTTCCAACAGAAGGTTAACCCATATCTTCTCAGGTTGTTGGCATAACCATTCATCAATCAGCAACTGTGGGGATCTACTGTATCGCTGACTATAACTACCTTTGGATATCTATACCATTTTTGAAAATGAACCGCACATCCTCTCTACTGTTGATCAAGGCATGATCGGCAAGTGAAAGCCAAAGAGTCTCAGTGAATTCGGTCACCACACCCTCCTGCTTCTTCAAACCCTTGAGAAACAGTTCTGTTTTTGTCTTTCGAGACTTCCGTTCATGTATCGCACCTTCCAAAGCTGTCAATTGCTTGTTGACCTCGGTGTACTCACTGCTAAGTTGTTTGAAACGGTCCTGATATGTGTGCTGGTCCATTGCTACATTGGCATTCTCGGTATTGAGTTGTTCCATGCGTGAGACAATATCGCGACGTTCTACTCTCAGCGCTTCCAGCTGTGCTTCATCTTGGGAAGTGTCGAAGATTTCTTCGGTGATCTTCCCAAAGTTTCCTATGATTTCATCCTTACGAGAGATGATACTGTTGACCGCTTGTACGAACAGGTCCTGCAATGCATCCTCATACAAGTGTGGAGAGCTGCACTTGTGGTGCCGGTCAGCATATTTTTCATTGCACTGCCAGACAATCTTGCGATATTTGCTCTTGGAGTGCCACACCTTCGGCCCGAACAAACCACCGCAGACTCCGCATCGGATACGTCCGGAAAAAACGTGGGTCCCATTCCTCGTCTCCACATGTTGGGCGCGGTACTCGATCTCTTTTTGCACCAGATCGAAGATCTCCGGTGTGATGATGGCCTCATGGTTCTTTTCTACATAGTATTGGGGGACTTCCCCTTTATTCACTATTGGCTTTTTGGTAAGAAAATCAGCGATGTAATACTTCTGTAGCAGTGCATCTCCCTTGTACTTCACATTGGTCAGGATATGTTTCACCGCAGAGGCATACCACTCGCTATTACCGGTACCGGTTTTATGTCCTTCGCTTTTCATGCGCTTTGCAATCCCATGGAACGTCAAACCTTGTAGGAATAGTGAAAAGATGTACCGCACCAACTTCGCTTGCTCGACATTCACTACTAAGTTGCCATCAGGACCTTTGTCGTATCCAAGGAACCGAGTGTAGCATACCGTGACCTGTCCATCGGCGAATCGCTTCCTACGACCCCATTTTACGTTCTCGGAGATACTGCGTGATTCTTCCTGGGCGAGGGAACTCATGATCGTGATCAACAGTTCTCCCTTGCTGTCAAAGGTCTTTATCGATTCCTTTTCAAAGTAGACCTCCACTTTGTGTTCTTTGAGCTTTCGTATTGTCTGTAGGCTATCCACGGTATTGCGTGCGAAGCGACTGACGCTCTTGGTGACGATCAGGTCGATCTTGCCTGCAAGCGCGTCATCGAGCATCCGCTTGAAGCCCTCTCTCCTGTTGGTACTGGTACCACTGATGCCCTCATCGGTATAAATACCGACGAACTCCCACTCGGCATTTGCCTTGATCATACTCGTGTAATGATCCACCTGCGCTTCATACGATGCGTATTGGTCATCACTATCAGTGGAGACGCGGGCATAGCCGGCGACCCGGCGTTTTGGCGCGAAGGAATCCGTAGCCTGCCCAGTGGAAAGATCCCGTACTGCCGGGATGACACGTACTGCTCTCATGATGGTACCTCTCTGTTGTTATTTACTTGTTGTTGTGCCAATGCCCGTCGGTGTTCCCATGCATCGCGCTTGGCGGTGTTTTCCCAAGGAGTAGTGAGCACCTCGCTGGAGGTGAGATGTAACTCAAGGGTATCGAAAAATGCCACGATATGATCGATATGGTTGTCAATCCAAGCCTCTTCGAAAGGATCATCCGGTGATGCACCAGCTAACGGTGCGAGAAAGGAAGCGCATACCTGGCGTAGAGTATAGACCGGTAGGCTCTTGGACGGACAAGCCTTTGCTCCCTGCTTCCTTTTATGGGAACATTGATAGTGACCTTGTTGGAATTGGGTGAGTTCGCCGGTGCGGGAGTAAGGGGTGAAGGTGAACGTACTACCACAATAGGCGCAGATGATCTTGCCGGTGAAGCAGGTGGCACGTCGCCATCTCACCGCACCTGATCGGCGTCGGCGTTCACGCTCGGCTTCCACTTTCTGGTGCAACTGTTCGTCAATGATTACCGGGTGGGTGCCTTGCACCTCAAACTTTGGAAGCTCTCCTCGGTTTATCTGCTTACGGTGGGTGATGTGGTCGTCGACAAAAGTCCTCTGTAGGATGCTGAACCCACGGTATTTCTCCTGATCGAGGATCCGATGGATCGAAGTCTTACCAAATGGAAGACCTTTTCTATTGAAGATGCCCTGCCTTGCCAAAGCATCAGAGATTTCGGTGAGCATCATGCCGTCGGCGAAAGCGCGGTACATGAACCGAATCGCCTCAGCTTCCTTTTCGATGATCTCGAAATGGTCCTCAACCCACTGGTATCCATAGATGTTGTAGGCAAGGAAGCGCCCTTGGGAGAATCGTTTACGAATACCCCATTTGACGTTCTCACTGATCGAATAACTTTCTTCCTGTGCATAGGAAGCGAGGATGGAGAGCATCAGCTCCCCATCACCGGTGAGCGAGTCGATATTTTCCCGCTCAAAACGCACCGAGATGTTGCGTTCCCTCAGGCTTCTCACAGTCTTGAGCAAATCGACGGTATTGCGCGCAAAACGACTGATGCTCTTGGTGAGGATGATGTCGACCAACCCCTTCTCGCAATCGGCTATGAGCCGCCTGAACTCGCTGCGATGTTTCACCCCCGTACCGGATATCCCTGCATCCGCATACACCCCGGCATACTCCCAAGAGGGATTGGCTTGGATGAGCGCACTGTAATGGCTGATTTGGACTGCTAGAGATTGCATCAACTCGTCCGAGTCGACCGAGACACGTGCATAGGCTGCCACTCGCTTTTTGGATGGCATGGCTGCCACGATGCGCTCAAGCTTGATGACCTTGTGTCTTTGGGATGAGAACTTGTCCGTATGACCGGTTATCGCACCGAAAGTTTCGCGGTTGCCAAGGGTCGCATCATGATCGAGCAGGTCATACCGTGCTTGTTGCATTGTCGTCCTCCTGATAGTATCTATCGTTGATGTAGCACTCGTGGCTGCAGTACTTCCTATCGGCTTTTCCGTACGAGGAGAACTGTTTGCCGCAGGTGGGGCAGGTGAAGTGGTACAATGCCTTGGAGGAACGATCAACCAGATATACGTGGGAGTTCCACCACTTCTGACTGCATGCTTTTGAACAGAATATCTTTTTCTTGCGTTTGGGAATCTGCTCGATAGGTGTTCCGCACTGCTTGCACAAGCTGTTGGCCATAGGGCTTGGGAGAATATCTAAACCTTTCTGCACGGCACGCACACAGTAGGTCTTCACCGTCCCCGCGTTCAGTGAAAGCGCGCTTGCGATGTGCTTGTAGGTGCAGCCATAGCGGCGCATTTCGTGGATTTGTTCTTTTTGGATCTTAGTCATGTGTTGCCTCCATTTAGCATAATTACCAATTCCATAAGGTGTATAGGATTGTATATCTTTATACCCTTAAAATAATTGTGTTGTATCAATCGCTTGTATCGCCACGATAGTCAACCAACCTCAGCCAACAATATTCCGATCGGAGGACGATACTTTTCAAGCAAGAAGGTCCTAACCGTAGTGAACTCCCCGTTGGTGAGATACCCTGACCTACGCATGCTTTCGGCAATGGATAAGGAGACCTGGTAGTCCAATTCTGATGCAAAGAGGTTATTGTCCATCGGAAGTCTCCTGGTAATAGCGTGCGTTGATATAGCACACATGGCTGCAGTACTTCCGGTTGGCATTTCCGTATGCGGAGTACCGCTTCCCACAGGTTGGACAAGCGAAGTGGTACAGGGCCTTTGAGGAACGATCCACCAGATACAGGTGGGTGTTCCACCACTTCTGGCTGCAAGCCTTCGAGCAGAAGGTTTTCCTCTTGCGCCTCGGAACCTGTTCGATATGTATGCCACACTGTTTGCAGGAGCTCTCTTCGGTTGGTTTGGCAAGTGTGAGAAAGCCTTCCTTGGTTGCACGCACACAGTAGGTCTTCACCGTCCCTTCCTTCAATGAAAGTACATCCGCGATATGCCTGTAGGTGCATCCATGGCGGCGCATCTCATGGATCTGTTCTTTCTGGATCTCGGTCATGTGTTCCTCCTGCTTGATACCGGAAAACCGTACCACTGGGATTGCGGAACGATTTCTGCCAGGTCCCTAGAAGGCGGGGTATGACGTGCAGCCTTCTGTCTGGTCATCGTGTCCTCCGGTTTGAAGGCTACTTTGATGGCCCTCACTACCTTCCGGATGCGAGTTGGGAGTTGACCGATGGAAAGTGGAAAGAAAAATTAGGGGGGGGATTGATAGAGCGCGAGCTCAGATTCATATTGGTAATACTTTCTTGCCTTTGCCATGATAGCCAACAGCAATCATTGCTAAATTTGATTGTTGCACTTCATGTAATTACAGCGATGGCCGAAGTTGATATGGAATGAGTTCCTTTCATTCAATACATTTTTCAATGTGCCTACCTACAAAATATGGTAAGGATTTTTTATCCATAGGACATGGGATAGAATTGCAAGGTTATCGTATTCCAAAACAGTTGCGTTATTTTCTTATTTGATTGACAATTATTGTAATGGCCACATAGTGTTATCATATTTAACTAATAAAGGACGGTTCAAATATGCAAAGCACAATTGATTATTCAGAAATTGTAAGTCTGTCGGGCGTTGATGACATCGAACAATTGGAGACTACATTTTTCATAAGGTATTATCGGGCACCCAAAGATTTAAAGGTAGAGATTTTCCAGTCAATCAAGAATGGTAAGTTTACCGGTAAGTGTAATTATGCATTCTGGGGTCCAGACCAACATGATCCTTATCGAGACTTACACAGTTATCCCTCGATTGAACAAGCATTGCTCTTTTCAATCAATGGAATTCGGCATAATGATAACCCAGACTATCCAAATGACTTGGTTTTCTGGAGATCTGATAATGGAACGTACTTTGATGGTAATGGAAAGCAAGTAACGATCAAGGAAATTCAGGAAAGAAGGAAGAATTCCAAGCGTTAATAACCTGATTCATGATAGTGGGGAGAACAGAATGGATGGAGTAATCAAATCACGTGAAGATTTGTATAGTGCTGTTTGGTCAAAACCGATGATAAAGTTGGCCGTAGAGTTTGGAATTTCAGGCAGGGGGCTTGCAAAACTATGTGAGAGGCTCAAGGTTCCTGTCCCTCCAAGAGGATACTGGAATAGAATCAACCTTGGACAGACAATCAAGAAGACACCTTTGCCCGAGGTGGAATTCACCAGGTATGAGCTATGGAAAAACCAATCATCCCTTGATGATCTTGAAAGACGTAGAAAAGCAGTAAAAGAGCGTTCTGAAATTTTCAACAATCCAGATATTGAGATAAAAGATAAAAACATCCATGAAATAGCTTCCAGTACATTACATGCCGAACAAACTAGAAATCCAATGGCGATTGTGTCCGAGCAAGATGTCACCAGCCCTATAGTCAAGAAATTTCTAATATCACAGACACGGAATAAAAATACCCTACCGTCCAATAAGTATAGCAGTAATTTGGCAATCGATGTTACTGATAGTTGCGCTTTGAGAGCTGGCCTCTTGATGGAAACTCTTCTTCAAGGTTTTAAAGAACGGCAATGGGATTTTTCATTTGAAAAGGAAGAGGCTTCCCACCAACCCAGGATGTATGTGTACTTGTTCGGACAGAAAATCTTCTTTTGTATCTATGAGCCTGTTGTGAACAAGGTCATTCCTCTCACTGAAAAAGAGACAGAAGCGTATAAAAGAAATCATCATTATGGGAGGGTTCCAAAGAATAATTATATCCCTACAGCTACAGGCAGATTGGTTCTGGCAATCCATAGTGGCAATTCGGTGCGGCAATCCTGGGAAGATCGAGGCAAGCAACTCATCGAGGCCTCAATCAAAGAAATAATGTTGGGGTTCATCTATATTGGGATAAAGAGCAGTAATGAAGCTATTCTAGCTCTTGAGCGAGAACAAAGGTGGAAATTGGAACAAGCCAGAAAACTTGAGGAAGAACGATCAAAGAGACTTGATGCAAAACGATATGAGAAGCTGATTGCAGACTCTGAGGAATATAGCCAGATGAAGAAAATTCAAAATTATGTTGAGTATGTCAAGAATCAAACACTTGACCAAGCAACAGAGCCGGATAGTGATATTTCGAAATGGTTAGAATGGGCACAATCAAAGATGAACAATCTCAATCCTTTGAAAAAGGGGTTCCCCAAATACTCAATTGATGAACACCACGAAAATAAAAACAATCTTTCAACCTCTTTTATTGACGATCTGTTACGTGACCGTTGAGTACACAATACGGTAGTGGGGGGGGTGTAGTCGGTTATTCCATGATTGACTGGAAACGTGGAAAAAATTTTAGCAGCGCTATTTGATCGTCCCCATGTTGGTCATTATTGCTAAGCATTAGAGATCAGCATTTCCCTGAAACCTGAACTGATTGGGCATTGGATATCACGCAACCATCCCGATTGTCGGAAAGGGGTGTCCCTGTGTCGGCAGGAACGTGTGTTGGCCGGATATCGGCAATCCGTTCGGAACCTTGGCTCGGATAAAGCATAGATGCAGAACCAGCCGCTAGTCTGCAGCAGTCAAGCATGGGGCCGGTTGCGAGAGTCTGCCAGCCTCCGCCCACCTTTGATATTCACCAAAATCAAGACGATTATCGGGATTTTCCCCATCCAACTGGAAATATATCTGGGTACCAGCATACACCAAGGCACGTATGTAGGGGGCCGGCCATTCGCATTCGGTATCCCAATCCTCCATGTGGGTGTTCTCGTCGAGATACAGGACCCCCATCAGCGTAAGTGTCAAACCGTCACCATGGGTGACTCGTTGGTTTGAATTGTCCCATACTCCTGCCTGCAAGGAGGCATGGGATGGTGAGACAGTATCGGCAATATACCCACGAAGAACGATTGTCGTATCT